>ENA-OQDF01000172-OQDF01000172.1-human-gut-metagenome-genome-assembly--contig:-NODE-172-length-24276-cov-5.213052_pt1 | contig 24276 bp, 28 predicted proteins | sample MGYA00242769_ERZ504597 | MGnify/ENA primary metagenome ERZ504597 (study PRJEB26092, sample SAMD00036305) | human gut metagenome | host: Homo sapiens | study: EMG produced TPA metagenomics assembly of...
ATCACATTGTCCATCCCGTATTCGTCAATGGCCGTGGGAAATCGAAGAACTGCCACCGGAAGCCGTGAGTCGTGTTCGGCTGCAAGCAGCGCGGCCGAACGCTTTGCGTCATATCGGACGGCATCCACGCGGCAACCGTTCCAGGATTTCAGCCTGGCAAGGTCCGCCTTCACCGCGCCGTCGATCTGGGATTCGTCGAACTTGCCCGTCGCGTTGATGCTGATCCGAGCATGACTGACATCGGCAGGCCGGAGTGGCAGGTAGACGAACCGGTACGCGCCGACAGCGCATGCCACGGCGGCGACGCATACCGATACGACGGTGATGGGTTTCTTGCTTTTCGTGGTCCGCATGATCCTCCCATATAACAGCTTTCCCTAAAGCATACAGCGGAAACGTGATAAGAGGAATGGATACCAAGACCAACAAGAACGCCCTTCAACGGATACTACGATGGAACGCGTCAAACAGGCGGAATGATTCCCCCGCTCCGCAAACGAGATCGGCAAACGACTCATGGTATTTGAATATGGACGGTGACGTTTTGACGCGTATAAAGCGTATAAAGCCGAATCCGACGAATCAGTACTGGAATGCTGCAAGGAGGGTCAGATGATATTGGCCGATGCCATCAATCTCGTTCTCGCCGAATATCCTGGAATGAAGGCGATTGGTGCCGCGGAGAGTGCCGATGCGTGGATCATCGGACTCGATTTCGCGTCTTCGACAGATGACCATCCGGTGCCGGGCACACCGAGCGTAGCGGTCGAAAAAACATCAGGCGTTCTGCATGACCTTATTCCGGGGACGGAAGATTTCTGGCATTACATGACCGGTGCCAAAAAGGTGACTATTCCTCGGATTTAAAATCCGCCTTAGTCTTCCCATAAGAGCTCCCGCCTTCCGCGTGGAAGGCGGGAGCTTCCGTTATTCGCTGAGCAGTTTCGGCGTGAACGCCATGAACAGGATTCCCGCGGTGACAGCGAAGACGATGTCCGAAATCGGTTCCGCGCGGATCAGACGCCAAGCAATCCAACGGAAAAAGCAAGAGGAAAAAGACACGAAGAAACACGCCGGGCCATCTCATACCAGAGGATGAGTCACCCCAACATTTACGCCAAGGAATGAATACGACGGACGATGCCACGGACACGACCAGCCGTACTACCGTTGAACCAACAACGGAAACGAAACCCACGCACACACCACGCGCATCCCACACGCCCAGCAAAGGAAACCGGCCATGTCATACGTCCTCTACTTCAGCAAGCCATTCGCGCTCGCCATCGCAATCTGGCCATTCCTCTCACTCCTGCTCACCCTGCCCGTGCTCGCACTGCTCTACCACCGCGACAACCGGCTACGCTTCACCTCCGCACTGACCGCATATCTCGTGGTGCTCTACCTCATCGCGCTCGCATGCTTCACCATGTACCCAATGCCAGAAAACCCGGCCACCTACTGCGCCGCCCACCATCTCAGGCCACAACTCAACCCATTCGAATTCATCCACGACATCCGAACCGACGGCATCACAGGCGTCATGCAACTGGCCATGAACGTCGTGTTCTTCCTACCGCTCGGCTACTTCATGGAACGCGTCTTCCGCTGGAAATTCGCCACGCGTTGCCGCCCATGTTCCTCACCTCGCTGCTCATCGAAACCACCCAGCTGACCGGCATCTGGGCATCTATCCATGCGCCTACCGCCTATTCGACGTCGACGACCTCATCACCAACACCCTCGGCGGCATACTCGGCTACGCATGGGAAGCATTGTCACCCACTTCCTACCCCAACAGCGCATCGATGAAGACGCCATCACCACCGAGCCAGGCTTCGTGCGCCGCTGCGTGGCGCTCGCGATCGACCTGTTCCTTGTCGAAACGGCGTCGCTGTCCGTCACGGCGCTTATCTATCTGGTTGGCGTGCTGTTCGATGTGAACCGCGCGAACAACGTCAATGCGGCCGTCTCCGCCGTGGCCACCATCGTCATGTTCGTCCTGTTCGAAGGGATCATTCCGTGGAGGCGCGCCGGCCGCACGTTGGGCGGCGGTTTCACGCGCATGACGGTGGAGACCAGGGAGCGTTCCGGCATGCGCAGGATCGTGTTCTATACGTTACGCGCGTTGGTGTTGTATTGCGCGGTCTACGGATTGTGGACGGACCGTGGCTTCTACGCGCTGCTGCTCGGCATCGCGCTTATCGTGTTCTGGCGCGTTAAAAAGCGCATGCCGTACGACTATGTCTGACCGTCGTGCGGAGCTGCCGCGAGTCCGGCGCCGCAAAAACGCGACACGCCGGGCTTGCGCGATGGCGGACGCTCCTGTATATTTTCAACTCGTTGCCCACCAAGGTGGAAAACATGCGGACATAGCTTAGTTGGTAAAGCGCAACCTTGCCAAGGTTGAGACCGCGGGTCCGAGTCCCGTTGTCCGCTCCACAAAACGAAAGCTCCCGGGAGGGAGCTTTTCTTGTATTTCCGGCAGTCGCCGGCACCGGCGAATCCAATGGAATCCGATGCCGGCGGTCTTGTTTTTTCAGTCGCCGATGTTGTCGCGTGCTGGCGTGACCATCGTCAGCATCATGACGGACGGCTCCTCGGCGTATATCGCGTGCGGGATGCGGGTGGGAAAGTAGGCCAGGCCTCCCGGAACAAGCTCCACGGTCCTGCCGTTGCCCGTCACCTTAAGCCGTCCCTTCAGCGTCTGCACGAACACCGGCATCGCGGCCGTATGCTCGCTGAGCTCCTCGCCCGTGTCGAAGGAGAACAGCACCACGTTGCCTCCGGCCTTCTGCATGACGGTGCGGGACACGGTGGACCCCTCCTGAACGGAAATCATGTCCCCGAGGTCCTCGATGTATCCCAGTTCGATCGGTTCGGCCTCATTGCGTTCGTCGCTCATCATCGTCCTCCTTTGGTTGGTGGCAGGGATGCCTCCATCGTATCGTCTTCACGCCGGAGACACGGCATGTACTCGTGGAGGAAAAACGTTTGACCACGATGTGAACACGCTCTTGCATCGAACGCGTTTATGGTCCAGACTTTTGCCTGTTCCATGAAAGTCGGCAATGTCGCCGGGGGCAAGTGGGACGAACGGAGGTATTAAGGAAATGAACGAGAACATCGACATCGACGCCACTTTCGTGCCGGACGATTCCGCCAGCCATTCCTGGACGGAGCGCGACAGCGAGCTTGTGGAGGAGTATGCGGCCCAGCTCATGGCGATGAGCATCTGAGCGGACACGATCCGAAAACGTGGGGGACGCCTCTTCCGGAAACTCCGGAAGGGGCGTCCTTCCGTTTTTCATTCCGCCGGGCCGAAACGCCTCCGGCGCGTCCGTAGCCACATGTGTGACTATGCTTTCCAGCCGTAGCGTTTGAGACGACCGGGAGGAGACCGCATGCCGACGGACGGAAAACCGAAAAACGGCATCGTCAGACAATTGTTCAGCTATGGCGGCGTTTCGGCCATGCAGACCTTCGTGGAATTCGGCGTGTTCGCCGTGCTTCAGCTGGCCGGCCTGCCGTTCCGTCTGGCGAATGCCGTGGCCGTCTTCTGCTCCGGCTCATTCAACTACGTCATGAACCGCAACGTCACATTCAAATCCTCGTCGAACTACGCGCGTTCGATAGCCATGTTCGTGGCCATGTACTGCTGGAACCTGCTGTTCTCCAACCTGATGATGGCCTGGATCCCCGGACTGCTCGGCTGGCCCACCATGGCGGTCAAGATCGTCACCATGGGCATGCAGGCGGTCTGGGGCTTCCTGCTGTGCCGCTACGTCATCTTCAAATGACGTTCGCGCCGGACGGTTTTCCCGCCGCGATCACGGGAAAACGGACATGCTATCTTACAATGGATGCGCATCGGGAAACTTGTGGCTAAGGGAAGGACGGGACGCCGTTGGCGGATGTAAGACGGGAAATGGAACGGCTCCGGCCCGTGTATGAGACCGGGGTGCTGCGATTGCTGCTGCGCGGCAATTCCATGCTGTACGTCGCGCTGCTGCGCTCCACGTTCGACCCGCTCACCGGCGAGCTGCCACGCGAGATCGTCGAGGAACGGTTCTCCCGCAGTCTGACCCGACTTGCGGAAACGGGCGATTACACGCCCAAGGAAGGGCAGACGTCCGCGGAAGCCGCGCACACGATCCTGCAGCAGCTGACGAAGGAAGGCGAAGGCGATTACGCGTGGCTCGCCAATTCGCTCGACGTCGCCTCGCACCGCTACCTGTATCGTCTCACGCGCGCGCCCACCGTGCGATCGAGGCGCTCGACCGGCTCGAGGACACCACGAAAGCGCTGTCCGGCGCGCAGGCCAACAGCATCATCATGGAGATCGAGCATGCGCGCATGCAGCTGACCGCCGACCCCCGCGAACGCATCCGCCTGCTCGAACGCGACATCGAGGAGCGGCAAAGGCAGATCGACGAATTGAAGCACAGCGACACGTTGGACAAGCTCACCTCGCAGCAGGTCGGCGACATCATCGGCGTCATCCACAACACGCTGCGCGGCGTGCCGATCGACCTGCGCAACTGGCGCTCGAGGAACGCGACAACGGCGACAATCTGCGCCGAAGCATGCAGTCGGCTCCATCAGCGTGGAGCAGGCGCTCGGCACCTACCATGACGAATACCACAGGTCGTTCCACGAATCCGACAGCGGCCGGCGTTTCGAGGACGCGTTCCAGGTGATCGTCACCGACGAGGGACGCCGCGAAATCGACGAGGCGGTGCGAGACATCGCCAGAACCCGTATCTCGAGGGCGAGCCCGGCATCCTGCTCGCCCAGGTACGCGCCGAACTCAAACGCATCTACGAGGGCATCGAGGACGTGCGCCGGCAGATCCGCATATCCGACGAGGCGGTGAGCCGTCTGGTGCGCCAGCAGACCGACACGCATTACCGCACCATGCTCGACAAGCTCCACAGACTGTTCGTGCGGGCCAGCGACGACGCGAAGACGCACCCCGCTCGGACGAACGTCCATACCGTACGGACACCGGCACGGCGCAATTCCAGGCATTGCCGTCCAGGCCCGCGAAATCGATGGCGCGCGCGGCCACGGCCGGATTGGACGACGCGCCTTCGACGAACGTCGACGCGCCGGACCTGAAGGCCATGGTCGAGATGTGCGGCCCGCGGCTGACGCACATGATCGGACTCATCAGGCGCGATCCGGTCAAAACGGCGGACGGCAGGTTCGTGGATTTCGCGGCGAGCTTCAACCGGCTGCCCCGGGAGGAACGGCGCGAAAGCGAGCTGATCGGCTTCCTAAGCGCCCTACGCACGCAGGACGGACCGGCAACCGTGGCATGGCATTGCGTATCCATCGACGGAGGCGAGCGCGTGTGGCGCACCAGGCCGATCCTCACCACCGAGGCGGCGCTTGACGAGATCATCGAGGAGGGATGAGCATGACGGACAACACCGACGGATTCGACACTGGCATCGGCATCGAAGAGGAGACAGGCCCGGAATCCGGCATGCCGTCCGAAGGGCCGGATATGACGAGGGACAGGCCGGGATTGTTCGACGGGGATACGGGAGACATGCCTCTTGAGGCGCGTATGGCCGCGATCGCGCTGAAACGCGAACGCTACATCGACGGCAGCCTGTACGACAGGGCGTGCCAGTACCGTGAGGCCGTGGAACGGTCGTTGAACAACGACATGCTCAGACTGGTCGACAACACGAAATACCGGATCATGTACGCGTCGCCGGTCACGGACGCGGAGACGAACATCCGCTCGTTGAAGACGCGTGTGAGCCTCACCCGCGAGGAGGCCGCCACGCTCGCGGCCTTGCGCATCAAGGTGCTGGAGTACGAGAACCAGAAGACGAAGCCGGGCGACTGGCTCATCAGCTTCGACGACATCCGCGCGCTGCTCGCCACGGGAGCGGGCTTCCTCACGGCCAGCAACGACGAGGAGGGCACGGCGAAGAAGATCACGTCCGTCATCTCGCGCATGCGCACCTACGGGTATCTCGCGGAAACGGGGGACGAGAACATGTACGTGCTCACGCCATTGGTGCCGATGGTGCTCGACCAGAAGCTCGCCGACCGGTGGCTCGGCTCCGATGATACGGACGGCGATGGTATGAAAGACGCGGATGGCGATGGTTATGACGATTCGTCCATCGGCGCGGATGGTGGCGATACTTCCGATTCGACCGGGACGGTTTCATCCGGCGTCGAGCAGGACGCGTTCGATTTCGATTCGGCCGATGACGCTTTTGATGGAGGGGAACACTGATGGAAGACGGCATGAAAATCGTTTCCGACCGTTGGATGCTGCAAAGCCGGCAGATCGTCAACTGGGCTCCTACGGCGGCTACCACGTGTTCCGCCCGTCCATGGACGATGCGATGCCGGTGACACTGCTCGCCGGCGCGAGCGAATCGGGCAAATCCACGCTCGTCGACGCGCAGATCTCGCTGCTCTACCCATCCGGCACCCCCTACAATAAGGCGTCGAATTCGGGACGTTCGGAACGCAACGACTACACGTACCTGCGCGGCATGATCGGCATCAGCGACGGCGAAAACGGTGAGACCCCGATCTTCCTGCGCGGCAGGGACGCGGACGGCACCCCGCAGAACATCTGGGGCGCGATCGTCGACACATACGCGAACCGCAGCGACGGCGGACTGTTGTCCTGCGCAAATTCCTCTACCTGACCGCAGGCGACGGGCCGGACGGACTGCGCCGCCAATACGTCACCTGGAACCAGACCATCGACCCGCGCCTCATGGACCGGCACCGCGACACGTCATTCACGCGAGGACTGATGGAACAGACCTACCCAGGATGCACGACGCACGTCAACGCGCAGGCGTTCCACGCCTCCATCTGGCAGGACATGGGCCTAAGCGCCGAAGCATGCAGCTCCTGCACAAGATCCAATCCGCCGACGCGCCCTCCAAACTCGACGACATCTTCAAACAGGGTGTGCTCGACGTGCCCGAATCCATCCGGCTCGCCCGCGAAACCGTCGACGACTACAACCGGTTCAGCGAGAACTTCCACAGCATGGAAGACAAAATGGAACGCGTCGCCATCCTGCAGGACATACAAGCCCGCTACGGCGAATACGCCAAACAAGCCAGCGAACGCCGCGAATACACGCCCATCGACCCCGACCGCGAGCAAGGCGAGACGACGCTCGCCGCATGGACATGGTCGCGCATGGCCAGCGAAGTACGCGCCGGACTGCCATCGGCGCAACGCAAAGCCAAGGAATCCCAGGACGCCATCGACCGGTCTCAGCAGCGCATCGACGAACTCGACACGCAAATCGAAGCCGTCAAAGAACGCATGAACGGCATCGACGGCGGCAGCTGCAGCAACTCGGCAAGGACTTCGAACGCGCACGCCAGGACGCCGACGAGGCGCGCAGACAACGGCACGCCATCGCCGAACGGTTCGAACGCGTCGAAGGCAGACTCCCCGCCGACGAGCAGACATGGAACGCCAAATGCGCCGCGCTCGCCTTGTCGCTCGATACGTACGACAAGCGTTTGGAAGACGCGCGATCCGAATACCAGCGGATGGTGGTGGAACGTCACGCCCGGCAGGGCGAACGCGACCTGTTGAGGCAGGATTACCGGCGCAAGATCGAACACAGGACGCGCATCAGCGACGACATGGACCATGCGCGCACGCTCATCGCACGGGCGACTGGCTTGGACGAGACGGAACTGCCGTACGTGGCCGAACTGATGGACGTGGACGAGGGGGACGAGCAATGGCGTCTGGCGATGGACGTCACGTACGCGCCCATCGCGCAGACCATTCTCGTGGACAAGCGGCATGAGCAGGGGTTCGCCGCGAAGGTCAGCGCGATCGATCCGACGCGTATGACGCGGCGTGCCTGGCGTTTCGTCGATACCGACGCGCAATACGATTCGGCCTGCAACGAGGGGTGGATGTCGTCGAAGCTGCGGTACAAGGAGGATTCGCCGTTCGTCGGATGGTTGAAGGAGCAGACCGCGTCGCAACGGTTCGACGCGCGTTGCGTGGAGGCGATCGACGACATGGACCGGGCCGAACGGCAGGTGCAGGTCGACGGGCAGATCAAATCCGGCGACCGTGGATTCCATGGCGTCAAAGGCCTGCGTCAGGTCATCGGCTTCGTGAACGAACGGTATCTGGCCGAATTGGAACGCCAGCTTGACGGGGCGGAACGGGCGTTGGAGGACGCCGACCGCCGCGGCAGGCAGATGGCCAACGCCATGACTCTGCTGCAGGACGAGCATGAGCTCGCATTGACCGTCGCGGATCTGCCATGGGGCAAGATCGACGTGGACGGGCTCGAGACGAAGGCGGAACGGATCCGTCTGCAGATCGAACGGATCGAAAGCGATCCGGAACTGGCACAATTGCAGGACGAGTTGAAACAGCTGCTACGGCAGAAGGACGACGAGGGCAAGAACAGGTACCGTGCCGAAGCGGAATTGGAAAACGCGCAGCATGCCGTCCATGCCGAACAGGCATGGCTCGACATGCATGGCGACTCCGATTTCGACGATGCCGCATTGTCCGACATGGTGTCGAATCTGCTGGCCGACACGTATGAGACCTGTTTCGACACGTCGCGTCCGCAGGAACGGCCGCAGCGCATCGCCGGCGGTTTCGACCGTGAGGGGACGGCGCCGTTCGACGTGCGCGTGCTGCGCAGAATCGGCAACACCGTGCGTGCGAGACTCCAGCAGATCGACGAGCGTGCCGTCCAATTGCGCGCCGACACGGAACGCGCCATGGGCGACTATCTGAAGCACCATTCCACGGAGGGCGACACCGTCATGGCGAGCGTGGAGGACTATCCGTATTTCCTTGACGAGCTCAAGAACCTCAACATGCTCGTCACCCGCGCCGCGACCGACGAGGAGTATGCGAACAGCGTCGAAAAGCTGTATATGAGCTTCCAACAGCTCAACCGCGCGTTCAACACCGACGAGGAGAACGTCAGGGAGCAGCTCGACCGCATCAACGGCATGCTCAAAGGCCAACAGTTCGGCCCCCGCGGCGGCAGGCTCTCGCTCCACGTGGACTTCCACCCGATCGACCGGCAGTTCAAATCCTCGTTGGGCCGCATCATGTCGAAGCTCGACGATTGGACACGCAACGCGCGCAGCAATCCCATGGAGACGCGCAAGGCGTCGCAGGCTGCGAAACGTTCATCGGCAGGCTCCAGGCGGAACTCGGCCAGATCCGCGACACGAACGGCATCAAGGAATACGGTGCGCGCAACCTCGATCCGCGCGTGCGCAGCTCGTTCTACGCGATCGTGCACCATAACAATCTGCCCGACGAGCGCATCAGCTCCACCGGCGGCAAGTCCGGCGGCGCGTTGCAGGAACTCACCTCGTTCGTCTACGGCGCGGCCCTGATCTACCTGCTCGGCGGCGACCTGACCGGCAAGCCCACCTACACCACGCTGTTCCTGGACGAAGCCCTCATCAAAGCCGACGGACGCTACACGAAACGCGCGCTGACCGTGCTGCCGCGCCTCGGCTTCCAGATCATCGTATCCGCGCCGGAAAGCAAAACCGCCGAAATCCTCAGCATCGCAGACAAGGCGTACGTGGCATACAAGGATCCCGCAACCGGCAACTCGTACCTGCAGGAGCTCGACCGTGAGCCGGCAACGCAAGCCGAAACACAAGACGCCACCGTCGAGCAGACGCAACCCGCGACGGAGGCATAATATGGCAGCGGCCAGAAACACCACAGGCGAAACGGACATCCGCCGGAAACTCGACGAATACGTCGACGCCCACCTCACCAGGCACATGTACGACACCGACGAATCCTGGCCGCTGCGCAAAACCATCCGACTGCCCAAACAAGCCGAACTAGAGCAGCACTACAACCAAATCCGCGCCCAAAACGAAACCATCCGCGACTGGGCGCGGCAACACCACTGCGAAACCAGCGAAAAAACCAAAATCTCTCCAGCGGACTCGTCCAACAAAAAAGCCCGCTCATCGACTCCGTGACCATACCCGACCTCGACACCGCCCTCCGCATCGCCACCAAACAAACCCGCGAACGCTACCTACGCGAACACGACCGCATGAGCGCGCTCGCCAAAGAATTCGGCCTCGAACCGGAGAACGCCATGAACGTCGCCAAAACCCTCAAAGACCACGACGACACCGACTTCCACCTCGTCATCCAAGCCGCCCACTACTTCGCAAACCACGACTGCCACACCATGACCCCACGCATGGCGCCCATCCCAGGATTCAGCGCCAAATGGCTCGGCGCACCCAACTCCCAACGCCGCAAAGCGATATGCCAGCTCACCGGACAAGACAACCTCACCTTCCAGGAACGCCCGAACGAACTCCGACTACGCCTCATGGACGCCGAACACCACGACCAACCCGACCTCATCGTCACCCAACCATGGGTCCGCAGCCAGCCAACCGACATCGAACACGCCATCATCATCGAAAACAAAGACACCTACCAGGCCATGCCCACCGTCGAACACGCCATCTGCATCCTCGGCAACGGATACGCCGCAACATCACACATCACAACACTCCTGCCATGGCTCACCACCATCCCCAACATCATCTACTGGGGCGACATGGACGCCAACGGACTCGACATCCTCTCCAAACTACGCGCCACCGGCATCCCATGCACATCCATACTGATGGACACCACCGCATACCGGACATACGAACAATACGGCACCCAATTCGACGCCAAAAACAAACCCCTCACCACACAAACCCCACAACCCACACCCGGACTCACCACCGAAGAACGCAAACTCTACGAAACACTCTGCACAGGAACAGACATCCAATACCTACGCATCGAACAGGAACGCATCCCCATACGCGACGCCACAACCATCCTGCACGACCAACACCACTGGCCAATCGACATACCCGGCAACGACATACCAAACAACAACACCAAATAGAACACCTGTTCGAAACCACAACAAAAATACGCTATCCTATACAACAGAACAGGCAACACCAAGCGGAAGAACACCATGACAACCAAACGCAACAACACGACACACAACGAAGTCGTGGTCGCACGCGTACTCACCAGCGACGCATTCCTCACACGCGAAATCAAAAAAGCCCCCATGAAAACAACGAACGACTCACTCATAGCAGACCTCACACACCTACCCAACGACCTCAAAATCACCATCCAAGGCGCTCGCGAGCACAATCTCAAGAACGTGGACTTGGAGTTTCCTCGCAACCGCATGGTGGTGTTCACCGGCCTGTCGGGTTCGGGCAAATCCTCGTTGGCGTTCGATACGCTGTTCGCCGAGGGCCAGCGCAGGTATGTCGAATCGCTGTCGGCGTACGCGCGCCAGTTTCTGGGGCAGATGGACAAGCCGGACGTAGACTTCATCGAGGGGCTGAGCCCCGCGGTTTCGATCGACCAGAAGACCACGAACCGCAATCCGCGTTCGACGGTCGGCACAATCACCGAGATCTATGATTATCTGCGACTGCTGTTCGCCCGCACCGGCATTCCGCATTGTCCGGAATGCGGCGCCCTGGTAAGCGCGCAAACACCGCAGCAGATGGTGGACACGTTGCTGAAGTATCCGGAACGCACGCGTTTCCAGATTCTCGCGCCGGTCGTGCGCGGCCGCAAGGGCGAATTCGAGGATCTGCTCGAACTGCTGCGTGGCGATGGTTACGCGCGTGCGCTGATCGACGGTGAGATGCGGCAATTGTCCGATGACATCAAGCTCGCCAAGCAGAAGAAGCACACCATCGAAGTGGTGGTGGATCGTCTGGTGGTCAAGGACGGTATCCGCCAGCGTCTGACCGATTCCATCGAAACGGCGTTGAAGCTTTCCAAAGGCGTGGTCGTCGCCGATTTCGTCGATTTGGACGAGAAGGATCCGGACCGCCGCAAGCCGTTCTCCGAGAAACGCGCCTGCCCGAACGGCCATCAGCTGGAACTCGACGAGATCGAACCGCGCACCTTCTCCTTCAACGCGCCGTATGGCGCCTGCCTGAATGCACGGGTATCGGATACAAGCTGGAAATCGACCCCGAACTGGTCATTCCCGATCCGGACAAGACGCTGAACGAGAACGCCATCGAACCGTGGGGCATGACCAAAGGCACCGGCGAATACTACCGCCATGTGCTTGAGGGACTCGGCGATGAGATGGGCTTCGACCTGGACACGCCTTGGAAGGATCTGCCCAAGGACGCGCGCGACGCCATCATGTATGGCCGCGATTTCAAGGTGCAGGTCTCGTACCGCAACCGTTGGGGTCGCATGCGCGAGTATTCCACCGGTTTCGAAGGCGTGGTGCGCACGTTGATGCGCCGGCATGACGAAACCGATTCCGACCAGATGAAGCAGTATTACGAGTCATACATGCGCGAGGTGCCATGCCAGGCGTGCCATGGGCGGCGTCTGCGTCCGGAAGTGCTTGCCGTCACCGTGGGCGACGAGTCCATCGCGGACGTGTGCGACATGTCCGCCGAACGGAGCCTCGCATGGATCAACGGCCTAGAACTCGAAGGCTCGGCCGCGCAGATAGCCGGCGAAGTCGTCAAGGAGATTCGCGCACGACTCGGCTTCCTCAACGATGTCGGCCTGAACTATCTGACGTTGTCGCGTGCGGCGAAGACCCTGTCGGGCGGCGAGGCGCAGCGCATCCGACTGGCCACCCAGATCGGCTCCGGCCTGGTGGGCGTCATGTATGTGCTGGACGAACCATCCATCGGCCTGCATCAGCGTGACAACGAACGGCTGATCGGCACATTGCATCATTTGCGCGACCTCGGCAATACGCTGATCGTCGTCGAACATGACGAGGACACCATCAGAAACGCGGACTGGGTCATCGACATCGGTCCGGGCGCCGGCGAACATGGCGGCGAGGTCGTGTATTCCGGCCCCGCCAGAAAAATCACCGAAGCGCCACGCTCCATCACCGGCGACTACATCGCCGGCCGACGGAAGATCGAAGTGCCCGCCGCACGCCGCAAGACGCATAAGACCAAGCAGCTGCGCGTGGTCGGAGCCGCGAGAACAACCTCAAGAACCTGAGCGTCAATTTCCCGCTGGGCGTGTTCACCTGCGTGACGGGCGTGTCCGGTTCCGGCAAATCCACGCTGGTCAACCAGATCCTTTATCCGGTGCTTGCGGACAAGCTGAACGGCGCGCGCATCGTGCCCGGCAAGCACACGCGCGTGGAAGGCGTGGACCAGTGCGACAAGGTGATCCACGTCGACCAGAATCCGATCGGCCGCACTCCGCGTTCCAATCCCGCCACCTATACGGGAGTATGGGACAAAATCCGCACGCTGTTCGCCAAGACGCCCGAAGCGCAGGTGCGCGGCTATGGTCCCGGACGGTTCTCGTTCAACGTCAAGGGAGGCCGCTGCGAGGCATGCCACGGCGACGGCACGTTGAAAATCGAAATGAACTTCCTGCCGGACGTGTACGTGGACTGCGAGGAATGCCACGGCCAGCGCTACAACCGCGAGACTCTCGAAGTGAAGTACAACGGCAAATCGGTCGCCGACGTGCTGAACATGCCCATCGAGGAGGCCGCGCAGTTCTTCAAGGCGTACCCGTCCATCTCGCGTTACCTGGACACCCTGGTGCAGGTCGGTCTCGGCTATATCCGGCTCGGCCAGCCGCGCCGACGCTGTCCGGCGGCGAATCGCAGCGCGTGAAACTCGCGACGGAACTCCAACGGCGTTCCACCGGCAAAACCGTGTACATCCTCGACGAGCCGACCACCGGCCTGCATTTCGAGGACGTGCGCAAACTGCTGCTCGTATTGCAGGGATTGGTGGACAAGGGCAACACCGTCATCGTCATCGAGCACAATCTCGACGTGGTCAAATCCGCGGATTGGATCATCGATCTGGGGCCGGAAGGCGGTGACGGCGGCGGCACCATCGTCACCGAAGGCACGCCGGAGCAGGTCGCGCGATGCGAACAGTCGTGGACGGGCAAGTTCCTTAGGGATATGCTGTGACTGATTTCGAACGACACAGTCCGGACGTGTGGCGCAAAACGGCGGATGCGTTACGGGAAACCGCAGTATCGGACGCCGGCACCCAATCCGACGGCAGGGGAGTGAACAAGAACGGCGCGCCCCTGTTGGGGGATACTCGCGACCTGTTCCGTCCGAAAACCTCCGACATTCCCGCGCAGCCGGGCGTATACAAGTGGCGTGACGGCGAGGGGCGCGTCATCTACGTTGCAAGGCCAAGAACCTGCGCAACCGGCTGACGAACTACTTCCAGCCGCTCTACCAGCTGCATCCACGCACCCAGACCATGGTGTTGACGGCTCGCAGCCTCGAATGGACGGTAGTGGGTACGGAACTGGAGTCGCTCACACTCGAATACACGTGGATCAAGGAGTTCGACCCACGATTCAACGTGGTGTTCCGCGATGACAAGACCTACCCGTATCTGGCCATCTCATCAGGCGAACGCATCCCACGCGTATGGGTGACTCGCAGCCGCAAACGTCGCGATACCAGATATTTCGGCCCGTACGCCAAGGTATGGGATCTTCGGCACAGCCTCGACGCGTTGCTGAAGACGTTTCCCGTGCGCACATGCTCGAAGAACGTGTTCCACAAGGCGCAGTTGACGGGCCGTCCATGTCTGTTGGCATCGATCGGCAAATGCTCCGCTCCATGCGTGAACCGTATCGGCGCTGACGAGCATCGCAGGATGTGCGAGCAGCTTGTCGGCGTGATGACCGGCCGAATCGGCAAATCGTATATCGCCCAACTGACCCGCGACATGAAGCAGGCGAGCGCCGAACTGGAATTCGAGAAGGCGGCCCGGCTGCGCGATCAGATCCAAATGCTCGGGACCGTGGTCCAGCAGAACGCCGTCGTGTTCGATTCGGATGTCGACGCCGACGTGTTCGGCATCGCGTCCGACGAGCTTGAAGCCAGCGTGCACGCGTTCTTCGTGCGGTCCGGATCAATTCGCGGCGAACGTAACTGGAGTGTGGAGCGAGTCGAAGATGTGAGCGACGCGGAGTTGATCGCCGATCTGATCACTCAGGTATATTCGGAAACCACGGGGGAGAGCGCGGCCGTCTCCGATTCGACCGTCGTGACCGAGCAGCGCAATGCGATCGGTTCGACACAGACCGTGACCGCAACGGATGCTATCGCCCGTGCGCAGGCCACGAAGGAACGCAACGAACGTCAGGAGCAGACGGGACGTGCCGACCTGCTGGCTCCAATCGCGCCTGTTCCCCGTGAGGTGATCGTTCCAATCGAACCGTCGCGCAGCGCAGGGCTTGAGCAATGGCTAAGCGGATTGCGTGGAGCGGCCGTCACCATCCGTGTAGCCAGCAGAGGCGACAAGAAACAGCTTATGGACCGTGCCAACGACAATGCCAAGCAGGCGTTGGCACGCAGCAAGATGAGCCGTATCAGCGATATGGGCGCACGTTCCGATGCGATGAACGATGTGGCGAAGGCTCTTGGGCTTGAACAGGCGCCGTTGCGCATTGAATGCTACGACATTTCCAACACAGTCGGCGGCGCATTCCAGGTAGCGTCCATGGTGGTGTTCGAAGACGCGATCGCGAAAAAGTCGGAGTACCGCCGTTTCGCCATCCGAGGTGCGGACGGGCAGGGCGCGTTGGATGATTTGAGCGCATTGTATGAGACGTTGACCCGTCGTTTCCGCCATGGCAACATCGCCGGCGATTCCGGGGAAAGCATGGACAACGAGCGTCGGATGGCCACGCAAAATGATAGGTCGGATGGCACGAATGGTCCTGAAACGGATGCCGTGCAGCAGAACACCAACCGTCGCCATTTCGCCTATAAGCCGAATCTGGTCGTGGTCGATGGCGGCAAACCGCAGGTGATGGCGGCGGCCAAGGCGCTTGCCGACTGCGGCGTGGACGATGTGCCGTCTGCGGATTGGCGAAGCGTCTTGAGGAGGTTTGGGTGCCGGATGACGACTATCCGATCATCCTCAAGCGACAATCCGAAGGCATGTATCTGCTGCAGCGGGTGCGTGACGAATCGCATCGTTTCGCCATCACCTACCATCGTCAGACCAGACGCAAAGGAGCTTTGCGTTCCGCTTTGGACGACATTCCCGGCATCGGCGAAGCCTATCAGAAACGGCTTCTCAACCATTTCGGCTCCGTACGCGCCATGCGTGAGGCGAGCGTGGAGGATTTCGAACAGGTCAAAGGCATCGGCCATGCCAAGGCCGAGAACATTTACCAGGCATTGCATTCGTCCGTTGACATTGCTTCGAAGGCGGAGGATGCCCTCCGAACAGTGAAATCGGATGGAAACAGTCCGAAAGATGAAAAGAAATAGAATCTGTAACGAGCAATCGCTTCTGCGTTGCTAGCATGATGAATGGTGAGAGTAAGGGAGGGAACATGACCGAGGTGGACCATCGGTGCGCGGTCCTTGGCAAACCCATCGCGCATTCGCTTTCCCCTGTATTGCATAATGCGGCCTATCGAGCTCTAGGACTTGACAGCTGGTCGTATGGCAGGCACGAGGTCGGCGAGACGGAGCTTGAGGATTTTTGGAGTCGCTTGATTCCAGCTGGGCGGGACTGAGCCTGACCATGCCGTTGAAGAAGACCATCCAGCCATATGGCGTGCCATGCAACGCGTGGGCGAAAGAGCTGAAGGTGGCCAACACCGCCGTCTTCGACTGGTCTGGCGCGAACGATAAGAACGCCGCCATCCCTGCGATCAGGCTCTACAACACGGATGTGAAGGGAATTGAGCTCGCCTTCGAGCACTCGTATCGGGCACGTGGCATGCGGATGGATTCTGGACAAGACGGCGAGGCGGTGATCATCGGCAATGGCAACACCGCCACCTCGGCTTTGGCGGCCTGCACCGAGATGCCCCACATTGGACATGTCACCGTCGTGGCACGCCATCCCGATAAGAACGAGGCGCTTGAACCATTGGCGGAAAGCCATATGGGCGTCGGCTCCATAAGCATCGTCGCCATGGACCATGCGGCGAATCTGCTGTCCCATGCGGACGTCGTCATCAACACCATCCCCGGCCTTGCCGCCGATCCGATCGCCGAGGCGTTTGCCTCAGCCGGCATAGTCACGAATGGCACGCTACTCGACGTGGTCTATGATCCCCGCCCGACCAAGCTCATGCAGGCCTGGAGGTCATGCGGCGGCACCGCCATCGGCGGCGAGGAGATGCTGCTGTACCAAGCCATGATTCAAGTCTGGCTGATGACCGGCATATGGGACAACGATCCGCCGACCGAGCCCACCAGCCATCAGAAAGTCGAAGCATTGGAGCATGCCATGCGCTCCGCGCTTAAGGAGGCCCTGTGATGAACGAAAAGAACAACGCCGTCAACCAGGCAGGCAGACATACGAGCGCGCCTTCTCCGGCCGCAGGCTTCGAAGTGCTGCTCATCACCGGCATGAGCGGCGCGGGCCGGTCCCACGCGGCCAACAGCATCGAGGACATGGGCTGGTATGTGGTCGACAACATGCCGCCGAAACTGCTTGTCCCGCTGGTGGACATGATGACCAGCTCCGGTTCGAACATCCACAAACTCGCCGCGGTCATCGACGTGAGGTCACGTGACTATTTCGACGACCTGTCCGCCGTGCTGAGCCATCTGGACGATCTTGGGGTGAAGACCCGCATCCTGTTCCTCGACGCCAGCAACGAGGTGCTCATCAAGCGCTACGAATCCGTGCGCAGGCCCCATCCGCTGCAGCAGGGCAATCGTCTGATCGACGGCATCCTTGAGGAACGCGACCTGCTGAAGAACCTCAAAGAGCACGCCGACATCGTCATCGACACCTCGGCATTGAGCATCCATCAGCTGTCCACGAAACTGTACGAGGGTCTGCTTGGTTCCGGACCGACCACGGTTTCCGTGCATATCTTCAGTTTCGGATTCAAATACGGCATTCCGATAGACGCCGATTTCGTGGCGGACGTCCGGTTCCTTCCCAACCCGTTCTGGGTGCCGGAGCTTCGTTCGCTGACGGGCAAGGACAAACCGGTCAGCGACTACGTGCTCTCCAGCGAGGGCGCGGAGGAGTTCCTTGACGCCTACGAGAAAGCCATCGCCATCGCCATCGAAGGTTATGCGCAGGAAGACAAGCACTATGTGACCATCGCGTTCGGATGCACCGGCGGCCAGCACCGTTCCGTGGCCATGAGCGAGGCCTTGGCCAAGCGCCTGCGTGCGCGTGGTCTCACGGTCTCCGTATCGGCCCGCGAGCTGGACAAGCGTTCGGCCGATTGATGACCGCATTGTGAGAAGACAGTATCCAAATACAAAGAAAAGCTGCCGGCTTTGTCCAAGTTATTCGGTATCACAGTAAGCCGGTAGCAGTGCGGGTCGAGTCCGCGACTCGCCTGAAATTATAGGGAAGAACAGGAAAGTAGGAGGTTGGCTCTTGGCTCTTCTGGATGACGTCAAAAGCGAGCTGGCCGCAATCGACAACGAGTTGCCCATCGCCAAAAAGGCACAGGCGACTGCGATGATTCGATTCGGCAATGGTTTGCACTCGGTGGATCACCACATTCTCGTGCAGGCGCAGCTTGATTCCCAAGACGCGGCCATATGGCTGCAGGACACCATCAGAAATCTGTACGGCCACGAAGCCACGCTTACCCCCGTTTCCAGGCAGACGCGACCGGCGTGGTGCAGCGCTTCATAGTCCGCGTCCCCAAGGGCAGCGCGGCTCTGGTGCTGCAGACCGGCCTGTACAGCCGTTACACCAAAAACATGGTGCTGGGTCTGCCGGGCGACATCATCAACGGCAAGATCGCCAGATCAAGGCCGCCTGGCGTGGCGCGTTCCTCGCAGGCGGACACCTGTCCGACCCGGGCAAGGCCAGCTATCTCGAATCGTATGTCCGAATCATGAGGCCGCGCTGGCGCTGGTCTCCACCGCGCGTCGTCTCGGCATCACCGCCAAGCCGCGTAAGCTGCGCAGCTCCGAACGTGTGACGTTGCGCGACCCCGATGCCATCGAACGCATGCTCATCCTCATGGGCGCCCTCATTCCGCCCGCGAATGGACCGGAAAGCGTTCCGACGGAGAGGCCCGAGGCAAGGCGAACCGTCTGGCGAACTTCGATGACGCCAACATGCGCCGTAGCGCCAAGGCCGCCGCGGAAGCCTGCGATAAGGTCCGCCAGGCCTTTGAAATCCTCGGCGACGACGTTCCGGACAATCTTAAATCCGCCGGCCAGCTCCGACTCGACCATGCCGACGCGTCCCTTGAGCAGCTGGGCCGTCTCGCCGACCCGCCAATCACCAAGGACGCGATCGCCGGACGTATCCGTCGACTGCTGCAATTGGCTGAGAAAACGGAGAAGGCACGCCGTCAAGCGGCTTGATTTCGTTTCCGGAAACAAAACACCCATGCGACTTTTCCGTCGTATGGTGTTTTTTGTTCGTTTGGGCTTGTATTATGCGTAAGTGGCAATATGGCCATTCCAGCTTACAAGCGGCTAGGAAAGGATATACATGAAGACACTCAAGGATCTTGGAGATCTCAAGGGCAAGCGCGTTCTGGTTCGCGCCGATTTCAACGTTCCGCTGGACGGCACCACGATCACCGATGATGGTCGTATCAAGGCCGCCCTGCCGACCATCAAGGCTCTGCGCGAACAGGGTGCGAAGGTCATTCTGATGGCTCATCTCGGCCGTCCGAAGGGCAAGGTCGTTCCGGAACTGTCCCTGGCTCCGGTCGCCGCCCGTCTCGGCGAGCTGCTCGGCATCACCGTTCCGCTGGCTGCCGACACCTATGGTGAGGACGCCCAGGCCAAGGTCGCCGCTATGAACGATGGCGACGTCGTGCTGCTGCAGAACGTGCGTTTCAACCCGGAGGAGACCAGCAAGGATCCGGAGAGCGTGCCGCATACGCCAAGAAGATCGCCGCTCTCGGTGAGGTCTTCGTCTCCGACGGCTTCGGTGTCGTGCACCGCGCCCAGGGCTCCAACTATGATGTCGCCGCCGATCTGCCGGCGCCGCTGGCCTGCTGGTCGAGAAGGAAGTCAAGGCACTGTCCCGCGCCACCGTGAACCCGGAGCGTCCGCTGACCGTCGTGCTCGGCGGCTCCAAGGTCTCCGACAAACTCGGCGTGATCGACAACCTGCTGGACAAGGCCAACCGTCTGGTCATCGGCGGTGGCATGGCGTACACCTTCCTCAAGGCCAAGGGCTACGAGGTCGGCACCTCCCTGCTGGAAGAGGACCAGATCGAAACCGTCAAGGGCTACATGGAGCGCGCCGAGAAGAACGGCGTCGAACTCGTGCTGCCGACCGATGTCGTCATCAACCCGGTCTTCCCGAAATCCGATGAGGACATCGCTCCGGAAGTCGTGGCCGCCGATGCCATTCCGGCCGACAAGATGGGTCTGGACATCGGTCCGGAATCCCAGAAGCTCTTCCACGATAAGATCGTCGATTCCAAGACCGTCGTGTGGAACGGCCCGATGGGCGTGTTCGAGGTCCCGACCTTCGCTGAAGGCACCAAGGCCGTGGCCCAGGCTCTCGTCGATGCCACTGCTGCCGGCGCATTCACCATCGTCGGTGGTGGCGATTCCGCTTCCGCAGTGCGCAACCTCGGCTTCCCGGAGGATGGCTTCTCGCACATCTCCACCGGTGGCGGCGCCTCCCTCGAGTTCCTCGAGGGCAAGGAACTGCCGGGCCTGAAGGTGCTCGACTGATCTCAGAATCATGAAGGGGTGCTTCCTCATCAGTGGGTGGGGGAGCACCTTTTGCGTATTTCGCATACAATGTCACAAGAACGACCTTTCGCTTTGACGAGCACGGACGGGAGACGACGAATATTATGGGGCCGAAACGGATTCCTTTGGTGGCCGGAAACTGGAAGATGAATTTCGATCATCTTGAAGCGACGTATTTCGTACAGCAGCTTGCATGGAATCTTCGGGCCGTCCATTTCGACTACAAACGTTGCGAAATCGCATTGATGCCGTCATTCACCTCACTCCGCAGCGTGCAGGTCGCCGTCGAATCGGACAATCTGAAAATCCGCTACGGGGCCCAAGCCGTCTCAGTCACCTCGCAGGGAGCGTTCACCGGCGACGTCTCCGCCGATATGATCGCCCATCTCGGCTGCTCGTACGTGATCGTCGGCCATTCGGAACGACGCAAATACCATCCGAAGACGACGCGAACATCGTCGACCAGGTGAGGGCCGTGCTTGCTGCCGGCATGCAGCCGATACTTTGCGTCGGAGAAAGCTACGAGGAACGGCGCAAAGGCATAGAGCTCGATTTCGCGGTCGGCCAGGTGCACGACGTGACGCGGGACCTGTCCGATGAGGAGGCCGCGAAGCTGATTGTGGCGTACGAGCGGTATGGGCGATCGGCACCGGCATGGTGGCTACGCCTCAGTCGGCACAGGACGCGGCCAGGGCGATCCGAAACGACCTGTCCGATACGTTCGGAACACGGGTCGGCGAAACGGTGCGAATCCTGTACGGCGGTTCGGTGTCCTCGAAAAACGCGGTGGAACTGATCAACGAGCCGGATGTGGACGGCTTCCTGATCGGCGGCTCCGCGTTGAAGGTCGATGAACTCACACGCATCTGCAAGCTGACATTGGAAACAACCGCCTGAAAACTTTTAAAAAGCATGGTTGGACGCTCGATTTTTTCAACACCATGCGCTATTATCAGAAACAGTGTTTACGAACTGGAGGTTCACCCGTGTCCGCTATGGCTACTGTCAAGCTTGTGCTGCAGATTCTTCTTGTCATCCTCAGCCTCTTGCTCACCTTGCTTATCCTTATGCACAAGGGTAAAGGCGGCGGCTTGTCCGACATGTTCGGCGGCGGACTCACCCAGAACGCGGGTTCCTCCGGTGTCGCGGAAAAGAACCTGAACCGTTGGACCGTCATCATCGCCCTGCTGTGGGTGGCCATCATCATCGCCCTCGGTCTGATGACGAAATTCAACCTCATCTGATTGACGTAATTTGGTTTGGCCCATGACCGGCTTCACGGTCATGGCCAACTTGTCTCCGGCTAGATTGCTCCCGCAAAGGATTCAAATGACTTCGACAAACAACACCTATGATGACGTGACCATGGTCGTCGCCGATCTGGACGGCACACTGCTGCACGACGGAAAGACTTTCGAGGACCGTTTCCTGACGCAACGATCCATTGACAGCATCAACCGCATGCACGACGCCGGCATCAAATTCGTGGTGGAGACCGCGCGACCGGTCAGCACCGGCTACTCGTTCGTGCAGCAGCTTCCGGTTGACGCCGTCGCCTATCTCAACGGGGCGCTGTTGGATTTCAACCCCGTCTCGTCCGATTACGATATGCTCACCTCACCGACACTGCCGAAGGACGGACATCTGCAGAAGATCGGATTCTCTTCGAAAAGGGCCTGCGAGGTCTGCAAGTACCTGCTGGAGGAACTGCCTGGCATGGAAGTGGGCATCGTCATGGATGATGTCAGGTACACGAATTTCGACGTCACGAAATACTGGAAGACGCAGACCTGGCGATACACGGATTTCGATGACGTTCCGGACGGCACCGCGGACAAGCTGATCCTGTTCCCGAACGAGGAGCAGTGGAAGCGTGTGGGACGGCTCATCCCCGACGATTTCGACGTGCATATCTCCGAAGGCTCGCTGTGGATGCTGATGAATCCGCAGGCCAATAAGGAGCATGCATTGAGCATCCTCGCCGATCGCATGTCGACGCCGTTGTCACGGACCGTCTCATTCGGCGACGATTTGGTGGACATCGCCATGCTTCGTGAATCCGGCAGGGGAGTGGCCGTGGCCAACGCGAACCCCGACGTGTTGAAAATCGCCGATGAGATCTGCCCTTCGAACAATGATGACGGCGTGGCCCAATGGGTTGAGAACAATCTGCTTTGACCGACCCCCCCCACATGGAGTCTTTTCACGGAATTGAACTCATTCATGCAGCGGCATGAAACACATCCACCAAAATTGAACTCTTTGTCTTTCTTGGTGCCCTGTCGTGCTATTCTTTGAACTAGCTTTTGTTTAAATTGAACTGGAAGGATAGGCATGACGGAATCATTCTCGACCAGATTGAATGATGCCATGGCATTACGCGAGCTTAAACAGATTGATTTCGTTCATGCTGCGGAAAAGTTCAATATCAAGCTCGGCAAAAGCCATATGAGCCAATACGTCAGTGGCAAAACCGTTCCCCGTGCCGATATCGCGCATTTCCTTGCCGCGTATCTGCGGGTCAACGAGGATTGGCTGATGGGCAAGGATGTTCCCATGGAAGAGCATGCCGCGATTTTGCCGGATTTTGCCGGTGAACAGCCCGACCATGTTGACGATGCATCCGAGCAACCGACAGAAGGAAGAACCATGCGCACTTTTACGAAATCCCACAAGCTCGACAACGTGCTGTACGACGTCCGTGGACCGGTCGCCGACGAGGCCGCGCGCATGGAGGCCGCCGGCACGCACATCCTGAAACTCAATATCGGCAATCCGGCACCGTTCGGCTTCCGCACGCCGGATGAAGTGGTCTACGACATGTCGCAGCAGCTGCCCGACACGGAAGGCTATTCGCCGTCGAAGGGCCTGTTCTCCGCGCGCAAAGCCATCATGCAGTATGCGCAGCTGAAGAACATCCCCAACGTGTCCATCGACGACATCTACACCGGCAACGGCGTCAGCGAACTTATCAACCTGTCCTTATCCGCGTTGCTGGACAACGGCGACGAGGTACTCGTGCCGTCGCCGGATTATCCGCTGTGGACAGCTTGCGTGAATCTGGCCGGCGGAACCGCGGTGCATTACGTCTGCGATGAGGATTCCGAATGGTATCCGGACATCGACGACATGCGTTCCAAGATTACCGACAAGACCAAGGCGATCGTCATCATCAATCCGAACAATCCGACCGGCGCGCTGTATCCGAAGGAAGTGCTTCAGCAGATTGTCGATCTTGCGCGAGAGCACCAGCTCATGATCTTCTCGGATGAGATCTACGACCGTCTGGTCATGGATGGGTTGGAGCACATCTCCATCGCGTCCCTTGCGCCTGACCTGTTCTGCGTGACGTTCTCCGGATTGTCGAAGTCCCATATGATCGCCGGCTGGCGTGTCGGCTGGATGGTGCTGAGCGGCAACAAGCGTCTCGCCAAGGATTACATCGAGGTCTGAACATGCTGGCCAACATGCGTATGTGCTCGAACGTGCCTGCGCAGTCGGTGGTGCAGACCGCATTGGGCGGCCATCAAAGCGTCA
>ENA-OQDF01000175-OQDF01000175.1-human-gut-metagenome-genome-assembly--contig:-NODE-175-length-24050-cov-1.769343_pt1 | contig 24050 bp, 37 predicted proteins | sample MGYA00242769_ERZ504597 | MGnify/ENA primary metagenome ERZ504597 (study PRJEB26092, sample SAMD00036305) | human gut metagenome | host: Homo sapiens | study: EMG produced TPA metagenomics assembly of...
ACAAAGTTGGCAGGTATTGAATTAGAAGTTTTATTTACGTAAAGAGGAGCAACTTGGGATAACGTTCCATACCCATTAGTAAAAATAGAAGATTTAGATCAAAACGCTATTCAAAGTTTAAAGAACTTGCAAATTCGTAAAAAAAGAATAGATGATACGATTTTAGAAGAAGATACGGAAACATTATTAGATAAACTTCATTTGATAAATAATGGTTATCTTACAAATGCTGCCTTACTTTTGTTTTCAAAAGATCCAGAGAGATATTTTACAGGTGCTTTTATAAAAGTAGGATTTTTTGAAACAGATGCTGATTTAATTTATCAAGATGAAGTAAGAGGATCACTTTTTGAACAAATTGATAAAGTTATAGAACTTATTTTCTTTAAATATATGAAAGCTAAGATTTCATATGATGGACTTCAAAGAGTTGAAGAATACTTTGTAAGTGAAGCAAGTATGAGAGAAGCTATATTAAATGCTATTGTTCATAAACAATATGAATCTGGTGTACCAATACAAATAAGTGTTTATAAAGATAAGCTCTATATTACAAATGTTGGAAAGCTTCCAGATCATTGGACAGAAGAAACTCTTTATCAAAAACATGGCTCTAAGCCTATAATCCTAATATTGCGCATGTTTTCTATTTAGCAGGACATATTGAGTCATGGGGAAGAGGTATAGAAAAAATATTTGATTCCTGTATAGAAAATGATTTACCAATGCCAAAATATTATATTAATCCTACGGATATTATGATTGAATTTGATGCACCTCAAAGATTGGTGATTGATAACTTTCAAAGGTGACTAATAGGGTGAACGATAGGGTGAACGATACAATGAATAAGATACTAGAATCCCTATATGATGATCCTGGATATACAATTACCGAACTTGCAAATATTATGAAAATGAGTAGAAAGAGTATTTCAAATAATATTAAAAAGTTAAAGGATTTAGGAATTATTGAAAGAGTTAGAAATAACAAAAAAGGATATTGGAAAATAAAGAGATAGGAGAAGGTATGTTAAAAGTAAGTAATATTGCAGTTTCTTTAGATGAAAAAGATTACGCTAAAGTTATTGCGAATACATTAAATATAAGAAAATCACAAGTAAAGAATGTAAAGATTGCTAAAAAAGCAGTCGATGCAAGAAGAAAGAATAAAGTACATTTTAATATGGGCTTTACTTTTGAATATGTCGATGAAGATCAATTATTAAAAACACATAGTAAACAAGTAAGTAAAGTTAAAGAATATCATTATGACAAGTTAACACCAAATAATCAAACAATTATGGTTGTTGGAGGTGGGCCAGCAGGATTATTTTGTGCCTATAATTTAGCGCGTAGTGGGCAAAAGGTAATTTTGATTGAACAAGGTAAATGTGTTGATGAAAGAAAAAAAGATATCGATACTTATTTAGAAACAGGTAAGTTAAATACTCAAAGTAATGTTCAATTTGGAGAAGGAGGAGCAGGAACGTTCTCTGATGGAAAGTTGACGACAGGTATTAAGGATTATCGTAAACAATTCGTATTGAATACTTTTTATGAACATGGTGCAAGTGAAGATATTCTTTACTTAAATAAACCACATTTAGGAACAGATGTTTTAATTAATGTGGTTAAAAATATTAGAAAAGATATTGAAAAATGTGGAGATGTTCGTTTTGAAACAAAATTGGTAGATATTATTATTGAAGATAATCAATTAAAAGAAGTTGTTTTAGAAAATAATGAAGGAACATATAAAGAAAAAGTAGATCAACTGGTATTGGCTATTGGTCATAGTGCGAGAAAAACATATGAAATGCTTTATCAAAAACAATTAGAAATCTCTCAAAAAGCTTTTGCAGTGGGAATGCGTATTGAACATAGTCAAGAATTTATTAATAAAAACCAATATGGAAAATTCTATGATCATCCTGCATTAAAAGCGGCTGATTATAAATTGGCGGTGCATACAAGTCAAAAAAGAGGAGTCTATACTTTCTGTATGTGTCCTGGTGGTTATGTCATGAATGCAGCCAGTGAAGAAAAAAGACTGGTTGTTAACGGGATGTCTAATTATAAACGTGATAATAAATACGCTAATAGTGCTATCTTAGTCAATGTAACACCTGATGATTTTGGTAGTTCACATCCGCTTGCAGGAATGTATTTTCAAAGAAAATTAGAAGAAAAAGCTTTTGAACTAGGAGGAAGTGATTATTCAATTCCAGTTCAAAGAGTGGAAGATTATTTAGAAAATAAAGAAGTAAAGAACAAATAGAAACAAGTTTAAAAAGAGTTAAAAATGCTAATCTCAATGCATTACTTCCTGAAATCCTGAATATAAATTTAAAAGAAGGACTTCTTTTAATGAATAACAAGATTAATGGGTTTACAAGTGATGCCACATTACTCGGAGTAGAATCAAGAAGTTCAGCACCAATTCGTTTTTATCGTGATGACAATATGGAAAGTAATATTAAAGGGATTTATCCAATTGGTGAAGGTGCAGGATATGCAGGTGGTATTATGTCAAGTGCAATTGATGGTTTGAAATGTAGTGAGGTATTACTCAAAGGAGAGAGATAATGTGTCATTATTTGAACTTGTTGTTATTTCAATTTCATTAGCGATGGATGCTTTTACTGTTTCGATGATGTATGGTATTTCTATGCCAAAAGGAAACATCAAGAAACAAAGCTTCATTGCTTTTTATTTTGGCTTTTTTCAGGCATTGATGCCTTTTTTAGGATATCATTTAGGATGTGTATTTTCAAAAAAGATACAAGCCTATGATCATTATATCGCTTTTATTTTTTTTAATGATTGTTGGTATCAATATGTTAAAAGATGCTTTTAGTGAAGAAGAAACAAATTATAATTTTAAATTATTAGATTTAACAATTCTTGCTTTTGCAACAAGTATTGATGCTTTTGCTATTGGTATGACTTTTGCTTTTTTAGAAGTAGCTATTTATCAAGCTTTATTGATTATAGGAATTATTACTTTTCTATTATGTTTGTTTGCTTTACAAATTGGACGTTATTTAAACAACAAGTTTCAAAATAAGGCACTTATTTTTGGGGGCATTGTTTTGATTTTAATTGCTTTTAAAACATTGTTGGAGCATCTTTTTTGAAAAAGTATATAATGAAATAGGTGACAAGTATGAAAGAAGAAGAAAAAATTATAAAAAATACTATAAAGAGAACAAAAGAATATGATCGAACACTTTCTCCATATGCTTGTAAAACAAGTGAATGCCAAAAATTAAGAAAAGAAGAAAGTGAACATGAAGAGTTTGATATTCGTTGGCCTTTTGAAGAAGATATTGATCGTATTTTATATTGTAAATCTTATCAACGTTACACAGATAAAACACAGGCTCTTTCATTTTTTCAAAGTGCTCATATTTCTAAACGTTCAATCCATGTTCAATGGGTTTCGCGTATTGCCAGACAAATAGGAAAAGGTTTGAATTTAAATTTAGATTTAATTGAAGCAGCTGCTTTAGGACATGATTTAGGACATGCTCCTTATGGTCATGTAGGAGAAAGAGCGTTGAATGAAAAACTACAAGAAAAGGGTTTTGGATATTTTTGTCATAATGCTAATAGTGTACGAAATATTCTTTATTTAGAAAGAAATGGGAAAGGCTATAATGTTTCTTTACAAGTCTTAGATGCTATTTTGTGTCATAATGGTGAAATGCTTTCTAAAAAATATGAACCAGATCGTAAAAAAACAAAAGAACAATTCTTACAAGAGTATCATGATTGTTGGCATAAAGAAAATGCCAGTCTTGAGTTAAAACCAATGACTTTAGAAGGATGTGTGGTTCGTATTTCAGATGTTATTTCTTATATTGGAAAAGATATTGAAGATGCTATGAGTGTAGGTATCTTACAAAAGAAAGATCTTCCTGAAAATGTAGTAAAAGTATTAGGAGATAATAATAAATCAATTATGAATAAATTAATTGGTGATTTGATGATTCATAGTTATCAAAAACCATATTTACGTTTTTCTCATGAAGTCTTTGAAGCATTATCATCCCTACTCTTCTTTTTAGGAGAAAAAGTCCATCATCATCCAGTTTTAGAAAAAGAAAATGCTAAACTTTCAAGAATGGTCAAAGAACTCTTTGATGTTTATTTAGAAGAATTGGAAAATAATGATCAAGATTCGAATATTGTTAAGTTCAAAAATAAGATGGTAGAAAATTATCAAAAGACGCCTAATCCACTGATTGTCTCTGATTATTTATCAATGATGACAGATACTTATGTTTTAAATGATTATGAAAGAAAATTTTTGCCAATTCTTCATGGCGAAAAACTTAATAATTATTTTATTTGGTGTAAAATATAAATATACAGGAGGGATGGCTTATGAAATTAATTATTGCTATCGTAATTCTGATGATAGTTCATCAGTACAAGCCGCACTTACAGAAGAAGGATACTTCGTTACAAAACTATCAACAACAGGTGGATTCTTAAAGAAAGGAAATACAACATTCTTTATTGGAACAAATGATGATAAAGTTGAACATGCTGTAGGTATTATTAAAGAAAATTCTAAAAAACGTGTAGAAAAAGAACCTACTGTTCCACCTACTGAAATGGGAGAATTTTTTACTCCAATCATGGTAGATGTACTTGTTGGTGGAGCAACAGTTTTTGTATTAGATATTGAACAATTTGAAAAATTTTAGAAAAAGGACATTGTCCTTTTTAATCCTTTATAATGTTTGTGGGTGAAATTATGTCTATCAAATTATTAAAATGAAAAAAGAATGGATGAATTAATACAATTTATCCATCAAGAAGAAATAACAAAAGAATATTTAAAACAAAATCAAAAGATTATTTATGTCAATGAAAATCAAAATATCAATGGGGTTATTATTTTGATGTTATCAAAAATGAAATAGAACTTGTTTAGGAACTGATGAAATTAAACAACAATTAATAGCAGTCATTAAAAAATAGCTCTAAAAGATATCATTTATCAAAATAAAATCATACAAATAAAAACAAAAAACAATTTAAACACTATGAAGAAGTCTATGAATTTATTCATCAACAAAAAGATCGTGTCTATAGTTTAGATAACTTTAAAAAATATATGCAAGAATTTTATAATATCCAACATGCTTTAAAATGTATCCATGTATGTGGAACAAATGGGAAAGGTTCGACTGTTAATTACATGAAAGAAGTTTTAATAAAACAGGGGTATACTGTAGGAACTTTTACTTCACCAGCACTTATTTCTAGGTTAGATGTCGTACGTATCAATGATGAATGGATCAAGGAACAATTTATTGTTGATGTTGCTAATAGATATGTGGATAATTGGTTAAAGTATGAGATTTCTTTATTTGAAATAGAGGTTTTTATTTCAATTCTTTACTTTATTTATCAAGGTGTTGACTATGCCATTTATGAGGTTGGATTAGGTGGAGAGTTAGATGCAACGAATATTATTTTACCAATGGTTTGTGTTAATACGAATATTGGTTTAGATCATATGGATTATTTAGGTGATAGCTATGAAAGTATTGCTAGAGCGAAAGCGGGAATTATTAAAGAGCATGTTGATTTTATTACCGGAGAACATAAACAAGAATGTGTTGATATTTTTAGAGATACTTGTGAAAAGCGTCACAGTCATTTGATTCGTTTGGATCGTATTCATGATTTACAAGATGGTGAAAATGTTAAATATACATATAAGGATTATAATGTTGTTTTAAATACACCAGCTCTTTATCAAATTGAAAATAGTGCTTTAGCATTAGAAACCTTATTATATTTAAAGGAACATCATTTTATTGAATTAGATGAATCTTCAATTGTTGAAGGTTTATTTGAAGCTAAGTGGGCAGGACGTTTGAAATCATAAGTGAAAAACCACTGATTATTTTAGATGGGGCCCATAATCGAGAAGGTGTTGATGAACTCTATCGTTCTGCACGTAAATTACATAATTTAAAAAATCATCTTTTCAGCATTAAGAGATAAAGATACGGACTATATGATTGAAAGATTATTAGATTTGACGTATGATATAACCGTCTGTGAATTTAAACATCCACGTAGTCAAAGTGCAAAATTATTAGCAGGGGACTATCCGGTAAAAATCGAACTGGATTTTAGAAAAGCTTTAGACGATATTTATTTACAAGAAGGAACATTTTTGATTACGGGATCATTGTATTTTATTTCTGAAGTAAGGAAATACTTATTACAAAAGATTCATAGCAAATAATAAAGAAGGAGGAGTCTACTTTTAGTAGCAATTGTGTACGGTTTTATATCGGAATTAACGCCCGTGGACTAGCAAGAGGACGAAGCGGGAAGCATATGTACGGTTTTATATCGGAATTAACGCCCATGGACTAGAAAGAGGACGAAGTGGGAAAAAACATATGTACGGTTTCTTACCGGAATTAACGCCTGTGGACTTATAAGAGGACGAAGCAGGAACAATTGGTTTTTTTAAGTAGCAATCAAACGATGATTCAAATTATTTTAGGGGTTATTATTGTTTCGATTGGGATATTTGTTTTTTATAAATATCCAATGAAAAGCGATGTGCGACAAATGACATTGGGGGCTTTATTTGTCATTCTAGCTATTATTTTAAAAAGGTTAGCTGTGATGGTACCTTTTCTTGGCTTTCCAAGTTTAAAAATTACATTAGAGGTATTACCTTTAATCGTTGCTGGTTTAACATTACAACCAGGGTATTGTTTTATAGTTTCTATCGCCACAGATTTTCTAGGTCTTGTTCTAGCAAATGCAGGAGGATTTCCTTTCTTAGGATTTACTTTAAATGCGGTATTACAAACAGAAATACCATGTCTATTAAAGATTTATTTAAATGAAAAAATGAAAGATTATTAGAAAGAATTGTAAAAATAGTAATGGTCATTATTTCGTTACTAGGATGTCTTTATGTTTTTAAAATCAATGAAGTTAATATTTCAGGATCTTCATATCAAGTAACATTACCAATTAAATTTACAATCTTTGTCATCATTGCAGCAATGCTTACTATTCTCTTTATTTTTATAAGATATTATAAAAATAAACTCAAAGAAAAAGATTTATGCTTATTTCATTTAAGTATTCTATCAGTTGTGGCTATTGAACTAACAGTAACGATGTTTTTAACACCATATTGGTTACAAACAATGTATGGAATACCATTCTTTGCATCACAATTTGTAAGAATTTTAAAATCATGTGTGATGATACCTGTAGGTATTATCATTGTATATACAATGAATCGAATGATTCAAAAAGTTATTAGATAAAGTTTTGGATATTGTCCAAAGCTTTTTATTTTGTACCAAAAATAAAAGATCAAATTAATAAAGAAAATTTGATAATTTTTGACAAATTTATAGCAAAAATTACAAAACGGGCAATTTGTTGTACTTAAAATTAAAAAACAGGACAATTGGTGTATTGTATAGATGGAGGTGTTGCTTTATGCATAGAAAAAGTTCGATTTCTATTAGAGAATGGCTTGAAAATTCTAATAAAGCACTTTTAGTAACGGGTATAAGACGTTGTGGGAAATCTATTTTGCTTAAGCAGATTATGGATGAAATGAAAGAGGATCAAGGTGTTACCGATGATCATATTATATATATGAACCTGGAAGATATGAAATACGCATTTATAAAGAATGCGATGGATTTGTATGGGTATGTGGAGAAACTTATCGTTGATGAAGAAAAGTATTACATTTTCTTAGATGAGATTCAGATGGTTGAAGAATTTGAACGGGCTATAAATTCTTTTCACGCAACAAAAAATGTAAGTATTTTTATCACGGGTTCCAATAGCTGGCTGTTGTCGGGAGAATTAGCAACATTGTTATCCGGAAGATACGTGAGTTTTCGGGTGATGCCGTTTCGTTTTCAGGAAATGTGTGAGATGTTGGGAGTAAAGAAAGAAGAAGCGTCTGAAAAAGAATTTATGGACTATATTACATGGGGCGTAATGCCACAGCGCTTTTATTTTAAAACCGAAGAAGAAACTAAAGTGTTTATGACAGATTTGTATGATTCTATTGTGTTGAAGGATATTTTCTGGCGAGGTCAGGTGAGGGATGTAGATGCACTGAACAGACTGTTGGAATACATTGTATTGAACTCTTCGCAGACATTTTCTCCAACATCGATTGCCAAGTATTTTGAAAGTGTAAATCGAAAAGTAGCACCGGATACTATAATAATTATATGGAAAAGATAGTTGCAGCGATGGTCATGAATAAAGCAATGCGCTATGCTATCCGAGGAAAAAGGGTATTGACCAGGTTTGATAAATATTATCTGACAGATGTAGGGTTTGGAAAAATCAAAAATACAGATTCAAGACAGAAATAGGTGGTCTTATAGAAAATGTTGTATATAATGAGTTTTTAGTTCGGGGATATGAAGTATATGTGGGAAAAACGACAAAGGGTGAGATTGATTTTGTAGCAGTGAAAGACGGAAAGAAAGAGTATTACCAGGTCGCATATTTGCTAGCAACGGAAGATGTCATAGAAAGAGAATTTGGAGCATATAAGGATATTCAAGATAATTATCCGAAGTATGTACTTTCCATGGACAGATTTGATTTTTCAAGAGAAGGAATCATACATCAGAATATAATAGATTATTTGATGGAAAGGTAAAAAACCCGTTGACAGATTCGAAAGAATCGACTATATTAACTTTAATAAAAGGGAGTAACTGGCGCCTGTAAGTCTTGCAAAGTAGAAAATCAGGCGTTTGCGATGTCGTCAGTACGATGAGTGATCATCCGTATCGTAATGAAATGGTGAGACTTTATTGCATATTTTTTGGTGTGCAATAAAGGTCTCTATTTTTTGTACACCAGATGAGCCATAATAGGAAAAAGGAGGTACAAATTATGTTGACAAATGAGCAGGCGAAGGAAAATCTAAAGAAATACGGACCGAATGAACTGGAAGAGGGAAAGAAAAAAAGCGTCTTTCAAATATTTTTAGAACAGTTCAAGGATTTTCTTGTAATTATTCTGATCATCTCCGCGGTGATCTCAGGATTTCTTGGAGATGTGGAGAGTGCGATTGTAATTTTTGTAGTTATTACGATGAATGCGATTCTTGGAACGGTGCAGACGGTGAAGGCAGAGCAGTCGCTGAATAGTTTGAAGCAGCTGTCGGCACCGGATGCGAAGTTGTGCGTGACGGGCAGTTGATGCAGGTGCCGGCGAAAGAAGTGACCGTCGGTGATGAAGTGATTGTGGAGGCAGGAGATTTAATTCCGGCAGATGGAAAGTTACTTACAGTTGCAAGCCTTAAAGTGGACGAAAGTGCACTGACAGGTGAGAGTCTTCCAGTGGAGAAGTCTTTAGATGAAGTGCCGGAGGGCGCAGCACTCGGAGATCAGACAAATCGTGTATTTTCCGGAAGCTTCGTGACTTATGGGCGAGCATCTTTTGAAGTAACGGAAGTCGGAATGAGTACGGAGGTCGGTAAGATTGCCCGACTTCTGAAAAATGCATCAGAGAAGCAGACACCGCTTCAAAAGAATCTGGATGATTTTGGTAAGAAGTTGTCTATTACAATCCTTGTATTTTGCGGAATTTTATTTGCCATCAGCGTGATTCGCGGAGAATCGATTGTAAATGCATTTCTATTTGCGGTAGCGCTGGCGGTGGCAGCTATCCCAGAGGCGCTTAGTTCTATCGTGACCATCGTGCTTTCCTTTGGTACACAGAAGATGGCGAAGGAGCATGCAATCATCCGTAAGCTTCAGGCGGTTGAAGGACTTGGCAGTGTGTCAATCATCTGCTCTGATAAGACGGGAACTTTGACGCAGAATAAAATGACTGTGGAAAATTATTATGTAAATGGAGAGAGTGTCTGTTCGGAAGAGATTGATCTGAAGGATCCGGCACAGCGAGAGTTACTGATGTTCAGTATGCTTTGCAACGATTCTACAAATCACGATGGTCAGGAGATTGGGGATCCGACGGAGACAGCTCTTATTAATCTTGGCAGCCTTTTGGGAGAAGATTATGCACAAGTACGTGATGAACACCCAAGGCTTTCCGAGGTACCGTTCGACAGTGACAGAAAACTTATGTCCACGGAACATTTTATAGACGGACGGTACGTTATGGTCGTAAAAGGTGCGGTCGATGTGCTGCTTGATCGCATGAGTCACATTCAGGATGGAGATATTCTAAGAAAGATTACAGAAGAAGACCGCGTCAGAATTGAAGTGCAGAATAAACATTTTTCAGAAAACGGACTGCGAGTTCTTGCATTGCATTTAAGACGCTGGAACAGGAGCAAGGGCTTACATTAAATGATGAAAATGACCTGACATTCCTGGGACTGATTTCCATGATGGATCCGCCGAGAGTGGAGTCTAAAGATGCAGTCGCAGAATGCATCAAGGCTGGAATCAAACCGATCATGATTACAGGAGACCATAAAGTAACAGCAGCGGCTATTGCCAAACGAATCGGAATTCTGGAAAATATGTCGGAAGCCTGTGAAGGTGCGGTTATTGAGGATATGACTGATGAAGAACTTCAGGATTTCGTACCACAGATATCCGTCTATGCGAGGGTTTCACCGGAGCACAAGATCCGTATTGTGCGGGCATGGCAGGAGCGTGGAAATATCGTGGCAATGACGGGAGACGGAGTGAATGACGCTCCGGCACTGAAGCAGTCAGATATCGGAGTTGCATGGGAATTACGGGAAGTGAAGTGGCGAAAGATGCGGCAGCTATGGTGCTGACGGATGATAACTTTGCAACGATTGTCAAGGCAGTGGAAAATGGACGAAACATTTTTCAAAATATTAAAAATGCGATTCAGTTCTTGCTTTCTGGAAATTTTGCAGCGATTCTTGCAGTTTTGTACGCATCACTTGCAAGTCTGCCGGTTCCATTTGCACCGGTACATCTGCTGTTCATCAACCTTCTGACAGACAGCCTGCCGGCGATCGCACTTGGACTGGAGCCGCACAATCCGGAAGTGATGAAAGAAAAACCGCGTGCCATGGGAGAGTCCATTTTGACAAAACCATTTCTTACAAGCATCGGAGTGGAAGGTCTGTGTATCGGAATCATGACCATGACAGCATTTATGATCGGATATCGCGATGGAAATGCAGTGCTGGCAAGTACGATGGCATTTGGAACACTTTGCAGTAGCCGTCTGGTTCACGGATTTAACTGTAAGGCAAACAAACCGATCATTTTTACGAAACGATTCTGGAATAACACTTATCTGATCGGAGCATTTGTACTTGGCTGGCTTTTGATTACAGGAGTACTGATGATCCAGCACTTCAGGAAATGTTCAAAGTGCAGACACTGACGGTGGCACAGTTGATGACTGTATATGGACTGGCACTTTTGAATCTGCCGGTTATTCAGCTGCTGAAATGGATTAGAACACGAAAGAAATAGAGGATTTGACAGGATATTGAATAAAGGAAGGAACTGAATGGAACTGAATAAGGAAAATATGCGGAAAATCCGGAAGCTGATTTTGTTCACAGCACTGCTGATCGTGGTGCTGTGGAAATATGAAGAGGTGTTGGAGGTACTGGGATATGTGGGACATCTGATCTTTCCGTTTCTGCTTGGAGGAGCCATTGCATTTGTACTGAATGTACCGATGAACTTATCGAGCGGCACTTGTTTACGGAAAAAGTAAGAAAAAATAAAGTGTCAGATAAGCTTGCAAGACCGGTGAGTCTGTTGAGTGTACTTTGTATCGTAGTTGGCGTGTTGACGGTAGTAATCTTTGGTGTTGTACCTCAGCTTGTAAATACATTTGGAAATCTGGGGCAGAGTATTACCCAGTTCATCCACATGCACAGGCGTGGGGGGAAAAGAGGTCTTTCATGGAAACAAGGAGGTTGTCGAACTGATCAACAGTGTACAGTTTGACTGGGACAAGATTGTGGAGACACTGATTGATTTCCTGAATAATGGTGCTGGAAATATGCTGAGTTCGACACTCACCGCTGCAAAAAGCATTATCAGCGGAGTTTCAACATTTGTCATAGCTTTTTATTTGCAATTTATATTTTGCTGCAGAAGAAAAAGCTTGGGATACAGGCGAAAAAGGTACTGTTTGCATTCGTACGAAGAGGTCGTGCGGAGGCTGTGGTGGAAGTCTCTTCCCTTACTTACAGCACATTTTCAAGCTTCCTGACCGGACAGTGCCTGGAGGCTGTGATTCTCGGAAGCATGTTCGTATTGGCCATGACAATCTTCCGGCTGCCGTATGCACTGCTAGTGGGAATCTTTATCGCATTTACCGCACTGATACCGATCTTTGGAGCATTTCTTGGCTGTGCGGAGGGAGCATTTTTAATCTTCATGGTCGATCCGATGAAGGCACTTATGTTCATCGTGTTGTTTCTTGTGCTTCAGTAGATAGAAGGGAACCTGATTTATCCGCATGTGGTAGGTAATTCTGTAGGGTTGCCGTCCATCTGGGTGCTGGCAGCGGTCAGCATCGGAGGCAGCCTTATGGGAGTAGTTGGAATGCTGATATTTATACCGATTGTGTCGGTGGCATATGCATTGTTCCGGGAAATTGTGTATTTGAAGCTGAAAAACAGGGTGTAGATCCGGCAGAGCTGGAGGTTTAATAAAGACAATTAAGTCAGACCATTGAAGTGCTTATGTGTAGAATAATGTAAAAAATTAAGAAAAGTTCGTGTAGTTTAGTGTAAAAAAACGATAAAAATACATTGATTTTTACACGAATAATTCATATACTACCTGACTTTAGAAGTTCAAGACAAAAAATGGTGCTAACTCGTTAACCTAGCGAGTATGCATCATTTTATTTGTCTATCTGTAAGATAGTAATTTGTAAGTGGCTGATTGAGTTTTTTGACAAGTTCTGTTATGAATTCAGAAGCTCGAGTTATATTGATGTATTTTTTATCATTTACTTTGACTAGCCTAAAATTTCTATAGAATTCACATATCTTTGATGTGCTGCATTTATTATCCAGAACTTTGAACTGTAATATTCTTGTAAGTAAAATCGTAACATAACATATTAAGAAATGTCCCTTGATACTGTTTTCTTTTTGAAGATATACAGGACGTGCATCAAGTTCACTTTTCATTACTCTAAATGACTCTTCGATTCTCCACAAGTTATGATAGGCATCATATATTTCAACATCCTTCATTTTTATTTCAGAAGTAACAAGCATATTATATCCTGCAAGGCTCTGTCTTTTTTTATTGCTTCTTCATTTAATGTTACTATAGGATGATCACCATCGTTTGATGTAATAGTTATATATTTTCCAGATTCTCCATATTCACTTTTTTTAGCGGAATATGTTTTTAAATTTCTTGCTTTTTCAACCATCTTATCGATTTCCATAAGTTTTTTTCTTGCAAGTTTTGGATTGTAGGTACAGACTCTTTTTTCTCTTATTGTTTTTTGACAATCTTACCATCATCATCTTTATAAGAATAGTCAAATCTTCAATACATGACTTGTATCTGTATACTGTATTTCCATATTCATCCTTTACATCTTTATAATTATTATTAAGAAGTACCCATACCTTTTCTTTTTCAGAAAGCTGTTTTACAGATTTTGAATATATATCCATCACTGTTATTGACTGCCTGTATTATATTTCTTGCGCAGTTCAGCCCTTTATCGGCTATCTGAATAGTTCTTCCAGAGATATTGTTTTGATTTTTCATATCCTGAATGATGTTTCTCAATATTGGTTTTTCAGATTCGTTTCCAGGATACATCTTCTTGCCGATAGGAATCATATTGGCATCAAGGAGGAGCCCCATACCAATAATAGAATCATTTTTATTCTCTTTGGATGGACCGCGTCTTTGAAAGTCATTTTCCTTATCGATTTCAAAGAAGAAGTTGGTACAGTCAAAAAAGAATGAGAAGTATCCGTACCATAGTTTTCTTTGGTGTCTACAGTAAATATTTCAACCAGCTTTTCATATTCGCTGCCAACGAATTCTACAGCGTCAAGAAGCTGATCATAGGAATAGTTCATTTCCTTAAATAAAGAAGGAAGAACATCATGAAAAGTCTTGTATTTAGAACAGGGCGCAACAGCTCTGGCAAATACAAGTGATGAAAAAATGTCAAAGACATTGAACTGAAAATTCCTGTTGGACTGTAAGAATCCAAAGTGCTGTTCAACATCCAGGTTATTAAGGATATTGGCCAGAGGGAAATAGACAAGATATTTTTCAGGAGAAATATCGGAAATAAGTTTTTCAGTTTTCTTTTGGACTTCTTTTTCCATTTTCTTTTCAGCATTTGGATTGTCTAATACAATTATTTCCATTTTATCTTTTAATTTATGGAATGAAAGATAGAAAAAGAATAGTGAATGTATTAAGTTTGGTATTGTTGATACAATCATTGTTTCTTTAATGATTACTTTATTATTTGAACTTCTTGCCCATCCATTATCACAATTATTTGGATTATCAGGAAGTACACAAGAAATGATTGATATTTGTAGTACAGCTTTACATATAGCAAGTCTGGGATTTGTTTTTATGGGTATTTCTGTCGCGATTCAAGGTGTTTTACAATCTATTGGTTATGCCATTAGACCTTTAATTATTGCTTTACTTCGCTTGGTTATTTTTGTATTTCCAATAGCCTACTTCTTTACTTTAACAGAAAATGTAACAACACTTGTTTGGTGGACATTTCCAATTTCTGAATTGTTGACAGTTATTGTTTCATTTATTATCTTGAAAAAATCATATAATGAAAGAATAAGTTCTATTAAAAATGAAAGTATAACAAATAATTTAGTAATTGCTATTTCAAGAGAACATGGCACAAATGGAAAAGAAATTGCGAGACAAGTCGCTAAAGAATTAAACATTGAATTTTATGATAAAGAAAGAATCAAAGAATTTGCTCTTAAACATGGATTTGTAAGTAATAAAGAAAGTGAAGATTATATTTATAGTCAATTCTTATCATTAGACATCAATAAAAATTCAATTATTCTTTTATCAAATGTTATTAAAGAAATTGCGAAGAAAGGAAATTGTGTTATTGTTGGAAGAGCTGTAGATTATATTTTAAAAGAAGATGAAAAATTAGTAAGAATCTTCTTATATGCTCCTTTAGAATATCGTCTAAATAAAGTAATGGAAATTTATCATGATAGTCATGAGGATGCTCTTCGATATATTCATAAATCGGATCATTCTAGTAAAAGTTATTATGAAGTTATTTCTAATAAAACATGGGGTGATAAATCAAACTATGATTTATGTTTAGATTGTAAATTAGGAAATGAAACAATCAAAGATATTATTTGTAACTATGTTAAATCTTTAAATAAATAAAGAAGTCTTTCAAAAAATGAAAAGACTTCTTTTCTTTTAAAGATATTCTATATAATGTCTTTTACGAGGGAGGGCTTATATGAGTAAATTAAGAGATCATTATTTATTTCATGCAGGTATTTCATGTTTTTTTTATTTAGGGTATGGTGCCTTTACAGTTGTTTTGTCAATGTATTGTCAAGATATAGGAATGTCAGCCTCACAAATTGCTTACATTGTATCCTTTGCACCACTTTTATCTATTGCAACACAACCATTTTTTGGATACTTGGCAGATAAGTGGCAATCACCAAGAAAGTATCTATTTTATTATCATTTGCGAATATACTTTGTATGTTTATTTTTGCAATTAGTTGTAATTTTTGGATTTTACTTTTATCATCAGGTCTAGCAGTATCTTTTATGAATGCTGTTACTCCTTTAACAGATCGTATTGGTGTTTCTTCACCTTATCAATTTGGTAAGATTCGTTTATGGGGTTCTGTAGGTTATGCCATTATGGCACAAGTTAGTGGACTTTTATATCAATATATTTCACCATTTGCTAACTTCATGGCTGGTATTTTAGGAACATTAATTACCATTATTTGTATTTATATGGTTTCTGATCCAAAGCTTTCAGAAGTTCCCGAAAAAGAAGAAAATAAATTATCGACAGTTGTTGTTATGAAAGAGCTTGTTCATAATATACCATTTATGCTCTTTCTAGTGATTTCATTTTTCTTTTGGGGAGCATGCTCCACAAACTTTAACTATTTATCATTATTTATTAAATCTCAAGGTGGAACAGCTTCACAAGTAGGAACCTACCAACTTTTGCGACATTATTTGAATTCCGATGATTCTAGCAACAGACTATATCATTAAAAGATACCTTATCGTTATATCATGATGTTTGCGATTATCATGTCAATGATCAATTTTGCATGGTATGCAACTTTACCTTCTGTTAATATGATTATTTATGTTTTTGTATTTAAAGGTTTTTCTTACTGTACTCTTTACGATGATTACTGTAAGATTAGTAATGGTTTTAGTAAAAGAAGAATATGTCTCTACAGCCTATGGAATTCAAGCTATGCTTGGTAAAGGCGTAGGTGCAATGCTTTTCCAATTAATTGGAGGTAGAATTATTGATTCCATAGGAATGAATGGTTTCTATTTATTCTTATTTGCAGGAATTACGATTGCTTTTGTAGTGACACTTTTCTTTAGAATGCCTAGGAAAGTGAGAGTGTAGTATGTTAGAATTAAATGCTGTTATTTTTGATATGGATGGTTTGATGATTGATACAGAACCTGTAGGAAAGATGTTAGTGAAAACATCTCATGAAAAATTTGGTTATGAAATTACTGAAGAAATGTTTTATCATTTGATTGGTACAAATGAAAAGACATCAAAAGCTTATTATCATAGTGTTTTCGGTGAAGATTATCCTTATCAAAAGATTAAAGATTATCGAGATCAATTAAGAAAAGAATATTTTAATAGTCATCCTTTAGAAGTAAAAAAAGGTTTATATGATTTATTAGAAGATTTAAAAAAGAAAAATATTAAAATGGCAGTGGCTTCTTCAACACGTTATGAACGTGTTTTATCTAATTTAAAGAGTATTAAAGTTGATCATTATTTTAATGCCATTATTGGTGGTGACCAAATACAACATGGGAAGCCAGCCCCAGATATCTTTTTAAAAGCAGTTGAGTTGCTAGGGGTAAGTAAAGAAGATGCCCTTGTTTTAGAAGATAGTAAAAATGGAATTTTAGCAGCACATGCAGGAAATATTCCTGTTATTTGTATTCCTGATTTGATTCATCATTCTAAAGATATTCTTGATTTAACTGTAGGATGTTATGATTCTCTTGATCAATTAATAGATGTTATTGTTAAAAAGATGACAAAGCATAATATAGAACCCGTTTATAATCAAGATTCTAGGATTCTTATTCTAGGATCTTTTCCATCTGTAAAATCAAGAGAAGCCAAGTTTTTTTATCATCATCCTCAAAATCGTTTTTGGAAAGTTTTAGCTGCTTTATTTCAAGAAGAAGTTCCACAAACAATTGAAGAGAAGAAAACTTTTTTACTTAGAAATCATCTTGCTTTATGGGATGTTATTGAAAGTTGTGACATTAAAGGATCAAGTGATTCAAGTATTACCAATGTTAAAGTCAATGATTTAGATTTAATTGTTAAAAATTGTCCTGTTGAAAAAATCATTACTAATGGCAAAGCTGCCAATCGTTATTATCATCAATATTTTGATTATAATTTACCCGTTATTCAAATTACCTTCTACTTCACCAGCGAATGCCATGTATTCACTTGAAAAATTAATTGAGAAATGGAAGGTGATTTTATGGAAAGAGATTTAACACAAGGAAAGATAGGAAAATCTATTTTATTATTTTCTATTCCGATGATTTTAGGAAATTTATTACAACAATTTTATAATATAGTTGATACTTATATTGTAGGAAAATATATTGGTAGTAATGCATAAGCTGCTGTTGGATCAAGTTATACATTAATGGCAGCAATCATTTATGTATCTTTAAGAAAAAGAACAAAAGAAGACTAAAATAAAAGGTTTCTATTTTCAAGATTAAGAAAATAGAACCTTTTCATTTTAAAATCAAAAAAAGATAGCGTTTTCATAAGCGGAGACGCTTTTTTTTATGTTATATTTAAAGAAGAGGTGAAAATCATGAAATTAAAAGCACTTGATCAAAGACAAGCTGGTATTTTGTTACCGTTATTTAGTTTACCAGGAAAACATGGAATAGGGGATTTAGGAAAAGAAGCTTATGAATTTGTTGACTTATCTGCTCAAGCAGGTTTTTCTATTTGGCAAATTTTACCATTAAATCCATCAAGCTCCGGGAATTCACCTTATACACCTTATTCCTCTTTTGCGGGTGATGAAATATATATTTCTTTAGAACTTTTAAAAGATTTAGGCATTTGTTAGATGAAGTTCCTAACTATTTACAAGATTTAAAAAGAGTTGATTATAAACGCGTACGTTTATTTAAAGATCGTTATTTAAGAAAAGCTTATCAAGTTTTCTTAAAAGATAAAGAATTAGAGAAAGAATATCGTACTTTTGTTAAAGGAGCATTTTGGTTAAAAAAATATGCGCGTTTTATGGCTTTAAATAAAGCAAACGAAGGTTTACCTTGGGTAGATTGGAATGATGAAGATCAAAATATTAAAGGAAGTAATGAAGGATTAGAAGATGAAATAGAATATATTCAATTTCTTCAGTATATTTTTGTTAAACAATTTAATCTATTAAAAATACATGCACATCAAAAAGGAATATCTATCATGGGAGATTTACCTTTATATGTAGGTGATGATTCTGCGGATGTTTATGAGTATCGTAAATGTTTTCAATTAGATGATAAATTTTATCCTAAATTCGTATCTGGAGCATCACCTGATTATTTTTCAAAAGATGGCCAACTATGGGGACATCCTTTATATGATTGGGATTATTTAAAGAAAACAAGATATAATTTTTGGATCAAAAGATTAAAATGGAATAATGAAATTTTTGATATTTTAAGAGTTGATCATTTTAGGGCTTTTGATACATATTGGTCAGTTCCTTATGGAAGTGCTACAGCAAGAGAAGGAAAATGGATAGAAGGACCAAGTTATCATTTTTTAGATTCAGTTTATAAACAATTGCCTAAACTTAATATGATTGTTGAAGACTTAGGAGAATTACGTCCACAAATACATGAACTGAGAGATCATTATGATTTATTGGGAATGAAAGTTATGCAATTCTCTTTTGGAGAAGATGAAAGAAAAGTTAAATATAAAATTCCTCAACATTGTGTTGTTTATACAGGAACACATGATAATGCTACTCTTAAACAATGGTATGAAGAATTAGATGATAAAGAAAGAATGAAAGAAATTATGAAGGGTCTAGGATATACAGGAGAAAATCTTGTGGAAGATATGCTTGCATATACACTTGAATGTGATGCGGTGATTTCTATTGTTCCTTTACAAGATCTACTTGGCTATGGCAAAGAAGCTCGTATTAATTTACCAGGGACAGTAGGTCCACATAACTGGTCTTATAAACTTACTTCATTTGATGATTATCAAAATCAAATACAAATAATTCAAAAAATGTTAAAGAAAGCTAAAAGATAAATACCATACTTATTATTTATATATCCTAAAAAACCGTGATAAAAGCGGTTTTTTTAATGTTAGGAGATGTAATCGCTTTTATTTATTAAATTATGACAATAAAATTGATTTTTAAAAAGAAAAAAATATAATAAGTTTCGTAGACAAGTCATGAACAGGTTTTTCTTCCTTAAATATTTTTTTGACAACAACATTCTAAATTTGTACATCGACTTGAAGTGTAAGACCAATCGGTCTTTTTCTTTTTATATAAATGTATAAAAAAATAAAACATTACCTATTCGTGTTGACTTTATTTTTAAAACCGATTTATAATACACACAACAAGTGAAACCGATGAAGTGGAGATAAAAATAGAACGTGCACTTATAGAGAGTTTGGATGGTGGAAGCAAACAGAACGCAGTCTATTAAATGGACCACTGAGGGCAAAAGGAAAGGCATTAGCTGAGTATTCTTTGACGTAAGGCTTACGTAAGTAGCCATAGATGTGATAGCATCTAGTAAAGTGCATGAGTGTATCATGAATCAAGGTGGCACCGCGGATATAACCGTCCTTGAAAGTTTAACTTTCAAGACGGTTTTTTAATTATTAGGGGGAATTATATGTATTATCCAAGTTTAGAAATGTTAGAAAAATTAGATCTAAAATCTTATGATTTAGTTCCAATAAAAAAAGAAATCTATAGTGATATGATTACACCTATAGAATTAATGAGAAAATTAAAACAATATTCTAAACATGTTTATATGTTAGAAAGTCATGAAGATAAGACAAAATGGGGAAGATATACTTTTATAGGTTTTGATCCTAAAAGCGAAATTACTTGTTATAACAAGATGATGAAAGTGGATGATAAGATTTTTAAAGTGACACATCCCAAAGAATATATTAGAAAAGTTTTAAATGAACATCGTAGTTTAAAATTAGAGGGTTTTCCTACTTTTACAGGAGGCTTAGTTGGTTATTTTAGTTTTGATTATTTTAAATATAGCGAACCTTCAATTATTAAAAACCAAAAAGATAATGGTTTCAATGATGTTGATTTAATGTTATTTGATAAAGTTATTTGTTTTGATCATTTTAAGCAAAAGTTGATTTTAATTGTTAATATTGGAACAAATGATTTACAAAAGAATTATAAAAAAGGAATCAAAGAATTAGATGAGTTAGATTATATTATTAGAAAACATGTTAAAACACTTGTTCAACCATTAAAATTATTAGAAGATTTTAAACCAGTTCTCTCTAAAAAAGAATATTGTCAAATGGTTGAAAAAGGTATTGATTATATTAAAGAAGGTGATATCTTCCAAGTTGTTTTATCAAATAGACTTTATGCAAAAGCAACAGGTTCATTATTTGATAGCTATCGTGTTTTAAGAACAACGAATCCATCACCTTATATGTTCTATTTTGCAAGTGATAATATTGAAGTAGCTGGAGCTTCTCCAGAAACTTTAATTAAATTGGAGGGAACAAAGTTAACAACTTTTCCAATTGCTGGAACGAGAAAAAGAGGAAAAGATGATCAAGAAGATCAACAATTAATAGATGATTTATTAAAAGATGAAAAAGAATTAGCTGAACATAATATGCTCGTTGATTTAGGAAGAAATGATTTAGGAAGAATTTCTAAATTCAATAGTGTACATGTGGTATCTTATATGGATATCTTAAAGTTTTCAAAAGTTATCCATATAGCAAGTATTGTTAGCAGTGAAATTAAAGAAAAATATGATGCTTTAGATGCAGTTGATGCTTTACTTCCTGCAGGTACTTTATCAGGAGCACCAAAGATCAGGGCATGTCAAATTATTAATCAATTAGAACAAAATAAAAGAGGTATTTATGGAGGAGCGATTGGTTATTTAGATTTTACAGGAAATATGGATCTATGTATTGGTATTCGTTTAGCTTATAAAAGAAATAATGAAATTTCTATTTGTAGTGGTGCAGGAATTGTTTATGACAGTGTTCCTGAAAATGAATATCAAGAATGTTTAAATAAAGCAGGTGCGGTTGTTGAAGCAATCAAGATGGCAGATGGAGGTATTGATTATGATTCTACTCATTGATAATTATGATAGTTTTGCTTATAACCTTTATCAATTGATAGGTTCAATCGATGAAGATATCAAGGTTATAAGAAATGATGAAATGACAGTTGAAGAAATAGAAGAACTTCAGCCATCATGTATTATTATTTCACCAGGTCCAGGGAAACCAAGTGAAGCGGGTATTATTGAAGAAGTTGTTCAAAAAATGTTATACGAAATATCCTATTTTGGGAGTTTGTTTAGGGCATCAAGCAATTGTTGAAGCTTTTGGAGGAACAGTAAGTTATGCTCAAAGCGTCATGCATGGAAAGTCTTCAATAATTAAAGTAGATACTACAAATCCAATTTTTAAGGGAATCGAGGAAAAGACAGCAGTGGCTAGATATCATAGCTTAGCTGCTAAAAAAGAAAATTTACCAGAATGTTTGAAGATTATAGGGGAAAGCGATGATGGTGAAATCATGGCAATCAGTCATAAAAACTATCCTGTTTATGGGTTACAGTTTCATCCAGAGTCGATTTTAACAAAAGAAGGTAAAAAAATAGTTGAAAATTTTTTTAAAGGAGATACAAAATGATTAGGGGAGCAATTATTAAATTATCAAAAAAGAAGATTTAACATATCAAGAAGCTTATGAATGTATGAATGAGATCATGGATGATCAAGCTTCTGATATTCAAAAGGCTGCTTATTTAACAGCACTTTCATTAAAAGGTGAAACAATTGATGAAATAACTGCAAGTGCTAAAGGAATGAGAGAACATTGTGTGAAGTTATTGAATGATCAAGATGTTCTTGAAATTGTAGGAACTGGAGGAGATGGATCAAATTCTTTCAATATCTCTACAACTTCATCTATTGTGATTGCTAGTGGTGGTGTTAAAGTTGCTAAGCATGGAAATCGTGCAGCAAGTTCAAAAAGTGGCGCAGCAGATTGTTTAGAAGCTCTTGGAGTGGATATTACAATCAATGAAAAAAGAAGTAAAGAATTATTAAACGATATTAATATTTGTTTCTTATTTGCTCAAAACTATCATTTAGCGATGAAATATGTTGCACCAGTAAGAAAAGAACTAGGTATTCGTACAGTCTTTAATATTTTAGGACCACTTACGAATCCAGCAGGAGCGACTTATCAAGTCATGGGAGTTTATGATGAATCATTAGTTGAACTACTTGCTCAAGTTTTAAGTAATTTAGGGGTTAAAAGAGCTATGGTGGTTTATGGAAGAGATGGTTTAGATGAAATCTCAGCATCTAATGAAACTTTTGTTTGTGAAATTAATGAGAATCAATTTAAAACATATACAATTTCACCTGAACAATTTGGTTTACAAAGATGTTTAAAAGATGAACTTGTTGGAGGAACTCCAAAAGAAAACGCTCAAATTACACGAGATGTTTTAAATGGTAAACAAGGTGGATCTAGAACAGCTGTCTTAATGAATGCGGGGGCAGGTTTATATATTGGTGGTAAAGTTGATTCTTTACAAGCAGGAATTGATTTAGCAGCAGAGTTGATTGATAGTGGAAAGGCAAATGAAAAACTAGAAGAGTTTATAAAAGAATCAAACAAATAGGAGCGTATATTATGATTTTAGAAGATATTGTTGAAAGTACAAAAGAGCGTGTTGAAACAAATAAAAAACGTCATTCAATTTATGAATTAAAAGAAAAAAGCCTTTGCAATGCCTATTGACCAAAGTTTTCCTTTTAAAAAAGCTTTAGAAAAAGATGGAATGTCTTATATTTTAGAAGTTAAAAGACATTCACCATCAAAAGGACAAATTGTTTCCACTTTTGATTTTAAAGCAATTGCGAAAGAATATGAAATGATTGGAGCAGATGCTATTTCAGTAGTAACTGAACCTGATTATTTTAAAGGGGATGAATGATTTTTTAAGAGAAATCAAACGTATTGTGAAAATTCCTGTTTTAAGAAAAGATTTTGTTGTAGATGAATATATGGTTTATGAATCTAAAATCTTAGGAGCAGATGCAATTTTATTAATTGCAGGTGTTTTAGATGAAATTACATTAATGCGTTGTGTTAATTTAGCGCATAATTTAGGTATGTCAGCAATTGTTGAAACACACAGTTCAATGCAAGTAAAAAAGCATTACGTGTAGGCGCTAAAATTATTGGTGTAAATAACAGAGATTTAAGAGATTTCAGTGTTGATTTAAATACAACATTAAAATTAAGAGATATGGTCGATGATGATGTTATCTTTGTCTCTGAAGTGGTATTAAAACAAGAGAAGATATTGAATTATTAGAAAAACATCATGTAAATTGCTGTCTTAGTCGGTGAAGCTATGATGAAAAGCCATGATAAAAGACATACATTAGAAGTTTTTAAAAGGTATTGATGAAGAAGATTAAAATTTGTGGTTTAAAAAGTAA
>ENA-OQDF01000176-OQDF01000176.1-human-gut-metagenome-genome-assembly--contig:-NODE-176-length-23980-cov-1.799396_pt1 | contig 23980 bp, 45 predicted proteins | sample MGYA00242769_ERZ504597 | MGnify/ENA primary metagenome ERZ504597 (study PRJEB26092, sample SAMD00036305) | human gut metagenome | host: Homo sapiens | study: EMG produced TPA metagenomics assembly of...
CTACATCAATTTACAAATATCAATTTTTTATCCAAATTATTCCGATTGTTTTCCTAATGTTACTTCAACATCTTTTTTCTCGTATTCACCATTCTTATTCTGTGTCTGAATCGTAATTTTTACTTTTCTCCTGCTTTATAATATTGAAGCTGTTCCTGCAATGCATCCATTCCATCTACGCTTGTTCCTTCGATTCCTGTAATAACAGCTCCTTTTGTAATGCCTGCTTTTCTGCACCGCCACCGGAGATCACTTCTGATACATATACTCCTGTCGGCATATTATACATCTGTGCACTGTCTGCTGTTACATCTACACCTTTGATTCCAATGTAGCCTCTTTCGGATTCTGCTACCTTGGTTTTTGTCTTCTGATTCATCAGATTTGTGATCAGATCACTTACATCAGATACCGGAATCGCATATCCTATTCCCTCTACTGTTTCCGTTGCAATCTTTGCAGAATTGATTCCAATCACTTCTCCATTTGCATTCAGAAGAGCACCTCCGCTGTTTCCCGGATTGATAGCCGCATCTGTCTGAAGAAGTTTTCCATCGTAACTATCCATTGTGCGGTCTTTTGCAGATACAATACCTGTCGTTACTGACTGTCCGTATCCGAGAGCATTTCCGATCGCAATTACCTGATCTCCTACCTGTGTCTGATCTGAATTTCCCAGTGTTGCCACCGCAATTTTATCCATCGTAGAATCCTTGATCTCGCTTAACGGAACTGCCACAACTGCAAGATCCTTGTCTGAATCCGTACCTTTGATGTCAGCTTTCACGCTTTTCCCATCTATAAAGGTAACTGTCAGTGTACTGCTTCCTTCTACTACATGGTTATTGGTTGCAATCAGAAGTTCTGAATCGTTCTGTCCAATAATAATTCCAGAACCGGCACTTTCACTTTCCTGTTTCTGTGTACCACCGAAGAAATTCTGCACTTCCTGTACACTCATGTTTGTAATGGACACAATTGACGGCATCGCATTTTTAGTTACCTCTGTTACATTTGCGGTTCCTATTGAGCTGTTGGTTGAAGTTGTCAGTTTTGCATTGCTGGTCGTTGTTGTCTTAGCTGTTTTATTCGTTGTCTGTGTTGTACCAAGAACTTTTCCTGCCACAATATTACTCGTCTGAAATGCAGCACTTGCAACCACTCCAAATACCAGTCCTGCACAGACCACCTTTGCCCATCTCGCTGCGCCTTTTCCTCTTTTTTTCTGCGGTTCTTTTCCCGGTTCCCCACCGCCGCCATAATTTCCCGTATTCATATTCTGATCGGTTGTATAATAATTATATTGATTTTCCATATCTTATTGCCCCTTTCATATCTTATATTGGTAGTGTACAGCGTAATTGTGTTTAATCTGTGATAAAACTAAGGAGATTTATTGATATTCCTTTAATTTTTCCAGCTTTACTCCCACATCACCCTTGAACTGTTTCCATGCATCTTCATGTTCTACAAAATATTTGGGGCAAATCTTTCCAGTCACATCATAATGACGTATAACATCATTTTCATTCAGATCGAACTTCAGACACAGCCACGCGCAAAGATCTACCATAGACTGATACGTCTTTTGATTGAATTTTCCCGTTTCGTCCGGATGACAGCATTCTATCGACACCGTATCAATATTCCTGCTGTTTGAGCATACGCCATCTCCCATGTTGGTACACATTGAACAATCTCACCTTCCAGACCCACAACAAAATTACTGCTTGCTTTCGTAATGTGACTGTCCTTCAATCCTTCGAAATAATCCCGGTTATTCATAGCCGAAGCACCGGGATTTGCTGTATAATGAATCACAATTCCTGTAATCTTATTTGTTGCGATTCCCGCTCTGGAATACTCATTCGGCGTCAGCAGTTCTACGTCTATATCCGGTCTTACAGAATCTATGTAATCACTTTTATTTTCCGTATATTCTTCCGGCTGCTCCTGCTTTTTAAAACCGTCACCGCACACAGTACAACTGTTATTATAATAAGAATGATCAGACCTTTTTTAGAATGGCTTCTCGTTTTTTTCATCTTTTCTCTCTTTTTTATCTATCCTTATATAGTACACTTTTATCTATTTTATCATTCATTTTTTAATGTACCCGAAAGAGATTCTTATGTTTTTATGAAATCAGCAAAACCTATACGTTGTTGTTGTATCATATACTTCTCCGGCTTTGTAATCGGAGATTCAAAATTATCTTTATGAATTGCATCCGGGAAATACTGCGTTTCAAAGCATATACCACAACCCTTTCCATAGACAGCTCCTTCCTTTCCCTTAGCTCCTGCCAGGAAATTGCCGGAATAGAACTGTATACCCGGAAGGTCTGTATATACTTCCATCTTAATACCTGTCTCTTCCGATTCGGCTGATGCCGCTTTTCTGAATCCCGACCCGTTTAATACCCAGTTATGATCATAGCCGCCTGCCAGTTTCAATGGTTTATAATCTGCTCCAATCTCTTTTGCAACCTTTTTCCTTCACGGAAATCCATTGGTGTGCCCTCTACCGGAATTACCGTTCCTGTTGGAATCAGTTCAGCATCCGTCTCTGTAAATGCATCTGCATCTAACCATACTTTTGCATTACATGCGGTTCCGGATGCATGTCCTGCCAGGTTGAAATAACTGTGATTCGTCATGTTCAAAAGGGTATCCTGATCAGGAATTGCATAATAATGAATCTTTAATTCATTTTCTTCCGTAACTGTATAGGATACTTCTATCTTCACTTCTCCCGGGAATCCCTGATCCCCGTCCGGACTAACAAGCATAAATACTACATGTGTATCATCCTCCTCTTTTACACTCCACATTCTTTTATTATAGAAATCTGTTCCTCCATGAAGTGTATTTTCCCCGTTATCATTCTTCGTAAGCTCATATTTCTTTCCGTTCAGTTCGAATGCACCAGTTCCAATACGGTTTGCCACACGTCCGACAGTCGCTCCTACAGAATCTCCACCATTTTCATAATCCTCAAGTGTCTCGTATCCCAATACGACATCCTGAGACTTTCCATTCTTATCCGGTACGTAAAGCTTCAGTAAAGCAGCTCCAAAATCAGATACAACTGCTTTCATTCCTTTGCTGTTTTTCAATATATAACAGCTTGCTGTTTCCCCGTTTCTCGTTGTTCCAAATTCTTTTTTCATATCCAGGCATCTCCCTTTTACTTTATTTTTTTAATATTACTTGTGTATTTATTATGTGCATTTATATACCAAGCAGACTACCTAAACCTTATTATACTCTATATATTCATCTCTGAAAACCATGATATGAAGAATTTTCAGGATATTTTTCTGATATTATTCATTTAAACTCTCTCTTTGCCAGACACATATAATACAAAAAGGCGCCGTTTTCACGACGCCCGGATCTTTTTTATTCGTCTACACTGTAGTTTGGTGCTTCTTTTGTAATATGAATATCATGAGGATGACTTCTTTTAATGAAGCCGAAGAAATCTTCACGAATTTTCCTGTCTGTTTCAAATCCTCAATTGTTGGTGCTCCGCAATATCCCATACCTGAACGAAGACCACCCATTAACTGGAATACAGTATCTTCCACGCTTCCTTTGTAAGCAACACGTCCTTCGACACCTTCCGGAACCAGTTTTTTCGCATCTGTTTGGAAGTAACGATCTTTACTTCCGTTCTCCATTGCTGAGATAGATCCCATACCACGGTATACTTTATATTTTCTACCCTGGAATAATTCGAATGTTCCAGGACTCTCATCACATCCTGCAAAGATACTTCCCATCATACATACATTCGCTCCGGCTGCGATTGCTTTTGTCATATCTCCGGAGTACTTTATTCCTCCATCCGCAATGATCGGAATTCCATATTTGTCTGCCGCTTCGTAGCAGTCCATAACTGCTGTGATCTGAGGAACACCAATACCTGCAATGATACGTGTTGTACAGATCGATCCAGGTCCGATTCCAACTTTTACCGCATCAACACCGGCTTTGATCAGATCTTCTGTTGCAGCTCCGGTAGCAACGTTACCTGCAATTACCTGCAGATCCGGGAATTTGCTCTTAATCATATCAACTGTATGAATAACGTTTGCTGAATGTCCGTGTGCTGAATCCAAAACAACCACATCAACCTTTGCATCTACCAGAGCCTTTGCTCTCTCAAGACAGTTTGCTGTAATTCCGATTGCAGCTCCGCAAAGCAGACGTCCCTGTGCATCTTTTGCAGATAATGGATATTTAATCTGTTTTTCAATATCCTTAATTGTGATCAAACCTTTCAGGTTGAAGTCTTTATCTACGATCGGAAGTTTTTCCTTTCTAGCTTTTGCAAGAATCTTCTTTGCTTCTTCCAGAGTAATTCCTTCCGGTGCTGTGATCAACCTTCCGAAGTCATTGACTCTCTGATTTTCTTTGAAAAGTCTTCTTCAAATTTCAAATCACGGTTTGTGATAATACCAACTAATTTTTTTCCCTCTGTGATCGGCACACCTGAGATTCTGAACTTTGCCATCAGATTGTTGGCATCTTCCAGTGTATTATCCGGTGATAAATAAAATGGATCTGTAATAACACCGTTTTCTGAACGTTTTACCTTATCCACTTCCTCAGCCTGCTGTTCAATAGACATATTTTTATGGATAATTCCGATTCCCCCTGTCTGGCCATTGCAATTGCCATACGGTGCTCGGTAACAGTATCCATTCCGGCACTCATCATCGGAATATTTAACTTAATTTTCTTAGTCAGGTAAGTAGATAAATCCACCTGGTTCGGAATTACTTCTGAGTACGATGGAACTAAAAGCACATCATCAAATGTAATACCTTCTCCAATTATCTTTCCCATGATTTCTTCCTCTCTTTCTTTTGCATATTCATATTTAACAGCTATCTTAGCGAATCATACCCTTATTTGTCAACAGCTTTTGACATGTTTTTATTTTAATACAATCTTTTTTACGTATTATTTTCTGATTACTTTTCTTGGTGCTTTTACAAAGAATCCTTCTACGATCGTCTCATTTGGCTCAAACAGAACCTTACATAGCTCTCCTTTATTCGAAGCAATCAATGCATAGATTTCCGCATGATTCTTTCCTGCAGTATAATCATATGTCCTGACCTTCTTATACTGCATTAATTCTACAGCTCCTACCGGTGCCAGAAGTTCCATCTGATCTGCATCTACAGAAAGCATTCTTTTTCTTCTGGATTTGTTCATGATCTTGTCTATATCAAGATCTCCATTCACAAATACATACTCATACTCCACATTCATATTGCTGAATAGCAGCACATCAGCCACGATCATTACAACCAGGAAAATAATCCCCACTGGTACTGCAAAACCAAAAGCACTGACAAAGCCGTCAATACGATCAGTCCTGCTTTCTTAAGTGTATCCTTTGAGTCCGCCTGCTTTTTTATCAGCTGCTCTGTGTAAAAATCATCCATTTTTTCTTTCCTCCAAGTCTGCTTTAAGCTATGTCTATTGTAGCACACCTGAGGCAAAAAAGAAAACTCCTCTGACGAGGAGTTCTCAAAAATTTAATATTCTGTTACATCATACCCATGCCCGGATTTCCTGCCGGTACGGCCGGTGCATCTTCTTTGATATCTGCTACAACAGATTCTGTTGTGAGAAGTGTAGAAGCAACAGATGTTGCGTTCTGCAGTGCACTTCTTGTAACCTTAGCAGGATCCAGAATTCCGTTTTCCACCATATCTACGTACTGTTCTGTCAGGGCATCAAATCCGGTTCCTACTTCTGACTCTCTTACCTTGTTAATGATAACAGCGCCTTCCAGTCCTGCGTTGGCAGAGATATGGAACAGTGGTGCTTCCAGAGCTTTCAGTACAACCTTTGCACCTGTTTTCTCATCACCTTCCAGTCCGTCAATTGCTTCAGCAACTGCTTTGGACGCATGAATGTATGCAGATCCACCACCGGAAATGATACCTTCTTCTACTGCTGCTCTTGTGGCATTCAGGGCATCTTCCATACGAAGTTTTGCTTCTTTCATCTCTGTCTCTGTTGCTGCTCCGACACGGATAACAGCTACGCCGCCTGCAAGTTTTGCAAGTCTTTCCTGAAGTTTTTCTCTGTCGAAGTCAGATGTTGTCTCTTCGATCTGTGCCTTGATCTGGGCAACACGGTCTGCGATTGCATTCTTATCTCCCATACCATCAACAATTACTGTATTTTCTTTCTGTACTTTTACAGATTTTGCGCGTCCAAGCTGATCCATGGTTGTATCTTTCAGTTCCATACCGAGTTCTTCAGAAATAACCTGACCCACCTGTCAGTATAGCAATATCTTTTAACATTTCTTTTCTTCTGTCACCGTATCCAGGAGCTTTTACAGCTACAACATTGAATGTTCCACGCAGTTTTATTAACGATCAGAGTTGTAGCTGCCCTCTCCCTCAATATTCTTCTGCGATAATAAGAAGTCTTGCTCCGGCCTGAACGATCTGCTCCAGAAGCGGAAGGATTTCCTGAATATTAGAAATCTTCTTATCTGTGATCAGAATATATGGATCATCCAGATTTGCTTCCATCTTATCCATATCTGTAGCCATATATGCAGATACATATCCACGGTCAAACTGCATACCTTCTACAAGATCCAGCTCTGTCTTCATAGTCTTAGACTCTTCGATCGTAATAACTCCGTCATTAGATACTTCTCCATAGCATCTGCCACCATCTGTCCGACTTCAGCATCACCTGCAGAAATTGCTGCCACTTTTGCAATCTGATCTTTGTCTTTTACTTTGCTTGACATCTTCGCAATGGCTTCTACTGCCACATCTGTTGCTTTCTTCATTCCTTTACGGAGAATGATCGGATTCGCTCCTGCTTCCAGGTTCTTCATACCTTCATGAACCATTGCCTGTGCAAGTACAGTTGCTGTTGTAGTACCGTCTCCTGCTACATCATTTGTCTTAGAAGCAACTTCTTTGATCAGTTGTGCTCCCATATTTTCAAATCTGTCTTCCAGTTCAATCTCTTTTGCAATTGTTACACCGTCATTTGTGATCAGTGGTGCTCCGAAAGATTTATCCAGAACGACATTACGTCCTTTTGGTCCGATTGTTACTCTTACTGTATCAGCGAGCTGATTAACACCAGCTTCCAGCGCTCTTCTTGCTTCTGCACCATATTTAATTTCTTTTGCCATTGGTATCTACCTCCTGAAATATATGAATTAATTGTACAATTACTCGCAGATGGCCAGAATATCATCCTGTTTTACAATGATATATTCCTCGTCATCAATCTCAACATTCGTTCCTGCATATTTGGAATAAATTACCTGCTGTCCTGTTGTAACATGCATCTCAACTTCTTTACCATTCACCATTCCACCTGGTCCTACAGCAATAACCTCTGCCTGCTGCGGTTTTTCCTTAGACTGTCCAGGAATCACAATTCCCGACTTTGTAGTCTCCTCTGCTACACACTGTTTTAATACAACTCTGTCACCTAATGGTACTAACTTCATATCTATTCCTCCTTAATTATTTCTGCATTATTAGCACTCAACAAAAGAGAGTGCTGAAAGATTCTAGATATAAAATAGCACTCTCCTTTTGGTTTGTCAACACACTTTCTATTTAGTTTAGAACTTTTTTATAAAATCCATTTTGAATTTTAAATTTCATAACCCTGCCTGCCTTGTTCCAGTAACGTTCTTTTAATATTCCTTTGCAGACCACAGGATCTTTCGGATCCTCTATGCTGCACTCATAGATTCCATCCAAAGAATAAAAGGTGAGTTCCGTCTCTTCCGATACCAGATACAACGTCTCCTCCTCTTCATCATATGCTATGATCTTGCATAAATATTCCGTTTCATCAAAAAACTGTCTTCCAGAATTACGCGGTCCATTCTGAGTTTTGCCGTACATCCTCCATATTTCACTATCCGCATCCTCCTTTATACTGTGAAAAGGGTATCAGTTGCCCGATACCCTTTGTAGTTCTTATTATTTTGTACGTTCTGCTTTAATGCGGTCAAGTTCCGTAAATACATAATCATTGACTACTTTAATATACGTTCCTTTCATGCCGGAAGAACGGGATTCGATCACACCCGCACTTCGAATTTTCTCAGAGCATTGACAATTACCGATCTGGTAATTCCGACACGGTCTGCAATCTTACTTGCGACCAGAATTCCTTCCGCACCATCCAACTCATCAAATATATGAATGATTGCTTCCAATTCCGAATACGACAATGTACTGATTGCCGATTGTACAATATGCTCTTTTCTGGTTTCTTCTGCACTTTCTTCATTCACAGATCTTAACATCTCAAGACCAACAACCGTTGTTCCGTATTCACTCAAAATGATGTCATCAATCTCATACACTTATCTTTTTTATAGATAAACAGTGTCCCGAGTCTTTCCCCTGCAATGTCAATCGGCGTAATAATCGCCTGATAACCTTTGACAGCTTCTTCGGAAAATCCCAATGTCTGAAGATTTACATTTTCTTTTGTTGATAAGATACTAAGCAGCCGCTCATTCAGCATATCATCTACATGTTTTCCGATTTCTCTCTCGATCAATTCGGTAATGTAAGGCACACCTTCGCATTTGCTTCCGCCAAGCACTTTTCCTTTTTTACTGATCACTAATACGTTCGAATTTAAAATTTCTGTAAGGACTTCGCAGATATCATTGAAGACAACTTACTCGAACTATTGTTATGCAGTAATTTGTTGATTTTTCTGGTTTTATCCAACAATTGTACGCCCATTTACATTCCTCCATCCTTATGAATGTATATTATCATACAATTCTGAAATATTCAACGAATATCATTAATTATCCTTATTATTTTCTATATTTTCTACATATCCGCACTGTTCATCGCTGCAAACCAGTTTATTTCCTTTTTCCAGCATGTATTTACCACATCTCGGACATTTTTTTTGTCGATGCTTCTGCCATGACATAAATTCACATTCCGGGTTATCCTCGCAGCCGTAATATCGTCTTCCCTTTTTCGTCTTCCGGATTACCACATCTTTACCACAGACAGGGCATGGTACACCTATCTTTTCCAAATATGGTTTCGTGTTACGGCAGTCAGGGAATCCCGGGCATGCAAGGAATTTTCCATGCGGGCCATATTTGACAACCATATTGCGGCCGCACTCCTCACAGATCACATCTGTCACTTCATCTTCAATCTTCACCTGTTCCAGTTCTGTCTCGGCTTTTTCCACTGCTGCCTCCAGATCTGGATAAAATTCTCGATAATTGTCTTCCATCTGACTTTTCCTTCCGCAACGCCATCCAGAAGGCTCTCCATATTTGCCGTAAGTTCACATCCACAATACTCGGGAAGGACTGTTTCATAATATTATTCACTACTTCTCCGATTTCCGTCAGATACAGATTCTTATTCTCTTTTGCCACATAGCGTCTTGCAATGATCGTAGAAATTGTCGGCGCATATGTACTTGGACGCCCGATTCCAAGTTCTTCCAGTGTCTTAACCAATGTTGCCTCTGTATAATGTGCCGGTGGTTGTGTAAAATGCTGCTTACTGTTCAGACTTTCTTTCGTAAGGACAGAATCCATATCCAGCCCTTTTAACAGCACATTGTTCTCTTCTTTTGTCTCGCCGGCTTCCGTATATACACTGCGGAACCCTTCAAAAACAATCTTGGATGCAGCGACTGTAAAACGATACTGTCCTGCGGCAATCTTTACAGAAGTCGTCTCGTATCTGGCCGGCTGCATTCTGCTGGCAATAAACGTTTCCATACAAGCTGGTACAGACGGAACTGGTCACGGCTTAAGAATTCTTTCACTGCTGCCGGTGTTCTGGTTACATCTGTCGGACGGATCGCCTCATGTGCATCCTGAATGATCTTCTTGTCTGAAGATTTCTTAACGTCTCCGTCGGAAACATACTCTTCACCGAAGCCTTCCCTGATATATTCTCTTACTGTTGCATCCGCTTCCTCTGAGATACGGGTAGAATCCGTACGCAGGTATGTGATCAATCCCACAGTACCACTGCCTTTGATATCCACACCCTCATATAACTGCTGGGCAATACGCATGGTCTTGGCTGTTGCAAAATTCAATGCCTTGGATGCTTCCTGCTGCAACGTACTGGTTGTAAACGGTACCGGTGCCTTCTTGGTACGTTCTCCTTTTTTATATCGGCAACAGAATACTCCGCATTTTCTACTTCTTTCATGATCTCGTCCAGTTCTTCCTTGGATGAGATTGTCATCTTACTCTTTTCTGTACCATAGAACTTAGCAGTCAGAAGTTTTCTTTCTCCTTTGACCTTCAGATCCGCATCCAGTGTCCAGTATTCTTCCGGAATAAAAGCATTGATCTCTTCTTCTCTGTCTGCGATAATACGCAATGCAACCGACTGTACACGTCCGGCACTTAATCCTCTCTTAACCTTTGCCCACAGGAGCGGACTGATCTTGTAACCTACAATTCTGTCCAGTACACGGCGTGCCTGCTGCGCATCCACCAGATCCATATCGATTTCTCTTGGATTCTTAAGCGACGCTTTTACTGCATTCTTAGTAATCTCATTAAACTGATTCGATAAACCTTCTTATCTTCTAATTTCAAAGCTTTACTCAGATGCCAGGATATTGCTTCTCCCTCCCGGTCCGGGTCAGTTGCAAGATATATCTTGTCCGCCTTTTTGACTTCCTTACGAAGCTTCGCAAGAATCTCTCCCTTTCCTCTGATCGTTATATACTTTGGTTCGTAATCATTTTCAATGTCGATACCCATCTGGCTTTTGGGCATATCTCTCACATGACCGTTCGATGCGGTCACTACATAATTACTTCCTAAGAACTTCTTAATGGTCTTCACCTTTGCAGGTGACTCCACGATTACCAGATAGCGTGCCATAATTTCCTCCATAATACCGACCGTTCTTACAACAGCCTTATATAATAATTTCTGGATACTTCTTCTGCGTATCCTTTCAATTCCAAAGTAATCAGTCTTTCCATCAATCTGAAATAGAAAGTTCTGTTTCTTTCATCAGTTCATCGATTCCTTTCGGGAACAAATCGAGACAACTATACACCATACGCTCAGGACTTCAAGCATTTTTTCATTTTTGTTATTTTTTTGTCCAATTTGCATCCGATTCAGATTCCATTCATCCATCAGTCTTCCGGTGTGATCAGTATTCCCGCTCCCTGCCGGATCAGTCTGTGACATCCCTGACTCAACGCACTTGTCACCGGTCCCGGAAGTGCATAGACATCCTTCCCCTGATCCAGTGCAAAATCTGCAGTGATCAAAGATCCGCTCTTTTCTTTTGCCTCTATCACCAGTATCCATTCCGCCAGTCCACTGATAATCCGGTTCCGCATCGGAAAATTTCTTGCAAGTGGTTCGGTTCCGGGTGGAAATTCCGATATGATTCCGCCTTTTTTTTGAATGTCCATGTATAATCCGATATTTTCTCTTGGATAACACACATCCACTCCACATCCCAGAACAGCAAAACGTTGTTCCGTCTCCGTTCAAAGCACCTCTCTGCCTGCTCCGTCGATTCCTCTCGCCATACCGCTTATCACCTGTACTCCCGCATGCCCAAGACATTTCCCATACTGTAATGCCATTTGTTCTCCATATGAAGTACAATTCCTGGCCCCTACGATTGCTGCGCTTTTCACATTTTCATCCGGCAGCGATCCAAGTACGTACAAGGCGTACGGGGGATCTGTGATCACTTTCATTTTTTCGGATAATCATCCGAAATACGGCACAAATTTTATCTTCTTTTCACGGATTTTTCCCATTGCATTTCGAGATTAACTGTTTTCTTTGCTTTTTCAGTCTCTCTATATCCTTCTCATTCAGAAATGTATGTTTCTTCAAATTAGTTTCTTCTATATAATATATTGCTTTCCATTTCCATATACCTCTCTTAATTTTCTTTTTTCAGATTCGAAATGCCTTCTATCCCTGCCAGCCAGTATTCATATATCATTCACATCCTCCTAACGTCCCCAGTACTTCTTATCCAGTGACCGGTAAGCAATAGCTTCTTTTAAATGTTTCTCCTTTACCTTCTCACTGTAATCTAGATCTGCAATTGTCCTTGCCACACGCAGGATCTTATGATAGGTCCTTGCTGTAAGCCCGATTCTTTCAAATGCAAGCTCCATCATCTTTCTTTCGCACTCTCCCAGTTCTACGTAATGTCCGATCTCCTGCGGTCCTAATACTGCATTTGTCCTGATATCTGTTCCTTTATATCTTTCCCTCTGTATATTCCTTGCATCCGTCACTCTGCGGCGTATCGTCTCAGATGTCTCTTCCCCTTCCAGATCTTTCCGTTCTCCGTCCAGATCCCGGTATACAACTTTCGGAGTCTCTATGCAGATATCCATACGATCCAGGAACGGCTGGCTGATCTTGCCAAGGTATTTCTGAATCTGCCCGGGTGTGCAGGAACATTTCTGCACATCCGGATAGTTTCCGCATGGACACGGATTCATTGCTGCTACCAGCATAAATTCCGCCGGAAATGTAAAATTCCCATAATTTCTCGCAATATGAATCTGATGTTCTTCCAATGGCTGTCTTAGTACTTCCAGAACATTTCTTGGAAATTCCGCAAGTTCATCAAGAAACAGCACACCTCCGTGTGCCATACTGATCTCCCCGGGCATCGGTATTCTGCCGCCCCCTGTTAGCGCTGTTCTGGTGATTGTATGATGAACATTACGAAACGGGCGCTGTGTGATCAGCGGGTATTCCTGATCCACCAGCCCCAATACACTGTAGATCTTCGTAATTTCCAGACTTCTTCCCATGACAGTTCCGGTAAAATGGTTGCGATCCTCTTTGCGATCATCGTTTTTCCGGATCCCGGTGATCCAGCCATTAACAGATTGTGCCTCCTGCCACTGCAATTTCTGCCGCACGTTTCACCGCTTTCTGTCCGCAGATATCCGCAAAATCTTCTCTGGCTCTATGTTGTCTGTTTTTTCATTTTCTTTTTTCTCCCTTTTAGACTTTTCCGAACGCGCAGCTCCGTTCAGATACGCACAGAGTTCCTCCAGATTATCTGCCGGTAGAATCTCGATTCCTTTTACGAGTCTTCCTTCTGGCTCATTCTCTCCGGGCAGGATAAAGCTTTTACATCCTTGTTCTTTCGCCTCTATCACCATCGGCAGAACTCCCGGTACACCTCTTATTTTCCCCTCCAGACTTAATTCCCCTGTTACGATCACCCGTTCCATTGCTTCTTCCGGTATATACCCATAGCTGCCAGCACCGCCAGAGCAATCGGCAGATCAAACGATGCCCCTTTTTCCGGACAGTTGCCGGCGCAAGATTGACAATGATCTTCTTTGCCGGAAGTTTCATCCCCGAATTGCGGATTGCTGTTCTCACCCGTTCCGATGCCTCTTTCACTTCTGAAGACAGATATCCCACCATATGGAACATCGGAAGTCCGTTACTTACATCCGCTTCCACACGGATCATCTCTACCCCCAGTCCCTGAACTGAAGCAGATAAAACTGTACAAAATGCCATCTGCACACTCCTTTCCATACCAGACCATGCAGAACCTGTCCTTATATAAGCATCTTTTCTGCCTTATTTGTCCGGCACTCATATAAAATTGTTTTGATATAGTTGATAACTTGACCGATCCGGTCATCTACAGAATCCGCCACTGGCGGTCCAGATTTAGAAAACGAAAAAGAATAGTCTGTACTTGATCACTCATCTTCGTTAAATGTGCAATCATCATAGCCTATTCTTTCCGCCGTGTCAATATTTTTCTAATTTCACTTTCATTTTACTTTTTGATTTTCTATCCATGCGTCCAAGCACGATGCTAAAGATTCCACTTAATATCAGCAAAAAATAAAAGCTGATTCCCCGATTCACCAGTACTGCCGCTGCCACCGGAACAGAAGTAAAGATACCTGCAAACAACTTTACGAATGAGAATTCACTAATTCCCTCAGCTCCCGGGAACGGAAGAAGTGCTGTAGTCATATACAAAATGATCTGATGCAGAAACATACTTCCATAAGAACTGCCGGACTCTCCCATTGCATGATACACTGCCCATGGAACACTGAACCAGCAGATGATCTGAATCAGACTGACTGTTGTCACTTTTAACGCAAGTACCGGATCCCTTTTAAAAACAATTTACAATCTTCAAAATCACGAACAATCTCATCCATCTTAGCGCTCAATCTCTTCTTATTCCCAAACGGGAGTTTCATGATCAGGAAACGTATTCCATTTACAATCTTCTTTTTCAGACCTTCGGATAACATTATGACCACCAGTGCTGCTATAAAAATCAGATTCATCAGATACCCTAGAACCGCCAATGCCAGCATCATCTTATTCAGACGTATCCTTCCCGTCAGTATCCAGAACGTTGCTACATTTTCCATCAGAAATGCTGCAATCTGAAAACTGGTAAGTTCTGTCAGAAGAGCCATCGTTCATGTGCCACATGGATATTATCCTTATTCATCACATATAACTGTACCGGCTGTCCGCCTGTTGCAGATGGGGTGATCGAACTGAAAAAATAGCCGGCATAAGCATATTTCATACCCTGTCTGAAACTTACCTGATATCCAAATGAATTCAATACGCTCCTCAGATTGATGCTTCCGCGATATTGAATACCGCCGCCAGTATAAGCCTGCTGCCAGCCATTGCGGCTTCGCACTTTTCATGGCATTCCACACAGATTCCATATCTGCACCCTTCAAAATAACGAAACATACCACCAGTGCTAAAACCGGAAATAAAACCATATACTTTTTAATCGATCTCTGACTCACCTGCTGTTCCATATTTTTCTTCTATCCTTCTGAATTCATACCCCTGCGCTTTCAACAATGGGATTGCTTTTTTCAATGCTTCTATCGTTCTTCCCGGTGCTCCATTCTCCCCTCTTCCGTCATGCAGACAGATAACCGCACCCGGAAAGACTCTTCTTAATATCTTATTGCAGATACTGTCCGGGGTCTCTTTCGCTGACCAGTCCTGTGCCATCACATCCCAGAATACCAGATTCAGATGCAGCTTCCGTATCCAGAACAGACTTGCCAGGTTCAGATGTCCCCACGGTGGTCTGTACCATTTCACTGCAATATCCATCTTCTCCATAATCTTTTTCGATTCTTTCACATCCCGGCCGGTTCTTCCCGGTCCGGAAAGCATCGCACTTTCGTGGCTCAACGAATGTATTCCGACCTGGTATCCGCTCTTTCTCATCCGTTCCACGATCCCGGGATGCTTCCGAGCAGATCCTGCAACCATGAAAAATGCTGCCGGAATCTGTTCCTTCTCCAGAAAATCGAGTAATATATTCGTATATACTGTATCCGGACCGTCATCAAATGTCAGGTACAAAACCTTCTCTTCCCGGGATGCCCTTTGTCTGCTTCTGAAAATCCAACGGTATTTCAGCAAATACGTCGGAATCACACTATAACTCAGTGCTGCGGCACAGGCCAGTCCCAGTTTTGCAGTCTTTGGTATATTCATTATGCCGTCATCCTTTCTTCCATGATCCCTACTGCCTCATCCAGTGATATTTCTATCATCTCTTTACAGGCACGCCTTACATTTCCGGTCATTTCTTCCATCATTTTTTCATCACTTAACAGCTTTTCCAGTTCCGGAATATAGTCTTCACGTCTGCCCCATATGACTTTTGCAAATCCTTTTTCTGCCGCATACCTTGCATTATTCATCTCCTGCTCCAGAAACGGGTGGATGACAAATAGCGGAACCTGACTATGCAGAATTTCAAACAACGTAATTCCACCTGCTTTTGTAATCACAAGGTCTGCTCCGCGCATATATCTGCTGATATTTTCCGTGTATCCAAGTACTTCCACATCCTCATAGCGGTTCACCCATTCCTCATACATCTTATGATTTTTCCGGTAATCCTGTCACAAGAATATCTTCCGCCCTGGTCCCCTCCTTTATCAGATGCCTTTTGATCTCCTGTGTCGGAGCAAGATAGATGTCTGTCTGTGATGCTGTCCACTCCGGATGCATACTGATATCTGTGATGCAGGTCACAAGTGGTGTTTTAAGCCCTGTCTTTTCTTTATAGGATGCAATTGCTTTTACACACATCGGATGTGTACAGACGATCACATCTGGTTGTTCTCCATCCATGATCTTCTTTAACCTTTTATAGAGTGCCTTTCCCCTTGGCCGCATTTCTACCTTCATCCTTCCGGACATTTTGTAGATAAAATTATAAATCCCGTAACAGTGCTCTACCATCATGCGGAATCCACCGAAAATGAATTTACTGATATGTGGATATAACTCTTCCAGAAGATCTTTTTTTCAATTTCTGCCTGTTCATCTATTTTCCGAAACTGTTCGCAGATCGCATTGGCTGCCATCTCATGTCCCATTCCAAATCTACCACTTAACACCAGTACTTTCATAACTGCCACCCTTTCTCACATACCATTTTGCATTGCCTCTTTCTTATGGTGTTAAGTATAGACTTTGATTCTTAAAATAACGGATATAGAATTCTAAAGATTTTTAAAGACTTTTCTAAGAAGTGAAAAAGTTTCTTAATTTTTCAATCGCACTCTTCTCAATTCTTGATACATACGATCTGGAAATGCCGAGCATTGCTGCAATTTCCCGCTGTGTATATTCCTCTTCATTATACAGGCCGTACCGCAGCTTCAGTACCATTCGTTCTCTCTGAGACAATACCGATTCCACCTGCTGATACAGACGGATCACATCTTCCTTACGTTCCAGTCTTCGGTAGACATCTTCTTCATTCATCTCAATCACATCAAATAATTGTATCTCATTGCCTTCCCGGTCCGTTCCGATCGTTCATACAAAGATACTTCTTTTGAACTTTTTTCTTACCTCTCAAGTACATCAATACTTCATTTTCGATGCACCTTGCTGCATACGACGCAAGCCTTGCGCTCTTATCCGGATCAAACGTTACAACAGCCTTCATAAGCCCGATGGTTCCGATCGACAGAAGGTCTTCCATCTCTTCCGGAGGCGGCTGGTACTTTTTCACGATATGTGCAACCAGACGCAGATTCCGTTCTATTAGAATGTGCTTTGCTTCCAGATCACCCTCTGTATATTTCTGCATATAGTACTTTTCTTCCGCTGCCGTCAATGGTTGGGGAAATGACTTCAAGACAAAGCACCTCTTAGGCAGATTTATTATATTCTATGCAAAAAGCAGTGATTCTGTGCTTTTCCATTTTTGCACTGAATCACTGCTTTCTCTGTTACTTGTCTGCCCTATTCCGTTACACCTTCCTGGCGTCTTAAAATATCATATACGGAAGCTTCTCCGCTTAATGCCACATACAGCACCTGCTTTGGATGCGGCGCACTCTCCTGCTCCTGCCCATCCTCATCTATGATCTTTTCCACCGTTACTTCTACGTTCTGTCCGTCCGGTTTCATAATCTCGACAGTCTCACCTACAGAGAACTTATTTCTCTGTTCGATGCGGTACATGCCATCTTTAATCCCGCCGATAATCCCAAGATAAGTGTACTCTTTGATATACGTGTTACTATCGTAGATCTGGCTCTCGTCACCCGGTTTTCCAAAATAAAATCCTGTCGTAAACTGACGGTATGTACAATTCGAAATCTGATCCCTGTACCAAGGCATATTCGCCTCATATTTCTTCGGATCCTCCAGATAATCATCGATCGCCTTGCGGTAAGTTCTTGCAACCGTTGCCACATACAGAGCCGTCTTCATACGTCCCTCGATCTTAAAACTATCAATTCCCGCATCGATCATTTCCGGAATGTGTTCAATCATACACAGATCCTTGGAGTTGAAAATGTATGTTCCTCTTTCATTCTCATACACCGGCATATATTCGCCCGGTCTTGTCTCTTCTACCACGGAATATTTCCAACGGCACGGATGTGTACAGGCACCCTGATTGGCATCTCTTCCCGTAAAGAAATTGCTCAGCAGGCATCTTCCGGAATAAGAAATACACATTGCCCCATGGATAAAACTTTCAATCTCCATCTCTGCCGGGATATGCGCACGGATCTCCCTGATTTCTTTTAATGAAAGTTCTCTGGCTGTTACCACACGCTTTGCCCCCAGGTTCCACCAAAAGTTGAATGTTCCATAGTTCGTGTTATTTGCCTGTGTGCTGACATGTCTTTCTATCTCCGGACAAATCTCTTTTGCAAGCATAAAAATTGCCGGATCTGCAATGATCAGCGCATCCGGTCCGATCTCTTTTAGTTCTTTTAAATACTCTGCCGCACCTTCCAGGTCATCATTATGTGCAAGAATATTTACAGTGACATGAACTCTTGCTCCATGCTCATGCGCAAACTGCACGCCTTCTTTCATGTCTTCCATAGAGAAGTTCTTTGCCTTTGCACGAAGTCCAAATGCCTCTCCTCCGATATATACTGCATCTGCACCAAACATAACCGCAGTCTTCAACACTTCCAGACTGCTTGCAGGAATCAGTAATTCTGGATGTCTGTTTCTCATCTTATCGATTCTCCTTCTCCTCTTTTTTCTTCTTGATACTGAGTGCCACACCATCACCCAACGGGATGATCGATGTCTCCAGCACATTGCTGTGCTTTAATTCATAGAGGTAATCCCGCATACGGCTGTGGATGGTACGGTTCCGCCTCTCTACCGCAAATCTGGATTCTATGATATCCCCATCCTGTAATACGTTGTCTGACATCAGGATACCTCCATCCGCAAGCAGTCTTACTGCCTCCGGCATATAATGGATATACTGTCCTTGGCCGCATCCATAAAGATAAAATCATATGGACCTTCCAGGGTCTTCATCACTTCCAGGGCATCCCCTTCGATCAGCGTGATCTGTTCTTCTTTCCCCGCACGCTTAAAGTTGTTTCGTGCAATCGGGATTCTTTTTTCATAGTTTTCTATTGTTGTGATACGGCTTCCTTCCGGAAGATATTCACTCATTAAGATTGCCGAAATCCGACTGCTGTGCCCACCTCCAGCACTCTGGCCGGGCGGTTCATTAACATCATTACCTTTAAGAAGCTCTGGGTTTCTTTGCGGATGATCGGTACGAAGTTTTCCAATGCTTCCTGTTCGATTGCCTCTATCACAGGATTCTCCGGACGTTCCAACGACCGGATGTATGTAACCATACGTTCATCTACGATCATAGTATCTCTACCTCTGTTCTAACTGTTTGTACCTGTTCTTTCCTGCAGTTTCTCTTAGGATTCTACAAGGAAACGAGCCGTACACTGTACAAAACCAGCCTCACACACTGTGTCGGAAGGCGCCGGTTTCGTACTATGTGGCGGCTCATTTTTTCTTTTTTATACGTCCATAATGATCGGGAGGATCATTGGTCTTCTCTTGGTACGTTTCCAAATGAAATCGTTCATCGTATCACGGATCACAAGCTTGATCTTACTCCAGTCTGCGTTGCGCTGATGTGTCAGACAATCCTCCACTGCATCTGTAAGGACTTTTCTTGCCTCTTCCATCAGGCTTTCGGACTCTCTTACATAGACGAATCCACGCGATACAATATCCGGACCTGCAAGAAGCTGATTGCTTCCTTTTTCCAGTGTCAGTACAACGATCATAATACCGTCTTCCGCCAGATGCTGTCTGTCACGAAGTACAATATTTCCAACATCTCCTACACCAAGTCCGTCTACCAGAATCTCTCCTGTGTGTACATTGTCTACTACTTTTGCTTCCTTCTCACTGACTTCCAGAACATTACCGGATTTCAGGATGAAAATATTATCTTTCGGAATGCCAAGCATTCTGGCAATTCCCGCATTTGCTTTGAGGTGACGGTATTCTCCGTGAACCGGGATCGCATATTTCGGTTTTACCAGAGAATAGATCAGTTTCAGTTCTTCCTGACATGCATGACCGGATACATGTGCATCCTGGAAGATGACATTCGCTCCCTTAGCTGTCAGTTCATTGATTACCTTGGATACAGACTTTTCATTTCCAGGGATCGGATTCGAACTGAAGATGATCGTATCACCAGGCATGATCGTTACTTTCTTATGCACATCTGCTGCCATACGCGACAGAGCTGCCATAGATTCTCCCTGGCTTCCGGTTGTGATCAGAACGGTCTTCTCCGGCGGATAATTCTTAAGCTGGTCGATCTCGATCAATGTCTTATCCGGAACATTTAAGTATCCCAGTTCCTGTGCAACCTGATGATGTTCACCATGCTTCGTCCCTCTACGACCACCTTACGGTCATATTTACATGCCGTATTGATGATCTGCTGCACACGGTCTACATTGACGCAAATGTTGCAATGATAATTCTGGTATCTTTATGCTCTGCAAAAACATGATCAAATGTGATACCCACCGTACGCTCTGACTGTGTAAATCCTGGTCTCTCGGCATTGGTACTATCTGACATCAGTGCCAGTACGCCTTTCTTGCCGATCTCTGCAAATCTCTGCAGATCGATCGCATCGCCGTATACCGGTGTATAATCTACTTAAAGTCTCCTGTATGCACAACGATACCGGCCGGTGAATAGATTGCCAGTGCTGCCGCATCCTGAATACTGTGGTTTGTCTTAATAAATTCGATACGGAACTGTCCCAGATTGATCGACTGTCCGTGTCTGACAACTTTTCTTCTTGTACTGCGGAGCAGATTGTGTTCCGTCAGCTTTTTCTCAATAATTCCCATCGTAAGCTTTGTCGCATAGATAGGAAGATTCAGTTCTCTTAATACATAAGGAAGTGCACCGATATGGTCCTCATGTCCATGGGTGATTACAAATCCTTTTACTTTCTGAATGTTATCTTTCAGGTAGGTGACATCCGGAATGACCAGGTCGATTCCGAGCATATCCTCCTCCGGGAAAGATAATCCGCAGTCTACAACAATAATACTGTCTTCATACTCAAAAGCTGTGATGTTCATTCCGATCTTTTCCAGACCTCCGAGTGGAATGATACGCATTTTTCCATTGTTTTCTCTTTTCAAAATTACACCTCCACGTGTTTACCGCACTACTTTTTTCTGCCTCTTTTTTGGCACTCCCTGCACTGTCCATAGAACTTTAATTCGTGGTCTAACACATGAAATCCCGTGGTATCTTCGATCTTATCTTCCAGATCTTCCAACAGATCATCCTTAAACGGAAGAATCTTACCACATGTTCTGCATATCAGATGGTGATGATGATGTCTTTCTTCTCCATCAAAGAATTCTCCGATTTCATAACGTGCACATCCATCATCAAGACTGATACGATCCACCAATTGCATTTCTAGTAACAACTGCACTGTCCGGTATATAGTTGCCAGCCCAATCTCCGGATAATCTTCTCTTACTAATTCATAAATATCTTCTGCAGTCAGATGCTTATCGCGGTGATCTGCAAGGACCTCCAGTACCAGTATACGCTGGTTGGTAACTTTCAACCCCTTCTCTCTCAGCATTTCTTTAAACTTCTCTTTACTGATAGACATTCCAAACTACCTTTCAATCTCTACATCTTCAAGTAGTTCTTCAAATACTTTCAGAACAGCAGAAAGCTCTACATCATCCTCTACGATCTCGTATACGCTCTCTGACTGACTCTCTCCTGATGTGTCTTTCAGAATCAGACATTCTGCATCATCTTCTTCCGAATCCGTCACCAGAATATATGACACACCACCAACTTTCGTCTGTTCAAGTACATAAAAATCTACTTCTTCATTCATCTCTTCGGACATGAATTTAATCTTTTCCATCTGCAATCTACCTCTTAATCCAGTGGCGTGTGTGCAAGTGAATCCAAATATCCCTGCAATATAAAAACAGCCGCAATCTTATCAATATATTTCTTACGGTCTTCACGCCTTACCTTATTCTCTATTAAAGTCCGTTCAGCTTCTACCGTGGTCAGACGCTCGTCCCACATCACGACCTCCAGGCCGGTCCGTCTTTTTAACATCTCACCAAATGCCATTGATTTTTCCGCACGATCTCCAATATCATTGTTCATATGCTTCGGAAGTCCGAGGACAATCTTCGTAACCTGATACTCTTCGATCAGTGCTTCGATACGCGCACAGGTCTTTCTGAGCTTGTTCTCGTCCTTTCTGCATATAGTCTCCACTCCCTGAGCAGTAATTCCCAACGGATCACTGACAGCAACACCTACCGTCTTAGATCCATAGTCCAGTCCCATGATTCTCATAGTCATTATTCCCACTCATTATGCTCAATATACGTCTTGAGCATCTCTTCTACCAGTCATCTCTTTCCATCTTCATGATCAGACTTCTGGCTCCGTTATGGCTTGTGATATAAGTCGGATCGCCGGACATAATGTATCCTACGATCTGATTTACCGGATTATATCCCTTTTCACTCAATGCCTTGTATACGATTTCCAGAATATCTTTTGCACTGATCTGCGGTCCACTTTCCACCTGGAAAAACTGGGTATTTGTCATATTTTTCATGTAATCACGTCCTCCAAAAATATTTCAATTTTATTCTACATGATTAAATCTTAAATTTCAATGCAATATTTGTAATTGGTTTTCAATTTCTACATTTACAAGCTGATTAATAAGATTATTCGGATTTTTTACACCAATTTTCACATATTCCTTTGTGTGACCAATCTGTAATTCTTCTCCGTTGCGTATAATTTTCTCTTCGATCAGAACTTCCTGCGTGGTTCCGATCAGTCTTTCTTCGTATGCGGCCTGTTTTCTATGGCTCAGTTCTATAAGTTCCGCACTTCTTACAGCCTTGATCTGATCCGGAACCTGGTCTTTCATTGCTGCGGCCTTTGTTCCTTCTCTTCTGGAATATTTGAAAATGTGTGTCTCGTAGAAATCCACTTTATCTACAAATGCTTTTGACTCGGCAAATTCTTCTTCCGTTTCTCCCGGGAATCCAACGATCACATCTGTTGTAAGTGCCGGGTTACGGAAATACTTACGGAGCAGCCGGCATTTTTCGTAATACTCTTCTGCAGTGTATCTGCGGTTCATGCGCTTCAGTGTTGCATTGCATCCGCTCTGCAGTGACAGATGGAAATGCGGACACATCTTCGGAAGCTGTGCGATCGTCTGTACAAATTCCTCCGTGATGATTCTTGGTTCCAGTGATCCGAGGCGGATTCTTTCAATTCCATCTACTTCGTGGATCGCAAGGATCAGGGATAACAGATTGTCATCGCAGTCGATTCCATAGGAACTCAGGTGGATTCCCGTCAGCACCACTTCTTTGTATCCGTTGGCCGCCAATGTCTTTACTTCTTCAAGTACGCTGTCACGGCTTCTGCTTCTTACTCTTCCTCTTGCAAATGGAATAATACAGTAAGAACAGAACTGGTTACATCCATCCTGTACCTTGATATACGCTCTCGTATGCTCTGCTGCCGTGCTTAAATGCAGATCTTCATACGTTTTTTCGTGATTGATATCCAGAATCTCCTGATAGGTCTCTGCCGCTTTTTCCTGTTTTGCCGGTGTTCCGGCTGGGCATCCGGATTTTTCTCTTTCTCATAATTTTCCAGGATCTCGACAATATTCTGCTTCTTGTTATTTCCGATGACAATATCGATTCCATCCGGGATGTCATCTTTTCTGGCCTGCACGTAACAGCCACAGGCAACGACAATCGAATCCGGATTCATCTTTCTTGCCCTGTGCAGCATCTGTCTGGATTTCCGGTCTGCCATATTTGTCACCGTACAGGTATTGATGATATACACATCTGCACCTTCCTGAAACGGCACGATCTCATATCCGTGCTTTTCCAGCAGTTCCTGCATGGCTTCCGTCTCATACGCATTCACTTTGCACCCGAGATTATGCAATGCTACTTTCTTCATGTATCTGTTCCTTTCTTTTTTACACATTGTTGTAACTTCTAACGAAATCTTCTGA
>ENA-OQDF01000177-OQDF01000177.1-human-gut-metagenome-genome-assembly--contig:-NODE-177-length-23925-cov-2.135726_pt1 | contig 23925 bp, 31 predicted proteins | sample MGYA00242769_ERZ504597 | MGnify/ENA primary metagenome ERZ504597 (study PRJEB26092, sample SAMD00036305) | human gut metagenome | host: Homo sapiens | study: EMG produced TPA metagenomics assembly of...
CAGGTGAACAGTTCCGGACGCGGGATGTACTGATCTTTATTGGAGCAGTACAGATTGCCGTGCGCTTGATCGCATCTTTATAGGATCAAAGACAACAGATCCGGCGGTACTGGTACTGGATGAGAAAGGACAATATTGTATCCCGATCCTGTCCGGGCACATTGGCGGAGCAAATGAGATGGCTGAAAGAATTGCAGAGATGGCAGGAGCACTGCCTGTGATCACAACAGCTACAGATATCCGGGGAAAATGGGCAATAGATGTATTTGCCAGAAAGAATCATCTTTATATAGAAGATATGCAGAAGGCAAAGCAAATTTCGGCAAAGATTCTGGAAGGAAAGACAGTCGTGGCCGCGATTGAGAGCGGAAGAGATTCGATAGAGGGTACTGTGCCGGAAGAAGTGAAGATCGTACCGGAAACCTATGAGAATCCAGATATCTATATCGGGATATATGAACGAAAATTAAGCAGTCATGTATTAAGGCTGATACCACAACGGATCACGGTGGGAATCGGCTGCAGACGGGGGACATCCGCAGAGCAGATAGAACAGCTGGTGGATAAGATACTGAAAGAATCACATATTAATAAGAAAAGTATTGGCAGGATCGCAAGCATTGATCTAAAAAAGACGAAGAGGGATTGCTTACATTTTGCAACAAATATAACATAGAGCCGGAATTTTATCCGGCAGAAGAATTAAAAAAAGTAGAAGGAGAATTCAGTGTTTCTACATTTGTAAAAAAGGTTACCGGAGTGGATAATGTATGTGAAAGAAGTGCTGTATATACAGGTGGTACACTGCGGATCAGAAAACAGGCAGAAAATGGTGTGACAGCAGCATTTGCCTGGGATAATTGGAGGGTGAAGTTTGAATAAGGTATATGTGATAGGAATGGGACCGGGGGCATATGAACAGATGACGGTGAAAGCAGTCCGGACGCTGGAAAAATGTGATGTGATCGTCGGATATACCGTATATATCGAATTATTAAAAGAATATTTTCCGGATAAGAGATATCTGACAACGTCCATGAGACAGGAGGCAGCACGGTGCAGGATGGCATTCGAAGAGGCAGCAAAAGGAGCTGTAACGGCAATGGTATGCAGCGGAGATGCCGGGATATACGGAATGGCAGGACTGATGTATGAAATCGGTGAGGAATATCCGGAAGTCGCGATCGAAGTAATCCCGGGAGTGACAGCGGCACTGGGAGGTTCTGCGGTACTTGGAGCAGCAGTCGGACATGATGTCAGTCTGATCAGTTTAAGTGATCTTCTGACACCGTGGGAATTGATCGAAGAAAGGCTTCGCTGTGCGGCAAAAGCTGATTTGTGATCTGCCTTTATAATCCGTCCAGCAGGAAACGCAGTACCTATCTTGCAAAAGCATGTGAGATCATGCTGGAATATAAGGCGGAAGATACCGTCTGTGGAATAGTGAAAAACATTGCCCGCGAGGGAGAAACAATGCAGACACTGACACTGAAAGAATTAAAAGAGACAACAGTAGATATGTTCTCTACTGTATTTATCGGAAATAAACAGACAAAAGTAATTCGGGAAAAAATGGTTACACCAAGGGGATATCGTATATGAAAGACAAAAAGATTCTATTATATGCAGGGACAACAGAAGGAAGAAAATTAGCATCTTATCTCGGAAGAAGAGGCGTAAGACTGCACGTCTGTGTGGCAACCGCTTATGGGGAGAGTCTGCTTCCGGAAGAGAAGAATATAACGGTGACACACGACCGGATGGACAGTGGGCAGATGGGCGAGTTTATGAGGGTGTTTGAGCCGGATTATGTGATCGATGCAACACATCCATATGCCAAAGAAGTGACCAAAAACTTGAAAAGTGCCTGTGAGGTTATGCAGGTTCCGTATTTAAGACTGGTCAGGGGAAGTGAAGAGACCAAAGAAAGCATCTGTGTGGAAAATATGGATGAAGCGATAAGTATCTGGAAAAAACAGAAGGAAATATTCTGGTAACAACAGGAAGCAAGGAGCTGGAATCCTATACAAGACTGACGGATTACGAAAGCCGGGTATATGCGCGCGTTCTGTCTATTGGCCAGGTGGCAGTTAATTGTGAAGAACTTGGATTCTCCGGACGTCATCTCATCTGTATGCAGGGACCGTTTTCTACGGAAATGAATCGTGCCATGTTAAAGGAATATGATATTGCTTATATGGTAACGAAAGAATCAGGACTTGCAGGCGGATACCCGCAGAAATGTCAGGCTGCACTAGAAGCCGGTGTGAAAATGGTTGTGATCGGAAGGCCGGAAGAAGAAGAGGGAATGAATTTTGAAGAAATGTCCAAATTCCTTCAGAAAGAACTGGAACTGGATAATCACTGGAAAGTTACACTGGTGGGAATCGGTGCAGGTGCCAGAGACCAGGTTACACTGGAAGCAAAAAGATGCTGTCAGGAAGCAGAACTTCTGATCGGAGCAGGTAGGATGATCGAGGCAGTGGCAGAAGTCGGACAGACCATATATGAAGCATACCGCCCAGATGAGATCATTTCTTATATCAAAGAAAATCCGGAATATGAAAATGTAACGATTGCGTTGTCCGGTGATACAGGATTTTACAGCGGTGCGAAGAAGATTCTGGAATTGACGAAAAGATGACCCACAGATTGAGACAAAAGTGGTGCCTGGGAGTATCATCATCATATATTTTGCATCAAAGCTTGGCGTAACATGGGAGGATGCGGCACTAGTAAGCCTGCATGGAAGAAAAGAAAATCTGATGGCGGTCATTAAGGAGAATAAAAAGGTATTCGCCCTTGTAAGTAATGCAGAAGAGATTCGTCAGATCCTGACAAAAATGACGGAATATGGAATGGGCGAAGTAACAGTCAGGATCGGGACAGAACTTCTTATAAGAATGAAGAGATTCAGACAGGAACAGCAAGATCACTGCTTCATTACAAAGGAGAGAATCTGGCGGTCCTTTATATTGAAAATGAATCCGGCGGCGAAAGCCCGGTGATTCCGGCAATTCCGGATGATACATTTGTACGTGGCGATGTACCGATGACCAAGGAAGAAGTAAGAAGCATTTCGATTGCTAAACTTAAGATTAAGAAGGATGCAGTTGTATATGATGTCGGAGCAGGAACAGGCTCTATTTCCGTAGAGCCGCCATGGTTGCAACGCAAGGTAACGTCTATGCAATCGAACAGAAAGTGGAGGCGCAGGAACTGATCCGTGAAAATGCAAGGCGGATGCACGTGGATAATCTGCATGTGATAGAAGGTATGGCGCCGGAGGCACTGGAAGAACTGCCGGCACCTGATTGCGTATTTATCGGGGGCAGTAAAGGAAAGTTGTATGAAATCCTGGATGCTATCCGGAAGAAGAACCCATTTGTACGGGTGGTGCTCAATGCAATCTCACTCGAGACGATGATGCAGGTGTTAAAATATACGGAAGAGAATGAGATAGAAGAGGCAGAAGTCATTCAGGTAGCGGTAAGCCGTGCGAAAAAAGTGGGCAGTTATCATATGATGAATGGACAGAATCCGATCTATGTGATCAGCTTTACGAGCAGACCGGCAAAAAAGGAAGCAGATCCGGAAAATGAAGACGATTTCGTTCTGGAAGAAATCAATCTGGACGAGGTGGAACCGGAAGATATGACCGGAGATATTGTGGAGGATATTACGAAAGTGATCTCTGTAGGGGATCTGACACCGGAGAAAATCCGGGAAGAAATGGAGGAATCTGAGTAATGAAACTTCCTAGAATTCTGATTACTGCGATGAGAAGTGGCGCAGGTAAAACCATGCTGACCTGCGGAATATTGAAAGCAATGAAGATGCAGGAGATAAATCCTGCGTCTTTTAAGTGCGGGCCGGATTACATTGATCCAATGTTCCACAAGACTGTGATCGGCATCAGCAGCTATAATCTGGATTCCTTTTGTGTGGAGAAAATGGAGTCAGAGAGATCCTGAAAAAAATGGTGCCGGAGCAGATATTTCCGTAATGGAAGGTGTTATGGGATACTATGATGGGATCGCAGGGATCTCTTCAGAGGCGAGTGCTTATGACATTGCCAGAATTACCGATACCCCGGCTGTGATGATCCTGGACTGTAAAGGACTAAGCGTGTCTGCAGTGCCGTGTATCCAGGGGTTTTTGCATTATAAAGAAGACAGCCGTATCAAAGGCGTAATTCTGAACCGTTTGTCTCCGATGATGTATGGAAGAATGAAAGAGATGATCGAGGTGCAGACAGGAATCAAAGTCTACGGCTATGTTCCGGTTATGAAAGATTGTGCACTGGAGAGCCGTTATCTGGGACTGAAGCTTCCAAAAGAACGAAAAGATACGGAAGACAAACTCACAAGACTGGGAGAACAGATTCTGAAAAGTGTAGATATCGCAGGCCTTCTGGAACTGGCAGAAAATGCACCGGAGCTGCAGGAAAAGAAAACGCAAGGATATACATCAGAAATGGTAGAAAATTTGGCAGAAAATGCACAGTATAGTACAGAATCGGTTAGAACAAAAGATACGGTACGGATCGGGCTTGCAAGTGACGATGCATTCTGTTTTTCTATCAGGATAATCTGGAACTGCTGCAGGAGATGGGAGCGGAACTGATTCCTTTTTCTCCTCTTTACGATAAGCAGATTCCGGAAAATCTGTCGGGACTTTTGTTCTATGGCGGTTATCCGGAACTATATGCAGAAGAACTAAGTAAAAATGAGTCAATGAAGACGAGTATTAAAAAAGCATTGAACGGCGGAATGCCATGTATCGCGGAGTGTGGAGGATTCATGTACCTGCAGGAATATATCAGAGATGAAAGCGGCACAGAATTTCCAATGGTTGGATTTTTAGAAGGGAAAAGTTATCCGACAGGTTCCTTAAAGCGATTCGGCTATGTTACCCTGACAGGGGGAAGAATATTCGGTAAAGAAGCAGGAGGTATCCCGGCACATGAATTTCATTATTATGATTCAGAAGTATGCGGGGAAGCATTTCTGGCGGAAAAACCAATGTCAAACCGTTCGTGGAAATGCATGATCAGTACCGATACGGTACTGGCAGGATATCCGCATATTCATTATTATGGAAATGAAAAGATTCCGGAGAACTTCTGGAACAATGCAGAAGATGCAGGGAACAAGAGAAAAGAGCCGGGGAAAGAGATAGAACATAGAGAACAGAGAGGATAAAAAGCATGGCAGAGCAAAGTTTAGAACAACTGGAACAGGAATTCCATCAGATCGTATCTGGCATTCATCCGGCAGATGTAGTAACGAAAGGAAATGCGCAGAAAAAGTGGAACTCCATTGCGAAACCGTTACACAGTCTGGGAAAACTAGAAGATCATATTATGCAGATTGCGGCACTGACCGGCGATACAGACGTGAATCTGAACCGGAAGGCGCTGATCGTGATGTGTGCGGATAACGGAGTGGTAGAAGAAGGTGTAACGCAGACAGGACAGGAAGTAACTGCAATTGTTGCAGAGAATTTTTTGACATGTAATACCAGTGCGGCGATCATGTGTAAAAAAGCCGGTGTAGACATCTTTCCCATCGATATCGGTATGGCAGCGGATACAAAAGTCCCAAGATATAAAACGGCAAATGGAACCGCAAATATGACCAAAGGTCCGGCTATGACAAGAATGCAGGCGTTACAGGCAATCTTAACCGGGATTCATCAGGTGAAGGAAAAGAAGGAAGCCGGATATAAGATCATTGCTAGCGGAGAGATGGGAATCGGAAATACGACGACCAGCAGTGCCGTGGCTTCCGTACTTCTGGGAGACGAACCGGCAGAGATAACGGGACGGGGAGCAGGACTGACGAACGAAGGATTGGAAAGAAAAATACACGCGATCGAGAAGGCGATAGCGGTCAATCGTCCGAAATGGGATGATCCGGTGGATGTACTGGCAAAAGTAGGCGGATTCGATCTGGCGGGAATCACCGGACTCTATCTGGGAGGTGCTGTATATCGAATCCCGATTGTAGTTGATGGATTTATCTCAGCGGTTGCGGCACTTGCGGCCGTCAGAATCTGTGAGTGGGTCAAAGATGCGATGATTGTGTCACATGTCTCGAAAGAACCTGGAATGCAGAAGATCCTGAAAGAGTTACACATGGATGCACCATGCATGCAGATATGTGCCTGGGTGAGGGAACCGGAGCTGTGGCATATCTTCCGGTGCTGGATCTTGCGGCAGAAGTGTATGGACGGATGAGTACATTTCAGAAAATGACATCGAAGATATAAAGAATTAGGTGAGAAAGAATGATACATCTGGTGACAGGCGGAAGCGGAAGCGGTAAATCTGAGTATGCGGAGAACTGGCTGACAGGCAGAAATAAGAAGGATGGTACTTACATATATATTGCAACCATGCAGCCATACACAGAAGAAACGATGAAAAAGATTGAAAGACATCACAGGCTGAGAGCCGGAAAAGGATTCCGGACATTGGAAAAATATACAGATCTATCAGAACTTGAGATACCAAAGAATCAGGGAATCCTTCTGGAGTGCATATCGAATCTGGTGGCCAATGAGCTTTACAGAGAAGATGGTACATTGAATGATTTAAAAGAAACAAAAGAAAAAGTATTGGCAGGAGTACGCAGACTGAGCAATTCTACGACACGTCTTGTAATTGTTACAAATGAAGTGAACGCAGATATAAACGGCTATAGCGAAGAGACGGAAAAATATCGGGAATGCATCGGAATGGTGAATCAAAGTCTTGCAGAGCTTGCAGATATAGTAACGGAAGTTGTGTATGGAATTCCGGTATGCATTCGTAAGGAGCAAAAGAAGTATGAAGAGTATAAAAAGAATATGGAATAGTTTCAAAATTGCGTTTTCCATGTACAGCAGGATTCCGATGCCGCGCAGCGAATGGACAGATGAAAATAAATCGTATGCAATGTGTTTTTTCCATGGATCGGTGCGGTGATCGGACTTTTGTCTTATGGAGTGTTTCGGTTTTCAAAATGGTTTGATGGGAATGGAGGAGGAAATTATTCCTTATTTTTTGTAATATTTCTGATCCTGATCCCGGTATTTATTACGGGAGGAATTCATCTGGACGGATTTCTGGATACACAGGATGCGCTGAGTTCCTGGCAGACGAAAGAGCGGCGTCTGGAAATACTGAAAGATTCCCACGCAGGAGCATTTGCTATCATTTCATGTACCATCTATTTTCTGATGTATATTGGCGTGTATTCTTGTCTGAGTGTACGGAGTATGGAAGTGATCGCATATAGCTTCATGCTATCGAGAACATTGAGTGGACTGTCTGTAGTTACATTTCCACAGGCAAGGAAGAAAGGTATGGTGGCAGATTTTTCGGAAAGTGCATCGACCAGAATTACAAGAATGGTATTGGGCATTTATCTGATTGTACTGTGTTTCCTGATTCCACTGACCGGAGGGATCTGCGGAATCGGATGTGTGATCTCGGCAGGCGTGGTATTTGGATATTATTACCGGATGGCGATGAAGAATTTCGGTGGTGTGACCGGGGATCTGTGTGGATATTTCCTGCAGGTATGTGAACTTGTGATGGCGCTTGTCGTGGTAGTAGTGGATATCGTAGTAAAAAGCGGAATCATCAAATGATGAACAGGCTGGATAAAAGTGTGAAAAGAATGAAGAAAACAAGTGGCAGAAAGAAAACAGCAGAGAAATAGTAGAAAATAACAGAAAGATGAAAATACAGGATTGGAGGAAGGAAAAGAAGTCATGATCATGATAATAGGCGGCGCATATCAGGGAAAACTTGCATTCGCAAAGAAAATTTACCCAGATGTCACATGGGCAGACGGTGCGGTATGTACGGAAGAAGAACTATATAGCTGCGAAGGGATATATCATTTCCATCAGTATATCGAAAGAAAGATAAAGGAAGGAGAACCGATAGATGATCTTGCAGAAGAACTGATTCGGAAGAATCCGGAACTGATCCTGATCACAGATGAGATCGGATACGGGATCGTGCCGGTTGACTGGATGGAACGGGAATACAGAGAGCAGACCGGAAGAGTGTGCACGCACCTTGCGGCATATTCGGAGAAGTATACCGTGTGATGTGCGGAATCGGACAGGTGATAAAGGAAGTATGAGGATTTATCTGATACGTCATTCGATGACGAAAGGAAATAAAGAAAAACGCTATATCGGAACGACGGATGAATCTTTATGTCTGGAAGGAATACAGCTTTTGGAAGAGAGAAAAGGAATGTATCCTGAGGTTACATATGTCTATGTAAGTCCGATGAAGCGGTGCGTGCAGACGGCAGAGATCATTTATCCGGAGATGATGAAAGCAGGAGCATATAGCTGTAATGAAAAGTTACGGGAGTGTGATTTTGGCCTGTTTGAAAATCATAATTATATCGAACTTTCCGGCTGCCCGGAGTATCAGGCATGGATAGATAGTGGTGGGAAGCTGCCATTTCCGGAAGGGGAAAGCAGGGAAGCGTTCATCCGGCGGACACTGGAAGGGTTCCGGGAAGTCGTACGGGATGCGCAGGCACATGACCGGGAGAAGATTGCGGTTGTGGCACATGGCGGAACGATCATGAGTATCATGGAACGGTATGCAGTAAAGGAAGACGGGACATCAGCAGGAAGTTATTATGATTATCAGATAAAGAATGGAGAAGGATATGAACTTAGAATTTCAGAGAATGACATATATGACGATCGCGATCGTGGCGGGCTTGTTCTGGATCTGATCTTCGGGGATCCAAGATGGCTGTATCATCCGGTGAGGCTGATCGGGCATCTGATATCGGGAACCGAAAGAATTATCAGAAACTGTCTGCCGGCGAATAAGACAGGGGAACGCATCGGTGGAGGGATTCTGGTGCTGGTGGTTGTGACGGTCAGTACAGGAGTTCCGGCGGTGATCTTATCGGTTGCATATAAGTATTTCTGGCAGCTTGGACTTGCACTGGAAAGCTTCTGGTGTTATCAGATCCTTGCAACGAAATCCCTGAAAGTAGAAAGTGACAGGGTCTACATAGCACTGAAAGACAAGGGCCTGGAGGCCGGGAGAAAGGCCGTGTCCATGATCGTCGGAAGAGATACACAGAATCTGACAGAAGAAGGTGTGACCAAGGCGGCCGTAGAGACGGTGGCAGAGAATACATCGGATGGTGTGATCGCGCCGTTATTTTATATGTTGATCGGCGGAGCTGTTTTGGGATTTGCTTATAAGGCAATTAATACGATGGATTCGATGGTCGGTTATAAGAACGACCGGTATCAGTGGTTTGGAACGGCTGCCGCGAAGCTGGATGATGTGGTGAATTTTATTCCGGCGAGGGTATCGGCAGTACTGATGATCGTGGCGTCATATCTGACCGGAATGGATGGAAAGAATGCAGCACGTATCTTCCGAAGAGACCGCTTTAATCATAAAAGTCCGAACTCGGCACAGACAGAAGCAGTCATGGCGGGGGCGCTGGATGTGCAGCTTGCAGGAGATGCGTGGTATTTTGGAAAGCTGCATAAGAAGCCGACGATCGGAGATCCGGTCCGGGAGATGGAACTACTGGATATCCGGAGATCGCATAAGCTGTTATATGGGACGGCAATGCTTGGTCTGATACTTGGAATCATCCTCCGGATTCTGGTTCTGTAGATGATATTGATAATAAAAATCAAAAAACAAATAATATTATCTGCAAATTATGAATAAAAAGTTAGAATTGTGCAAACAATGTTCCTGTTGACTAACATAGTCAGTGCAACTTACAATATAAAAAAGAGGTAAAGAAGGTGTTAGTTATGCAGGCATTGTCAAAGGCGGCGGCTGGAAAAAGCTACACCATCAAGTGGATGTTTGGCATCCCGGAAGTCTGGATAAGATCCGAAAATGCAAGATTGATGAAGGCAGTGAGATCACAGTCATTCAGAATTCCGGAAGAGACCTGATCATCAGGAGTGGTGAGAAGCGGATCGCAATGAGCAGCGATGCGGCAACAAGAATTCAGGTATAAGATTCCGGTTGACTATTTTCTGCAAAGTGAGTAAGATGGTTGTAGCAAGATAGCAGAGAGAGCGGTTTATCCGCACAGGTGAAGGAACGTTGGCAGAACCAAAAGAGACAGTTCACGGTGGAGACATTTACCGGAATCCATCTGTTACAGATTATTCTGTAAACAGTAACCCGCTGGGAGTTCCCGAAGCGGTACGAAAGAGCGTACAGGAAAGTGCAGACAGGATCATGTATTATCCGGATGTCAGATGCGACAGACTTCGGGAGTCGATCAGTGATTTTGAGAGAATAGAAAAAGAAAAGATACTCTGCGGCAATGGTGCTGCAGAGCTTTTTTTGCTGTCGTAATGGCAGTGAGACCGAAAAAGCACTGGTGACGGCACCAGCTTTTTCCGAGTATGAGCGGGCACTTGGCACAGTTGGAGCAGAGGTACAATATTACAGATTAAAAGAAGAACAGGATTTCCGGATACAGGAGGATATACTGGAACAGATTACGGAAGATACAGATATGATATTTCTGTGCAATCCCAATAATCCGACCGGACAGACAACGGAAAAAGAACTGCTGATTCGTGTGATGAACAGGTGTAATAAATGCGGTACGATACTGGTCCTGGATGAGTGTTTTATAGAGTTTCTGGAAGAACCAGAAAGATATGAATGCCGGGGGTATCTGACACAGTATCCGAATGTGGTCATTATCAAAGCATTTACGAAAATATTCTGTATGCCGGGTGTAAGACTTGGATATGCATTGTGTGAGAATGCAGCTCTTAGGAAACGAATGAGGGCAATGCTCCAGCCGTGGAATGTGTCGGTAACGGCACAGGAAGCAGGTGTGGCAGCACTTGTTGATTGCGAAGCATATTTAAAGAGAACGAGAGAATATATAAAAAAAGAAAAGTTCTGGATGACAGAGCGGATGAGAAAGCTTGGTCTGAATGTATGGGGATCGGAAGCAAACTATATATTTTTTAAAGGAAAAGCAGGGCTGTATGAGAAGGCACTGAAAAGCGGACTGTTGATCCGGGACTGCAGTAACTATGAAGGACTGACAGAAGGGCATTACCGGATTGCAATAAGATCTGAAGAAGAGAATGAAAGGTTGATAACATGGCTGGAAAAATTATGATACAGGGGACAATGTCCAACGCAGGAAAGAGTCTTCTGTGTGCGGGACTTTGCAGAATATTCAAACAGGACGGATACCGGGTGGCTCCGTTCAAATCCCAGAATATGGCACTGAATTCCTTTATTACAGAGGATGGACTGGAGATGGGACGTGCACAGGTTGTGCAGGCAGAGGCAGCAGGCGTGGCGCCGCAGGTAGAGATGAATCCGATCCTGTTAAAGCCGACCAACGATGTAGGATCACAGGTGATCGTAAATGGTGAAGTCTTGAAGAATATGAGTGCAAGAGAATATTTTGCTTATAAAAAGCAGCTCATACCGGACATTATGAAAGCATTTCACAAATTAGAAGAAGAGAATGACATCATTGTGATCGAAGGAGCGGGAAGTCCGGCAGAGATCAACCTGAAGAAAGATGATATTGTAAATATGGGGCTGGCGAAGATGGTAGATGCGCCGGTGCTTCTGGTCGGAGATATTGACCGCGGAGGAGTATTTGCCCAGCTTCTGGGGACGCTTATGCTCCTGGAAGATGATGAGAAAGAACGTGTAAAGGGACTGGTCATCAACAAATTCCGCGGGGATAAGACAATCCTGGATCCCGGTATTGTTATGTTGGAAGAAAGAGGCGGCATTCCGGTAGTCGGAGTTACACCGTATATGCAGGTCGAGATTGAAGATGAAGACAGTCTGACAGAGCGTTTTAACATGACAAAGGGTGGAAAAGGTGCAGAAGAAAGGATCGGTCTGGTGGATATCGCAGTCATCCGGACACCGAGAATTTCGAACTTTACGGATTTCATGCTGTTGGAAAATGCTCCGGGAGTGAATCTGCGTTATGTAAAGAATCCAAGAGAACTGGAAAATCCTGATATGATTATCCTTCCGGGAACAAAAAATACGATGGGAGATCTGAAATGGTTAAGACAGAGCGGAATGGAAGCGAAGATTCTGAAGGCGCATGCCGGCGGCTGTGTGGTCTGGGGAATCTGCGGCGGCTATCAGATGCTGGGGCAGTCGCTCAGTGATCCGGAAGGCGTGGAAGATGGCGGCAGTATGAAAGGACTCGGCCTTTTGCCGGTAACGACTACATTTACCACAGAAAAGACCAGAACAAGGGTGAATGGAACACTCCTTCATGTGGAGGGGAATCTGAAAGCACTTGAGAATCTGAAGTTTGAAGGATACGAGATCCATATGGGAAAGACCGAACTTCTGGAAGGATGTCCGATGAATCAGATTCACGATACGGTGAAGAAAAAGGACAGACAGATTCCGGATATGGAGCCGGAAAACAGAATAGAGAACAGTACAGACGGAATCTCGCATGGAAATGTATACGGAACATACATCCACGGCATTTTTGATAAGGAGAAAATTGTATCGGAGATCGTAAAATCCCTGGCAGAAAAGAAAGGACTTTCAATGGAAGAAGTGGAAGGTGTAGACCTGAAAGCATTCAAAGAAAGCCAGTATGATCTTCTGGCAGATACACTCAGAAAACATCTGGACATGAAGGCAATCTATCAGATCATGGGAATGCAGAAATAATTTTTCGGGATTACTATGTATTCGTAAGGAGCTGTAGATACCAAAGTATGCAAGAGAAGTTGCCGATGGCAAGTTTTGTAGTTAGAAAAGATGAGATGTGGGCTATGACGGACTATGAAGAGAAAGGAAGAAAACGTTGAATATACAGAAAAATAATCACGCGGCACATACAAAAATAGAGATAGAAAATGTCCTTCCGACAGAGATCGAAAAGCGAAGCTTTGAGATCATTACGGAAGAACTGGAGCAGGAAGGCATCGTGCTTCCTGAGATTCAGGCACCAATTACAAAGCGCTGCATACATACCAGTGCGGATTTTGATTATGCGAAGAATCTGGTGTATTCCGAGCATGCGGTGGAGAAAGCACTCGAAGCGATCAGAGGCGGTGCTTCCATCGTAACCGATACACAGATGGGGCGTTCCGGAATTAACAAAAAGAGACTGGCACAGTACGGCGGTCAGGTATACTGCTTCATGTCAGATGAAGATGTGGCACAGGCGGCAAAGAAGAATGGAACCACAAGAGCTGTTGCCAGTATGAAAAAGGCGTGTGAACTGAACGAAAAACTGATCTTTGCCATCGGAAATGCACCGACAGCACTAATTCACCTGTATGAACTGATCAAAGACGGAAGAATCCGTCCGGAGCTCGTGATCGGTGTACCGGTCGGCTTTGTAAATGTGGTACAGTCCAAAGAACTGATCCTGACTCTGGAAGATACCCCGTATATTGTAGCGAGGGGGAGAAAAGGCGGAAGTAATATTGCGGCATGTATCTGTAACGCACTGATCTATATGCTGTAGGGAGGAAGAATTTATGACATTACAGCAGTTAAGGTATATTACCATGGTTGCGGAGAAGGGGACGATAAGTGAGGCGGCAAAAGAGCTGTTCATTTCCCAGCCGAGTCTTACCAATGCGATTCGGGAACTGGAGCAGGAGATGCAGGTGACGATTTTTCACCGGACGAATAAAGGGGTGACGATCACCGCAGAGGGAGATGAATTTCTCGCCTATGCAAGACAGATTCTGGATCAGGTCGGCCTTATGCAGGAGAGGTATCTGAATGTAAATGAACGGAACCCGAGATTTCCGTATCCTGCCAGCATTATTCTTTTGCGGTCAATGCATTTGTAGATGTGATCCGTAAATTTGATGCGAGAAAATATGATTTCACACTGCGGGAGACACAGACTTATGAGATCATCGAAGATGTGGCGAAGCTGAAAAGTGAGATAGGTATTCTGTATACTTCTTCACAGAATGAGACGATCATCATGAAACTGATCCGTCAGAATGATCTGAAATTCGAAGAGTTATTCGTAGCAAAGCCACATGTATTTATCAGTCAAAGCATCCGTTGGCAGATAAGGAAGCACTGACACTGGAAGATCTGGAGGAGTATCCGTATTTGTCATTTGAGCAGGGGGATTATAATTCCTTTTATTTTTCCGAAGAGATATTAAGTACACTTGATCGGAATAAGAACATCAAAGTCAGAGACCGGGCAACGCTTTTCAATCTGGCGGTCGGCCTGGACGGGTATACGGTAAGCTCCGGCGTGATCAGTAAAGAACTGAACGGTGAGAATATCATCGGGAAGCCGCTTCTGGTGGATGAATATATGCGGATCGGAACGATTGTGCGGAAAGATGTGGCATTGAGCAGGTATGGAAAAGCATATATGGAAGCATTGAAAAAATATACAGGCGGATTGTAAAAAAGAAGAAAAGCAGTGGAGAAAGGTTTCATTTGTAAAAGAAGTTGCGGAAGAAGTCTGAAATGTTTAATATAAAATTGAATATATAAAAAGATATGGAAGATATATCAAATATACGTTTCACATTTTTGATATTCTTTCGTATAATAGTCTGCTGAGGGGGATGGATCGGAAAACGTAAGAACGTATGAGAATCATCCTCCGTTTTTATTCTAAGGAGATGAAAACATGAGAGTAATGAAAAGTTTATTTTCCGGGAAGCAGATGTCGGAGGCATTCATCTGTAGTGCATTTCTGGCCTTGTCGGGTGGATTTCAGGATGCGTATACCTATAATACGAGGAATGAAGTATTCTCGAATGCACAGACAGGTAATGTGGTGCTGATGAGCCAGAATTTCATGACGGGAAAATGGGAGGCTGGACTGAAATATTTATTTCCGCTTTTTGCATTTGCTTTAGGTGTTCTGATTGCGGAGCAGATCCAGAATAAGTACAAATATGCCAGGCGCTGCACTGGAGACAGGGAATACTGGGAGCAGAGATCCTCATTTTGTTTGTTGTAGGATTTATTCCGCAGCGGGGAAATATGATCGCGACTGTTCTGGTATCCTTTGCCTGTGCGATGCAGGTGCAGAGTTTCCGGAAGGTAAATGGATTTTCATATGCAAGTACTATGTGTATCGGAAACTTACGGAGTGGAACGGCGGCATTATCCTTCTATCTGAGAGAGAAAAAGCCGGAACAATTGCGGCAGGCAATGTATTATTTTGGAATTATAGTTTCTTTTTGCGGTAGGAGCCGGAATCGGAGGCAATCTTTCAGCCAATTATGGAATCCATATGATCTGGGTATCCTGCGGACTTGATCGTCAGCTTCCTGTTGATGTTCCTGGATATAGAATCCCGGAGAAACGAAAGATAAAAAAGGGACAAAAAAGAGACATTGATCCGTCATCAGATACGGATCAGTGTCTCGATTAGTTTTTGCGCTGCAATGCTCTGTGGTCTGGAAGCATTCTGTATAAGACAGATTTGTCTCGCAGGAAGGGATTCTTTCAGATGGATCTGAAGAATTTCTCCACGCTTGAGCGGTTCTTCTGCAAGCTTCTCAGGATAGAAGCCGATACCAAGATTGTGCTGGATCAAAGCCAGGCACTGGTCGGTGGATGTAACTTCAAGATCCGGACGGAACGGAAGCCCGTGAGAAGAAAAGTATTGAATATGAAGATCTCTGGTGCTGGTGTTATTTTCCAGCGAGACGAAAGGGTAGTCCGTAAGTTCTTCCAGTGAGCAGATGCGGGAAGCCGGTTCTTTGTATTTCGGGCCGGCGATCAGAATTTCCCGGAAAGAACCCAGGGAGATTTTCTGAAACTGTTTTTGAACAGAAAGTGGAGTTGTTACAATTGCAAAATCCACCAGTCCGCTTTCCAGGGAAGCAATCGCCTGCGGAGTGGAATGGTTGGATATCTTAAGCCTTACATGTGGATAATGATTGTGAAATGCTTCTAATTTGGACAGAAGCATAATACGAAGTGCATTTTCACTGACTCCGATGGAGATGAGTCCGCTTGTAAGACTCTGGTCACGCTTGAGCTCGGCTTCTCCGAGTTCAAGCTGTTCGAAAGCAATCGCAACGTGGTTAAAAAGCTTCTGGCTTCAGGCGTCAGTGAGACTCCGCGGTTCGAACGGACAAAAAGGTGACAGCCAAGTTCTGTCTCAAGATTATTCATACAACGGGTAATGTTCGGCTGGTTATTGTGTAATACCTCTGCCGCTTTTGTAAAACTGTGATGTTGTGCAACATGGTAAAAAATACGGTAATAATCGTATGTACTCATAATATCCTCCAAAATAATATATAAAATTGATATATATATATAGTTAGTTATCTTTAATACGGATGATGCCAGATAAGTATAATATATTCTAGGTGAAAAGACAATGTTAAGAAATAAAAAATATATTACATAGTAGAAAAAAACGTAGTATACTGATTTATATTTTTCTTATAAACAGATGTGTTTGTAATGAAAATGATGGATACACCTGAGAGGAGAGACTTAATTATGATAAAAATGAATGTAAAATTTGAAACACCGGAACAGCTTGTAGAATTTTCAAGAATGTGTCAGAAAGTAGAGGCTGATACCTTGATTGAAGATACAGCACATAAACTTATCATTGATGGAAAATCAGTTATGGGAATGATGACAGTTACGCTGAATCAGAAGATGATTTTTGTAGTAGATGGTTCTGATGCGGAAGGGGTAGTTCATACATTTGAAAAATTCCGCACCGAAGAGGCAGTACAGAAGCAGAATCTGGGTTAACAATTGCATTTTACAGGTACTTATGGTATCGTAGTCAAGATGAGAAAAATAGAATGAAAACTGCAGGTGCCGGCTGGATAAGATTGATAGAGCCGGTGAAAAGGGAAACAGGTGCAAGTCCTGTGCGAACTCGTCACTGTGAGCAGGGAATATCAGAAAAGAAAAAAGTCACTGGATAACGGGAAGACAAGATTCTGATGTATGGATCTGTGAGTCAGGAGACCTGCCTGTAGTGTACATGGAAGTAAATCCGGACCACGAGTAATTGGTTGTACAAAAATGGAAGAAAATTATAATAAATTAACAAGGCCATTTTGTACCCTTTTACGGATGATTTCGTGGAAGGGTATTTTGGTTGACAGAAAAGTAGTAGGGAGAGAGTATAAGATGAAACATAATTCCAAGCAATTTTTGGCCTTATTTATGGCTGTGTCTATGGCAGTTGCACCGGTATCGGGAGTGTATGCGGAAGATCAGAATGCAGCCGTAGAAGATACATTGAGTGAGAATAAACAGGATAGTGATGAAGCTGGACAGACAGAGCCGGAAGCCGCTGCCGGACAGACAGAGTCGGAAGCCGCTGCCGGACAGACTGAGACAGAAGCCGCTGCCGGACAGACAGAAAGCAGTGTGACGACAGATACAAGTCAGGAAGTCACAAAAGAAGCCGGGAAAAATCAGGTAGCTGTTGAAAAGGTACAGAATACGCAGGAAGACGGAACCGCTCCACAGACGGAACCAATCGGCGAAGACGAAATATTTGAGAACATTACTGATATCAGCGGTATGGCAGGTGCTTTGAAAGACGGAGAATATGGTGTTGATGCGGATCATTTTTCGGCAAAACTGACTTCGGGTGGTTCAAGCAAGATGAAGATTGAGTGTCAAAAAGTAATCGTAAAGAATGGAAAAGCAACAGCCTGGATAAATTTTAGTAGTTCTAAGTATGATAAAGTATGGGTGAAAGTGAATGGAACCCAGAACATATATCATGCAAAACCGAGAGAAGCGAGGCCGGAGTTACATTTGAGATTCCTGTTAATTTAAATAGTTCAATGACTTTTATGGCACATACCAGTTCCATGAGTGGAAAAATATTGCATATACGATCAATATTGCAATCCCGGAAGATACAGTTCCGTCGACACCATCCACACCGGATCAGACCGTTATTACGGAATTAAGTTTCAAAGAGGGATCTGAACTCAGCATGAAAGAGGGAGAAGTTCAGGAACTGACACCTCAGTTCACACCGGCATTATCAGCATCTGAGACAGCACCGGATATGACATGGACTTCTTCTGATCCAGAGGTTGTAACCGTTGCAAAATCCGGAACACAGGCTGAGCTGACCGCAGTGAAAGCAGGAACTGCTGAGGTGACTGTGTCTATTAAGAATGCGGAAGGAACAGAGCTTAAAGCCACATGCAAGGTAACGGTAACAGCATCGGAAACAGAAAATAAAACCCTGACAGATGGAAATTATCAGGTAGATGTGGATACTGGAAATAAGATGTTCAAAGTTACGAATTGTATCCTGACATCTGAAAAAGGTAAGATGTATGCTGTAATCACATTAAGCGGAACCGGATATGATTATCTTTATATGGGATCAGCAGCCGATGCGGCAGAAGCTGCAGCAAAAGACTACATTTCATATGTGGCTGATGAGGCAGGAAAATATACATACAAAGTTCCGGTAGAAGTCTGGATAAAGGAATTGCAGTTGCGGCACATTCCATTAAAAAAGATAAATGGTATGACCGTACACTTATATTTTCATCTGCCTCTGCAAAACGTATCATAGCAGACGGAACCTATCAGGTGAATGCTGAAGCCGGCGGAAAGATGTTCCGTGTTACGGATTGTGTTATGACTGTAAAGAATGGACAGATGACGGCGGCAGTTACATTAAGCGGTCAGGGGTATAACAGAATCTATCTGGGCGATGTAAATAACGCATCGGATGATGAAAAGAACTGGATCCTTCCGGATTCGCTTCTTGCAGAGCAGTATACATTTCAGATTCCGGTGGAGAAACTGGATGAGGTAATGACAATTGCCGTTCATACGACAAAGAGTAATAAGTGGGGCACCAGAACACTGACATTTCATTCAGAAGGCATGACTAAGATTGCGGACAGCAATAATGGAAATGCTTCGAATGGTAATAACGGAAGCAACGGCTCATTGAAACCGGGCGGAAATAATAACAATCCGGGAAATGGTTCCAACGGAAATAACCAGGGAAATGCAGAAAACAATAATGGAAACAGTGGAACTACAGGAAATAATACGACAAACAATGGAAAACCGGATCAGGAATCAAAATACGAGTCTGATCTGAATAAGTCAACAGCCAGAGTCAATAGTACCACAGGATTAAAAGACGGTGTATACACACCGGACAGCTTCTCATGGTCAGGCGGAACCGGAAAGGTAAGCATCACTTGCAGCAAGGTAACGGTTACAGGCGGTCAGGCATATGCAACGATCACATTCAGCAGTCCGCATTACCAGTATGTAAAAGCGAATGGAAATGTATATTATCCGAGTGCGAAAACAGGAAGTTCTACATCCTTTGTAATTCCGGTAGAACTGAATAAGAATAACTCGGTTGTGGGTATGACAACGGCGATGTCTACGGCACATGAGATTAAATATACGATTTTTGTATACATTGCCGAAGCAGCAAAAGCCAATGCATCAGCGAGAGCCAACGGAAAAGAAGTAACGGTAATCGGTGCAAACGGAAGTGACAGCAGCAAGACGGCAACAGCAAACAAAAAAATGGACGAGGTAGCACCGGAGATCATCGGCCTGGAGTATCAGTCTGAAACAAAAGCCGAGTATGCGAAATATTTCAAGATATATCATTATGATCAGGGAATCACATTGTTGGAGATCGATATGAATAAAAGACCGGAAGAAAAGCAGCCGGTAAGAAATGGAAAGAAGCATCAGAAATAAGCGGACTGAATCCGGCAGAGCAGGAGCAGGCAGCACTGTACCTGAACAAAGTGATCAAATATCTGATTGTTCCGGAAAATGTAGAGATTCCGGCGGGGCTGGATAAGGAAGTCATTGTGGTAAGACAGCCGGCAGATCATGTTTATGCAGGATCGAATAAGACGATTTCCTGATGGAAGAACTGGGACAGCTTGATAAAGTGACAACAGTCGGTGTGAAGAAAATAAATGCAAGAATGAAACTATCAAAGAAAAGATGGCTGAGAAAGAAGTCATTTATGCGGGAACGTCCGGCAAATTAAATTATAAGAAACTTGTAAAAAACAAATGTAATCTTGCACTCCTTTCATCCAGCGTGCTGCCGGAAAAAAGAAGCAGCAAAAAAGCGGCAAAGAAAAAAATGACAGCTTATCGAAAGATGACAGAGAAGATGACGCTTCTTCAGATTCCGGTGATCGTTGACCGTGCAAAAGATGAAAAAGGAAAAGATGCACAGAAAGAATGGGAAAAAGTCTACAAGGTGATTTTGGGATGTGACGGCCAAAGTGCAGAATAGAGATTGCGTAAGATAGCAGAGTGTGGACAATGCTCTTGTGATCAGAAAAAGTGGAGAAAAGGATGAAAAAGAGAACATATCGGCTGTTGTGTGTACTTGCAGGTACAGTGCTTCTGGTAACAGGAGCACTGACCGGGTGCAGCACCTCAGGCAAATCGGGTGTATTGAAAGGTGACGGAATACAGCAGACGGAAGAAGCAGGGGCGGCAGAAAAACATGCTCCGAAGATAGACGGTCTTGAGTATAAGAAAACAATGAAGCTGAAATATGCTACGGGTTTTGATGTCTATTATTATAAAGAAGGATATAAATTACTGGACGTACACGAAGACAGGCAGTATCTGATCGTACCGGAAGGTAAGAAGAAACCGGCAGATCTGGATAAAGAAATTGTGGTATTAAAACAGCCATTGGAGCACATTTATCTTGCAGCAACATCGGCAATGGCATTGTTTGATGCGATGGATGGGCTGGACAGTATCCGGATGTCGGGAGCACAGGCTTCGGACTGGTATATTGATCATGCGAAGAAAGCAATGGAAGACGGCAAGATCCTGTTTGCAGGAAAATACAGCGAACCGGATTATGAATGCTGATAGATGAGGACTGTGATCTTGCAATTGAATCCACGATGATCCTGCATACACCAAAGGTTCAGGAGATGATCGAAGATCTGGATATTCCGGTGTTTATTGACCGTTCCAGTTATGAAAGTCATCCGCTTGGAAGGACGGAGTGGATCAAAGCATATGCAGCAATGCTGAACAAAGAAGATGCAGCAGATACATTTTTTGATACACAGACAGAAGTGATCGGCAGTCTGAAAGATTTTAAGAATACAGGAAAAACAGTTGCTTATTTCTTTGTGAATACAGATGGAACAGTGGTCGTAAGAAGCAGTAGTGATTATATTCCGAAGATGATCGATATTGCCGGAGGAAAATACATTTTTCAGGATCTTAAGAACACAAAAAGCAAGAGTGCTTCTGTGGAACTGTCGATGGAAGAGTTTTATGCAAAAGCAAAGAATGCAGATTATCTGATCTATAATGCATCGATCGACAGTCCGATCAATAGCATTGCAGATCTGACAGCGAAGAGTGAATTGTTCGCAGATTTTAAGGCAGTGAAGAACGGAAATGTGTGGTGCACCGGAAAATCACTGTATCAGGCAACGGACATTGTGGGAAATCTGATTACGGATATCAATCTGATGTTGACAGATGGAGATGAGAGTGGTATGACATTCTTGTATCGGGTAAAATAATACAGTATAATAATCAGGTGGGCGTTTGGATGTGTTCACCTGATTTTTTTTAAAGGAGAAACGATGGAGAAAGAGAATTTCAGGCGGCGTTCCAGATACATCCTGGTATTCGGGGTTCTGGCAGCGGCGTTCTGTGTTGTAACAGTTTTAAATATTAATACGGGAAATGTCCATATTTCAATAGCAGAAATATGCAAGATACTGATTCGAAGAGGCGGAGAAGGAACAGAGGCAAACATTATATGGAAGATACGACTTCCGAGAGTACTGATGGCGGCAATCCTGGGAGGCGCATTGTCATTATCCGGGTTCCTGCTTCAGACATTTTTCTCAAATCCGATTGCAGGTCCGTTTGTTTTGGGAATTTCTTCCGGGGCGAAGATGATGGTAGCGCTGGTAATGATATTTTTCCTGGAGAGATATGCGTTTGTATCTTCTTATACGTTGATCATTGCTGCATTTGCGGGTGCACTTATTTCCACTGGATTTATCCTGTTGTTGTCCAGAAAAATGGCACATATGGCAACCCTTCTTGTGGGTGGGATCATGATTGGATATATCTGCTCGGCAATTACTGATTTTGTTGTAACCTTTGCGGAAGATTCCGATATTGTCAATCTGCATGGATGGTCACAGGGAAGCTTTTCGGGAATGAGCTGGAGTAATGTAGAGGTTGCCGCTACTGTAATCGGTGTGACGGTGGTACTTACATTTTTTCTGTCAAAACCAATCGGGGCATATCAGCTGGGGGAAGCATACGCACAGAGCATGGGCGTAAATATCAGATTTTTCAGGGTAGCATTGATCCTTTTGTCCAGTGTGCTTTCTGCCAGTGTGACAGCTTTCGCAGGTCCGATCTCATTCGTGGGAATTGCTGTTCCATACCTGATAAAGCATGCGCTACAGACATCGAAACCGTTGGTTGTGATACCGGGAACATTTATCGGAGGTGCAGTATTTTGTATGATCTGTGATCTGATTGCAAGGATGGCATTTGCACCGATGGAACTGAATATCAGTACGGTGACATCGATATTCGGTGCACCGATAGTCATATTTATGATGGTACACGGACAGAAAGGCAGGTAGGAAATGAAAGATTATTATATAAAGACGAAAGACCTTTCTGTAGGATATCAGGGAAAGGTGTTGATCCGTGATATCAATCTGGATATAAAAAAGGGGGAGATCGTTACCCTGATCGGACCAAATGGTGCGGGAAAATCCACCATATTAAAGAGCATTACCAGACAGTTGAAACTGATCGGAGGCGAAGTCTATCTAGATTCAGATGAGATACGAAAGCTTTCTTATAAGAGTATGGCCAGGAAGGTGGCAGTAATGCTGACGGAACGGATGAAACCGGAAATGATGACCTGTCACGATGTAGTGGCGACAGGGCGCTACCCGTATACCGGAAGATTGGGAGTCCTTTCCGGGGAAGACGAAAACAAGGTGGATGAAGCATTGATGGCTGTGCATGCTCAGGAATTAGGAATCCGGAATTTTCTGGAAATCAGTGATGGACAGAGACAGCGTATATTACTGGCAAGAGCCATCTGTCAGGAACCGGAAGTCATGATCTTAGATGAGCCGACATCCTATCTGGACATCCGGCATAAATTGGAACTGCTGGAAATCTTAAGAAAGATGGCAAAAGAAAAAGAAATAACAGTGATCATGTCCCTGCATGAGATCGATCTGGCACAGAAAATTTCAGATAAAGTAGTCTGCGTAAAAGGAGACAGGATTGCAGGCTTTGGAAACCCGGAAGAAATATTTACGGAAGAAAAAATAAGGGAGCTGTATGGGATTGATAATGGTTATTATGATCCATGCTTTGGAAGTGTGGAGCTTCCAAGGGTAGTGGGAAAACCGGAAGTTTTCGTTCTCTCATCCTGTGGAACCGGAATTCCGGTTTACCGGAAACTTCAGAAAGCCGGAATCCCATTTGCTGCCGGAATCCTATATCCGGGCGAGTGCGACTATCAGCTCGCAAGACTGCTCGCATCCGAGATCATCAGTGAAGAACCATACGAGCCAATATCCTGCGAGACCTACCGAAAAGCATTAGAAATGATGGAACAATGCAAAAAAGTGATCAATGCCGGAGTAAAAACCGGAAAGATGAATCAGAAAGCAGGGGAACTGCTTAAGATTGCGGAAGAGAGAGGGATGTTAATTTAATTGGGATTTAATTCAGGAAGGCATGATTACCCGGACCTGCATAAAAAGTAGGAAGCCGTTCCTGTTCAGGTTCCGTCGGTGGGAAATACTAAAGCGTCAAAATTATGCTAAAAACGGGCTTCCGAAATTGCAACTCGCCATTCGGCTCAAACAGGCAAATTTCGAAAACCCAACGCATAATTTTG
>ENA-OQDF01000178-OQDF01000178.1-human-gut-metagenome-genome-assembly--contig:-NODE-178-length-23919-cov-1.961332_pt1 | contig 23919 bp, 42 predicted proteins | sample MGYA00242769_ERZ504597 | MGnify/ENA primary metagenome ERZ504597 (study PRJEB26092, sample SAMD00036305) | human gut metagenome | host: Homo sapiens | study: EMG produced TPA metagenomics assembly of...
CTAATTTTTTCTTGACTTTTGGAAAAAGGGGATTAGTATATAGAAAAACGAAAAAAAGAATCTAAGGAGTGTGGATAATATGGCTGAAAAGCACGGAAATTTATCAATTAACAGTGAAAATATTTTTCCTATCATAAAGAAATGGCTGTATTCTGACCATGATATTTTTGTTCGAGAACTGGTATCCAATGGTTGCGATGCCATTACAAAATTAAAGAAACTTGAAGTGATGGGAGAATATGCTTTCCCGGATGATTATAAACCGGCAGTGCAGGTCGTTGTAGATTCTGAAGCAAAGACTTTGAAATTATCGATAATGGTATTGGTATGACTGCTGATGAAGTAGAGGAATATATTACACAGATCGCATTTTCCGGTGCAACAGAATTTCTGGAGAAGTATAAAGATAAAACAACGGATGACCAGATGATTGGTCATTTCGGTCTGGGATTCTATTCTGCATTTATGGTAGCAGATGAAGTGCATATTGATACTCTTTCTTTTAAAGAAGGTGCAACAGCAGTACACTGGACATGCGATGGTGGTACAGAATATGATATGCAGGATGGGGACAGAACAACAGTTGGTACAGAGATTACGCTGTTTCTGAATGATGAAAGCCTGGAGTTCTGTAATGAATATCGTATGCGTGAAGTTATTGAGAAATACTGTTCTTTCATGCCGGTAAATATTTATCTGTCTAATGCAAATGCAGAGCAGGAGTATGAGACAATCGACGAAGCTGATCTGAGAGACGACGATGTTGTCGTTGAACATATTCATGAAGATGCAAAGACAGAAGAAAAAGAAAATGATAAGGGCGAAAAAGAAGTTGTAGAGGTTTCTCCTGCACGTGAGCGTGTAAAGATCAACAAACGTCCGGTATCTTTAAGTGATCCGAATCCGTTGTGGATGAAACATCCGAATGAGTGCTCTGATGAGGATTATAAAGAATTCTACCGTAAGGTATTTATGGATTACAAAGAGCCATTGTTCTGGATCCACCTGAACATGGATTATCCGTTTAACCTGAAAGGTATTTTATATTTCCCGAAGATCAATACAGAATATGATTCTATTGAGGGAACAATTAAATTATACAATAACCAGGTATTTATCGCAGATAATATTAAAGAGGTAATCCCAGAATTCCTGCTTCTTCTTAAAGGTGTGATCGATTGTCCGGATCTGCCATTGAATGTATCCAGAAGTGCGCTGCAGAATGATGGATTTGTTCAGAAAATTTCTGAATATATTTCCAAGAAGTAGCAGATAAACTGACAGGAATGTGTAAGACAGATCGTGAGTCTTATGAGAAATACTGGGATGATATCAGTCCATTCATTAAATTTGGATGCATTAAAGACAGCAAGTTCTCTGAAAAACTGCATGACTACATTCTGTTTAAAGATGTTGACAATAAATATCTGACATTGAAAGACTGTATCGAGCAGAATAAGAAAGAAGATACAGCTGAGTCTGACGATACAAAGAAAGAAGATGCTGAGAATAAGGAGAATGCAGAGAAGAAAGAGCCTGAAAAGACAACGATCTTCTATGTTACAGATCCGGTACAGCAGAGCCAGTACATCAATATGTTCAGAGAAGCAGGAAAAAATGCAGTTATTCTTTCTCACAATATTGATACAACTTTATCTCTCACCTGGAACAGAAAGATCAGACAATTCAGTTCAAGAGAATTGATGCAGATGTGACAGAAGAACTGAAGGGTGAAGGTGCAGCAGATGAAAATACTGCAAAAACTCTGACAGAATTATTCCGTAAGAATCTGAATATGGAGAAACTGGAAGTTAAGGCAGAGAATCTGAAGAATGAATCTGTTGCAGCAATGATGACACTTTCGGAGGAAAGTCGTCGTATGCAGGATATGATGAAGATGTACAATATGTACGGAATGGATCCTGGAATGTTTGGCGGTCAGGAAACTTTGGTGCTGAATGTGAGTCATCCGCTGGTAAAATACCTTGCGGAAAATCAGGAGTCTGAACATGCAGCAGTAATCTGCCAGCAGTTATATGATCTTGCAATGTTGAGTCATAAACAGTTATCGCCAGATGAAATGACCAAATTTGTACAGAGAAGCAATGAAATTCTGATGCTTCTTACAAAATAAAAGCAAAAATTTAAAGACAATATAAAAAGAATCCCGAATATTTTCTTTTATGTGGAAAAAAATCGGGATTTTTATATTTGTTGACAAAAAACAATAAATTCTATATGCTGAAATTGTATGGCGAACCTATGATTTTGTAGTTATAACATGAATAGTGTGACTCTTAAAATGTCGTTTTTTTTCGAAGAACCACGAGTTTGGTATGGAAAAGAAAAATAAGAAAAAAATTGTCGTATAATAATGACAAAACAGGAAAAGGCGGAGGGAGAGCACATGAGAAAAGTATATCGATTAATCCGACAGCTGGGAATGACCTCAAAATATAAAGGATATTATTATGTTGCCGAAGCAGTAATGATGTCGATGGAACTTCAGGATTATCCAATTAAGATCACGAAGGACATCTATCCATGTCTGGCAAAAAAATTCAAATCAACACCAGTTAATATTGAACATGATATTCGGACGGTCATTAATGTATGTTGGACAGCTAATAAAGAAACGATGGATCGAATCGCAGGTTATCCTCTTCGCTACAGACCTACAAACAGTGAGTTTGTAGATATGCTGGCATATTATCTCATCCAGACAGAACTGGATGCAGAAAAATGCAATTGAGGAAGCCAAAAAGAATCTTACAGCCTGTCAAAATCCAATCGATGTTTTTGAAAAATTTCGGAACTGCAGAATCCCATGTGATTTCAGGGTGTCTGTCCAGAAGAAATGTATCGGAAGAAATTCCGGTCGTACAGAATAATTCGTTGTTTTTATATTGAAGGTTTAAATTTAATCCGCGAATCTGATCAGTAGAAATCTGGAAAGAAGAATCTGCAAATAATAGTGAATACTGAGCCGGAGACAGCTGAAAAACGATTCGAAACTGTATTGGCAGTAATTTGCCGCGTATGATTGAAAAACAGTAAGATTTCAGCTCTTTCCAGGGACAGTAATCTGAATCATTAAAATTCATATTTTGCACGGTATCCGTGTCAAAAATCTTTGTGGATTTTTCCGTCAATTGTGAAGTTGCTGAAAGTAGTAATGGATGCTTCTACCAGAGAAAAAGAATCGAAGGTATCTCCGATCAGTAACTGATTCATGAAGCTTTTGACATCGTTGATTTTAAGTGCAAGCATTTTGAACTCCCATAATTTAGTGTAGCTTCTATTATAAAACAGAATCAAAAAAAAGAATAGAGTTTTTCGAAAGTCTTTTCAAATATGTAGCTATATGGTAATATAGATGTGGTATTCGATACTACATATTATGGAAAAGAGGACGATATAATTGAGCTATAAAATTGTCATAGATAGTTGTGGGGAATTATTGGATGAGTGGAAAAAAGATCCTCGCTTTGAGTCGGTAGCACTGACTTGAGCGTGGTGGTGAAAATATTATAGATGATGAAAATTTGACCAGGCTTCTTTTTTAAAAAAGTAGCTGACTGCCCGGAATGCCCAAAATCGGCATGTCCGTCACCGGAACGCTATATGAGGGCGTTTGACTGTGATGCGGATCACGTATATGCAGTTACGCTTTCAGCAGAACTTAGTGGCTCGTATAACAGTGCTGTTCTGGGAAAAAGTCTTTTGCAGGAAGAAAATCCTGGTAAGCAGATTTATGTGTTTAATTCGAAATCGGCATCTGTCGGACAGTCCCTGATTGCGATGAAAATACAGGAATGTGAAGAAGCTGGGTATTCATTTGAGAAAGTAATTGAGACAGTAGAAGCATATATTGCTGACCAGCACACGTTTTTGTTCTGGATAATCTGGAAACGCTTCGCAAAAATGGAAGACTCAGTAAGGTAAAAGCTCTTGTGGCAAGCGCATTAAAAATCAAACCTGTCATGGGCTCTACAGATGAAGGAGCAATCTGTCAGCTGGATCAGGCAAGAGGCATGAACAAAGCTCTTGTAAAAATGGCTCAGAACATTGTAGACAAAACAAAAGACAGTGAAAATAAAATCCTTGCAATTTCTCACTGCAACTGCAGGGAGAGAGCAGTGCTTCTGAAGAATGCACTGGAAGAGAGAATGCCTGTAAAACATATCGTTATTTTGGATACTGCGGGAGTAAGCAGTATGTACGCTAATGATGGCGGTGTGATTGTAGCTGTATAAGCCCTTCCCTTTTGTGTGAGAGTGTGATATAATAACAAAAGTTTAAGCTTATAACAATAAAGGTAGATTCTTGGAATGAGTCAGAAAAAGTAGACAGCTATAAGGCAGGCAAAGCAGGCCGCTCAAAAGCATCCAGAAAAGAAAAACTGATTGACAAACTGGAAATTCTTGCATGGATTGCAATCTGTGTGGCAATGGTTGGATGGATTGGATTTTCCGCGTATGCAAAGATCGAGACAAAACAGGAGTCTGTTGTTACAGAGACAGTAATGGATACTTCTGCAATTGATAATTATGTTTCGGATCTTTCGTCTGATGTACAGTAAAAATGAAAATGAGACAATAAAAAACCCCCGGTTTTCACCGGGGTTTTTATTGAATGGTTTGAAAGGTTATTACAACCTTGAAGTATCAGAATTATAATTTTGTAACGTTAGCAGCCTGCATTCCGCGAGCGCCTTCTGTTAAATCATAAGTTACAGCCTGTCCTTCATCCAGTGATTTGAATCCTTCACCATTAATCGCAGAAAAATGAACGAATACGTCAGCGCCGTCCTCTCCTGTGATAAAGCCATAGCCTTTTTCTGCGTTGAACCATTTTACAGTTCCCTTGTTCATGATGTTACCTCCATAAAATAAAAAGTTAAATGTCCATCTGACGAAAAATCACCAGATTTTAGAGACTATATCGTTGGTAATATATAATCTCTAAAAACTAGTGATTTTATATTAAGGTTCTCTTCGTCTATGAGTAGAATTATATCTCCCGCTTCTAAAAATGTCAAGGTGAATATGTAAAAAACACTTTATTAAATCGTTTGTTTCGTGTATGATATTAGTGATAATGTATAGAAAAAATATGAAGAATATAAATTCCAGGAGGAAGCAGTTATGATCAATAAGCTTATTGAAAAAATCCGCAAAACTAATGCACCGATCGTTGTAGGTCTGGATCCGATGCTGAATTACATACCGAAACATATCCAGGAAAATGCCTTTGCAGAATTTGGAGAGACTCTGGAAGGTGCAGCAGAAGCAATCTGGCAGTTCAATAAAGGAATCGTAGATGCAACATATGACCTGATTCCTGCAGTAAAACCACAGATTGCAATGTATGAGCAGTTTGGCATTCCGGGACTGCAGGCATACAAAAAGACCGTTGATTACTGTAAATCAAAGATCTTGTAGTCATTGGTGATATCAAGCGTGGAGACATCGGATCCACATCGGCAGCGTATGCAGTTGGACATCTGGGACATGTTCAGGTAGGATCCAAGAAATATGCAGGATTTGATGAGGATTTTGCAACAGTTAATCCATATCTGGGTTCGGATGGAGTGAAGCCATTTATCGAAGTCTGCAAAGAAGAAAATAAAGGTCTGTTTATTCTTGTAAAGACATCCAATCCTTCCAGCGGCGAATTCCAGGATCGTATCATGGACGGACGCCCACTGTATGAATGGGTAGGAGAGAAAGTTGCCGAGTGGGGCGCAGATCATATGGGTAAAGAATATAGCTATATCGGAGCTGTAGTTGGCGCAACTTATCCGGAAATGGGAAAAGTACTTCGCAAGCTTATGCCAAAAACATTTATCCTGGTACCTGGATACGGCGCACAGGGTGGAAAAGGCTCTGATCTGGTGCATTTCTTCAATGAGGATGGCCTCGGTGCGATTGTAAACTCATCCAGAGGAATCATTGCAGCATACAAACAGGAAGCATATGCGGAATTTGGAGAACTGAATTATGCAGATGCTTCTCGCAAGGCAGTGGAAGTGATGATCGAAGATATCAGTGGAGCCCTTAAGAATCGTTAATGAGGGCAGGAGGAGACAGATGAGTACAAAAACAAAAGAGACTTTGACTGTTATCAGTCAGGAAGAAATTGGCAGAGATATTTACAGTCTCTGGCTTCAGACTGATCAGATGGCACAGAATGCGCGTCCGGGGCAGTTCCTTTCTTTATATACAGGCGATGGGAGTAAACTTCTTCCGAGACCGATCAGCATCTGTGAGATTGATAAAGAAGACAGCAAAATCAGACTGGTGTATCGCGTGACTGGGAAAAATACCGGAACAGAAGGATTTTCCAGACTGAAACCAGGAGAAAAGATTGAGGCACTGGGACCTCTTGGAAATGGCTTTCCATTGGAAGAAGCAGAAGGGAAAAAGTATTTCTGATTGGTGGCGGTATCGGAATTCCACCGATGCTTGAGACTGCAAAACAGCTAAAAGCTGAAAAAACAGCAGTTCTTGGATATAGGGATGAATTGTTCCTGAATGATGAATTTACAAGATATGCAGATGTTTATGTTGCTACAGAAGATGGAAGCGCAGGGACAAAAGGCAATGTATTAAATGCGATTTGTGAAAGGGGACTTGAGGCAGAGGTTATTTTTGCCTGTGGTCCAACGCCGATGCTTCGTGCACTGAAAGAGTATGCAGCAGAGAAGAATATCACATGCTGGATTTCCATGGAGGAAAGAATGGCGTGTGGAATCGGAGCATGTCTTGGATGTGTCTGCAAATCAAAAGAGATTGATGCGCATTCTCTGGTGCATAACAAACGTGTTTGTAAAGATGGACCGGTATTCTTGAGCACGGAGGTGGAGTTATGATCAATACAAAAGTAACTCTTGCTGGAGTTGAATTAAAAAATCCTGTTATGACTGCTTCCGGTACGTTTGGTTCCGGTGCAGAATATAGTGAATTTGTAGATCTTAATAAACTTGGTGGTGTTGTGACTAAGGGTGTTGCAAACGTACCGTGGCCAGGAAACCCGACTCCGAGAGTGACAGAGACTGCAAGCGGAATGCTGAATGCAATCGGACTTCAGAATCCGGGAATTGATCTTTTTTGCAGAAGAGACATTCCATTTCTGAAACAGTATGACACAAAAATTATTGTAAATGTTTGTGGAAAGAGTACAGAAGATTATTGTGAAGTGGTGGAAAAACTGGCGGATGAGCCGGTCGACTTACTGGAAATCAATGTATCCTGCCCAAATGTGAAAGAGGGCGGTATTGCATTTGGACAGAATCCTCATGCACTGGAAGCAATCACAAAAGAAGTAAAGAAATATGCAAAACAGCCGATCATCATGAAACTCAGTCCGAATGTGACTGATATCACAGAGATGGCCAGAGCGGCTGAGGCTGGTGGTGCAGATATTCTTTCTTTGATCAATACACTTACCGGAATGAAATTGATATTTACAGAAAAACATTTGCTCTGGCAAACAAGACGGGCGGGATGTCCGGCCCGGCAGTGAAACCGGTTGCAGTGCGTATGGTTTATCAGGTTGCACAGGCTGTAAAACTCCCAATCATCGGCATGGGTGGAATTGCAACAGCAGAAGATGCACTTGAATTTATCATGGCAGGTGCAACAGCAGTGTCAGTTGGAACCGCTAATTTCTTTAATCCATATGCAACAACAGAAATTGTGGATGGGCTGGCGAAATTTATGGAACAGCAGAAAGTTGAGGATATCAATCAGCTGATCGGTATTGTAAAATAGTAGTTACAGAAAACAGAATAGAAATACATAAGAGACAGCAGCGAAGGTTGAAAAACTTTTCTGCTGTCTTGTATCGGGAAAGGAAATATTTTGAACAAACAGAAAACAAATGACATGACTGTGGGAAATCCGGTCAGACTGATCATTCAGTTTATGATACCGATGTTTCTTGGAAACATATTCCAACAGTTGTATAATATTGTAGATTCTATTGTGGCAGGACAGTTTATTGGAGTAGATGCACTTGCTGCAATTGGAAGTACCGGATCACTGATGTTTTTTGTGACCGGTTGGCTGAACGGACTGAGTAGTGGATTCGCAATTATTGTGGCACAGATGTTTGGAGCGAAGAAGTATGACGATATGAGGCATTTTGTGGCAATGTCCATTTATCTTATGTTTGGTTTTGCTGCTGCTATGACCATAGGGTTTTTGGTATTTAATGTGCCGATTCTGCGACTTATGAATTCTCCGGCAGATCTGATGGGAGATGTGGCCGGATATATGGGAATTATTTATGCAGGTCTTCTTGTTACTGCAGCGTATAATACGTTGGCTGCGTTTCTGCGTGCACTGGGAGATTCGAAATCCCCGTTGTATTTTCTGATCATTTCAGCGGGCATCAATGTTGTGCTGGATATTGTACTGATTCGTTTTGCAGGAATGGGAGTAGAAGGCTGTGCATATGCAACTGTTATCGCACAGGGCGTTTCAGCAATTTGCTGCTTGGTTTATATAAAAAAGAAATATCCGATTCTTCATCTTGAAAAGAAAAACTTTGAACTTCGAAAAGGCAGTATGAGTAAACTACTGATTCTTGGAATTCCCATGGGACTTCAGTTTTCCATCACGGCAATAGGAACGATCATCGTACAGAGTGCGGTAAATATTTATGGCGCTACCTATATGGCTGGATTTTCCGCTGCAGGAAAGATCCAGAATGTAATTGGTATGGTGGCTGTTTCTATGGGGGCAACGATCGCGACATATGTCGGACAGAATCGTGGAGCAGGACGTATGGACCGGGTAAAACAGGGAGTAAAATATTCCTGGATCATGCTTCTGGTATGGAGTGTGGTTGAGATGGCTCTGGTTTATTTCGGTGGAAATATTTTACATATCTGTTTATCAGCCCGTCACAGACAGATGTTGTGCAGGTGTCTGTGATATATTTCCGTACAGTATTCTGGGCATATCCGTTTTTGTGTACAATTTTTGTATTTCGAAATGCCCTGCAGGGGATGGGATACGGAATGGTACCGATGCTGGGAGGCGTTTTTGAACTGGTTGCCAGAACACTGATCGTAGTTTTGGTTGCGGGAAGAACGACATTTGCAGGCGTTTGCCTGGCGGATCCAATGGCCTGGATCGCAGCACTGATTCCGTTGATTCCATATTACTATTATGTAATGGGAAAACATATGAAAGCAATGAGACAATAGGAGAAACAAAAGCCAGCTTCAATCCGAAACGGGAAAGCTAACAGGATTGAATAGTTGGCTTTTTTATGTTACTATAAAGAAGATATTCAGAGAATAATCTGAACAGATTCAGACAGAAGACAGGCAAAAAGCCGTGCAGACAGGAGGTCCAGAATAAAATGGAACAGTATAAACAGGAATTTATTGAATTTATGGTAGACAGTCAGGTGCTGAAATTTGGCGAATTTACATTGAAGAGTGGAAGAAAATCTCCGTTTTTTATGAATGCGGGTGGATATGTAACTGGTTCTCAGTTAAAAAAACTTGGGGAATACTATGCAAAAGCAATTCATGACAAATATGGTGATGATTTTGATGTGCTGTTTGGACCGGCATACAAGGGAATTCCACTCAGTGTTGTTACAGCGATCGCATTCAGCGAACTGTATGGCAAAGAAATTCGTTACTGCTCTGACCGTAAAGAGGAAAAAGATCATGGTGCAGATAAAGGAAGTTTTCTTGGAAGTAAACTGAAGGACGGAGATCGGGTAGTTATGATCGAAGACGTTACTACTTCCGGAAATCTATGGAAGAGACAGTGCCGAAGGTAAGAGGTGCAGCCAATGTAGAAATTGTTGGACTGATGGTTTCACTTGACCGTATGGAGGTTGGAAAAGGCGGTGTGAAGTGCGCGCTTGACGAAGTACATGACCTGTATGGCTTTGAAACAAATGCAATCGTTACCATGGCTGAAGTTATTGAGCATCTTTACAATAAAGAATACAAAGGCCAGGTTATCATTGATGATGAACTGAAGAAGGCAATTGATGCATATTACAGCCAGTATGGTGCAAAATAGTTTCTGGCTGATCAGTGGGATGAACGGTATCTGCATAAGGAGGAATTTGCCATGAATGAAAAAATATATAAAACAATGAGTCGTACGGGCGCATGCAGTATTGCAGTAGGGATCATAACCCTTGTAACAGGTGTTGCTGCAGGAGTGCTGATGATCGTCAGTGGAAGCAGACTGCTGAAAAGAAAGTCTGATATTCTGATCTGAAGCTGGATAGGGGTAAAAATTGAAAGACAGTACAAAACGTAAAATCAAGTTTTTGAGTGTGCTTTTGTTTATACTTTATGTACTGCTTCTTGTTTATTTTCTTTTCTTTTCAGAAGAATATGGGCGCGTTACAGCGGAAGAACGGGTGTATCGGTATAATCTGGTTCCGTTTGTAGAAATCAGAAGATTCTGGATATACAGAAAACAGCTTGGGATGTTTGCTTTGATCACCAATCTTTTTGGAAATGTGATAGGCTTTATTCCATATGGTTTTATCCTTCCGGTCATTGCGCATAAATGCCGTAACGGTTTGTTCATTGTTGCATCCGGTTTTTCACTCAGCCTTTTGGTGGAAACAGTGCAGTTAATTGCAAAAGTGGGATGTTTTGATGTGGACGATCTGATTTTGAATACACTTGGGGCAGCAATCGGATATATGCTTTTTGCTGTCTGTAATTATCTGAGGAGAAAACGATATGGCGAGAAGATATAGATACGCGATCATAAAAAAGAAAGAGGCTGCAAAAGGGAAGCTGTCAGTGGGGCTGGCGATTGCTTCCCTGCTTCTGTTTGGAGGGGCTGTTGGGATAGCTTATGTACTTGAAGGATCCTATGGATTTATTGTGGGAGGCATCTGCCTGTTTGCAGCGCTGCTTTCCGTATATGGATTTCTGATGGGAATCAGTAGCTTTTCAGAAGAAAAATGTACACACAGGACCAGTATTATCGGCTCAATCCTTAATGGAATCTTTATGGTAGGCTGGTTGGCCTTTTTTTTGATGGGAGTGTGAAAAATGGAACGCTTACAACAGCAGATGAAATTTATTTTGGAAGTGGATAAAGTAAAACAGATTATACGTCAGACATATCTGGCAGACGGGAGCCGTAAGGAAAATGATGCGGAACATTCCTGGCATCTGGCTCTTATGGCTGTGTTGTTGAAGGAATATGCCAATGAAGAAGTTGACCTGGCAAAAGTGATCCCTATGGTTTTGCTCCATGATCTTGTGGAGATTGATGCTGGAGATACATATGCATATGATCAGGCAGGACTGGCAACGCAGAGAGCGCGTGAGACAAAGGCTGCAGACCGTATTTTTGGTATGCTTCCGGAAGATCAGGGTACAAAGTTCAGAAATTTATGGGAGGAATTTGAAGCATATGAGACAGCAGAAGCGAAATTTGCACATGTGCTGGACAATTGTCAGCCACTGCTTCTGAATGATGCTTCCGGAGGAAAAAGCTGGAAGGAACATACTGTACATAAGAGTCAGATATACAAAAGAAATGAGCATACTGCAGAAGGTTCCAGGGAAATATGGGAATATATGCAGCAGCTGATAGACAAACATATTCAGCTGGGACATGTGATCGATGACTAAATTAAATTCAAACGGAGGAGATGATAAAGTGGATGAATTGCTGAAAGAACGCTATGATCTGGCAAAAGATCGAATTGTCGAAATCTGTACTGAAACAACTGTAAAGCCGGATTTTCTGGATTTCTTTCAGAATATGGCGGCTTTTTGGAGAAAACAGCAGTCATACTGGAAAGAGATGAAGAAAGCTTTCCATAGAAGAATTGCAGAAAGAAAATACAGAACTTTATAAAGAACTGTTTCCTCAGAATTATACACACTGTTACGGGAATCCTGCATACGCAGAAGAAAAACTCGGTGAATATGGAAGGGCATTTACATTTCTTTACGCAGAACTTCGTGGAGCAATTGCCTATGCATATGAAAAAAAATCTGGGATTATACAGTGACAGCAGAACTTTTTCTTGAAGTATATGCTGCTTTTGAAAATGGTGAACTGCCATCTGTAAAAAATGTGGAAGACATGCTGCGTTCTTATGTGAATGACTATTGTCAGGATATGATGGAACAGAGGATTGCGGAAGCGGTTGATCCGCAGCTGGATTTTGCTGTAAGAATCATAATGGATTCTGATCTGTCAGATCTGCGTTATCTGTACAGGTATGGAGAATATGTTTCTGCAAATGAAACAGGGGTTGCAGAATTTATGAACAGCCTCAGTCAGGATGAGATTGACAGTATGGCCCGCACATATACGGAAGGATACAGAATTGGTTTTATTAATGGAAGAAAAGACATTACCAAGAAAAAGACGGTAAACATTCGTTATAATCTTGGATTTGAGCGAATGGTACGTGCTGCAATCCTGCAGTTTCGTGAGATGGGGCTTGAACCGGTGATCTATCGCCATGCCACACATGCAGTGAATAAAAGAGGCAATGCATGGATCGGCTTTGTTGGTGGAAATGCAAATCCGCAGTATGAGTATGATCACAGGCAGGATCAGCACTCTTTATGGACAGTGATTATGTACAGCGCAAACTTCGTTCTATGCAGAATGCATATGAGAAATATAAAGACCTGGCTGCAGTTCATGGCGGACCGGCATGTATTGAGACTTTTGGAGAAGAACCATTTGCTCCTGTTTCTACAGAAGGTGCGTGGGCTTTAAACGAGGCACAGCAGAAAATGCAGGTAGAGCTGGATAACGAATCCGGTCAGATCGTAAATCGTTACATCAGGGGCGATGAGAGAAGCTTTACGATCATTGCCTATCCGGTGCCGGAGATCGGAAATGATTTTCCGAAGATTTTTGCAGAGATTGTGAAGATCAATACCCTGGATTATAAACAGTATGAACGGATACAGCAGACGATCATTGAGACTCTGGATACCTGTCAGTGGGTGGAAATAAAAGGAAAAGATGACAACGAGACAGATTTGATCATTCATCTGCATGAACTGGAAGATGTCCGGAAACAGACAAATTTTGAAAACTGTGTGGCAGATGTAAATATTCCAGTGGGAGAAGTGTTTACTTCTCCGGTGCTTGCCGGAACTGGTGGGATTCTTCATGTAAAGAAGGTTTATTTGAACGGATTACAGTTTAAGGATCTGAAGCTGGTATTTGACTGTGGACAGGTGATTGATTATTCGTGTGCAAACTTTGAGACAGAAGAGGAGAATCGTGCATATATTGAGGATAATATTCTGCACCATCATCCGAAGATCCCAATGGGTGAGTTTGCAATCGGGACCAATACAACCGCGTATGTGGCAGCTGAAAAATATGGTATTGCAGATAAACTTCCAATTCTGATTGCTGAGAAAATGGGACCACATTTCGCTGTGGGAGATACCTGTTACAGCTGGTCAGAAGATACTCCGGTATTTAACCCGGACGGAAGAGAAATCATTGCCAGAGATAATGAGATTTCGATTCTTCGTAAAGAGGATATCAGCATGGCTTATTATGGATGTCATACAGATATTACAATTCCATATGAAGAAACTGGGAAGTATCCGTGTAATTGACGAAGATGGAGAAGGAACTTCTATTATTGAGAATGGGCGTTTTGTGCTGCCGGGAACGGAAGAACTGAATCGTCCTTTTGAAAAATAACGATAGCTTATTTATTTTATGAGGTGGGCAAACTTTGTACAAAAAGAGTTTGCCCGCCAAAATATTTCTTTTCCGTAATTTTATTGACACAATTTTAGAATCTTAGTAGAATCAACCTGAAGATGTAAGAAATTATACGAGGAGGCCACCAATGAAAAAAGTTGGGATTGTAATGGGAAGCGACTCAGATATGCCGGTTATGAGTAAGGCGGCAGCAATTCTTGACAAGCTGGGCGTGAATATGAGATGAAGATTATTCTGCACACAGAGAACCGGATGTGTTCTTTGAGTATGCAAAGACGGCAGAAGAAAAAGGATTCAAAGTAATTATTGCAGGAGCGGGAATGGCAGCACATCTTCCGGGAATGTGTGCAGCAATCTTTCCGATGCCGGTTATCGGCATTCCAATGCATACAACATCTCTTGGAGGAAGAGATTCACTGTATTCAATCGTACAGATGCCGTCCGGAATTCCGGTAGCAACAGTAGCAATCAATGGAGGCGCAAACGCAGGACTTCTTGCCGCAAAGATTCTGGCAACATCTGATCCGGAACTTCTGGACAGATTGAAAGCATACAGTCAGGAACTGAAAGAGCAGGTTGAGGCAAAGGATGCCAGACTTCAGAAAGTTGGATACAAAGCTTATTAAAAACAGGTGGAGGAGATCAGAAGATTATGGATTACAAAAAAGCAGGTGTGGATATAGAAGCTGGTTACAAGTCAGTTGAGTTAATGAAGAAACATATTGCAAAGACCATGAGACCGGAAGTTTTAGGCGGAATCGGTGGATTTTCGGGAGCATTTTCCATGAATGCATTCAAAAATATGGAAGAACCAACACTCGTATCCGGTACAGATGGCTGCGGAACCAAAGTTAAGCTTGCTATGATCATGGATAAACACGATACGATCGGAATCGATGCTGTAGCCATGTGTGTAAATGATATTGCATGTGCAGGTGCAGAACCACTGTTCTTCCTGGATTACATTGCATGTGGAAAAAATTATCCGGAAAAGATCGCAGAGATCGTAAGTGGCGTTGCAGAGGGCTGTGTACAGTCAGGTGCAGCACTGATCGGTGGTGAAACTGCAGAACATCCGGACTTATGCCGGAAGATGAATATGATCTTGCTGGGTTTGCAGTTGGTGTGATCGATAAGAAAGATCTTCTTACTGGCGAAGAACTGAAACCAGGAGACGTTCTGATCGGTATGGCTTCTACAGGCGTTCACAGCAATGGATTTTCACTTGTCCGCAAAGTGTTTGAAATGACAAAAGAATCTCTGGATACATATTATGATGAACTTGGAACAACTCTTGGTGAGGCACTGCTTGCTCCGACAAGAATTTATGTAAAAGCACTGAAAAGTGTTAAAGAAGCCGGAGTTCGTATTCATGCATGTAGCCATATTACCGGTGGTGGCTTTTATGAAAATGTTCCTCGTATGCTGAAAGATGGCACAAGAGCTGTCATTGAGAAGAACAGCTATCCGGTTCTTCCGATTTTTGACCTTCTTGCAAAGACCGGAGATATCGAAGAAAGATGATGTACAATACTTTTAATATGGGACTTGGTATGGTTCTGGCAGTAGATCCTTCAGATGTAGATAAGACAATGGAGGCTATTCGTCAGGCAGGAGACACTCCATATGTAGTTGGCCGTATTGAGGCCGGAGAAAAGGGAGTGACTTTATGTTAAAGCTTGGTGTTCTGGTATCAGGAGGCGGTACAAATCTGCAGGCGATCATGGATGCGATTGACAGCGGTGTGATCACAAATGCGGAAGTCGGTCTGGTGATCAGTAATAATCCAGGCGCATATGCACTGAAACGCGCAGAGAGCCGGGGAATCCCGGCTAAGTGCATTTCTCCGAAGAAATTTGAAAATCGAGAAGAATTTCATAAAGCGCTTCTGCAGGAATTACAGGAAAATAAGGTGGAGCTGGTCGTACTGGCAGGCTTTCTGGTGGCAATTCCACCTATGATCGTGGAAGCATATCCGAACAGAATCATCAATATTCATCCATCCCTCATTCCGTCTTTTTGTGGCGTAGGATTTTATGGTCTTCATGTCCATGAGGGTGTGCTTGCACGCGGAGTCAAGGTTAGCGGTGCAACGGTTCATTTTGTGGATACCGGTACAGATACAGGACCGATCATCCTTCAAAAAGCGGTGGAAGTACAGCAGGGAGACACTCCGGAGGTGCTTCAACGTCGTGTTATGGAGGAAGCAGAATGGAAAATCCTTCCGAAAGCAATTGATCTGATTGCGAATAACAGAGTTTCAGTTCAGAATGGAAAGTTGTTATTGATTAAGAATGCTTTATTAATAAAAATTTGTTGTTGATAGAAGAAGTCTAATAGTAGGAGGCAGATAAAAGCTCATGAAAGTACTGATTGTTGGAAGTGGCGGAAGAGAACATGCAATCGCATGGAGTGTTGCAAAAAGTCCAAAGGTAGACAAAATTTACTGTGCACCTGGGAATGCAGGAATTTCAGAATATGCAGAATGTGTGGCGATCGGAGCATGGAATTTGAGAAGCTTGCTGATTTGCAGAAGAAAATAAAGTGGATCTGACAATCATTGGTATGGATGACCCGTTGGTCGGCGGCGTGGTGGATGTATTTGAAGCCCGCGGACTGAAGGTATTTGGACCTCGTAAGAATGCAGCAATCCTTGAAGGCTCCAAGGCGTTTTCAAAAGATCTGATGAAGAAATACGGAATTCCAACCGCGGCATATGAGAACTTTGATGATCCACAGAAAGCACTTGATTATTTACATACGCAGGCAAAATTCCCAATCGTTCTCAAGGCAGACGGACTTGCTCTTGGAAAGGGAGTTTTGATCTGTAATACGCTGGAAGAAGCGGAAGCTGGCGTTAAAGAAATTATGGAAGACAAAAAATTCGGAAGTGCCGGAAATACTATGGTCATTGAAGAATTTATGACTGGTCGAGAAGTGTCAGTACTTTCTTTTGTAGATGGTAAAACTATCCGTACTATGACATCTGCGCAGGACCATAAACGTGCCATGGATGGTGATAAAGGATTAAATACAGGTGGGATGGGAACGTTTTCACCAAGTCCATTTTATACAAAAGAAGTTGACGAATTTTGCAAACAGCACGTTTATCAGGCAACAGTAGATGCGATGGCAGCAGAAGGTCGTCCATTTGTCGGGATTATTTTCTTTGGACTGATGCTTACAGCAGAAGGACCGAAGGTACTGGAATATAATGCACGGTTTGGAGATCCGGAAGCACAGGTTGTACTTCCAAGAATGAAAACAGATATTATAGAAGTTATGGAAGCCTGCGTGAATGGAACACTGGATAAGATAGAGCTGGAATTTGAGGATAATGCGGCTGTATGTGTGGTCCTTGCAAGTGAAGGATATCCTGTAAAATACGAAAAGGGCATTCCAATGTATGGATTTGAAAACTTTAAAGGTAAAGATGGATATTATTGTTTCCATGCCGGAACCAAATTCCAGGATGGACAGATTGTTACAAATGGCGGCCGTGTACTTGGAATTACAGCAAAAGGAAAGACTCTGAAAGAGGCACGCAAAAATGCTTATGATGCAACAGAGTGGATTCAGTTTGCGAATAAATATATGCGTCATGATATTGGAAAAGCCATTGATGAGGCCTGAAGTAATAAACGGAATGATAATATAAAAAATCACCAAAAAAGTGTGCCATTTTTCGTGAAATATGGTATAATTTATGATATATCATGCGGAAGCGATAAATGAAAGGAAAACAAAATGGGTATTAGTGTAGAAGATGCAGTCAAAGAACTTCAGGCAAGGGAGACAGTGTTTGTGGCATATTCACAGGCAACAAAACTGCCTTATGTAACTTGCGGAGAAGAAACATATAATGATCAGGTGTGGTTTTTGCAGAAGAGGAAACTCTGAAGGAATATGGCAAAAATAAACTGGAAGATAAAATCCTTCTTATGGGGATGCGTTATGAGAAAAAAGATTTTCCGAGAATGTACGGACTTCTGTTTTCTATTGGCGTAAACTCTGTAATCTGGAATAACGGAGCAGATGAAATTGAGATTGATCTGGAAAAAATCGTAAGAAAACCAGATCTCAGTCAGATGGAGCCGGCTAAACGTCCGCTGATCAATCCAACATTACAGCTTTCAGGTATCTATTTTATGCAGGAACTTCGACGTCCGGTTGAAAAAGAAGAACACAAAAATTTAAGAGCACTGGAAGAGGAACTGATTGCAAATCTGAAAAAATCTCATTTCCTGGTAGCAATGGAACGTGACGAAGAAAATCCGAAAAAAATTAATATTCCGTATCTGAAAAATAAAGAAGGCCAGATTTTACAGCCGGTATTTTCTGATGTTATGGAATTTGAAAAATTTGCAAAAGGTAAAAAACTTCGCCTGGCAAAAATTCCATTTAACAAACTTCCGGAAATTCTGATCAATCAGGCGGAAGCAATGGTATTTAATCCAATGGGATTTAATCTTATTCTTAATAAAGAACAGTTTAAGAAGATTCTTGGCTGATAAAAATGACATAATGATAATAAGACAGGTGGCTGAACAGGCTGCCTGTTTTTATTTTTTACTTGCAAAATCTGCTGTATGTGCTACTATATGTATAACATTGAAAAACAATGGGAGGCTGACGGAAATGGTCATTGAAATAGATTTTAACAGTGATGAAGCTATATATGTACAGCTTATGAATCAGATTATAATGGGAATTGCTACTTCCAGACTGCAAGAGGGAGATCCGCTTCCGTCAGTTCGACAGTTGGCGGATACAGTAGGAATTAATATGCATACGGTAAACAAAGCATATTCTTTGTTGCGTCAGGAAGGTTTTGTTACGATCGACCGCAGACGTGGGGCAATTATCGCTGTGGATGTTGATAAGATCAAAGCACTGGAAGAAATGAAAGAAAATCTTCTTGTAGCGTTGGCAAAGGGCTGCTGCAGAAACGTCAGCAGAAGTGAAGTGCATGATCTGATCGATGAGATCTATGACGAATACGAAATTGACAACTAGGAGGAACAAACTATGCAGGATAAATTTACCAGACAGGCTGCAAATGCGTTAAACTGGCAAAACCACCGCACAGTCCTGTAATCATTCATATATTGGCACAGAGCATATTCTGGTAGGTCTGCTAAAGGAAAAAGAGGGTACGGCGGGCAGGATTCTGGAAGAATTTAATGTAGAAGAAGATGCGCTGCGCCAGCTGATCGAAGAACTGATCGCACCGTCAGAGGTGCTGGTTACGGAAAAGGCACCGGAATACAGCCCAAGAGCGATGAGAGTGCTTGAAAAATCTGTACAGGAGGCAGAAAATCAGAAAGAAGCACAGGCCGGAACGGAACATCTTCTTGTGGCAATGCTTAAAGAGACGGATTGTGTTGCGACCAGGCTTCTTTATACAATGGGAGTCAATATCCAGAAACTGTATGTGGCAGTTCTGACCGCGATGGGAATTGAGAATCCAACAGCAGAAGAACTACAGGGTGGCAGAAATCAAAAACACAGAAGAGTGGGGCAGCGACGCCAACGCTGGACCAGTACAGCAGAGATCTGACTGTGATGGCAGCAGAAGGCAAATTGGATCCTGTGGTTGGACGTGACAGAGAGATTACACGACTGATTCAGATCCTGAGCAGAAGAAGTAAGAATAATCCGTGTCTGGTTGGAGAACCGGGAGTTGGTAAGACTGCGATTGTTGAAGGTCTGGCACAGAGAATTGTTTCAGGACTTGTTCCGGATTCTGTGCGTGATAAAAGAGTTGTTGTTCTTGATATGTCAGGAATGGTTGCCGGAAGTAAGTATAGGGGAGAATTTGAGGAACGTATCCGTAAGGTAATTGATGAGGTGCGTGTAAACCAGGGAATTCTTCTTTTTATTGATGAACTTCACACAATCATTGGCGCCGGAGGGGCAGAAGGTGCTCTGGATGCGTCCAATATTCTGAAGCCTTCTCTTTCAAGAGGAGAAATTCAGCTGATTGGTGCAATAACACTGGAGGAATATCGTAAATACATCGAAAAGGATGCTGCGCTGGAGCGAAGATTTCAGCCGGTTACCGTAGAAGAGCCGACAGAACAGGAGGCCCTTGAGATTTTGAAAGGACTTCGTCCGTATTATGAGAAACATCATGGGGTAAGAATTGAAGATGAGGCTCTGGAGGCTGCGGTTAGAATGTCAGTTCGATATATTAATGACCGATTTCTTCCGGATAAAGCAATCGATATTATTGATGAAGCTGCATCCAAAGTACAGCTTGGAAGCTATCGTTCCGCACCAGAGATAGAAGCACTGGAAATAAAGATAAGAGAATTGCTGAATCAGAAAGAAGAGGCAATAAAACTTGCAGATCTGTCTATGGCAAAGAGAATTCAGCAGGAGCAGAATGAAGCGGAAGAACAGATTGAAAAATACAGAAAAAAAGAAGTGCGTAGAAATAAACGCAAAAATCTTACGGTAAATGAAAATTCTGTAGCAGATATAGTATCGGACTGGACTAAAATTCCAGTAAAAAGACTTACGGAAGGTGAAACCAAGCGTCTTGCGGCCCTGGAAAAAGAACTTCATAAAAGAGTGATCGGACAGGAAGAAGCTGTCAAAGCGGTTGCGCAGGCTGTTAAAAGAGGCAGAGTAGGGCTGAAAGATCCAAACCGTCCGATTGGCTCATTCCTTTTTCTTGGACCGACCGGTGTAGGCAAAACAGAACTTCAAAGGCACTTGCGGAAGCTGTGTTTGGCAGTGAACAGGCAATGATCCGTGTTGACATGTCAGAATACATGGAAAAACACAGTGTTTCCAAAATGATCGGTTCACCTCCGGGATATGTTGGATATGATGAAGGCGGGCAGCTTAGCGAAAAAGTAAGAAGAAATCCGTATAGTGTACTGTTGTTTGATGAGATTGAGAAAGCACATCCGGATGTGTTTAATATTTTGCTTCAGGTTTTAGATGATGGACATATTACAGATGCACATGGAAGAAAAGTTGATTTTAAACAGACGATAATCATTATGACATCCAATGTTGGAGCACAGGCAATCATTGAGCCAAAGAAACTTGGCTTTATGTCCCAGGATAATGAAAAACAGGACTATGAGAGAATGAAATCCGGAGTGATGGAAGAAGTAAGAAGACTTTTTAAACCGGAATTTTTGAATCGAATCGATGAAATTATGGTATTCCATCCACTTAAAAAGCCGGAGATCAGGAAAATCGTGAATATTCTTTTGAAAAATCTTGAGAAACGATGTGCAGAGCAGATGGGTATTCAGCTTAAAATTACAGATTCGGTCAGAGATTATCTGGCAGAATCCGGTTTTGACAGTAAATATGGCGCAAGACTCTGAGAAGAGCCATTCAGAATAAACTGGAAGATCCGATGGCCAATGAAATTCTTGAAGGCAGAATTCGAACTGGAGATACAGTGAAAGTTCAGCTTCATCAGAAGAAAATTTGTTTTATTCCGGTCAGAGATACGGAATAAGCGCAGAGGGGATTATGGCAATTTAAAATCTAAAAAAGATGTTAAATCTTGGTTAGGATACTGGTCAAAAAAAGTACTGAATGTTATAATAATGTAACTGAAATATCTGCGTCAGATGGGATATTAAGATAACACGGTGCAGATATGCAAGGACTAAAACACAACAGAAAAGTCTAGGGAGGACATAAGATCATGGCAGTAGTAAAAGAACTGATCCGAACAGAAGAAAATGGGGGCATAAGCTTTGGTAATTATGAATTACCGACAAAATCTAAAGCATCTGATTTCCCATATCAGGGAGATGTTTATAAAGTAAAAACATTTAAAGAGATTACCAAACTGGAACGCAATGGAATGTTTGTATACGAGTCTGTACCGGGAACTGCTGTATATTCATTGAAGCAGGATGGTACCGGCATGGAGTTTGAAGTAGAAGGTGCGGAGGACGCGCAGATTACCGTTGAGATGGAAGCTGATACAGAATACAGCATTTCTATTGATGGTGAAGATTCAGGAAAAATGCAGACAAATCTTGGCGGCAAGCTTTCTTTCAGTGTAGAACTTGGCGGAGATGCAGCTGTAGCAGTAAAGGTTGAAAAATGCTAAAAAATAAAAAGGTTGTTTATTTTTGTCAGGAATGTGGGTATGAGTCTTCAAAGTGGATGGGACAATGTCCTGGATGCAGAGCATGGAATACATTTGTTGAAGAAACAGTTTCCACAAAGAAGGTATCTTCGACGGGAAGCGGTCTACAGAACGGTTTGCGAAGAGCTGAACCGGTAGTATTAAAAGACATTAGACTTTCAGAAGATGAAAGAAAACTGACGAATATAGGAGAGCTTGACAGAGTACTCGGGGGCGGCATTGTCCCCGGGTCTTTGGTATTGGTGGGTGGAGATCCGGGAATCGGAAAATCCACCCTTCTTTACAGGTTTGCAGAAATCTGGCGATGTCGGGTAATTCTGTATTATATATATCAGGTGAAGAATCTTTGCGGCAGATTAAATTACGTGCTGAACGTATTGGGGAGTTCAATGAGAATCTTCAGTTACTATGTGAGACAAATCTGGAAACAATCAGAGAGGTGATTGAAAGAAAAAAACCGGATATGGTCGTGATTGATTCAATCCAGACGATGTTCCATGAAGATATCAGTTCGGCACCAGGCAGTGTTTCGCAGGTTAGGGAATCAACGAATATTCTGATGCAGATTGCCAAAGGTCAGGGTGTTTCTATTTTTATCGTAGGACATGTGACAAAAGAAGGCAATGTAGCAGGTCCGAGAGTTTTGGAACATATGGTGGATACAGTGCTGTATTTTGAGGGAGACCGTCATGCGTCTTATCGTATTCTTCGTGCTGTCAAAAACAGATTTGGATCTACAAATGAAATTGGTGTATTTGAAATGAGAAATACAGGACTGGAAGAAGTGAAGAATCCGTCAGAGTTTATGCTGAACGGAAAGCCGAATGGGACATCTGGTTCCATTGTTGCGTGCTCGATGGAAGGAACACGACCGATCCTTGTGGAGATTCAGGCACTGGTCTGCCAGAGCAATTTTGGAATACCAAGAAGAACTGCGGTGGGAACTGATTTTAACAGAGTAAATCTGCTTATGGCTGTATTAGAAAAAGTAGGAATTCATCTGGCAGCCTGCGATGCATATGTAAATATCGCAGGTGGCATGAAAATGACAGAGCCTGCGATTGATTTGGGAATCTCACTGGCAGTTGTATCGAGCTGCAAAGATATTATCATTCCGGATTCAATGATCGCATTTGGCGAAGTTGGATTAAGTGGTGAGGTCCGGGCAGTGAGTATGGCAGGACAAAGAGTGGCCGAAGCGAAAAAACTTGGTTTTGATACAGTGATCCTGCCGGAAGTATGTAAATCGTCTGTGGGAAAAGTTTCTGGCATTAATCTGGTATATGTGTCCTGGATTCAAGATGCAATTCGTTATATCATGAAGAATAATTATAAATTATAAAAAAGAGTGTTGACAACTCGGTTGGAAAGTGGTATTCTAACTGAGCTGTCACAAGAAATTGTTTCTTCTGATTGAACAATTTGAAAAGTTTTGAAAAAAGCATAAAAATTGTTGACAGGGGAACAGAGATGTGATAGAGTAAACAAGTCGCCTGAGAGCGACACACAGACATCAAAACACCTCGAAAAAAACTTAAAAAAAGTACTTGACAGGCGCTGGTGAATGTGATAAAGTAAATGAGCTGTCTGAGAGATGGCGAGTTAAGAACCTTGATAACTAAACAGTGAAACACATACGATTCTCGAAAATTCTTTAAGAATCATCATTCAACAGAATGAACTTTTTATAAACAGTAATGACGAGAGATAACTAAGCTAGTTGGTTGTCTTGAGTATATCAAACACTTTATCAGAGAGTTTGATCCTGGCTCAGGATGAACGCTGGCGGCGTGCTTAACACATGCAAGTCGAACGGGAAACCTTTTATTGAAGCTTCGGCAGATTTAGCTGGTTTCTAGTGGCGGACGGGTGAGTAACGCGTGGGTAACCTGCCTTATACAGGGGGATAACAACCAGAAATGGTTGCTAATACCGCATAAGCGCACAGGATCGCATGGTCCGGTGTGAAAAATTCCGGTGGTATAAGATGGACCGCGTTGGATTAGCTAGTTGGCAGGGTAACGGCCTACCAAGCGACGATCCATACGCCGGCCTGAGAGGGTG
>ENA-OQDF01000179-OQDF01000179.1-human-gut-metagenome-genome-assembly--contig:-NODE-179-length-23916-cov-1.683383_pt1 | contig 23916 bp, 31 predicted proteins | sample MGYA00242769_ERZ504597 | MGnify/ENA primary metagenome ERZ504597 (study PRJEB26092, sample SAMD00036305) | human gut metagenome | host: Homo sapiens | study: EMG produced TPA metagenomics assembly of...
CAGCCGGTTATCATGGTTTGTAAGTACCTGTCGCGGTTCACAACGTTTCATAATTTTTTTTTAAGGGTCGCGTAGCTCAACTGAATAGAGTAGCTGACTACGGATCAGCCGGTTACAGGTTTGAATCCTGTCGCGATCACAAAGGATCTCCGCAAGAAAACTTGCGGAGATCCTTTGTTTTACAGCTATGGGATATAGTTGATGTTCTCCCCTTGTATGGCACTGGCGCGTGTTTTGCTAAGTAAAACAAACTGTTTCCCTTAACTAAACACTTTGTTTCATTATGGAGAACACTTTGTTTCCCTTGACAGAACACTTTGTTCCATCATATAAAAACAAAGTGTTTTTCTCTGCTGAAACAAAGTGTTCAGTATTGTGAACTAATAGATTAGCTGAAATAATAGTCTTGTCTTGATTGAGCTAGAGACGTCTTTTTCTCGATTTAACCAGATGTCTTTTTGCTTTATAACGTAATCAGTAGACTGTTTTGGGATTATTGTACTGATAAATATAGTCACATAGGAAAAAAAGAAGGAGTTAATTCCGTGTTTCCACAAAATTAACTCCTTGCATAGCTGATATTAATATGTTGTATACTGGAAATTAATATCCTATAGGGGCGGTATAAGACCTTAGCATTTGATGTTCAATTCATCCAGAATCTTGCGCATGGCTTCGAAGGTGGTGATTCTGGTCGGTACCAATGGCAGGCGGAGCTTGTTCTCAATCATTCCCATTGCGTTCAGCATGGCTTTTACTCCGGCAGGGTTGCCGTCTACAAACAGAAGCTTGAATAATTCGGCAAATTTGTGGTGAATGGTCAATGCATTGGCATAGTCCCCTTGCAGTGCCAGACGTACCATACGGCTGAACTCACGCGGGAACGCGTTTCCAATGACCGAGATGATGCCGACGGCCCCCAAAGTAATCAGAGGGAAGGTGATGCCGTCATCGCCCGAAATAACGTCGAAATTGGCCGGTTTGTTTTTGATGATGTCGTCCATCTGCGTGATGTCGCCCGAAGCTTCTTTGACGGCTATCACATTCTTGAAATCACGTGCAATGCGCAGGGTTGTTTCCGCCTTCATGTTCACGCCGGTACGACCGGGGACATTATAAAGCACAATCGGTAAATCCGTTGCTTCAGAAATGGCCTTATAATGCTGATATATACCTTCTTGCGATGGCTTGTTGTAATATGGAACGACGGATAGAATGGCATCTACTCCGGTGAAATCGTCATTTTTCAGTGTTTCCACTATGGCCCGGGTGTTGTTTCCACCTACGCCCAGCAGGATAGGAATTCTTCCGTTCACTCGCTCGATGACCATTTTCTTGATTTTCTTTTTCTCTTCTTCAGTCAGAGTCGGAGTTTCTGCTGTGGTGCCGAGCACACATAAAAAGTCGGTATTGTTTTGAAGTTGATAGTCTACCAAACGCATCAACGCATCGTAATCAACGCTTTCATCCTCTTTAAATGGAGTAATCAGCGCTACCCCCATTCCTTTCAATCTTGTCTGTATCATGAGTATTATAAAGTAATCTCTAATTAAATGACTCGCAAAAGTACGAATTTTTTCGATTTACCCTACAAATATAAGCCATAAAAAAGCTTTTTGTGGAAATTTGTTAGGATAGCAATGCCAAAAACTCATCTTCGCTCATAATCTTTACTCCCAGTTTCTGCGCTTTCTCCAGTTTGGCAGGTCCCATATTTTCTCCGGCCAGGATAAAGCTGGTTTTGGAGGAGATACTTCCGACGTTTTTTCCACCGTTCTTTTCAATCATCTCTTTGTATTCGTCCCGTGAGTGGTGGGTGAATACGCCGCTGATGACGATGGACTGGCCCGCCAGTTTGTCGGTGTATCCGCTGAGGTCTTCTTCTGTCCGGTGGAGTTGCAGACCGTTCGATTTCAGCCGTTCCACCAGCTCTCTGTTGGTAGGATTGGAGAAGTAAGTTATAATGCTCTGCGCTATTTTTTCACCGATTTCATCGATGTTTTTCAGCTTTTCGAGGTCTGCGTTTTCCAGCTCTTCGATGTCCATAAAGGACTTGGCTATTTTCTTGGCAACCGTTTCTCCCACGAAGCGTATGCCCAGTGCAAAGAGCACTCTTTCGAATGGCACTTCTTTACTTGCCGCAATACCGTTGACTATGTTTTCTGCCGATTTTTCGCCCATCCGTTCCAGGTTCTTGATGTCGTCGGTTTTGAGCCGGTATAAATCTGCAGTATCTTTTATCAGTCCCAATCGGTAGAACATATCTACAGTTTCAGGTCCCAGTCCGTCTATATTCATGGCTTTGCGGCTGATGAAATGCTCTATCTTCCCTTTAATCTGCGGAGGGCAAGCGGTTTCATTGGGGCAATAGTGGGCTGCTTCTCCTTCAAAACGTATCAGTTTGCTGCCGCATTCGGGACAATGGGTGATGAATTTCACTTTTTCACCGATAAGCATACTGCGGGCATCCTTATCGACACCGGTTATTTTGGGGATGATTTCACCGCCTTTTTCCACATACACCATGTCGCCTATATGCAGATCCAACCCCTCGATAATATCTGCATTGTGCAGGGAGGCACGTTTCACAATGGTGCCGGATAGTTGTACGGGGTCCAGGTTGCGACCGGAGTCACTGCACCGGTGCGTCCTACCTGGTAGGTAACCTTGTTCAATCGTGTTAGTGCCCGTTCTGCCTGGAATTTATATGCGATGGCCCATCGGGGAGACTTGGCTGTGAATCCTAAATTCTTCTGCTGCCTCAAGCTGTTGACTTTTAGTACAATACCATCAGTAGCCACCGGAAGGTTCTTACGCTCCGTGTTCCAATAATTGATGTACTCGAAGACTTCCTCCAGGCTGTGGGCTTTTCTGGCGTGCTCTGATGTTTTAAATCCCCAGCTGGCGGCAGCTTGCAGGTTTTCGTAATGGCCGTCGCAGGGCAATTCTTCTCCCAATAGATAGTAGAGATAAGCATCCAGCTTTCTGGATGCTACGATGGCGGAATTCTGCAACTTCAAGGTACCGGAAGCAGCGTTGCGCGGATTGGCGAAAAGCGGTTCCTCACGTGCTTCCTTTTCCCGGTTCAGTTCTTCGAAAACCACCCAGGGCATCAGGACTTTCCCCTCTGATTTCGAATGACTTAGGATAATTCCCGTGGAGGACCAGCGGAATCGTCCGGATTGTCTTTACATTGTCCGTCACATCATCGCCCTTTTCGCCGTCGCCACGGGTGACGGCACGCACCAGTTTGCCATCCTCGTAAGTCAGCGAGATGGAAGTACCGTCATACTTCAGCTCGCAGCAGATTTCAAACTCCTCGTTCAACGCTTTTTTTACCCGTTCGTAAAAGTCGGTCACTTCGTTTTCGGAATAGGTGTTTCCCAATGAAAGCATGGGATATTTGTGTGCCACTTGTGTGAAGTTCTTATTTAAATCACTTCCTACACGCATCGTGGGCGAATTATCATCTTGGTATTCAGGATGTTCTTTCTCTAAATCTTGTAGCTCGCGCATCAGGTCGTCAAACTCCTTGTCGGATATTTCAGGAGCATTCAGCACATAATAATTGTAGTTGTGCTGGTGTAATTCCGCACGGAGCTGGTCTATTTTTTCTTTTACAGTCATAGGGTTTTCGGATTGTTTGAACGCAAAAATACGGGTTTCTCCCCGAATATTTGTACTTTTGCAGCTTGAAATAGCTAAAATAAAGTTATATGCGCATTGACATTATCACAGTTTTGCCGGAGATGATTGAGGGATTCTTCAACTGCTCCATCATGAAACGTGCTCAAAATAAAGGGCTTGCAGAGATACATATCCATAATCTTCGTGATTATACGGAAGATAAGTACCGTCGTGTAGAGATTATCCGTTTGGTGGCTTTGCCGGAATGGTCATGAAAATAGAGCCGATAGAGCGGTGTATCAACGCTTTGAAGGCTGAGCGGGATTACGACGAGGTTATCTTTACCACCCCCGATGGTGAGCAGTTCAATCAGCCGATGGCAAATACTCTTTCCCTTGCCCAGAATCTCATCATTCTCTGCGGGCATTTCAAAGGGATAGATTACCGGATTCGCGAGCATCTCATCACCAAGGAAATCAGTATCGGTGACTATGTGTTGACTGGCGGAGAACTGGCGGCTGCTGTCATGGCAGATGCCATCGTCCGTATCATTCCGGGAGTGATTTCCGATGAGCAGTCTGCACTTTCAGATTCCTTTCAGGACAATCTGCTGGCTGCACCGGTCTATACGCGTCCCGCTGATTACAATGGATGGAAGGTTCCGGATATTTTACTTTCTGGACACGAGGCCAAGATAAAGGAATGGGAGCTGCAACAGTCATTAGAAAGAACCCGTAGACTGCGCCCAGATTTGTTGGGAGAGTAAGTTTACTGATGTAAATAAAAAGAAAAAGGACATTCGTCAATGAATGTCCTTTTTGTGAATATATATTGCGAATGGCAATCTCTTGTTATTCTTTATACCTCAAGTGCACCGATAATGTCCTTTACAGACTGATAACCGTGTCTGTCGAGATAGTCATTTATTCCTTCTACCACTTTCACCGTAACCGCCGGATCAATGAAGTTTGCCGTACCAATCTGGATGGCGGAGGCACCTGCAAGCATGAATTCCACAGCATCTTTCCAGTTCATGATACCTCCCAAGCCTATGACGGGGATTTTACCGCCTTGGCCACTTGCCATACCATACGTAAGGCAATGGTTCACAGCTGCACCAGACATACCACCGGTTACAGTGGAGAGTATCGGACGCTGCGTTCCGCGTCTATAGCCATTCCTAGCAGGGTATTGATAAGGGAAACGCTGTCTGCACCGCCATTTTCGGCTGCGCGGGCTATTTCGGTGATGTCGGTAACGTTCGGTGAGAGCTTTACGATAAGTGTCTTTTTGTAAACTGAGCGCACGGCTTTCACCACTTCTTCTGCTCCTTTGGCGGTAACACCGAATGCCATTCCTCCTTGCTTCACATTGGGGCAAGAGATGTTCAACTCTATGGCAGGAATTTTGTCAAGTTCATTAATGGTTGCGGCTGTTTCGGCATAGTCTTCGATGGCAGAACCCGAAACATTTACAATCATGTTGGTCTGAATGTCCTTGATGCGGGGATAGATGTGTTCAACAAAGTAATGTACACCCTTATTTTGCAGTCCCACAGCGTTTAACATTCCCGAAGGAGTCTCTGCCATGCGCGGATATGGATTGCCTTCACGTTTGTGAAGGGTAGTTCCCTTTACAATTATACCACCTATTCGCGATAGTTCGATGAAATCGGCGAATTCTTCACCATATCCGAATGTTCCGGACGCAGTCATCACCGGATTATTCATTTGTAATTCACCGATATTTACATTTAAATCTGCCATAATAGTTTGTTTATATTAAAAACCGGACCTTCTTTACATACACACAAATGGCCTTCCGTGGTATTTTCCACACAGCATAGACAAGCGCCTATGCCACACGCCATCATATTCTCCAGAGATACTTCGCAACTGATGCCTTTACTTTTGGCATACTTTGCTACTGCCATCATCATCGGTTTGGGGCCGCAAGTATATATCTGCTCAAAGCACACCTTATTTAATATGGAGTGTTGCGTTACGTATCCCTTCTCTCCGTGGCTGCCATCTTCGGTGGTGGTATACACCTCGCCATAGGCGGCAAACTGTTCCAATTGAAGCAAATCTTTGTCACTTCTGGCACCCAGCAGGAAGGTTGGCTTGCAGCCTCTCTTGGCGAGCTGTTCGCCTAAATATAACATAGGAGCTGTACCTACACCTCCACCTACCAATAAGAGCTTGTCTGAGGGCTTTTCAGGCATTGTGAAGCAGTTTCCCAGCGGAAGCACTACATTGATTATGTCGCCTGCTTTTGCTTCGCCTAATCGCTTGGTTCCGTCACCTACGAGTTGGATTAAGAACCATACTTCGTTCCGTTGTCTATCTACATAATTGATGGAGATGGGGCGGCGCAAAAAGTGGCAGGCGAACCGTCCACACGAATCTCTGCAAATTGTCCCGGAAGCATTTCCGGAAGTGGGGACGGAGAAGTCAGCTTCAACAACACATAGTTGGCATGCAAGCGGAGGTTCTCTGTCACTGTCAGATCTAAATATACTTTTCATATCTATAAAGAGGGATGTTTTTCTTTCGGGTGCAAAGATAGTGTAAACCGAGTGCAGAATAAAACGAACCCGTTTCTTTTTTATGCCGGGGCGTTAGTCTATTTCCATTCTCATTCCTTAATTTTCCGGTTTGAAAGTCTCGTAGGTATTGTCATCAAAGAAAATTCTTATTTCAGTGATTTTTCTGGGAGGTCTTTCTTTGTAGATAATCTCTTGTCTTACAATCTCTTTAGGTGCTTTTAGAGATGTTTCTAATGCAATTTCCTTGCGATTTTCAGTTTCATCCGCCCTTTGGTCAGGTTTTCCGGATTCTCAGCGAATAAAGGATAGTCGAATCCATCGTTTTCGGGTGAATCCGGATTATTACTCATATTACCTTTTCCGGTAAGCAGCCACTCCAAGTTTATATCATTGTAGCGTTGATGTAATCGGAGAATAACTTCCGTACTTGGATATTTGTTACGCGGACCCAAGATGTGGGAAATGGTGGCTTGGGCCACGCCAATACTCTCGGCAAAAGCTCCTGCTGTCAGTTTCTCCCGGTCCATAACCATTTTGAACCTATCTTTTATACTCATGGTTTATGTGTTATTACAATTGTACATGCTATTTATTGGATTACAAAAAGTAAAAAAAATGACATCACAAAAAGCAAATTAAAAAATGTGATATTTTATGATTTACAAATGAAATGTTATTATTACAATATTCATCATTACAAATGCTATAATACAAATCATGGGTAAAATAGGTATTTATTTTAAGTTTAATAAAATGGTATATTTATCTAATTATTAGTGTATTATATTGGTGATTTCTGATAATAAATACTATATTACATTTGTTTGTCGTTTATTTTATATAAAATATAATCTAATAATTTGATTAATCATTGTATATAATTTATATACATCTATTTATTGCTTGTAACTACATGGGTTAACCCCTACTCTATCATTTTTGTAAACTAATAGTTTACGATGTTGAATGTCGCTTATTACATTTGTTTTTTAGATGTAATATTACATGTGTTATAATACACTCGTCATATAGATATATATGTAATGTGTTGAATTCACAATAGTCAATTATCCTAGTTGTGTATTACAACTATTGTACTCTTGAAAAGTGTAGCAGATTTCTTATATGACGATTTAAAGCTGAATTGCTCCATCTCTTCTTTTTTACTAAAGGAGAAAAAATGTGACATAAATAAGAGAATAAGATGCTTTATTTATTTTCTAGTCTTCAAGACTTAAATCCTTGCTTTATTTCTGTATAATTGGTCGATTCGTTATAAAAACGCGATTCTCAGAGCTTATAAATGGACGTAATTTGCTGTAAATATGAGTATTATCTTCTATTTTATAGTCTATGCTAAGGAGTAAAATAGAAAAAGGGGATAAATCCCCCTAAAAATGACATAATGATATCAAATCAGTCTGTTTTATGCTTTTTCCCTTTTATGGAAAAGTATACTGTATGGAAGTTAATGTAGAATCTTAAAGACCAATTCCCGGAGGATATCTCCATCGCTTAGGGAGGAATTTCCTACTCCTTTGGATTTGGCATCTGCATATCGAATCTCCCCGATTATCTGCATGGTCTTTACTCCGCTGTAACGACGCATGGCACTTAGGTATTCGCGCGACTGCCAGGGAGTCTTTAATCCTATGAAACTGGCAATACCCTGCTCCGTCTTTCGGGCGCATAGTAAGCCAACATTAAGTTGGAGAAGAAGCCGAAAAGTAAAGATAAAGTCATCTGGATAGGATTCGTTTTCGGATTTTCTTCAAAATATTTTATTATTTTATTGGCCTTTAGTATGTCTTTTTCTACGATGGCACTGCGAAGTTCAAAGTTATTATAATCTTTGCTGATTCCGATGTTGCGTTCTATCTGTTCGGGGGTGACGCGTGTCTGACCTTTTGGAAGAGTTATAATCAGTTTTTCCAGTTCTCCCGTAAGGCGGCTGAGGTCCGTACCTACGAAATCGGCAAGCATGGAGGTAGCTTTGGGATCCAAATCTACACCTTTGCGCTTCATGTATGAGGTGATGAATGCCGGTAACTGGGCATCCTTTACCTTCTTGGATTCAAATAGAACCCCCACCTTCTCTATTTCGGCCACCAGCTTTTTTCTTCTGTCCAGCACCCCATGTTTGTGGCATAGAACAAGAATGGTGGAGTTCAACGGCTTTTGCAGGTAGTATGAAAGCTCCTTCCATGTTGCGGATGGCCTGCGCTTCCTTACGACTACGACCTGGCGTTCGGACATCATCGGATAGCGCTTGGCCGCATTGATGACAGTGGCTATATCCACATCTGCACCGTAGACTACGGTCAGGTTAAATTCCTTTTCGGTGTCAGTGAGAACATTGTCTACAATATAGTCGGAGATGAGGTCTATGTAATACGATTCCTCGCCCATGAGATAGTAGACGGGGCGGTATTGTTTGGCTCTCAACTCTTTTAGAATATCATCACAGGTCGTTTCTTGTTTTGCCATATAAAGTAAGTGTTACGAAGGGTATGTCCCCGTAAAGAGGATTACCAGTCGAACTTCAAGTGTTTTACGGTTTTCTTCTCATCAATAATCATGCGCAGGGATGCAATTCCGATTTCAACATGCTCATTTACATAGTTCTGGGTAACCATGTTGTCGCTCTTGTCGGTTTTTACACCTTCCGGAATCATCGGTTGGTCCGAAACCAGCAGAAGGGCTCCCGTAGGAATATGATTGGCAAAACCACAACTGAATAAGGTTGCCGTTTCCATATCGACAGCCATGGCACGGGTTTTCTTCAGATATTCCTTGAACCCCTCGTCATGTTCCCAAATGCGGCGGTTGGTGGTGTATACGGTACCGTCCAGTAGTCGCGGGCATAGTCGCGGATGGCGGAAGAAACGGCGCGTTGCAGCATAAATGCCGGGAGTGACGGGACTTCGGGGCGGGAAGTAGTCGTTGGGAAGTACCTTTCGCCGCGGATGGCGGCTATGGGGAGGATGAGGTCCCCTATTCTATTTTTCTTGTCTATGCCGCCACACTTGCCTAGGAACAGACATGCCTTGGGCTTGATGGCGCTCAGCAAGTCCATGATAATGGCGGCATTAGGGCTTCCCATACCGAAATTAATGATGGTCATTCCTTCTGCGCTGGCAGATGTCATATTGGCATCTTTACCGAGAATGGGAACATTGAACTTTTCTGCGAAAATCTCTACATACTTGTTGAAGTTGGTCAACAGAATGTACTCTCCAAAATCCTCCAGGTTACGCTTTGTGTAACGGGGCAGCCAATTGGCTACGATTTCTTCTTTTGTTTTCATAAGATTTCATTAAATTTGTGTTCCCGAAAGACGGGAACCATTATTTAACTTACAAATGTAGTAAATGTTATCGTTAAACCTACCAGCATTCGATGCTAAAATTGCCGCAAGGAATGGAAAAAATGTTATTTTCGATGTAATCCGTCGTCGTTATGTTGCTTTGACGCCCGAAGAATGGGTGCGGCAGCACTTCGTCCACTTTCTTCTTGCTCACAAGGGGTATCCTCAGGCGCTTATGGCAAATGAAGTGCAGGTACAGCTGAATGGTACAAAGAAACGCTGTGATACGGTGCTTTATCGGCGTGACCTCACCGCCCGGATGATTGTGGAATACAAGGCGCCCGAAATAGAAATCACCCAAAAGGTTTTCGACCAGATTACCCGCTACAACATGGTGCTGAAAGTGGATTATCTGATTGTCAGCAACGGGCTTCAGCATTATTGTTGCCGCATAGATTACGAGCATAACAGCTATACTTTTCTGCAGGATATACCTGAGTATCAAGATTTATAGGAGGAGCTACCGATAGCCTTCTTGCCTTTCTCATCTCATCGCATCATATACCATGCGTGATATGCGGGCGATGATGTCTGCATTGTCCTCATCCGTCTCGTATGAGTCCATGATGAAGGTGGCAATGTAGTATTCCGACCGTCGGGAAGAATAACGAGCCCGGCATCATTATCTGCAGTTTTCATACCGTCGGCATTGCGGTCGGAAGAACCGGTCTTGTGTCCTACCACGGTTTGGGCTGGCAACATACCTTTCAATTTGTTGGCGCCGGTTTCAGTATCTATCATGGTCTGCCACAAGAAGTCTTTCAGTTCCTTGTTGGAGAACAACTCTTTTCATCGGCCGTTCTCAGTAGCTGGGCCATAGCGGAAGGAGTACTCCAGTTGCGGTATACAGCCTCGAAGCTGGAGTGCATGTCGTCTTCTGTTTCCGAGAGGTTGAAGGAGTCTATACCCAACCGGCGGATATAGTCATTGATATGTTTGATACCTCCTGCATATTCTATCAAGATGTCGCAGGCATTGTTGTCGCTTTGGGAAATGCTGTATTGCATCAGCTCCCTAAGCGTAATCGTGAATCCTGGTCGGGAAACTTCTTCCGCAGGGGGCTGTAGGTATTGGGCAGCATTTGGGATGCCTTTATGGAAACAATGCTGTCCAGGCTGATGCTTTGCTTATCCATCTTGTCCAGTACGGCCAGTGCCACATGGAATTTGAATACACTGAGCAAGGGGAAGTGTACATGGTCGTTATACCGGAGCATGTCTCCTTTGTCTGTCCATACGGCTATACCAACGGTGGCTTTCTTGCCATTGAGAAGACTGTCAATCCGGTTTTCAAGTTCAGACATTTGCTGCGTCCGGACGATGGTAGCTATACAAGTGAATAAGGTAAGTATGGCGATGAAATATGCTTTCATAACTTCAATTTCTTTAAGAGGCAATTCGCACGCAAAGATACAACTTTAGCAGCAAGTTGCTAAAATGAGTTATGGATTATGGTTATAAGTAGTGATAGCTTATAACCCATAATCCATAACTTGTATCCCTATTGTTTCTTACTGAACTTCTCCTGCAACTTCTGCATCAATTCGTAGAAATTCGGGATATAGACTGTGGCGAGCAATGTGTTCAGCGCCATACCAAATACTACGGCAGCTCCCAGTGCTACACGGCTTCCCGCCCCTGCTCCGGTTGCAAAAAGCAGCGGCATAACCCCGAATACAAATGCAAGCGATGTCATCAGAATAGGCCGCAGACGGATATGCCCTGCCTGAAATGCCGCATCACGGATTGAATTGCCTTGTGCACGGAAGTCACGTGCAAACTCCACAATCAGAATACCGTTTTGGCAGACAAGGCAACCAGTAGGATGATACCGATTTGTGTGTAGATGCTGACCGGAGTTCCCATGACATAGCATCCCAGCATGGCACCGAGCAGCGCCACCGGAAGTCCCATTACGGCAGCTACCGGACTGGTCCAGCTTTCGTATTGTGCGGCAAGCACAAGGAAGGCAACCAACAGTGCCATGACGAATACGACGGTTGTAGTGGTTCCCGCCTGTGTCTCCTGATAGGCCACCGAAGTCCATTCATATCCGAACTCGTCCCCAAGATGCTCCTTGATTAGACTTTCCATTTGCCGGATACCCTCTCCCGAACTGCTGCCCGGAGCCACATTGCAAGTCACGGCTGCTGTGGAGTACATGTTGTAGCGGTTTATCTGGTCCATGCCAAGCTGTTCTTCCACTCGGGTGAAGGAGGAGAAAGGTACCATTTCGCCCGATGCATTGGGAACGCTCAGTTTCAGGACATCGTCGATGACACGCTGGGCATGGTCACCTGCTCCCAGCTTCACTTGGTAGATGTGGCCGAACTGCACATAATCATTGACGTAGGCCTCTCCCATATAGTAGCCCAGGGCAGTGAATACGCTGTTCAGCGGAATGCCCATCAGTTGCACCTTGTCGCGGTCGATATTCAGGAAATATTGCGGGACATTGGCTTGGTACTGGCTGCTGACCGATGCCAATGCCGGATAATTGTGGTAGTGCTCCATCAAGGTCTCTACGGCACGTTGCATCTCGGTGGCACCGAGGTTGTGGCGGTCTTCCAATTGGAGTTGCAGGCCTCCGGTGGCTCCCAGCCCGGGGATGGCAGGCGGAACCATGGCAAATATCTCTGCTTCCTGGATGCCATACACTTCCATATTGAAGCGTTGCACTACGCTTCAGCCGTATGTTCCTTTCCCTTGCGTTCATTCCAGTTCTGCAGTACGATGAAGTAGGTGGCCGCATTGCTCTGTTCCCCTCCTCCCATCACGGAGAAGCCGGATATGCCGATGTAGTCCTTTACTTCGGGGTAAGAATCGAGAATCTTATTTATTTGTTTCCCTACGGCTTGGGTACGCTCCAGACTCGATGCAGGGGGAAGTTGTACGACTGCGAGGAAATAGCCGTCATCTTCTTCCGGAACAAACGTGGACGGCCATTTGACAAACAGCAGGACGGCAATCAGTGTGAACACCGCATACGAAACGATGGAAGCGCCGGGACGCCGGAGCAGATACTCCACTATCCGGTCGTAGACTCCTTGTGTCTTGTCGTACAGACGATTGAATCCTCGATACAAGGGATTCTTGGAAGGCCGGGTAGGTTGCAGCATCAAGCACAGAGCGCCGGAGTAAGGGTCAGTGAGTTGAATCCGCTTAGTACGGTGCTGGCTGCAATGGTCAGGGCGAACTGTTTGTACAGTTGCCCCGAAATGCCACTGACGAGCGTTGTCGGGATAAATACGGCAAGCAGCACCAGCACTACCCCGACAATAGGTCCGGTAATCTCTCCCATCGCTTCGGTCACAGCCTGGCGGGAGGTGTAGCGCCCCGTGTCCAGCAGACGCGTGGAGTTCTCCACCACCACAATGGCATCATCCACCACGATGGCCACGGCAAGTATCAGTCCGAATAGTGTCAGCGTATTGATGGAGAAGCCGAACAAGGACATGACGGCCAGTGTGCCGATGAGTGATACCGGAATAGTGATGCAGGGAATGACGACCGCCCGCCAGTTCTGCAGGAACAGGAAGATGACGAGAACTACCAGCAGGGTTGTTTCAAGGAACGTCACCATCACTTCGTCTATGGAAGCATGAATGACATCCGTAGTGTCCAGGGTTACATTGTATTGTATGCCTGCAGGGAAATTTTGCGAGAGTTCCTGCATTTTTGCCTTTACTCCTTTGGAAACGTCCAGCGAGTTGCTGCCAGGTTGCTGATAGATAGCGATGGCAGCGGTGGGTTTCCCGTCCAGTTGGGATACTACGCTGTAAGAGGCCGAGCCCAGGTCGATATGCGCCACGTCGCGCAGACGGAGTATCTTCCCTCCGGTTTCGGTACGCAGGATAATGTTGCCGAACTCTTCGGGTGAGGTAAGGCGCCCTTTTACGGTCAGGCTGTATTGATAGGCATTTTTATTGTCTGTGCCGATGGGTTGCCCTACGTTACCTGCGCTGACCTCCACATTCTGTGATTGGATAGCTTGGTATACATCGGCCGGCGAAAGATAGCGGATGCGCATGGCGGCAGGGTCGAGCCAGATACGCATGGAGTAGTCCCCTGCTCCCATCACATTGACGGCGCCTACACCGGGCACGCGTGTTAACTGGTCTACGAGATTCAGCTTGGCATAGTTGCTGAGGTAAAGTCCGTCGTAGTCTTTGCTGTCCGACGTCATCGTGAGGAACATCACGATGTTCGATGACTGTTTCTGTACAGTGACGCCTTGCACCACAACGGGAGTAGGTAGTGACGACTGGGCCACGCTTACCCGGTTCTGGACCTGCACGGTAGCCATATCAATGTCTGTGCCTACGGCAAAAGTAATGGTAAGAGAGTAAGCGCCGATGAGCTGGAGTTGGAGGACATGTAAAGCATTCCGTCCACTCCGTTGACTTGCTGCTCGATGGGGATGCCGACGGTTTGTGCCACCGTCTGCGCATTGGCTCCGGGATATACGGCACTGACCTGCACGGTGGGTGGTGTGATGTCCGGATATTGGGCAATGGGCAGGATACCCAGTGTGACCAGTCCTGCTACGACGATGAGCAGCGCCAATACGGTAGCAAAGATAGGACGGTCTATGAAGAATTTTGAAAACATAGGCTTTGGTATTAATCAATTCATATTAGTTGTCGATGGGATGTACTTTCATTCCATCCCTTACCTTCATCAGCGCTTTGGTGACGTAGCGTTCCCGGGGAGTGATGCCTGCCCTTATCTGGCGTAGGCTGTCCCCTATCAGTTGTCCGGTTTCTATATGGCGGTAGCGCACTATATTCGAATTGTTGACTACGTATATGTATTTCCCCAGCTGTCGGTGCCGATGGAGACATCCGGCAGCAGGATGGCCTGTTGTTGCTCTCCGTAGGGCAAGATGATGCTGACGTAGAGGCCGCTTTTCAGAAGTCCTTTAGGATTGTCGAGACGGGCGCGGATGTTCAGAGTTCCGGTGTTCAAGTCTACGTTGGGCGAAAGATAATCCAGTTGTGCAGGATAAGTGAGAAGCCCGTCTTGCCCAGGCTGACGGTTACTTGCCGGGGAATGCTGTCCCCTTGCTGCATCAGCATGGAGAGCCATTGGTTGTCTGCCACGTTGAAGTAGGTGTACAGATGGTCGTCCTTGTAGATGGTTGCCAGTGTGACGGGCTGCACGCTGCCGCCTACATAGCTTCCGGCATCCACCAGGTTACGGCTTACAGTGCCGTCGAAGGGGGCACGGACGGTGCAGTAGCTCAGATTGGTGCGTGCCGTGTTCAGGGCTGCTTCCGCATTGCTCACTGCAGCCTGCGAGGTTGCCACGTTGGATTGTGCTTGCAGCACTTGTATACGGCTTACAGCATCGCTTTTCACGGCCTCCTGCATACGTGTGTAGTTGTTTTGGGCGTATTCCAGGTTGGCGCGGGCAGTGTTGAGTTCTGCTTCTGCCTGCCGCACATTGTCTTGATAGACTGTCGGTTCGATGACAAAAAGCACTTGTCCCTGGCGTACCGGCTGCCGGGAGCGTAAGCGATGGTCTGTAAGGTTCCGCTGACTCTGCCTACCAGGTCTACGGTCTTTTCAGAAGTCAGGTAGCCCGGATATTCTTTTGTCAGCGTGATGTTCTGCACTGTCGGAAGGGCCACGCTTATCTCGGGAATGGGCATCGTTTGTGCCGTTTCTTTCCTTCCCCCGCATCCCGTTGCCAGCAATGGCAGGATGAGCAGGGTGATGTACATTTGATTTTTCATATACGGTTCGGTTTAGTTTATATTCTTATTTCTGATTCATTTCATATCCGCCTCCCAATGCCTGGTATAAGGCTATCAGATGCAGCAAGGAGCTGCCTTGTGCCTGCACCAGTTGATTTTCGTATGTCAGGAGTGAGCGTAGTGCGTCCAGTACGTTCTGGAAGGGAGTAAGCCCTTGTTTGTACAAATCGAGGGAGAGCTTTAGCGTTTCTTCTCCCTGGTTGCATACTTCGCGCATGGCAACAATCTGTTGGATGGAGTTGCGGTAGGAGTTCATGGCATTATCTGTTTCCTGCACGGCGGTAAGCACTGTCTGGTTGAACTGGTGAATGGATTCATCGAGCTGGGCACGTGCCAGACGGGTGGCGTTCACCAGTTTGGTACCGCTGAATAAGGTCCAGCTGATGCTTGGAGCAATTTCAAATGTCATACTGTTCCGTTTAGTCAAGTCCTTCAAGTCATGGGAGGAATAGCCGATGGAACCTTTCAGGAACACTTGCGGCAGCCAGTCTCTTTGGGATGCGCCAAGCATTGCCGCTTGTGCGTTGACTTGGCGTTCGGCTTGCCGTATATCGGGGCGGCGAAGCAGCAGGTCGCAGGAATGCCGATGCCTATAGGTTCCATGTAGTCGGGCAGTTTACCCGGTTTTTCCAGTATGGGGCGGATATGTTGGGGATAAGTACCGAGTAAGATTGCGAGCGTTGTGATGTATTGGTTGATGCCTGCCTCCAGTTGCGGGATGGAGGCTTTGGTACTGTAAAACACGGATTTGGCTTGCGAGACATCCAGCTTGGATACCAGTCCGGTTTTGTAGCGTACTTCGGTGATGTTGAGTACGGCTGCTGGGTATGGCAATTGTGGGTCACTACACTTAGTTCTTGCTGCAGTTCGCGGAGTCCGATGTAGGCGGAAGCTATCTGGCACAGAGGGATACCATGACGGAGGTGTATTCCTCCTTGCTTGCCATGAAGGTTTCCCGCTGCGCCTTTACCCGTTGGCGGATACTTCCGAATACGTCCAGCTCCCAACTGGCGTTGAGCGAGGCGCTGTATGCACCGGTAATGGATTGCGGAAGTGCGTTGACATTGCCGCTGCTTTGCTGCCGCGCCCATCCTCCGTCCAATGAGATGGAAGGGAAAAAGCCGCCGCGTTCTATCCGCAGGTTTGGCTTTGGCCATATCCATACGGTCCATGGCAGAAAGTACGGAATAGTTTTGAGTGGAGGCTACCGTAATCAGTGAATCCAGCATCGGGTCATCGAATGCTTTCCACCACTTGTCGTCAATGGGTGGTATCTGTTCGCTGAACAGATTGTCATCTCCGGGAATGGCATGGGAGACGTCCCTTCCCCAGCCTTGTGGGAGTGGCTTCTCAAGATAGCGGTTGGCTTTCTGTGCTATAGCCGCAGGACATAGGCATAATATGAGCAACGCAGTGCTCCAAGCTTTTATATTCATAAATAAAGGTTTAGGTGGTTATCTTTTTATGGGATTGATAACAACCTAACTTTATTGTTTATGAGTATCTTATCAGGTGTACTGAGTGTTATCAGAAAGCATACCCGAATCCTACATTCAAGTAGATGGGATACATGGCAAAGGTAATGGTATTGAAATCTTTCTTGAAAATATCATTCAATCCCCATGTAAGGTCGGCAAATACACTCAGATGTTTGAAGGCACGCCAGTCTACACCAGCTTGCACGCCCCAGGCAAACTTGCGCAAGTCATCCGAAAAGTCGTAAGTGGCAATGGCACCGTCGGAGAAGTTCACTCTCTTACCGGTAGGATTACCTTCACGCAGATAGCCTTCGTATACGTATCCGGAGAATTCCTCATCCATCAAGTATGACACATATACACCTGCTTTGGCACGCAATCGTGAGTTGATTTTATATGCTCCAAGCACGGGGACGGTAATGTAGGCATTGCGTACTTTGGTTTTCACTCCTCCCGTCCAATTGCCTTTCAAGCGGTTACCGTCATTTCCTATGATTTCCATGCCATAGTTCTTTACTGTCGCTTTGGTAATCATATTTTTGGTTTCCAGTCTTACACCGGTTATTACCCCCCATTTCTTTGTTTTTCCCAACCACTTGATGGTATTTCCTTCCAGCATAAGGGCTAAGGTAGGATTGTAAGCATCAAATGCTCCGTATTTCTACGGGCAATGGAAGCGGAGAAGTACCACCGATGCTGACACCGGCCCTTATCTCATATTCCCATCCGTGAAGAGCAGCGTTTATAAGTGTACGGTTCTGATTCTCCTGCGCGTATAAGGCAGTTTGCATGCAACCTACCAATGCGATGAATGCTACTATTTTCTTTATCATGTTGTAGTCCGATTCTATATGTTTTTTATTCGTAAGTCAGTTCTACTTCGTCCACTAAGAGCGTACTTCCGGGAGCACCTTCAAAAGTTGCACCGTCTTTACTGGAAGCGAAAATGATACTGATTTTATATTCTCCCTTTGCTAATTTGGCATTGTCAATCATTGCCATACCTTTGATAATCAAAAGGTATATCAAAATATTCCCATTTATCAGTTTCGTGCGGATTAGGCATTAAAGCCAAAGCCACCATATTTGAATGTTCGTAATCTTGGTTTGGCAAATTACCATCTAACGTGATTTCAGTGGCGTTTCCTTGCTCATCATAATTTTTCCTTCATAAAAAATGGCGTAAATGTTCATCATGTCTTTACGATCAGTGTATTTGCCGTTTTCATAAAACCGTTCACCGGTCTTATACTTGTACCAACCTTTCAAGCGGGCAGGTTTGTAGCAGAAAGGAATACCAAAACGTGTAGCTTCCAATGGTTTGGATAACGCATTTGTCATATCGAACTCACCAATAAATAAGTTGCCTGCAGCTATCGGCATTTTTACCAATGCTCCTAGTGAACCGGTGAGCCGAGTCTCTAATTTAACGCACTTTCCTTCTTTACCTTCGGCATATTGCACAGTGGGATAATCTTCAGTCAGTGATTTGCTGGCTGCCCAGTTGAATCCTTCATTTCCACTGGCCCATGTCAGTTCCAATCCATCTTGTTCCTCATAAAATTCCTGATAATAGTATTTTTTTCATCTACTGATAGAAGACCTTTGATAAGTCTTACATCTTCAAAATGGAATTCGTTTGGGATGTCTGATATTGATTGCTCGCGTACACCAATGGAATATACTCGCTGCCAAGCCTTGTTCTCGGAAGTTACAGTATATTTCACTCTTTTTCCGTTGGAGAAATCATGTTCACTCCCACTTTCCGGACTAATGGTAGCACCCGGTGTCAACTCAAAAAGTGGGGATAGTCTATTCAAAGGAGTCCCTTCTTTTACTTTTACCGATATAGGATATGCTTGTAGATTATCATCATAAGATGGGTTCAAGTTGAAATGTGTACTTGCCAGAATATTATCTTCAAAAGAAATACCTGTTATATCAGCTTCAGCATTCGGTGCTTCATCTTTTATGCACGATGCCATCAATATTCCTAAAAGTGAATAAAGTATGAATAATTTGTTTAGTCTCATGCTTTTTTATTTAATTCTATTAATTTTTGATGAGCAAAACTACACCTTTTTTCTTTAACTATAGAGCTTTATGAGCTTATTTAACAAAAACGGCAATAGAGGTCTTGACTATTGCCGTTTTATATATAAAAATGTTCTATTTTTAATTATCTGAGCCGATATGTACGATTTTTCTTTTGGCTCTTACTGGCTTTTCCTTTACAACTTCCACTTTCTGTTCGGGAGTTATGCCTGCCAATTCCGGGTCAATCATGATACGGCCGCAATATTCGCAAACGATGATTTTCTTGCGTGAGCGGATGTCCAATTGTCTCTGAGGCGGAATCTTGTTGAAGCAACCACCGCAAGCATCACGCTGTACGTATACGATACCCAGTCCATTGCGTGAATTCTTACGGATACGTTTGAAGGACTGAAGCAGACGGGGTTCAATCTTTGTTTCCAGTTCTTTGGCCTTGTCTCTCAGCTTCTCTTCCTCTTGCTTAGTCTCGGAGATGATTTCGTCCAGTTCGCTCTTCTTTACGTCGAGGTCTTTTTGTCTTTCTTCCAGCGCAGCAGTGCTTTCTGCTACTTCCTGAGATTTTTCTTCCTCTTGTGCGGCAAATTCCTTGATACGCTTTTCGCAGAGTTCGATTTCCAATGTCTGGAATTCGATTTCCTTGCTCAAGAAGTCATATTCGCGGTTGTTGCGTACGTTGTCCTGCTGGTCTTTATATTTAGCTACAGAAGCCTTTGCGGTTTCAATTTCAACTTTCTTTCCTGCGATGGAGGATTTCAACTCGGATACTTCTGCCTTGATTCTGTCTATACGGGTACTCAGACCGGCTATTTCGTCTTCCAAGTCTTGTACTTCCAGTGGAAGTTCACCTCTCAACGTCTTGATTTCATCGATTTTGGACAGCATTGTCTGCAATTGGAACAAAGCTTTCAACTTCTGTTCTACGGTTAATTCCTGAGGATCTTTTTTTGCTTCTTTAGCCATTTTACTTACATGTATTTTATGGGGTTTGTATTTACCTTGGTCATCTGGACCTCAAAATGAGGAAACAAATCCCGGATTATTGTATAAAATATTTCTTTCGTATATTGCTCACTTTCATAATGCCCTATTTCAGCCAATAATATATCGGTATCATGTCCGAAATAGTCATGGTATTTTATCTCGCCGGTGATAAAGACATCTGCACGGTTGCGGATGGCAAGCGGCATTAGGAAAGCGCCGGCGCCGCCACATAATGCAACAGTCTGTATTTCCCGTCCGAGGAGTTTGTTATGTCTGAGACACTCTACTTCGAAGGTTTTCTTTATCCGTTTCAGGAATTCAAGTTCTGTCTCCGGTACTTCCAGTTCGCCAATGACACCAGCTCCGGCTTGTACCCATGAGTTTTGTAAGGGATAAATATCATAGGCCGGTTCTTCATACGGGTGTGCCGCAAGCAGTGCCTTGACAGCCTCCGCTTTTTTGTAGGCGGGTATGATTGTCTCAATACGTACTTCACGCTCGGTATGCAGCTCCCCTATCGCTCCACAGTATGGATTGGCGCCTTTTCGGGCTCGGAATGTCCCCTCGCCTTCCAGATTATAACTGCACGAATCATAGTTGCCGATATTGCCGCATCCGGCGTCGAACAAGGCTTTTCTCACGTCTTCCGCTTGGGCGGTCGGTACAAATGCGGTCAGCTTCACCAGCGCATTTTCTTTGGCTTCCAGAATACGGACATTCTTCAAACCGATTTTCTCGGCAATCTTGAAGTTCACTCCTCCCGGCGCATTATCAAGGTTAGTGTGCGCAGCATAAACAACGATGTCATTCTTGATGGCTTTCAAGATACAACGTTCCACATAATCCCTGCCCGTGATGGACTTATACCCTTTGAAAATGAGAGGGTGATGTGATATAACCACATTATATCCCAATGCAATGGCTTCATCCAGTACGGCTTCAGTAACGTCAAGACACAACAAAGCCCCTGTTGCTTCCGCATCTGTCAATCCGATTTGCAGGCCGGCATTATCAAATCCGTCTTGCAATGGCAGAGGCGCGAACCGTTCAAGGGCGCTTACTAATTCCTTAATTTTCATTGTGAACAGAAAATTTGGTTGCAAATATAGTAAAAAGCAGTGGATTAAAAAGAATTCCAGTTTAAAAAAGTCTTGTAGACTGTATATTTATATGCAATTGAACTCTTTGCGGGTATGATGTGGTTATTTTTGCTCCTTTTTTCCCTTCTTCTCCACCATCACCGGCAGTAGCTTGCCGTAGGCGTCGAACGACTTGCAGGAAGCCAGAGAGATTGTAATCATCAGTGACAGCATGGAGGCGGTAAAGGTGATGACCATAATCATCATCTGATATTTGATGGCTACATTCGGGCTGCTGCCACCCAATATCTGGCCAATCATGGTTCCCGGAAAAGCAACCAGCCCCATCACGGATATATTGGCAATCAGCGGACTGAAGGATTTGATGATGGCTTGGCGGATGAAAGGTGCCTGTGCTTCTGCTCTTGTAGCACCATTGCCGAGAAGATATCGGTAAAGCTGTTGTTCTCGTTTCAATCCGCTATAATAGGTATTGAGGGCTATGACGTTACTGGATAGCATGTTGCCCATCAGTATGCCGAAAATAGGGATGAAATACCGGGCGCTGAATACGTTTTCCACTCTCAGTACTATTCCGATAAAGTACAAGCCTACACATACTACACTGCATAAGAAACCTGCGGATATGGGCAGGAACAGAATCTTCCTCTTCAATTGCGTTCGTGCCAATGCCGTCTGCGATGCTACGAATATCATGACAATTACCCATAGAAAGTTTATCCACGGGTTATCCCATAAGAAGAGGTAGTTCAAGTATATGCCGATGAAGAACAACTGGACAATCATGCGTGCCGTACCTATCACAGTAGCGCGCAACAGTCCGGTCTTGAACTTCCATATGTAAAACAACGGTATTAATAATAGCAATAATCCGATGCCCAGGCTGAGGTATGATATATCTATGGTTCCCAATAGTGTGTATGTTATTTCATGATTATATGTCGGTCGCATCCGTCGGCAAATCTTTTGTCATGGGATACGGTCAGTATGGTATTTCCCTTTTCTGTCTGCCTGCGGAAGAAAGAAAGTACTTTTCCGCGGAACCGGAGTCGAGAGCGGAAGTCGGCTCATCGACAATGGTCAGTGGCTTGCCAATCATTGAGGCTACGGCTATCATCATCCGTTGGCGTTGGCCTCCGGATATTTCGTTTACCCGTTTGTAATATAACTCCCGCTCCAGACCCAAATCCTCGAAACATGCAAATAAGCGGGTTTCAGAAAAAGGCGTGCCCCGGTTTGCCTTTAGACCGAAGGGCAACTGTACCATGTCCTTTACCCACTCCAGCGGCAATGCCAGTTCTTGTGGAATCCATGCAGTCTGCTTACGGACAACGTCGACGTTTCCTTTATCCAGCGGAATGCCGTCTAATACGATACGTCCTTCTTTAACGGGATAAACCCGAGTATGGCATTCAGCAGTGACGACTTTCCGCATCCCGAAGCCGGAGATACTGGCTATCTCTCCCCTTTCCAATTGCAGGTTGAAACCCGAGAAAGTATATCGTTGCCGTAGGCGATACTGGCATTTTCTATTTGCAGCATGGTGTTCCTTTAATCTTTCTGTATCGCAAAGATAGTGCAAAAAAAATATTTGTGCTATCTTTGACGCACTAATTAATTCAGGAAAGAAAGACTATGATACAGAATGAACGGGATTGCCGCCACGAACATGTGCTTGATGTGGCAAGGCAAATGCTGACTGCTGCGCGCACGGCACCGAAAGGAAAAGGTATTGATGTGATTGAAGCTGCGCTGGTTACGGGTGAAGACATTAAGAAGCTGTCTGAAAAGATGGTCGCTATGGTTGAAGAGCATGGTATGAAGTTCTTTCTCCGTGATGCGGACAACATTTTGCAGGCTGAATGTGTAATTATAATAGGTACGCGCGAGCAGGCGCAAGGTTTGAATTGCGGACACTGCGGTTTTCCCACTTTGTGCGGCCGTCCGGAGGGAGTGCCTTGTGCCTTGAATACGGTGGATGTAGGGATAGCCATAGGCTCGGCTTGTGCCATGGCTGCCGATTTGAGGTGGATACCCGTGTCATGTTTTCTGCCGGACTTGGCGCCCAGCGTTTGGATTGGCTGAAAGGATGCAAGACTGTTTTTGCCATTCCGGTGAGTGCATCCTCCAAGAATCCGTTCTTCGACCGGAAACCGAAGGAAGATAAGTGATAATTGACGAGTAGAGGTTTGTAATCATAGAGTAGAGGTTTAGAAGTCTGAAGTAGAGGTTTGGCAATTCTAAACCTAAGGTTTATTCTCCCTCTCTCTGCTAACTTAAAAAGTAACGAATTAGAAAAGATAAATAATATGGGATATTTTGTAGGACTTCCGTTGGGGGGTGCCGCAGAGAAGGACTGTCAGGTGCGTTTTGGCAAGAATATGATTTTTCAGGTAGAGACACGTGCTCCCCACTTGCCTGCCGAATGGGCTTTGCAAAGCGGCATACAGCTTACATGGCCCCATGCAGATACAGACTGGGCCTATATGTTGGACGAAGTGCAGGAATGTTTTGTAGCCATTGCCCGCGAAATAGCCGCGAGGGAGTCATTGCTGATTGTAACTCCGGAACCGGATGAGGTGAAGAAACAGATTTTCGGCAGGGTGAATATGGAAATGTCCGTTTCCTGAAGTGCGAAACGAATGATACTTGGGCACGCGACCATGGAGCCATCACCCTATTGGATGCTGACGGTGTATCTCTGCTCGACTTAAGTTCAACGGATGGGGATTGAAGTTTGCATCCGATAAGGATAATTTGATTACGCGTCGTGCTGTGGAGGCGGAAGTGATGAAAGGAAGTATGTAAATCGCTTGGGGTTTGTCCTTGAAGGCGGTTCTATCGAAAGTGACGGTATGGGTACGCTGCTTACCACTTCTGAATGCCTGCTTTCTCCTAACCGTAACGGGCAGATGAACCGAGTGGAAATTGAGGAATATCTTCGTTCCGTCTTTCACTTGCAACGTGTCCTTTGGCTGGATCACGGTTATTTGGCAGGTGACG
>ENA-OQDF01000180-OQDF01000180.1-human-gut-metagenome-genome-assembly--contig:-NODE-180-length-23887-cov-2.129503_pt1 | contig 23887 bp, 31 predicted proteins | sample MGYA00242769_ERZ504597 | MGnify/ENA primary metagenome ERZ504597 (study PRJEB26092, sample SAMD00036305) | human gut metagenome | host: Homo sapiens | study: EMG produced TPA metagenomics assembly of...
TGTCGGAGGATAGTCTCAGCCAAGTCAGAGTAAACAGCGGAGATATTCTTGATTTCTTTCTCTCTTGTCTCAGGATCTTGGTACATAGAGATCACACGCAATACTAAGTCTTTATCTTGCAAGTTAGAAGCAGAAACTAATTCCTTGAAGCCTTCCCAGTCTTGAGCTGTGTAACGAGCGTCAACCGGAGCGTCAACTTTCATCTTCTTCAATTCCTTGTTCAAATATTTCGTAGTGTTTCCTTCACGATTCTCAGCCAACGTGTTGTTCAATTTGAAACCACCATCAGGAGAAGCGTAAGCGCTGATCTCGATAGCTACATTCTGGTTCGGAGCCTCGTCTGCGTTCTTAACAAGATCTTTCCATTCTTTGATAGCGTCAGAATTCAATTCTTGAGCGCGAAGGTTAGCTTGTTGGATCAAGAACATGATGTTAGCGTCATGAGCCTCTTTGATAATACGTTGGAATTTATCAGCTGCGATAGCTGCTGTAGCAGTAGCTGCGTCTGCCAATTCGGAAGTAGCGATAACGCCTTCACCGATCTTTACGTCCGGCAATTTAACAGTCTTGTTTTTGATCTTCGCGTCGAAAGTCAAATACAATTCTGATTTTTTCATCTCGGGTTTGTAAGTGAAAGAAGACTTCATAGTTACGTTAGCGCCTTCTTTTTGAGGGATTACTTGGTTGTTACCTTTTACTTTCTCACCTTGGTAAGTGTAAGAAGTGCCCCAAGCTTCGCCACCCTGGTAACGCAATACCGGAGTTACAGTTACAACAGCTTTCTTGTTGAACCATTTAGCGGGGAAGTCGCGTTGATCGTTACAGGAACTTTGCCTCCGATAGCCTCTAGCGGCTGCGGCTCTGCTTTAATGTACTGTTCTGCCAACGGTTTCAACTTGTTTGAACAAGAAGAAAGAGTTAAAATGGCTGCCAATACGAAGAATGGCAATAAAAACTTTTTGTTCATAATCTTGATGTAAGTTTAAAATGTTACTATGTTAATATATTCACTTCCAAATTATCCCTTAGCCATTATCGTGCAAAACTAAAGTATTTTTTGTTATGGATAGCAAAGAAGCGATAAAATCTTTTTAATTAATACTTATTAATGAATCCTAGGCTTGTTTTATACATAAAATATGGGTAGAATTATTGAAAAAATATGGCTGTGTACCTCTTGCCATTCTTTTCAATGGATGGTTTCCCAGAACTCTTATTGTATATTTTTTGATTAAAATATAATCTTTTGTGTATAATGCTCCTCGCCATAATGCACGGTTAGAAAGTAGACTCCAGATGTTAATTTTAGGAAATGGAGTGTAGCTTGCCTGTCCGTGATCTCTCCGTTTTCCGACACTTTTCCTTGTGCCGAGTGCAATGTATAAGTCGCTTTCTCCATTCCATCCGGCAAAACAAGGTGTACCATGCCTTTCTCCGGACCGAGATGAATGAGTACCTGCTCGTTCGCCTCGAGCTTTTCGTTGCTGATGGGGTTACCGTATTGAATGACGGGATCGATAAACAAGGAGGTGCTAAAACCTGCTTGCGTATATTCGGTAGCTTGTCTCCAGCCGTTTTTATCATGAACCCAAGCCGTATTCCGGGTCGTTTTGCCTTTGGGCAATTGTAAGCGGAGAAATACGTGTTCTCCGGGACGCTCTTGAGCTTATAGCCGATGTAGAACTTTCCGCTGACGTTCACGGGCTTGGAGAAATGGATATAACTTTCCTGTGACCGATTTAGGGATTTAGCGGTCTCAATAAACGTATCGTCCAATATCGATTTATTGCTATAGGTGGGTTGGAATGTCTCCGTATATAATAATGTAGAGGGCTTAGAGTCGCCGCTGTAAACGGTAACTTCCACTTCCATCTGTTTGTAATTCGCTCCGGCAGGCGGTGTTACGAAATAAGCTCCGTATAAGGTACCCGCTTCGGCTACTTGGTAAGCTTCCGCATATTCAGTGATATTGGCGGGGTTGTTCCCGAATAAATACGCTTTTTCAGACCCGGGATAGAGCGTACATTCGGCGTTTTCTTGATTACCGGAGTCATAGATGTTGCTCAACCGGAAACAAGGGGCTGATTTATACGGATCAAGTCCCTCACAAACCTTGGTCTCGTCATTGGACGGGTTCAGCCAATATTTGAGCTGTCTCTCGGGGGTATCGATTGCGTCCCATGGTTTCATCAAAGAGAAGAAGTAATCATCCTTCGGGCTATTCTCGCTGGACTGCCCGCCGGATAACGCTCCGATAATCTCTCCGTCGGCATTGAATAAAGGAGATCCGGAGGAACCGCTGGCCGTATAACCTACTTCCCAAGTCTTGACATGCCAATGAGCGTTCTTGTAAAAAATCATGTTTGGATCTGTCAAGGTAAAGGGAGCCAGATCCTCATCGGATATACTGATTCGCTTTACCGAGTATTGGGGATGTTGGATGCACGTATAGGGGCAGGTCCTACCTCTTGTGCGTTCCAGCCCGCGTAATAAGGCCTGTAATAAACCGGAGGTGTGGCGGTAAGTTCCAACAAGGCCATGTCTGCCATTTCATTAACCGCCTTGAAGTAAGTGGATGCGGTAGACATCTCTTCTGTTCCCCTTAGGATCGGGTCGCAGAAAGGACTGTTGAAGTTGAAAAAGCAGACGATGCTTCCGGCTATTTTCTCATAATCGGGGTTTTTCATCGTGAATTGCTTGTTCAGGCAATGGGAGGCGGTGAGTAGATAAGGCTTTCCGTCATTGTCCGTATTATTTATCAGGGTGCCCGTGCACCCTACGCTTCCGTCTATGATCAGGAGAACGACGCTTTGCCCCCATTGCGTAATCGTTTGTCCCATCTTGATAGCAAGCTAACGGTGGAATTTTACCGATCAGTGAGGTGTTGTCTCCCGGTTCTAACCCCCGCAAGCTCCGGTAGCCATGGTTGACTTCCCCGACGGTCAGTCTTCCTTGAAAAGAGGCGTTGGCCGGTTCTTGATATTCTATGATCAGGCGATCCCCTTGGATAGGAGAGACCGGCAATAGGTTTAACTCCGAGTTGTTTAGGTGATTGAACGAGCCTAATATCTGTGTCTGGTCCTCATTATATAGGAAGAGCTGGGCGCTTCGGGCAGTTCATATTCCGTGAAGAGCACGTTGATGGAAAGGGCCCCGGGCGAGTAGATCCCGAGTCTCCATACACGTGTCCCATCCGGCCCGGTGAAAGTTACGCCCGAGTTGTACCGATTGTAATCCGTTATGAATTTATAGGCAAAACGGAAACCGCTTCTTAGGTCGCTCTCATTCAGCGAGTCGATACGCAATTCCTCTTGAACGTCGAACGGAGGCATTTCTTTAAACATCTGTCCGTTTGTACTTCGCATGAGCGATAGCGGAAGCGGGCGGCTCCGTGGCTAACCTGCGCTTTCAGATTTCCTTGAAAACCGAGCATCGTTAGCAGGAATATAATGTATAAAGAGGTCAACTTTTTCATATCGGGCAAATATAACTATATTTCTTTACCCCATGATCTATATATCAAGTTTTTTCGCTAAGTTTGCCAATCGAAAAGTACGGACAAACTTAAATAAAACCAATATATAATTAAATTCTAAAGATATGGCAACACCTCCGTTTCACTACGAGCCGATGTTCCAAAAGGGACCGGACACAACAGAGTATTATTTGCTTACAAAAGATTATGTTTCCGTTTCTGAGTTTGAAGGAAAACCGATCTTGAAGTCGCTAAAGAAGGTTTGACCGCTATGGCTAACGCCGCTTTCCGCGACGTATCATTCATGCTTCGCCGTTCTCACAACGAGCAGGTCGCTAAGATCCTAAGCGATCCGGAAGCTACGGACAACGATAAGTACGTGGCCTTGACATTCCTTCGCAACGCCGAGGTAGCGGCTAAAGGCGTACTTCCTTTCTGCCAAGATACCGGTACGGCTATTATCCACGGCGAGAAGGGCCAGCAGGTCTGGACCGGTTACTGTGATGAAGAAGCGCTTTCCTTAGGTGTTTACAAGACCTACACGGAAGAGAACCTTCGTTACTCCCAGAACGCTCCGCTGAATATGTACGATGAGGTAAATACGAAATGTAACTTGCCGGCCCAGATCGATATCGAGGCTACGGAAGGCATGGAGTATGAGTTCCTTTGCGTGACAAAAGGAGGTGGTTCCGCCAATAAGACTTATTTATACCAAGAGACAAAAGCGATCTTGAATCCGGGTACATTGGTTCCCTTCCTCGTAGAGAAGATCAAGACATTGGGTACGGCCGCTTGTCCTCCGTATCATATAGCGATCGTGATTGGCGGTACTTCCGCTGAGAAGAATTTATTGACGGTGAAGTTGGCTTCTACCCGTTTCTATGATAGCTTGCCTACGACCGGTAGCGAGGGTGGCCGTGCTTTCCGCGACGTGGAGTTGGAGAAAGAGGTATTGGCCGCCGCCCAGAATATTGGCTTGGGCGCTCAATTCGGTGGTAAATATCTGGCACATGATGTTCGCATCATCGTTTGCCTCGCCATGGCGCTTCTTGCCCGGTAGGTTTGGGTGTAAGTTGCTCCGCGGACCGTAATATTAAATGTAAGATCAATAAGGAAGGTATCTGGATCGAGAAGTTGGATAGCCATCCCGGCGAATTGATTCCGGAGGAACTTCGTCAAGCGGGTGAGGGCGACGCTGTCAAGATCAACTTGAACCAACCGATGGCGGATATCTTGAAGGAATTGGATAAATATCCAGTATCTACTCGTTTGTCATTGAACGGAACGATCATCGTGGGCCGTGATATCGCTCACGCTAAGTTGAAGGAGCGTCTGGATCGTGGCGAGGATCTTCCCCAATACATCAAGGATCATCCTATTTATTACGCGGGCCCGGCTAAGACTCCGGCAGGTATGGCTTGTGGCTCTATGGGCCGACGACCGCGGGTCGTATGGACTCATACGTTGACTTGTTCCAGAGCCATGGCGGTAGCATGATCATGTTGGCGAAGGGTAACCGTAGCCAGCAAGTTACGGACGCTTGTAAGAATCACGGCGGTTTCTACCTAGGATCTATCGGTGGCCCTGCGGCTATCCTGGCTCAGAACAATATCAAGAGCATCGAGTGCGTGGAATATCCGGAATTGGGTATGGAAGCGATCTGGAAGATCGAGGTAGAGAACTTCCCCGCATTTATCTTGGTAGATAACAAGGGTAATGACTTCTTCAAGCAGATCAAGCCTCGTTGCTGATTCCTTGATCGGTAAAGATAAATGAAAAGCGGTATCCGGCGGCAAGCTGGATACCGCTTTTTTCTAAAAAAAAGTCGTACGTGTTTTTTTAATAGGTTAATCCCACGATCCACAGCGGTAGTTTCTTGCCGGTGGCGAACTCCATATTGTCAGCCAAGATGAAGGAATCGGGGAGATCCGCTATTTGCTTGAATGTTTTATCCGCTCCTCCTACCTCGAAGGTGTAGGCATGGTCTACGATAAGTCACCTTTTGTTTTTCCATATTCCACGTTATGATTTACGGATAACTGGTTGACGACAAAGTTTCCCTTGCCGTCCCGATCTGTACGGGAGCGGAAGCTATGGCGTACAATAGGTTGGGATTCTGTAGGTAAATCTTATCCGGTTTTTGCATCTTTTTGACAGATAGTAAATCCGAGTACAATAACTTGAGCAATTCCGCCTTGTCCAAATTCTGTAAGTAATTGATGACAGAGTTTCGGGAAAGTCCGATCATTCCCGCTAGTTTCGTGATGTCCAGCTCATAAGGAACAGAGGTAGCTAAGATACCCATCAAAGCCTTTAGCTTCCGTGTATAGGCAGGATCTACGCCACACAGCAACGGGAGTTCCTGCTCAATAATGAGATTGACCACATTCTCGATATTAATATAATAATCTTCTCTGTTACCCGTAAAAAGGGGTAATACCCTTCGTGGAGATATTCGTTAAACATTTGTACGGGGCGACATTTCTCATTTATTTCCCGGCAAATGTTTCCCGGATTTTCCAGTATCGTTTGTAGGGAATAGACAGGTATATCAATTTGCTTATAGAACATGAGAAATTCCCGGAAGGAAAGTCCGTACATATTATATGGTAGGCAACGTCTGGAAAGATCGGCATCCGCATTCAATATATTCAATAGGGAAGAACCGCTAAAAACAATTCGTAGAGATGGATACAGGTCGTAGGCCTCTTTTATCTCTTTACTCCAAGTGGGATATTTATGTACTTCATCAAGGAATAATTGTTTTCCTCCTTGCAAATAGAACCGCTCAATCAGTTCAGATAGGGTGTGATTACTGAAATAGATGCTGTCGAGCGTGCAATAAAGTACCTCCCTGCTTCCCGGCTGGAAATTCAGTTTGATGTATTGCAACATGAGTGTTGTTTTTCCGACACCCCTTGATCCTCTGATGGCGATCAGAGGATTATCCCAGTGAATTTGGTTCATGAGTTCCCTTATGATATGGGTACTCGTTTGTGCCAGTAATCGTTCTTGTTTAATAAATAGACTATCCATACGCTGATTGAATGAATGACAAATATACGATTTATTCAAGATAGATAGCAAAAAGTACATGGATTTGTTAAGGGCAAAAAGCAAATCTGGTGTTTTTTTGTTAAGAGTAAAAAGCAAAACCTGTAAGTATCCGGTCGTAGCGTACTTTGCGTATTGGCTTTCAAAAGTTTGTATAAATATCAATGAAACTATTACACTTTAATTTTTTACCTTTGTTGCGTTTAAGTGATAAAACAGATTTCCAATGCCTCGTATATACATCCTCTTGATGTCGGTCTTGATCTCGGCTTTTTATGCTTGCGATCATCGGGGGAAGCCTTACCCCGCTACCCTGTCACGGATCGAATCCCTTGCGGATACAAATCCGGAGGAAGCCCGCCCTTTGTTGGATCGATTGCGGGATAGCCTTTCGTCCTTTGATGAGGAACAGCGTATGTATTATGACTTGCTCGACTTGAAGGTCAATGATAAGATGTATGTCCGGCATACTTCTGATTCTTTGATCAAACGAATCACCGCTTTCTATGAGACATATGGCGATCGAGACAAATTACTAGAGTCTTATTACTATATGGGCCGTGTCTACCGGGATTTGAATGATGCCCCGGAAGCGTTGAAGTATTTCCAAAAGGCATTGGATGTGGCGGGGGATACGAGAAAGTACCGATTATTGTCCAATGTCTATTCGCAGATGGGGATGCTTTATGATTATCAGAATGTATATGAAGAGGCGATCCGTATGTATGAGAAAGCGGCTGAGTATAAATTACTGAAAGGAGATAGTACTAGTTTTTCTCTTGTGCTGAGAGATATTGCCCGAGTATATGATATGGTCGATAAGAATGACAGTGCGCTTCTCTATTTTCAAAAAGCGGCAATTATAGCGAATGAAACAGGAAATAGACATCGATATTCCGGTATATTGACTGAGCTGGGTGATCTTTACCGGGAATTGGTAATGTATGATAAAGCTTTGGAATGTTTGTCTGAATCATTAAAAGATTCCGTAGACCGGAATATGTATCCTACTTATTCGGTTTTGGGGAATACTTATTTAGAACTCAATAAATTGGATTCTGCCGATTACTATTTAAGAAAGTGCCTGGATAGTCCTAACTTACATGTTAGAGACGCTATTTATGAGTACTTGTCGCTTTTGTATGAGCGTCGGTTGAATTATCGGGAGGCTATTCGCTATGTCCGTCTTGGCCAGCAAGTGCAAGATTCCATCCGCAAGATAACCGATTCGGAGGAAATCCGTAAAATGACCTCTTTATATAATTATCAAAAGCGGGAAACTGAGAATTTACGGCTAAAGGGCGAGAATGACCGGATGCAGATTCGTATTTACCGGATATTATCCTTGTTCGGATTGGGGCTTTCGATAACCTTATTGTTTATATATAGACTGAAACGGCAGAAAGAGCGGTTGGCTAGGCAGTTTGAGGCGCTTCAGCGGGAAAAGCAAGAACAATATGAGAGAAGTTTTCAATATGTAGAAGCGAATAACGCGAAATTGAATGAATTGGGAACCTTACTATCTAAAGACCATGAAGATACAAATTCATTGCTTCATGTGCGAAAAGAACTTTTGCAAGTGACCAATGAACAAATACAGTTGCGGCGTACCGAGCGTGATTTGTTAGAGTCGGATTTAAGGCATTCGGATATCTATATGAAATTCCATTCCACGAATGAGGCAGATCAGATAATCAGGGAAGAAGATTGGAATGCTTTACGGAAGGAGTTAGATAAGACATACAATAATTTTACGAATCGTCTATATCAGCTATACTCGGGAATGTCATTGATAGAACTCCGGATTTGTTACTTGATAAGATATCAGTCAAGGTAACTGATATGGCAAAAATCTTGGGTCGCTCCAAACCCTCCGTATCCTCATCCCGTAAACGGCTTTATAAAAAAATAAAGGGAGAGGATGGAACCCCGAATGAACTGGATGAATTAATCGCTGGTCTTTAGCCTTATACAACTCTGCGAACAAAAAGCGAACAAAAAGCGAACAGTGTTTTAGCCCCGAATCCAACCTTATCGGATACTTTTGCAGTCAAAAAATGAATGGGATGAAAAGAATTTTACTTTTGACTTTGTTGAGTTGCGTGGGCTTGTGTACACAAATATTGAGTGTTTTTGCCCAACAAGGAGAGAAAAGTGTCGGGATAAATGTGGGTTACGGCACAGCAAGTAGTTTTGAGTCGTTTCGCTTAGGTGCTGAGTTCAATTGGAACGCAACGGATCATATTCGTTTGTCGCCTTCTTTCGATTGCTATTTTGCCAGTAGTACCTCTTATGTGGTTAGTGCGGATGTACATTATTTATTTCCGATAAAAACACATGGCAGGTTTATCCTTTGCTGGGAGTCACTTATACTCATTTCATGACTAATGAATTTGGGGGAAATATTGGAGCTGGTGTGGAATATCCGATTTCCTCGTCTTTTTATGTAAGTGCCGAAGGGAAATACCAGCTTACGAAGGATTTCCAGCAATTTGCTTTGGCGGCAGGTGTAGCCTATAAGTTTTAATAGGTCATTTGATACATCGTTCGACGGAGTATAAAGACTAAATTCGTTGGGAGAACGAGATATAAGAACTTCTTAGGAGATGGTAACGTCCTATAAAATAAAATCCCGGATAGCGTTTAATCTACCCGGGATTATATATTAATGTATAAGACCTTATCTTAGTTTCTGTACTCCCTGCGAGGCCCGCAATCATTACGATCTTGATGAGGACCACGGTCTCCAGACGCTTCCAGCCGATCTCGGAAATGTGAAGCAGATCATCCTTGCCCGATATAAACTCAACGAACGTACCGTAAGGCATAAGAGAAGCGTTATCCCTCAAAAGGCATGTTTGGCAACATGATCCTAAATTATCAGTAGTACTTACCTTGCCAACGCAGTATATCTTCTATGCCACTTGCAGTATATATCCCATGGATAAGTAAGTAGTACTGACTTTTCCGGCATGAGAAAAGCGTTTCCCTTAGGCGAACAAATAGTTTCTCCTAGGGAAAACTAAAGTTTCGTAAGCACAAAACTAAGGTTTCCTCATGAGGAAACAAATGTTTCCATAGCGGAAAACTTTTGTTTTATACCAAGAAAAACTATAAATGTCAATTAATCAGTTTTTTAGATGATATATGAAGCATGACCAAATAGATAGCTTGCCGGCTAAGCAATGTCTCCGTCTTCGGTCGCTTCTTGAAAAAGATAGGACTAATAATACGGTTGGCGAGTAGGGGACGGTGGTGTTTTGTGATTGAAAAGTAGTAAATGGTTGTAGATACGAGCCAATAGTGGTAGATGCTATTTATCTACCACCACCCGATAAATAACTTATGACCAATTGATTATAGCTATAGTTGTAGGTGTGGTAGATGATTTGATAAAAAATCCCGGATAGTGTTTAATCTACCCGGGATAATATATAATGTATAAGACCTTATCTTAGTCTCTGTACTCCCTGCGAGGTCCGCGATCACCACGATCCTGACGAGGACCACGGTCTCCACGATCTTGGCGAGGTCCACGCTCACCTCTTTCTGGTCTTGGCGGACGTTCCTCGTAACCTTCCGGTTTCGGAAGCAATACCTTGCGGGAAAGTTTGAACTTGCCTGTTTTCGGATCGATATCAACCAACTTGACAGAAACCGTATCGCCTTCCTTCAAGCCGGCTTGCTCAACGGTCTCCAGACGTTTCCAATCGATCTCGGAAATGTGAAGCAAACCATCCTTACCCGGCATGAACTCAACGAATGCACCATAAGGCATGATAGAGGAAATCTTTCCTTCATAAACCTCTCCGATCTCAGGAACAGCGACGATAGCCTTGATCGCCTTGACAGCCGCGTCGATCGTAGCCTTATTCGTGCCGGAGATCTCGATCTTCCTACGCCGTCTACCTCATCGATAGATACCGTAGCTCCCGTTTTCTCTTGGATACCTTGGATGATCTTACCGCCCGGGCCGATTACCGCACCGATGAATTCCTTACCGATAATCATCGTCTCGATACGAGGTGCATGAGGTTTCAAATCCTCACGAGCTTCCGGTTGAGCCTCCAAGATCTTGCCCAAGATATGCATACGACCCTCTTTAGCTTGAGCCAAAGCATTCTCAAGGATCTCGTAAGACAAACCGTCTACCTTGATATCCATCTGAGTTGCCGTGATACCGTCTTTCGTACCCGTTACCTTGAAGTCCATATCACCCAAGTGATCCTCGTCGCCTAAGATATCAGACAAGATCGCGTAGTTCGTACCCTTGTTCTCGGAGATCAATCCCATAGCGATACCGGATACCGGTTTCTTCATCGGGACACCTGCGTCTCTCAACGCCAAGGTACCGGCGCAAACCGTAGCCATAGAAGAAGAACCGTTAGACTCCAAGATATCGGAGATTACACGTACTACATACGGATAGTTGTCCGGGATCATACGTTTCAGCGCACGGTGAGCCAAGTTGCCGTGTCCGATCTCACGACGGCCTACGCCACGTGTTGCTTTGGCCTCGCCTGTGGAGAATGGGGGGAAGTTATAATGTAAAAGGAAACGCTCGTATCCATGGTTCAATACGTCGTCTATCATTTTCTCATCAGACTTCGTACCTAAAGTTACCGTAGATAAAGACTGTGTCTCTCCACGTGTAAAGATAGCGGAACCGTGAGGACCCGGCAGGCAATCTGTCTCGATCCAGATCGGACGGATCTCGGTAGTCTTACGACCATCCAAACGCTTACCCTCATCAAGGATGGCACGGCGCATAGCCTCTTTCTCTACATCGTGATAGTAGCGACCGATCATTTCCAGTTTCTCGTCCGTCAACTCCTCCTCGGAGAATTGAGCCTTGTATTCTTCTACGATTTCTCGAATGCCTCGCTGCGTTCGTGCTTGCCGCTACCAGATGTGGCTACGGCGTAAGCCTTGGCGTAACATTTGTCGTGTACGTCCTTGCGCAACTCGTCATCGTTTACCTCGTGGCAATATTCACGTTTACCAATTGCCGCAAGCCTCGGATAATTCCAATTGAGCCTTGCATTGTACCTTGATAGCCTCGTGAGCGACCTTGATAGCCTCAAGCATCTCAGATTCCTGAACCTCGTTCATTTCACCCTCAACCATCATGATGTTGTCTATGGTAGCGGCAACCATGATGTCGATATCAGCTTTCTCCAATTCTGCGGAAGTTGGGTTGACGATGTATTTTCCATCCGTACGAGCTACGCGAACCTCAGAGATCGGTCCGTTAAAAGGAATATCAGAAACTGCCAAAGCGGCGGAAGCGGCCAAACCTGCTAATGCGTCCGGCAAATCTTCGCCATCAGCGGAGAACAATATAATATTTACATATACCTCAGCGTGGTAGTTGTCTGGGAAAAGAGGACGCAACGCACGGTCTACTAAACGAGATGTGAGGATTTCATAATCAGAAGCTTTTCCTTCTCTTTTTGTAAAACCTCCGGGGAAACGTCCAAAAGCGGAGTATTTCTCTTTGTATTCTACTTGCAACGGCATGAAGTCAACACCCGGGTTCGCGTCTTTAGCGGCACAAACAGTGGCGAGCAACACGGTGTTGTTCATACGAACGGTAACCGCTCCGTCCGCCTGTTTGGCCAATTTCCCGGTTTCGATGGTAATGGTTCTTCCATCACCTAACTCGATCGTCTTGTTAATTGGATTAAGCATAATCTTTTTTCTTATTTTTCTATCTGTCAAAAATTGGTGCAAATGTAATGAAAGTTTACCTGTAATTGCATGAAAATGAAAAGAAATAACAGTCTTAAAGCACTTTTTTTGAAAAAAGCCTTGAAGAAATACGGAATAATAGTGCCACAATTGTAAAATAATGTATATTTGCACCGGATTAGTAATATAGACAAACTGGAATAATGAAACAAATATCTACGAATTTACTAGCTGTGCTGTGTGTTATGTTGCTTTTGTTCACGGCTTGTAAGAAGAATTCTGATTTTACGGTGGAAGGTGTAGTGTCCGGCGCAGACGGCAGATGATGTATCTGGAGAATGTAGGTGTGTCGACGGTAGAGTTGATGGACTCCGTAAAACTGACGGCGGCCGGTAAATTCAGCTTTACGAAGCCTCGTCCGGCATTCCCGGATTTTTATCGCTTGCGTCTGAATAACCAATTGATCAACTTCTCGGTAGATTCTACGGAGACGATCTCGTTCGTGGCCGATGCCGGGACTTTCGCTACTTCTTATAGCGTGGAGGGCTCAGAGAATTGCAAGGCGATCAAGAATATTACTTTGGCTCAATTAGATGCGAACCAAGCGATCCATCGTTTACGGAAAGAATCTGAGTCCGGTCTGTTGGCGGATTCCGTATATTCCCGCCAGGTGCTCGAGGCCGCCGAGGCTTATAAGGACGTGGCTCGTAAGTATATTTATTCCGCCCCGATGTCCGCTGCCGCTTACTTTGCCTTGTTCCAGCAAATTGACGGCTTGCTGTTCTTCGATTTGTATGACAAGAACGACTCGAAGGCTTATGGCGCCGTAGCCACCAGCTTCGATCACTATTATCCGGAAAGCCTCGTGCTAAGCATCTGTATAACTTGGCTCTTCAATCGATAAAGGTGATTCGTAGCCAGCGCCCGATGGACTTGGATAAGGTGGAGAAGAAAGAGGTTAGTTTCTTGGATATCGAGTTGCCGGATGTACATGGGGAAAACACGAAATTGTCTTCTGTCGCTACAGGTAAGGTGGTGTTGATCAACTTCACGGCCTATATGTCCGAATGGTCTCCTGCCTTGAATATGGAATTTGGCGATTTATATACGAGGTACCACGATAAGGGCTTGGAGATTTACCAGATCTCTTTGGATAGTGATCTTCACTTCTGGAAGAACGCCGCTTCTAATTTACCTTGGGCTTGCGTGCGTGATCCACAGTCGGTTTACTCTCAGACCGCAGCGTTGTATAACGTGAAACAGCTTCCGGCGATCTTTATCTTGGATCGCAAGGGAAACTTGGTTAAACGGGTGGACGACGTGAAGAAACTTGAGGCTGACATCAAGTCCGTATTGTAAATTGTTCATGATTTAATCATCAGATTTATATGTTATAAAGCACTTTCGTAAACTTGTTCATCTTAGAAAGATAACCTAACTTTGCGGAGTCTTGAAATGATAAAAAGGGGAGTTCCGGCCATATGACTTGGTCGGGATTCTTTTTTATTATGCGATAATCAATCAATATTAATATAAAGAATAAGGAGGATTTAGTATGGCTGTTAGTTATATGACAAAGGACGGCTACGATAAGATTTTAGCTGAAATCAACTATTTGGAGACCGTGAAGCGCCCTGAAATATCAGCCAGATCGCTGAGGCGAGGGATAAGGGTGACTTATCCGAGAACGCTGAGTACGATGCCGCCAAAGAGGCTCAAGGTATCATGGAGGCTAAGCTTGCGCAGTTAAAAGGTTTGATCTCAAACGCCCGTCTGATCGATGAGAGTCGTGTGAAACTGATGAGGTTCAGATTTTGAACAAGGTGAAAATTAAGAATACGAAGAATAACGCTGTCATGACCTACACGTTGGTATCGGATTCGGAGGCTAACCTAAAAGAAGGAAAGATCTCCGTAAGCACGCCGATCGCCCAAGGTTTGATGGGAAAGAAGGTAGGGGATGTCGTTGAGATCCGTGTGCCTTCCGGCTTGATGACGTTTGAGATTATGGATATTTCAATTTAAAAACAGAAAGACGTATGGCAACTATTTTTAGTAGAATCGTGGCGGGTGAGATCCCTAGCCACAAGGTTGCGGAAGACGATGAGTTTTTTGCTTTCCTCGATATCAATCCGGTAGCCTTGGGGCATACCTTGGTAATTCCTAAGAAGGAGGTCGATTATATCTTTGATATCGATGATCCGATGCTGGGACGGATGGTAGCTTTCGCTAAACGGGTAGCTCGTGCTCAAGAGACCGCTATCGAGTGTAAGCGTGTAGGATTGGCTGTCATGGGTTTGGAAGTGCCCCATGCGCATATCCATTTGATTCCTATCACGAAGGAGTCCGATATGTATTTCGGCGGGAAGAAATTGGCTGTAAGTCAAGAAGAATTGGCCGAGATCGCCGCTAAGATTAGAAAAGAATTCAAATAATTGAATATAATTTTTTAATTATAAAAAATTGGTTATATTTGTACCCGCTGTTTTATGCGTGACAATATCATGCAAAGGGGACAGCAAATCATTAATATGATTCATTAGTGGTTTTTACTCATAAATTTGTTAACCTTAGAAGAAAGGCCCCTCTGTGACAGAGCGGCCTTCTTTTTTTAAACACACAATAAACATTATAAACTACTAAATTGATATCTTCATCTTACATCTTCGAATAGGATTAGGGGAGCCAAACGGCATGCCTGTTCCAACCGTGTACACCGTTCCAGTAATCATGCCAGTCATATAGCATACCGGATTGATGGATATATACGCCACATAATACAAGGGAGATAAGCCATAAGGCTAATAATATCCATCTTGCTTGCGTCGGTAAGGAACGTACCTTGAACAATTGGCAGCAAATCGCGTATATCAGGGAGAATATGGGGATGCCGATGAATAAGATCGTCCCTATGCATCCCATGATTGCCATTGACAGCGGTGCTCCGTTTATCAAGTCCGCTCCGAACGGAGAGAGATTATAGATGAATCCGGCTCCACCCATGAGCAAAGCGAATGTTACGACTACCAGAATGAATACGACTAGTACTAGCGGCGGCAACAAGAAGATTCCGGCTAATATGATGAAAAACTTCAAGATGAACCCGATGACCAGAACGAAAACATCCGCCAGCTTTTGGAAGAAGTTCCTCGGCTTATCCGAGCTGATGAAGTCGTTCACGTTATTGCTGACTTTCTCGAATCCATCTGTCACGGTCTTTCCGATATTCTCCACCGTCACGCTTTGCCCGCGCATCTCGAGTTTCTCGGTCGCCGTGCGTGCCATCGGTACTATGATCCACAACAAGAAGTAAAGCGGAACCGTGATTCCATAGAAGAACATCAGAAGGAAAAGCACGATACGTACGGCAGTCGGGTCCCAATCCATGTAGGCGGCGAAACCTCCGGCGACACCTCCCAGAATACGGTTGTCCGGGTCACGCATCAAGCGTTTCTTGGTCGTCTGGGCATGAGTCTCCTGTTGTTGCGTCCGGTAATTATCCTCGTGGTCGGTGCTTTTCTCTTCCTCCTCGAAAATCTCTTCCGGCTTACCCATCCGTTTGATCACTTCCTCTACCTGCTCGATCGTGATGACTTCGTAGCCTAAGCGGATACGCTCGTTAAGAAGCTCCGAGATACGCATCTCGAAATCATCCATGATCTCATCCGAACCTTCTTCTTTGCGGAAGTGGATACGCAGGTTCGACAGATATTTGTCTAATAATTGGTATGCGTCTTCGTCAATGTGGAAAACTGTGCCTCCCAGATTAACAGTAAGTGTCTTCTTCATCACTCTTTCGTTTTAATTGTTTCTGATGTGGTTTATTGTATCATTTAGTTCCTGCCATGAAGTCTCCAGCTCGCCGAGGAATAGTTCTCCTTTCTCGGTCAGTTGGTAATACTTGCGTGGCGGTCCTTGCGTAGATTCTATCCACTGATAACTTAATAGCTCGCTATTTTTTAGTCGGGTTAAAAGAGGATATAAAGTGCCTTCCACAACGATCAACTTCGCTTCTTGTAACTTCTGAATGATATCAGAGGTGTAAGCGGGTTCTTTTTTGAGAAGCAGGAGGATGCAATATTCCAGCGTCCCTTTCCTCATTTGTGATTTTACGTTCTCTGCATTCATCTCTTTTAATTTTATGCTACAAATGTATGTATTACATATGTACTATGCAATACATGCTACTATGAATTATTATTATTTAACCGAATACTTGCACAAAAAGAGCAATTATGTGTAAAAAAAGGACTGATGTCGTGTCTTTTAGAAGAGAAAAGCGTACTTCGCGGTATCAATTCAAAATAAGGAATTATGATTTATTATCATTTCGCCGAGTTAATACACCGTCAGGCAGAGAAATATGGGAACCGTACAGCGTTGAAACATAGAGATAACGCTACGGGGAAATGGTTGAAGATTTCTTGGAGGGAGTTTTCCGATAAAGTTATGCTTACGGCCAAGGCGATGGCTGAGTTCGGGATAAAGGTACAAGAGAATATCGGAGTTTATTCCCAGAATATGCCTCAGTGTTTATATACGGACTTCGGTGCGTATGGTAACCGGGTGGTTTCCATCCCGATGTACGCGACGAATTCTCCGGGACAAATCGAGTACATCATCAATGACGCTAAGATCCGCACGTTGTTCGTGGGTGAGCAATTGCAGTATAATAACGCTTTCAAGGTACAGAAGGACTCTAAGTATCTGGAGCGTCTGGTTGTCTTTGATCCGGCGGTCAAGATGAATCCGGAAGATAAGACGTCCATTTATTTTGATGATTTCTTGCGCTTGGGGGATAACGCGCATGCGGAGAGCACGGTGAAAATACGTATGACGGAAGCCGTTCCGGAGGATCTGGCTACCATTATATATACGTCCGGTACGACAGGTGAGTCGAAAGGCGTAATGCTTCCTCATTCTTGCTATCTGGAGGCGATGCGGATACATGATGTCCGTCTGCCTCTGGTAACCGACAAGGATCTATCCATGAGTTTCTTGCCAATGACTCATATCTTCGAGAAAGCTTGGTGCTATTATTGTCTCCATAAAGGGGTTACGATCGCTATCAACCAAGACCCGAAAATGATCCAGAAGACATTGCCGGAGGTTCATCCTACTTTGATGTGCAATGTGCCTCGTTTCTGGGAGAAGGTGTATGCGGGCGTACACGAGAAGATCAACTCCGCCTCTCCGGCCATGAAGAAGATTTTCTTGGATGCTATCGAGACCGGGCGAAAGTATAATCTGGAGTATAAGAATAAAGGTATTCCGGCCCCGTGTGGTTTGAAGTTGAAGTTTCAATTTTACAATAAAACGGTTTTCACCTTATTGAAAAGGGTATTGGGTATTGAGCGTGGACGGTTTTTCCCGGTGGCGGGCGCTCCGTTATCGGATACGGTTAATGAGTTCTTGCAGTCCGTGAATATCCCGATCGCTTATGGTTATGGACTGAGCGAGACGACGGCTACGGTTTGTTTCTACCCGGAGATCGGATTCCAGTTTGGTTCTATTGGTGAGGTAATGCCGGGAGTTCAAGTGAAAATAGATCCGGGGAATAACGAGATCTTGGTGAAAGGCAAGACCGTGATGTCCGGATATTATAATAAACCGGAAGAGACGAAGAGGGCTTTCACCGAAGATGGTTTCTTCCGTACCGGCGACGCTGGTCGTTTGGAGGGTAATACGTTATTCTTTACGGAACGAATCAAGGATTTGTATAAGACTTCAAACGGAAAATATATCGCCCCGCAAGCGATCGAGATGGTGATGAGCGGTGATAATTATATCGAGCAAATCGCTGTTATCGGCGATCAACGTAAGTTCGTGAGCGCCTTGATCGTGCCGGCTTATCCATTGTTGGAGAAGTATGCCGGGGAAAAAGGCATCTCGTTCGAGAGCCGGGAGGAGTTGGTGAAGAACAAGGATATCATTCGTTTCATCGAGGCTAGGGTAGAGGAGCACCAGAAGAACTTGGCTTCTTACGAGAAGATCAAGCGCTTTACCTTGTTGCCGGAACCTTTCATGATGGGATGCGAGCTGACGGATACGCTAAGTTGCGCCGTCCGGTCGTATTGCAGAAGTACGCTACCGAGATAGAGGCGATGTACGAGGAATAACGAGTTTGTCGGCTATCAACTATTTCTTATCTTCGCGGTAAATTTAAAAAAGAAAAGAACATATGATCACATCAGACCAACTACATGACGTGTTGGAGCGCGATAAGGCGCTGAGGGGTATCTTTGACATCGATAGCAAGACCATTCAGTTAGAAGAGGAGGAGCTACGTACGCAAGACCCCGGTTTCTGGGAAGACGCCAACGCGCGGAAGTCCAGATGAAGAAGTAAAGGAGCTAAAGAAATGGATCGAGCTTTACGGTGAGGTACATGCGGCGGCTGAGGAGCTAGAGTTGGCTTACGAATATGTAAAGGAAGAGATTATCACCGAGGAAGAGGTGGACGCGGCTTATAAGAAGGCCCTTCATTTACTGGAAGACTTGGAGTTCCGCAATATGCTTCGCGACGAGGCTGATCAAATGAGCTGCGTGCTCAAGATCAACTCGGGTGCCGGTGGTACCGAGAGCCAAGATTGGGCTTCCATGTTGATGCGTATGTATCAGCGTTGGGCTGAGAATAACGGTTATAAGATCTCTATCGCCAACTATCAGGAAGGGGATGAGGCCGGTATCAAGACCGTGACCTTCAATATTGAGGGCGATTATGCCTATGGCTATCTAAAGAGCGAGAATGGCGTGCATCGGTTTGGTACGTGTATCTCCTTACAACGCCCAAGGTAAACGAATGACCTCTTTCGCCTCCGTATTCGTCACCCCGTTGGTGGATGATACGATCGAGGTAAAGGTAGAGACGGCGGCTATCTCTTGGGATACGTTCCGTTCGGGCGGCGCCGGAGGCAGAACGTGAACAAGGTGGAATCCGGAGTTCGCTTGCGTTATCAGTTCAAGGACCCGTATACAGGTGAGGAAGAAGAGATCTTGATCGAGAATACCGAGACTCGCGACCAACCCAAGAACCGTGAGAACGCTATGCGTCAATTGCGTTCCATCCTTACGATAAGGAGTTGCAGCATCGCATGGCCGAGCAGGCCAAGGTGGAGGCCGGAAAGAAAAAGATCGAGTGGGGTTCGCAGATCCGTAGTTACGTATTCGATGACCGTCGCGTAAAAGACCATCGTACGAACTACCAGACTTCCGACGTGAACGGTGTGATGGATGGAAAGATCGACGATTTCATCAAAGCATACTTGATGGAGTTCGCCGGAGAAGAAAGTGCGGAAAAATAAGTTTTTCCCTTTAACATTTGCATATCTCGATAATAAATCGTAATATTGCACCCGATTTCAGAGCCTAGCTCTGAACAGGTCCTATAGCTCAGTTGGTTAGAGCACCTGACTCATAATCAGGGAGTCCTTGGTTCAAGCCCAAGTGGGACCACGACGGATGATCGCTAAATAACGTAATATTAGTTATTTAGCGATTTTTTATTGTACCTGCATGAACTAAAAAAGAATATGAGTGTTTGAGGTCACAATTTGTGATCTCTTTAGAGAAACGCCGCCGCCCTCGTGAATATGGAATGAAAGGCTTGGTTGATCAGGCCCGGATCGATACGGGAGTGTGTAGGGAAGGGGATTTGATGGGAGTAAGCGAACGGGAAATCCAGTTCTTCCAATATCTTGCCGGACGCTTTTCCTAAAGCCTTGATCACCCCGCCAGTAGGCATAACGATATCTTTTTTCAATGAGATCGCCCGAATACGATCGCAAGCCCGTTGGAAGAACGACTCCCGGTAATCTCGTAACACATCCTCACGTACCATGGCCTTAAAGGCTTGCTCCAGAAAATCATTCTTGAACGAGGTGGGAAGCGTACGATTCTCCAAGAAATCATGCCGGAAGTAATGGCGTACCTTGCGAACGCCTCCTTGTCCATGATATCACGGGCGTTGCCATCCATCTCACTGAAGATGGAGCCACCGCAAAACATGAATAAACGGGTGTCCGTAAACATCTTGTCCGGATTCGCTAATAACAAGACCTGCGAGAGTAACGCCCCGATGGAATAAGCGAATAAGTTGATGGACGTATCTTCCTTGAACAAAGGATGCTCGCCGTTCTTGATCTCATGAACCAATTGCCACATATTATAAACGGATTCTCTGCCGAGGCGTAAAAGCGTAACGGGTTTTGGGATAGCCGGCTGCTGAGGGCCACGTTGGCGAAGGTGGAGTTCGTCACGTTCGCTACCTCCTCCTTGCGTTTGCTTACCCAAGGGAGGATCGCGCGGGGATTGCCCATAATCCGGGGTACGGTTCATATGGAAAGCGATCGGGAACAGGATGACCGGCTTACCGGTCGTATGGGTGAGGTATTCCGCCCATGTGAGGTATTTTTCCCAAGTCCGCTCGTTCAGGCCATGCAACAGGATAATCGCCTCATTATTCTTTTTACGTCCCGAGGGCGTGAATATGGCATACGAGAAAGATTTGTTCTCTTGGATACGATCGTCTGTCATCGGACAGAATCCGGTGGGGGTAAGTCCCTTCTGGAACTCGTCGATCTCGCTGGCGCCACGGGTCTGGGTGAAGCGAAACGGGATGATCTCCAGATGGCTCTCTTCCAATTCAGTCTTTTTGTCATAAGAGAAAAGACTGTTCAGTTGCTTAGTACGAAGTGAAATATCCATAATCCTCTGATTTTTTACTGCAAACAAACAATAGAAAAACATCTCTTCAAAATAAATGGTTTAAACAGGCTTTGTTGGGGACATAAAGTGTTATTTAGGGGTGAAATCTTTTATAGAGGGGTGAATTTCGTCTGGGAAAATGATTACATTTGTTCCAAAATAGAGGCAAAAAGATGGGAATGTGGGATCAAAAAATACCAAGTTACATATACGGTAAGCAGAATATCGTGAGGCTGATTCTGTGGACGGCCTTGTTTGCGTTGGTGTTTATCAACATCTACAAGCCGTTTAGCTCCACCTCTTGGTACAAGGTCTCGGAGTTTAAGTTCTTCGTATTCTCCAGCTTGATTATCTTGACGGGAGTATTGGTGGTTGTCTTGAGCCGTATTATTCTGTTCCACTGGGGGAAGCGGCATGCTATCACGGTCCGGCCTATGCGATCTGGATCGTGCTGGAGATATTCTTCATGTCGCTTTTCTATACGATTTATACGTTGGTACTGAATCCGGAACGAGAATATATGGAAGTTTTTAACGATTCGGCGGTGAATACCAGTCTGGTTTTATTGCTCCCTTATTCCGTGCTGCACCTGTATTTCTCTTATAAAGAGAAAGAGCGGCAATTGCGATTGTTGGAGGAGAACCAGACAGAAGCGGCGGTTCGGCAAAGCGTTTTCTCTTTCTATGACGAGAAGAACGAGTTGCGCCTTTCCGTGAAGCGAAGTAACCTGCTGTATCTTGAATCGGCGGATAATTACGTTTGTATCTGGTATCTGAATAAGGGGCAGCTCACGAAGTTTATGCTTCGCAACTCCTTGAAGGCGATCGAAGAGAGCCTCGCTGATACGAATGTACTCCGTTGCCATCGTTCTTTCATGGTAAATTTCGACCAAGTGAAGGTGATCCGCAGGGAGAAGGAGGGCGTTTATCTGGAGCTGGGGATCGAGAAAGTACCCGATATCCCGATCTCCAAGACGTATAGCGAGAAGGTAACCCGCTGGTTCCAGACCTATTCTTCCTAGCGGGCTATTTCAATTCGATATTATTTTCTTTTGCGTATTGCGAGGGGCTCATGTTGAATTGCTTGGAGAAGGCCCGGCTGAAATAGGATTGCGAGTTGAAACCAACCGCCTCGGCGATCTCGTAAATCCTCATATCGCTTGAAGGATTAACTCGGCGGCTTTCTTTAGCCGGCTGATCTTGATCAACTCGTTGGGCGTTACGTTCGACAGGCCGTTGATTTTACGGTAAAGGGTCGGACGGCTTAGATTCATCAAGTCCGCTATCATGTCCACGTCTAGGTTCACGTCGTTTATATGGCTGTCGATGATATCGTTCAGTTTCTTCAAGAACTTCTCGTCCGCCTTCGTGTAAGCCATGGATTTGATATTGGCAATCGGCGAGTTGAAATAATAGGCACGCATATTGCTCCGGTTGTTCAGCAGGTTCGTCACTTGGGTAAGCAATAGATCCATGGAGAAAGGTTTGTCGATGTAAGCGTCCGCCCCCAGCTCAAGCCCTTCCATGCGAGATTGTAAGGTGTTCTTAGCCGTCAGGAGGATGATCGGGATATGCTGAACTCCAGATTAGTCTTTATCTTTTTCAATAAGGTGAAACCATCCATGACAGGCATCATGATATCGCTGATGATTAATTGGATGCCATATTCCTGAAGACGGGCAATCGCCTCCTCGCCATTACCGGCGGTGACAACATTGTAATGGACATTGATCTCTTGACCGATGAAATGGAGCATTTCGGTGTTATCTTCCACCACGAGAACCGTCGGGCGGGATTCTTGGGTGACATATTTCCGCTCGCTGGCAGGGTTGGTCAGGACCTCTGCTTTCTCTTCCTCTAGTTTTAATGAGTTCGGTTGGTTCACCGGCAAACGTAATCTAAAGATGATAAGCCCGGCCGGAGATTTCTCCAACGTCAACGATCCCTCGTGCATCTCCGCTAAAGAACGGGCCAAGGGTAGTCCGAGCCCGGTCCCGGATTTATGGATAGAGGAGTCATCCCGGTAGAAAGGCTCGAAGATCTTTTCTTTTATCTCCTCCGAGATGGGCTTTCCATCGTTCATGATATCGATCGTGAATCGCTCGCCATCTTGCGCCTCGAACCGGACGATGATCTTGCTTCTTGCGTATTTAATAGCGTTCGATAGGAGGTTGCTGAGTATCTTCGTGCAAGCCTCCTTATCGATAAAGGCGTAGAAAGATTTCACGTTACACTCGATAATCATTTGCAATGCCTCCTGCTCCGCCGTGTCGTGGAAACGCTCAAAGGTCTCTTGCATCAATGCGATGATGTCCGTATGTATGAAGTTTAGTTTATATCCCTCGATTTCCGTCTTCCTGAAATCCAGTAGTTGATTCACCAGATCCAGTAGCCGGTTCGCGTTTTTATCCACAATTGTCAGATAATTCTTTGCGCTGGGAGATAGCTTGATGTCCCGTGTTACTTTCTCCAGAGGACTTTTAATTAAAGTCAGGGGCGTACGTATCTCATGAGCGATATTGATGAAGAAATCAATCTTAGCTTGATAAAGCTCCTTCTCCTTTTCATTCTCGAACTCCTGTATTTTCTGCTGTATATTGGCCTTATTATGCCGGGAAATGATAAAGATCAGCAACACTACGCATCCGATAGCGATAATCCCATATAGGATTAACGCCTTGGTAGAGAGCCACCATGGGGGAAGGATCGTAATCTGGAACATCGCCGGCTCATCATTCCAAATACCGGACAGGTTCGCCGCCTTCACCTTGAACGTATAATTACCGGGCGGTAGTTTCGTGAAATAAACCCGGTTCTCGCCCACCACATGATACCATTTGGAACTTAACCCTTCCATGCAATAGGCGTATTGGGTGAGGTTGGGGGCTTGGTAGCTTAATGATGTGTAGTCGATGTAGAATGTGGACTGATTATGTTCTAAGGTGATCCCTTTTTAAAAGTGAT
>ENA-OQDF01000182-OQDF01000182.1-human-gut-metagenome-genome-assembly--contig:-NODE-182-length-23776-cov-2.032771_pt1 | contig 23776 bp, 34 predicted proteins | sample MGYA00242769_ERZ504597 | MGnify/ENA primary metagenome ERZ504597 (study PRJEB26092, sample SAMD00036305) | human gut metagenome | host: Homo sapiens | study: EMG produced TPA metagenomics assembly of...
CTGGAGCAGATCCGACATGTTGGCCTGGTTCTAAGCGTTTGATACGGACACTTGTTTGTCCATCGATTTCTTTGAGATATAGCCTAACGCTTTCATTAGAGGCAGAAGGAACGTTTTTCCTACAAAGTCAGCTCTGATAGGAAGCTCTCTATGACCTCGGTCAATAAGAGTGGCAAGCTGAATACGAGCAGGTCTTCCTAAATCCATCAAAGCATCGAGTGCTGCTCGAATAGTACGACCGGTATACAAAACATCATCAACCAAAATAATTATTTTACCGTCGATAGGGAAAAAGATTTCAGTACCTTGAAGTACTGGAGAAAGATTCATAATAGAATCATCTCGATAAAAACTAATATCGAGAGAACCGACAGGAAGCTTAGTCCCTTCGATATCCTCGATTAAACGAGCAATTCTGCGGGCAAGAACATCACCCCTTGTCACTATCCCTACAATTGCGAGATCTTGACAACCTTTATTTTGCTCTAGTATTTGATGAGCCATCCTAACGAGAGTTCGATCAATTTCAGACTCTTCCATAACGATGGACTCATCGGTTCCTTTGTCTTGCATGCACGCTCCTTTCCTAAACTAACGTGCGTACAGACAAACCCTTTCATAAAGAGACAAACTTCTTATCAAACATAGAGTGTTGACGAGAAAGATGATCATCCCTTTATCACTCTGCCTTAAGATGAAAAAGCCCCAAGACAGAGAGGGGCAATCAATTTGGCTTACAAAACTTAGATTAGCAAACGCGACACTTTGCGCCTAAGCATCCAAGAAATCATAAAGCAATATGTTTGCACCTTATCGGTCTCTCTGTACCGCCATTAAAGGTTTTCTTGATTATAGAACCTTGAACGTAGTGGGTCTAGGAAAAATACGCCATGACATAATTACGAAACATCTTTTTGAAGCTTACAAACAAAATGAGTATCAAACAAAGGTTCTGACTGTGCCTTGTGAAATAGGTCATCAAAAAGCAGTTGAGAACTAACAGAGAATGAGTTTCCTTGTTCACTTTTTAGGAAAGCTTCAATTACTTGTTCATTCTCTTCCTTGAAAAGAGTGCAGGTGGCATAAGTTAAAGATCCGCCTGGATTAACTAATCGAGCTGCTTGCTTAAGCATCGTCAGTCCTTTTCCGCCATGGCAGAAATCTCATGTTCTGTTAGTCTCCATCGAATGTCGGCATGCTGCGCAAAGTACCCACTCCCGTACAAGGAGCATCAATAAAACAGCATCATACGTTGCATCACTGAAGTGAGATAGATGCGTTGCATCCTGACAGAACACTTCATTTTGAACAATATCAGCCTGTTTGAGGCGAGAGATTCGCTCTTTTGTACGCGATTGATCAACATCAAGAGTGTCGAGTGCCATCTGTTTACCAAAACGAGAAAGCGCCACATTTTGTAAAAGAAGAGACTTTGTTCCTCTTCCAGCACCAATTTCTAAAAACCTGTCAGGAAAGCAATCAGGAACAGCTAAAGAAGCAACCTTTTGAGCGGCGCCATCACTGATTACAAGTGACCCTTTTCGTAGCAGGTCAATTACAAATTCATTACCTACATCGCTTCTCTGAGCAAAAAGAAAACATGACAACCCGCAATCTTTCTGCTGAATACGAGGTAAAGGAAATATTTTTATACCTTGATTAACGAGAGACTTGAGGGTTTGAGGACCATTAGCATGAGCCTGATTAATAATAAAAACAAAGGAGCAGAACAATTAGAATTCTCCATAAAGTGAAAGGCAGAATCAAAACCAAATTCGTCAATAAGTTTTTGAGTAAGCCATTGAGGAAACCCAAAATATAAACTCGCTGCACTAACATCAGAATGAATGTCGCCAAAGGGAAATTCAGTTTTCTGCTCACATGCACGCCTTAAGGCGAAATTTGCCACACCTGCTGCTTTAGGTGCAAAACTACGTACTAGCTCTACTCCCTCATGTGAAACTACATGAGCAGGTTTATTAAGATAAAACAATTCAACAAACGAAATTCTCAGCGCGTTACGCACATCGTCTTGTATGTCATCAGGACTCTTTAAAACACGATTAATCAATATATCAAGGCTACCCCGCCGAGAAACAACTTCCGTTGCTAATAGCCGCGCAAAAGCTTTTTCGGCAGGTGGTAAAGAGAGAGCTTTAGCTCCGCGATTCCATGCTTGCTCCAGAAAAACTTTGTGACAACGAATATCTTCAAGGACAGAAAAAGCAAGCTTTCGGGCAGGAGTAACACGAGAAGAACATTGTTTTTTTGAAGGACGAACTGTTTTAGGCATTGAGAGCACTCCAAGTAATGCCGCCCTGCTTTATACCCTGAATACCTGCCGCAAAAGCTTTCGCTTCCATTGTTTTCTTTCCATCTGGCTTCACTATTTCCAACTCTATGACACCATCGGAAAACCCAAGATAGAGACGCTTTGAGCTGAAAGATATTTCTCCACAAGGAACTGCAATATCCTGTGAAGCCAAGCATGCCTTTAAGATCGTAAGTTTTTTACCAGCTATTTCGCATCGACAAGGATGGTTATCACTTGATGCTTGTACGCGAAGAAGTGCTTCTTTACAAGTGAGTTCAGGAGCTATATCAAGCTCACCTTTTGCAAGCTTATCAGCATAAGTAATACCTTCATTCGACTGTTCAGTCCAATGGATTTCTGTTCCTGAGTCTAATTTATCCAAAACAGAAACAAGGCATTTACCACCAACGCAAGCAAGCTCATCAGAAAGATCGGAAGCAGTTTTTTGCTCAATTTTAACTACCGCGGTACAGGCAACATCCCCCGTATCAAGACCCTCTTCCATCCGCATAATACCAATGCCAGTTTCATGATCACCAGCCAAAACTGCCCGCTCGATAGGAGCAGCCCTCTCCAACTGAGGTAAAGAGATCCATGAACATTAAGACACCCAAAGCGCGGTAACTCTAAAATGCGTTTAGGCAGCAGTGCTCCATACGCTGCCACGCAAAACACCTCAGCATGAAAGTTTATTAATGCTTGATACGCTTCTTCGGATTTCAAAGAAGAATACTCAAGTACAGGAATATCAAAACGCTGCGCACATGCCTTAACGGGAGAGCTTACAAGCTTCTTTCCGCGCCCGCGAATCGCATCAGGTCTTGTTACCACTGCGACAACCTCATGATCTGATTGAAGAAGTTCTTCAAGCACCAATTCCGCAAATCGCGGCGTACCCATAAAAACAATGCGCATAATAAACTATCCTACCTCTCCTGGCTTGGCGCCCGATTCAAGGGCAATGTGGTAGTCATGCAATGCTTTGATTTTATCCATCGGCGAGCAGGATTCGAATAAGGTTTTCCCATCAAGATGGTCTATTTCATGTTGTAAACAACGTCCTAAAAGGCCGTCACTCACTACTTTGCATTCATTTCCCTCAAGATCGTAATAGCGAACACGGACCTTTGAAGGACGGGTGATGGGAACTGAAATACCCGGAAGAGAAAGACATCCTTCTTCTTCGGTTACCGCATCCGCACTAGACCATTCAATAACAGGGTTGACCAAAACATAGGGATCGGCATTTCCTTCATCATCTAAGCAATCAATAACTACAAAACGTTTATTGATCCCTACCTGCGGAGCAGCAAGACCACAGCCATTATTTGCATACATTGTTTTCAACATCTGCTTGCTGAGTTTAATTAAGGATTTGTCCCCAACGGTGCATTCCTCACATACCGAACGAAGACCAGGATCTGGGGAGAGAACTATTTTTAAGGTTTTCATAACGTACCTTTCAGCATTATTACTATAAGTTTTTCGCTCTGTAGTATACCAGCCAATATTGCGACTTTGCAGGTAGCAAATACGATGACCTAATCGTTACTTACCAAAAAACTCAATAATCAAACGCTAACTGTTCGGCGTTAATTATTTTTGACGTGATGCTTTCTAAGCGTATTAAGCTCTGATTGCAATACGAGAATCGACTGAAAAGCAAGCTCGCTTTCTTCGGCAGAACTTGCGGCATTCATCTGAGAGCGCATAGCAGCTATAGCTTGTTCCATGTCTCCGATCTTTAATTCATCAGCCATAAATCGCAATAAATCAAAAGCAGATGAATCTGAAGGAACCGAAGAAGAAGTCAAAATGCGCTGGGCATACGGACATTGCTCTTGAGCTTTTTGAATGAGATCAGCAACATTCAAAGAAGAATCCTTTGAAACGACATCAAGAAGCACTAAAGCAAGATCACGATGAACGGAATCGTGCCAGTCGGTTTGTCCAAGTTCATTGACAAAATCACCAATCATCGCTGGGTTTTGTGCGCACAACTCAAAAATTCTCGCTCAGTACGTAATCTATTTTTTTCAAGCGAACTTAACACACGACGTGAAGGCTGTTGAGATTGAGACTGAGAGCGAGTCTTTACTGCCCGATCATCATAGTCATATTGAGCGGGAGCTTTCAGGTGCTCTAAACGTTCTAAGATATCCTGTTCACGAGCATGGACTTTACTAGCAATATATACCGCATAATCTTTAGCAAGAAGCGAAGACTTGATAGGTGCTAACACCGATAAAGCATCATTGCTAGCGCGACTTCTTCCTTCCGGCGTAGAAAGATCATAGCGAGACAACCGCCTATCAATTCCAAACCGGATAAGAGGAATTGCTTGCTCTAGTACCTCCGAAAACGCTTGCGGGCCACGCTCAGCAATAAAATCAGCAGGATCAAGGTTGTCGGGCAAAGTAACCGCGCATAAATCTACTTCGAGGATCCCGCTTCGGGAGTAACCGAGGAATCAATAAAGCCTAGAGCACGATCTGCAGCACGCTGACCCGCTTCATCACCATCAAAGAGGTAAATATCTTCGATTTTGCATGATGTGAAAGAATTCGGATATGCTGACGAGTAAGTGAAGTACCCAGCGTGGCAACCACGTTAGAAAACCCTGCTTCATGAAGAGCGATTACATCGGTATATCCTTCTACTACTATTGCAACACCAGTGCTCGCCATAGCAGCTTTTGCTTTATCGAGGGCATACAACACTTCCGACTTGTGAAATAACGGCGTGTCTCCCGTATTCAAGTACTTTGGTTCACCCGAGCCGATCACTCGACCACCAAAAGCAATCACATCGCCCCTTGCATCAGCAATAGGAAACATAACACGATTAAAAAAGCGATCATTGATGCCATTGCTGCTTTTTACCGCAACATTGGCCTCGACCATTTCCCCGTCTGTGAAACCAAGAGAACGAAGATGGGTAACCAACCGGCGCTTTCCTGGAGCAAATCCAAGTTTCCACACGCTCGGTACCGTTCCACCAAGGTTTCGAGAGGCAAGATACTGTCTTGCTTGATTAGCATCGTCATCAGTTGAACGCATAAGTAAAAGATGGTAATACTCTGCCGTTTCATGACAGACAGCCTTTAAACGCGCTTTTTTACTGTGCGCCTTCTGAGCTTTAGGCGATTCATGAAGTTCAACGCCACCACGACGAGCTAAAAATCGAACTGCATCAAGGAAGTCAACACCATCAAGCTTTTGAACGTACGTGATGATATCTCCACCTTCACCGCAGCCAAAGCAATGCCATGTTTGAGACGAGGGATCAACCTTACAGGAAGGAGTTTTTTCTTGATGAAAGGGACAACAACACCAAAAATCTCTTCCCCTCTGACGCATAACACTGCGTTCAGAGAAAAGCTCCACCAAGTCATTTGCTTGACGAACTCGTCGTATGTCCTCGTCGCTGATTATGGCAAACTCCTTTAGGTAAAAGCAGGAAAATATTACAGGGAATACTACAGAGGTAGCGAATCACGACAATAGGCAATATTTCCCATTACGGTTTTAATAAGTTCTTCAGTGGTATCAAACTTAATCATAGGTCGTAAGAATTCAACAAATTCAACCTCTATGTATTCACCGTAAATATTCTTATCAAAATCAAGAATATGAACTTCACAGCTTGCATTAGTTTTATCGGCAAATACCGGCGAAACTCCCATAGAAACCGCAGCACGATAACGCGTTCCATCGACAATTGCATAAGCTGAGTAAACACCTTCTGCAAGAACTCGACGATTAGGTTCAATATACAAATTGGCAGTAGAAAATCCCATATCAGCACCTTCTCCTCTGCCGGGACGAACTTTTTCCACCATGGACGTCTGCCTAAAAGGCGCTCAGCTTCAACTAGGTCATGCTCCATCAGCAATAATCGTATACGTGTAGCAGTAATAGGAGCTCCTTCAGAGCTGCGTAAATTATGAGCATCAATATGGGTACCCACTGCAGCACCCCACTCCGCTAAATCAGCAACACTACCTGCTGCTTTAGCCCCAAAGTGAAAATCGAGCCCTACATGAAGATTAGAAGGTGTATGACCATTGAATGTCTCCAATAAAAATTCAGCAGGAGATAGACTTGCAAAACTCCGAGTGAAAGGTAGAGCAACCACGGCATCTACCCCACTTGCGAGAAGCGTTTCCAATCGACGTTCGTTACTCATAAGTTTACGCAAACGTTCTGGATGGAAAATTTCATCAGGATCGATATCGAAGGTAAGGGCGATAGATTTTCCCCCGTTATATTGAGCTGTTTTTTTAGCGCAATCAAGAAGATATTGATGACCAAGATGAACACCATCAAACACACCAAAAGCACAGGAAGCATTCTTGAAAAGAGAATGGTCAAATGATTCGTCAACTTTATACAGTTCTGCCACGTTCAACACCTATCGAAAACACGCATCGAGGTACATAACGATGCTCGGACTCTTTATATTCATAGAGCGCTTTTAAGCGATTATCTACTATAACACCTACCACCTCGTTAGGCTCGGGTGGTTTTGAAGAAGGTATAACACCCGTTGTGCAAGTACAAGGAGCATAAAGCTCGGTAAGAAGAGGTTCATTAAGAGTCAGATCAGTATCAGATAGCCAAGATCCGTTTTCCACCTTGTCAGAACACGAACGAGCAAACGCAAAACGCAAACCAAGTGCCCGTAAAGGATCAATAAGCGCACCTTCTTTGTTTTGCTCTAATTGATCAAGGTAAGACAATCTTCTAGCATTATAGAACCTGAAATAGTCCGAACAAGAGAACTTACATAAGCGCATGTCCCAAGATCTCGACCCATATCTCGAGCGATTGAACGCATATAGGTTCCTTTTGAAACACTCATGTCGCAAATCCACTCAATACCTTCCGAACCATCAAGCAAAGGGCACGGGCGAACTTCAGATAGTTGGGCATCATATATCTCAAACTTACGAGGCGCTAGATCAATAACATTTCCAGCACGTGCCTGTTCGTATGCCTTCTTACCTTTAACCTTAATCGCTGAATAGATAGGAGGCACCTGCATGCCTTCACCGATCATTTGCGTTAGATAATTTCGAGCAATGTTCATCACCAATGCGCTCTGGAACTTCTAGTTGCTTTGTAATTTCGCCTTCAGAATCATCGGTAGTTGTCGACACACCAAATGCAACGCCCATTCGATAACGTTTGCCGTGTCCCACCAAGAAGGCATCCAAACGCGTTGCAGGGCCAACGCAGACAAGCAAAACTCCAGATGCTTGAGGATCAAGGGTCCCCGCATGACCAACACGGCGTTCGTTAAAAACTCTACGCACTACATTAACAACATCATGGGAAGACATTCCGAGTGGTTTATTAATTGCAAGAAGACAGCTTCTTCCTGAAGAACCACGTTTACTCACAAGGTTCACCTTCCCCCGAAAGTACCCGCGTAGAAGAAACCGAGGTTGCCTGAGCGCAGAGAGATTCGGAATTGTCGGCAAAGCAAGAGCGCTTTACAACTGTCAAAACCTCAGATCGTGCCTCATCGAGACTTCCATAAAAGGTAAATCCTGCGGCAGCCTTATGACCTCCCCCTTCAAAAGCGCGAGCAACTTTTGAGACATCAGTCGAATCATCTTTGGCCCGAAGGCTACCACGAACAGAACCAAGTTCATTTTCACGCAAAATTAAAGCTACTTTCACTCCACGAATTGAGCGAAGAATATCTATTAAAGGCTCAGCATCTGCTTTAACCGCCCCACATTGCGCAAAGTCATTTTGAGATAAATACGAAAGAACAAACTGACCCTGTTCATAAAATTCCATATGTTCTAGAGTACGTTTCTCCAACTCGATAGAAGCAACGATCTGCTTTGGAAAAACTCCCGATTAACTTCAGTTGGATCCGCACCCCATTCCATCATCTCCGCTGCAGCCGCAAATGAAGAAGCATCGGTATTTTGATACGCAAAACGGCCCGTATCAGTTATAAGCCCCGTCAGGCAGCAATGAGCAACCTCGCGAGACCTTGCCTCCATCAACCCTGTCAAGTGCCAAATAAGAAGACAAGTTGCACTCGCATCAGGATCAACATAGTTAAAATCCGCCATGCAAGTTTCAACCGCATGATGGTCGATGGTAAAGGTAATCGATGCCTCATCATGAAGTATCGACGCATCACCTATACGCTCAAGCGTAGGAACATCAACTGCAATAAAAACGCGAGGCTTTATTGAACATGTACTTGCGGGAATAAGCAATTCGCTTCCTGGTAAAAACTGCAAACCAACCTCAATAGGTTCGTTTCGAGCAAGAACACAGGTGACTTGTTTGCCGAGTTTTTTAAGGCGTGATAAAGCCCCAACTGGGCACCGAGGCAATCACCATCGGGATTAACATGACCACAAATAACGAAATCGTCGAGCGCTTTTAAACGTTCGGCGATTTCGGAAAGCGTGGTATTCGTTTGAGGAGTAACCACGTAAGAACTCCTTACTCTTCTGTAGTAGATGAATTACGTTGAGCATCACGTGCAAGTGCCTCAGCAATACGTTCAGCCTGATCAACACTAGAATCAAGCATAAAACGTAATTCAGGAGCCACTCGCCAAGACAGTTGCTTTGCCATCAAAGAGCGAATACGACCCGCTGCAGCCTGGAACGCTTCAGCAACTTCGACATAGCGCGAAGGTTCGGTTGTGTAGAAAACATTTGCCACGCTACGATCAAACTTACTTCGCAGGAAGTAATCGTTACCATAGATAAACGAGGATCAGTCATCTCAAATAATAAGATATTCGCGATAACCTCTCGAGCCTGTTCGTTGACCTTGCGGCTTGAAGAACCTTGTTTCATGGCTATTCAACCCTTTCCTTTTCAACGATACGATAGCCTTCAATGGTATCGCCGACCTTAATATCTTGATAACCATCAATACCGATACCGCATTCATAACCACGAGCAACACTCTTAACGTCATCCTTGAAGCGACGCAAACTATGAATGGTACCCTCAAAGATAACTGTACCATCACGAACGATACGTACCTTATCATCACGAGAGATTTCACCCTCGACAATGTAACAACCGGCAATGGTGCCAACCTTAGGTACCTTAAAGGTTTCACGTACTTCAGCGATACCTGTATCCTCTTCCACGATATCAGGAGAAAGCAAACCAACACGTGCCGCATTGATATCTTCAATTGCCTGATAAATAACGCGATACAAGCGAATATCAACCTTTCACGCTCGGCAACTTCACGAGTTTTACCCGTAGGACGAACGTTGAAGCCAATAATGATAGCGTCTGATGCGGCTGCCAAAGTAACGTCGGTCTCAGTAATGCCACCAACTGCAGCGTGAATAATATTAATCTTTACCTCAGACTGATCCATCTTGGAGAAAGCATCGCGCAAAGCTTCAATTGAACCCATAACGTCTGCTTTAACCACAAGGTTAAGATCGGTAGTTTCGCCCTCTTCGATTCGAGCAAACAAGTCATCCAAGTTCATATGAGAACGAGACTCCTGTTTTGCGAGTCGTGCACGAAGGGCACGTTCCTCAGCGAGGCGGCGAGCATCGCGCTCGTCTTCAAATACTCTAAATTCGTCACCTGCAGTAGGAACGGAATTAATCCAAGAACCTCAACAGGATCTGCTGGTGCTGCATGATCGACATGCTCACCACGAGGATTAATCAGAGCACGAACCTTACCATATGCAGTGCCTGCAACAACAACATCTCCTGGATGAAGAGTACCGCGCGCGATAAGCATAGTAGCCACTGAACCGCGACCTTTATCAAGGTTAGCTTCAATAACATAACCTGAAGCAAGAGCATTAGGATTAGCCTTAAGCTCTAAAACGTCTGCCTGAAGCAAAATAGTTTCAAGCAAATCATCAATATGAAGATGCTGCTTTGCAGAAACATCAACAAACATATTCTGGCCACCCCATTCTTCGGGGATAATGCCATATTCGGTTAGCTCCTGACGAACACGATCAGGGGTAGCACCTGGTTTATCAATCTTATTTACCGCTACAACGATTGGTACATCAGCAGCTTTTGCATGATTGATAGCCTCTACTGTCTGAGGCATAACACCGTCATCAGCAGCAACAACCAAAACAATAACGTCGGTAACCTGAGCGCCACGTGCACGCATTGCAGTAAAGGCTTCGTGACCAGGAGTATCGATAAAGGTGATCTGACGACCATTGATGTTTACCACCGAAGCGCCAATGTGCTGGGTAATGCCACCAGCTTCGTGACTTGCAACACCAGTGGAGCGAATAGCATCAAGCAGAGAAGTTTTACCATGGTCAACATGACCCATTACCGTAACAACTGGTGGACGAGGCTTGAGATCCTCTTCTGAGTCGTGATAAACAACAGCAAATTCTTCTTCTGGGGATACTACGCGGACTTTGCGACCAAGGTCATCAGCAATAAGCTCGATAAGTTCATCGCTCATAGACTGGGTCAAAGTAAGAGCCTGTCCCAGCATAAACAAACGTTTTACCACATCATTAGGAGAAACTTCTACTAACTCCGCGAACTGAGCAACAGTTGATCCCTGAGGAATCTCTACCACCGAATCATCCAAAACAAGCGAAGGATCGAGACCTTTTTCCAAGGCTTCCATTCGGCACGTTCGCGCGCTTGAGCCTCACGCTTTTCCTTACGCTTTTACGACGGCCTTCGCCATCGTGCTCGCCGCTTCAACTGCTGCACGGGCCTCAGCTAAAACTTTATCACGTTGCAGCTTCTCAGCCTGAACGGCCATCTGAGCATAACGATCTTCTCCCTTAGCAGAATCATTTTGTAATTCCAATTCAGGAACGGAAGGCTCGAAGCCCTTACGCTGCTTTTTATTCTTCTTATTATTTCCGCGTTGATCGTTTTTCTGTTCACCGCGAGAATCATTGTTACGCTGATTCTTTTTAGCCTGAGCTTTCTCTTGCTTCTGATGCTCAAGACGTTCTCTTTCATTGTTGATTTGATCCAACAAGGAAGAAAAGTTCGACTTTGTAGTGACTGGAGCAGCTTTGGGAGGTTGCTTTTGTGGCGCGGTTGTATGCTTTGCGTTTTTGCGTCCACGATTATGAAGTGCTTCTTCAACTGCTTGTTTTTTGCAACCTCAGCAGCACGAGCTGCAGCGCGCTTACGCTCACGCTCTTCAGCAGCTTCACGCTCAACGCGTTCACGTTCACGTTCAATTTGAGAAGCTAAGCTCTCAAAAGGTGAATTGGATATTTTCTTTTTTGGCGTAGCGTCATTGTTCTGAGCTTTTTCTTGTTTAGCAGCTTGCTTCGCCTCTCGACGAGCACGTTCCGCCTCACGAGCCTCACGCTCTGCTTCTACTGCAGCACGACGCTCTGCTTCCTCATCGGCCTTACGCTGAGCTTCTTCAGCCTTCTTTTCAGCGAGCTGTTTTGCCTCTTCGTCTTCCAGCTCCCCTGCACGCTGTTTGATTTCAGGTTCAAGATTCTTGCGAACTTTCTGAACATAGGCGTCCTGGAGAATGCTGGCATGACTCTTAGCGGGAATTTTCATCTCCGCAAGACGATCGAGCAGCTCCTTGCTGGTCATATCAAATTCTTTTGCCAATTCATGTACACGCATGCCAGGCATATAGTCTCCTCGTCTATTACTCTTCATGAGATAGTGAGGCGCGTAGTTGTTGCACTATACGCTCACGATCTTCGTCGGATACGGTCGTTCTAAGCGCTGAATCAAGTCGCTTAGAGGAAAGTGCTTTTTCAAGGCAGGCAACACTGCAAACATACGCCCCTCGACCATTCATTTTACCTGTTGGGTCGAAACAAATCTCGCCTTCAGGGCTACGAACTAAGCGCAAAAGCGAATTTTTTGTGTCTGTAGTTCTACAAACGATGCAAGTCCTTTGTCGTTTTTGCTCTGCCATAGAAAATCACGTTATTCTTCGTCTTCAAATTCTGCATGAATACCGCAATAGCGATATCCCTCACGTGCATGGTTACGACAACGCGTACCATCTTCACCAATGTATGCACACAAGCCGTCTTCGTCATCGTCTACTTCATCAATTAAGGTAGGCTCAGTAAAAAGAGACTCTCCAGCAAATGAAGTAGATTTAATATCGATATGCCAACCTGTCAGACGAGCTGCCAAGCGCGCATTTTGGCCCTCTTTACCAATAGCCAAAGAGAGCTGATCGTCGGGAACAATTACCGTTGCATAGTTGTTCTCTTCGTCAATATCAACACGGGTTACGCGTGCAGGAGAAAGCGCATTAGCAACATAAATTGCTGGATCCTCGTTCCATTGAATAACATCAACACGCTCATTGCGCAGACCCTCGACAACCATTCGAACACGAGAGCCCTTAGGGCCTACACACGCACCTACCGGATCTAAATTAGGTTCGCGAGAAGCAACCGCGATCTTTGAACGCTCCCCTGGTTCGCGAGCGATAGATTTAATCTCAACAAGCCCATCGTAAATTTCTGGAACTTCAATCTCGAACAAACGACGGATAAGATCGGGATGAGTACGAGAAACAACGATTGAAGGACGAGTATGCTCACCACGCATCTTAGGAGCATCGGAGTTCGGATCGCGTACTTCAACGATAAGAGTCTTCAAACGCTGATTATGACGATAACGCTCGTTACGAGGACGCTCGTTACGCTCATCTGGATATCGTTTTAAATCGTAGTGGGGCAGTTCTGCCTCAACGCCATCACGAATTTTGATAATCGTAAAATCGGGCGTACCCTGCAAAACGGTACCTGTAACCAAGTCGCCAACACGACTTGAAAACTCCTCATAAATAGACTGAGTCCCGCATCGCAACAATCGAGCCAATAACATTTTTAGCATTAAGCGCCGCAATTCGACTAACGTCGTCAGGAGTAACATCACGCTCTTCAAAATCGGTGTATTCACCTGTCTCGGGATCAGGATCTCCTACAGGAACAAGCTCATATACATAAATCTTACCCGTGTTACGATCAATCGTTACACGTGCGTCATACTCCAAATCTAAAATATGTTGATAGCTTTTAGCTAGCGACGCTTCCAAACGATCGATCAAATAAAATTCATCGATTTTGCGTTCATGAGCTAAAGCTTGAAGAGCTTCAATTAATTCAGAGGCTGCCATGGAAAAGTCCTTTCTACCCGCTGAAATCTATTCTGCCAATGATATGAGCTTTCTTTATTTGGTCGTAGGGAAGACGTTCTTCTCTACCATCCACGGTTAATAACACCGTATCGGCATCTACACCTGCAAGCATGCCGACCCACTTGCACGTCCCTCATGGGGTTCTCGCAACACAATCTGGCTTTCTCCCCTTCAAAACGAGCAAAATGTTCAAGAGTACGTAAAGGCCGATCAATGCCAGGAGAAGATACTTCTAACGTGTAGGCACCAGGAAAGGGATCTAGCTCATCCATGACTGCATTAACCCATTCTTGTGCAGAAGAAAGTTCATCAAATCCTACGCCCCCTTCGCAGTCAAGAAAAACACGAATAGTAGGAGCTTTACGAGATCCAACCAACTCAACGGTGACAATTTCCATATTGTGAGTACGTGCATGAGGCTCAAGTGCTTCAAGGATCATACGCGCCTTACCAGTAAGCATCTTTATCCCTCCTTCAACCCTTAACAAACAAAAGAAGCGGGAACAAGCCCACTTCCTAACCCAAACGAAAGCTATCATGTTTACACATGTCTAACTGTTTATATCATACTTTCACAACTCTGTACAATCATAGAAACGGAGAACCACAATTGTTCTAAATAATATTGAAAATTCGAAGCCACGTTGAACCGTTTACCCACATAAAGCAAAATGCAAGGAAAAGGCAGATAACAATGCCCACTACCCTATGCCAAACTTTAATTTCTGGTACATCTTGCAAATAAGATTTTGGCTCCCTGTCCACATCAGCAACAACCTTGCCAGAATCGGAAACGATTTTTGCATTGGCTTGGTTACATAGGGATCATCGTCGCCTATTTCTGGAATAGCACGTAAATCTGCCTCATTTGTTTTAAGCTTCTCTACGTCCACTTCTTTAGAGGGATCCAAAGGGTTTCCATCCTTATCTGTATAACTACGCTCTGAAACTAACGGCATTTTTGAGGTAACCGATGGATCGACTGCATCGGTATAGGCAACCATTTCTTCAGCTTTTGCAATACGCTCTTTCATCGAAGCAACGGACGAGCCGCAGTTTGGACACTGCAGCTCGTCATCAGAAATTTTTGTTCCGCAATTCAAGCAATACAATTACTTTGCCTTTTCTTGTCTGTGTGAGATAAGACGATTAAGAGCATTTAAGTAAGCCTTTGCCGAAGACACGATAATATCGCCGTCAGCACCGCGTCCAGAGAACACCATGCCATCACTATCGGTAACACGAATGGTAACCTCACCCAAAGCATCGATACCACGAGTTACGCTCTGAACAGCAAACTCGGTAAGATCGTTTTCGATATCAACAATTTCGTTTACTGCCTTATAAAGGGCATCAACAGGACCCGTACCCGTTGCACAGGCGACAAATTCACGGTCTTCAGAATCAGCAAGCGTTACCGTAGCGGTAGGAATAAGAGGCTGACCACAAGAAATCTGGACAGACTTCAAAGTATAGGTTGCTGTCTGGTTGCGATTATGCTCACCAACGAGAGACTCAAGATCCTCGTCGTACACTTCTTTCTTCTTGTCAGCCAAATCAAGGAAGGCATTATAAAGATCTTCGAAAGCCTGGCCTTCAATATGGAAACCAAGCGCTTCAAGACGATGACGAAGTGCCGCACGACCCGAACGAGCAGAAAGAATAATTGCGCTCTGTCCCGCGCCAACTTCAGCAGGATCAATAATTTCATAGGTAGTACGAGACTTGATAACACCATCTTGGTGAATGCCTGAAGAATGAGCAAATGCATTTGCACCAACAATAGCTTTATTAGGCTGCACTACAAAACCAGTGATAGAAGAAACTAAACGAGAAGCACGAATGAACTCACGGGTATTGATATCGGTATGACCGTCAAGTTCATCTCCATGCATCTTCAAAGCCATTACCACTTCTTCCATAGCGGTATTACCAGCACGTTCACCTAAACCATTGATTGTGCATTCAACCTGAGTAGCACCATTTTGGACACCCGCCAGGAAAGAGCAGTTGCCATGCCGAGATCGTTATGGCAATGAACTGAAATGGAAGCCTTATCAACGTTGGTACGTTTTCCATAAGGAAGCGAATACGGCGTCCAAATTCATCAGGCATCGAATAGCCGGTAGTATCGGGGATATTGACAACAGTCGCGCCCGCATCAATTACGGCCTGGACTACCTTAGCAAGAAACTCGTAATCACTGCGTCCTGCGTCTTCAGCATAGAACTCGACATCTTCAACATATTTTTTAGCGTACTTAACCGCATTAACAGCACGTTCAATAATTTTTTTCCGGCGTCGTACGAAGCTTGTCATAGATATGACTATGCGATACACCAATACCCGTATGAATACGAGGACGAGCGCAATCTTTCAAAGCATCAGCTGCTGAGTCGATATCCTTTTCAACAGCACGAGTCAAAGCACATACTACCGCACGATCTCCTACCTCTGCGGCAATCTGCTGAACCGATTTAAAATCACCCGGCGAAGAAACAGGAAAACCTGCCTCAATTACATCAACGTTAAGACGTAGTAGCTGACGCGTGATTACCAGTTTCTCTTCGGAATTCATAGAAGCGCCTGGCGACTGCTCGCCATCGCGTAAAGTAGTATCGAAGATAGCAATCTTGCGTGTCATCTTTCAATGTCCTTTCTCTACGTCATTTAGATAACTAAAAGAATATAACTCATTTTGAACGAATTCACTGCTCATAGCAAACAATGCTTTAGAAAGATTCTATTCTTTGCATAAAAAACGAGGAGCCCTCCTAAGGGCTCCTCTCAATCTATAGACAAAGCAAACAGTATAGGTTGTTGAGTGGTAAGTACGAGGAAGTACCCTACACTGCCGCTTGGTCTTCTTCCCCGGTACGAACGCGGATTACCCGTTCGATTTCCGAAACAAATATTTTTCCGTCTCCAACCTGCCCTGTTCGAGCAATATCGGTGATGAGATTAACGATTTCATCCACACGATTTGATTCAACAACGATTTCAAACTTAACCTTTGGAATCATGTTGAGAAAAACTTCACTACCGCGAAAATATTCTTTCCAGCCATGTTGATTTCCGCAGCCATGAACTTGATAGATTGTCATTCCTGAAATATTTGCCTGAAATAGCGCTTCTTTTAACGGCTCAAGCTTTTCTGGACGAACGACAGCTGCGATTCTCTTCATTCCCATTCATCCTCCTTTTAGTCCATGCCTGTGAATGCAGGATAAGCAGATTCACTATGTGCAGCCATATCCATACCGCAGGCTCTTCTTCTTTGCTTACACGCAAGCCACCAAAGATCGCTTTAACCACCAGACCAATGATGAGAGCACCAATAGCAACAAAAAGAATCGTAATAAGAATGCCTGCAACCTGAGCACCTAATAAGGTAGGATCGCCGGTATAAAGCAGTCCTCCGAATTCGGTCCAGGAAAGTTCTGGAACACAGAAGATGCCCGTAAGAATACCGCCAACGATACCACCTACACAGTGGCAGCCAAAAGCATCGAGCGCATCGTCGTAACCAATCTTTGCTTTGCAGAAAGAAATAGCAAAGTAGCAGATAGGAGATACAATTAAGCCCATTACAATGGCTGCCCAAGGCTCAACAAAACCTGCAGCAGGGGTGATAACAACCAAACCAGCTACCAAACCAGTAGCAGCACCTACAAGCGTTGGCTTGCCAGTCTTAGCCGTTTCAACAATCATCCAGGAAATCATTGCTGCACCAGAAGCAACTACGGTATTGAGAACTGCAAGCGCTGCAATACCATCAGCAGCGAATTCCGAACCACCGTTGAAACCAAACCAACCAAACCAAAGAAGAGTTGCGCCAAGTACCACAAACGGAACATTGTGTGGTCGATGTGCAATAGCGCCAAAACCACGTCGTTTACCTAAGAGCAAACAAAGTACAAGACCTGTTAAACCAGAACTAATATGAACTACATCGCCACCAGCGAAGTCCAAGGCACCAATAATATCGCCGATCAGGCTTCCTTCACCGCCCCAAACCATATGCGCCAAGGGAGCGTAAATGAGAAGAACCCAAATGGTAATAAATGCAAGAAAGGCACCGAATTTCATACGGCCAGCAACCGCACCACCAACAATTGCAGCGGTAATCATTGCAAAAGCTGCCTGAAATACTACATCGATCAAAGAGGGATACGTTCCATCTTCAGGTGCTTGCGCTTCTGCGAGCATATCGCTTACGGAAGACAGGCAACCTAACTGATCGAATCCTCCAAAGAATGGATTTGATCCGTCTCCGCCATAAGCGATGCTCCATCCTGCAAGAATCCAAACGATTCCCACAATACCGATTATCACGAACGACATAAACATGGTATTGACAACGTACGACGCGCAAGTCCGCCGTAAAAAATGCAACACCCGGTGTCATGAGTAGAACCAACATTGCACACACCAGCATGAATGCGGTTGCTCCAGTGTCGTACATCGTGCTTACCTCCTTACACTATTAAACGGGCACGTTTTCGACACTGGTATCTTTACATGCAGAACACGTTCAAAAGTCCTGATTAGCGCTTGTTTACAGACACGGAAACAGTTGGTAACACACAAGAATTATCATGGTTACATATTAGAAACATAAAACTAAAAGCCCATTGAATGAAATGGGCTTTTAGGAAACAATTTAGAAATGTGAAAATAGAAAAACTGAAGATATAAAGCGCTATCTTTTGAAGTGCATCATAAATACTTACGAATGACCTGAGCGATTCCCTGAGCATCTAAACCTAAATCGGCAAACAATTGATCAACTTTACCTTGCTCAATAAACGAATCAGGTATCCCTATGTTTTCAAATGAGGGATTAAGACCCTGAAGAGCTAACTCCTCAGCGACGCCCTCTCCCGCACCGCCAATTCGTACACCATCTTCCACGGTTACAACTATGCCTGTTTTCGCTGCTTCTGCAATTGCTTCTTTATCAAGGGGCTTTACCCAACGCATATCAACAACTCGTACGTGATGTCCTTCAGACTCAAGCATATGAGCAGCATCAAGGGCATAACCAACCATACGCCCAAAAGCTAAAATAGCAGCATCTGAACCTTCACGTACTACACGAGCACATCCGGGCTTCATATAAAGAGGATCCTGCGGAAGAGAAACACCCTGCGCAGAACGCGCGGATAACGAAGCACTACAGGGCCAGGTAACATGAATGCCGTATGAAGCGCATGAACCAATTCGGCTTCATTTGAAGGAGCAATGATGCGCATATTAGGAATGGTACGTAAAAGAGCCATATCAAACATTCCATGATGCGTTGGCCCGTCATCGCCAACAAGACCTGCTCTATCAATAGCAAATACGACTGGTAAATTACAAAGAGCTACATTGATAATGCTCTGATCAATGGCTCTTTGAAGAAACGTAGAATACAGTGCAACCAGAGGTTTATAACCACCCAAGGCAAGCCCACTTGCTAAACCAACCGCATGAGCCTCAGCAATTCCCACATCGAAACAACGATCAGGATGTGAGGTAGCAAAATCACGAAGACCCGTGCCATCAATCATTGCAGCAGAAATTGCACAGATTTTATCATCACGCTGCGCTTCCTGATTAAAGGCATACGTAAACGCCTGAGTATATGTAAGGTAGAATCCGAAGATTTAAGTGAGGCACCACTTGCTCTATCAAAGGGTCCCACGCCATGAAAACGAGAAGGGTCTTTCTCGGCAGGAGCATATCCTGCACCCTTTTTAGTTACCACATGAACTAAAACAGGAACTTCTGAGGACAACGCCCTGCGCAAGTTGCTTTAAGGGCAGGAATATCATGGCCATCTACAGGAGGAGTGCACACAATACCGAGTTGCTCAAAAAGCATGGTATCGGGAATAACAAACTGCTTGAGAGAATCCTTAGCTGATTTCCCAAATTTGACAAAAGCTTTACCAGCAGGACCAAAGGAAGACTCAACAAAATCTTGCATGGAGTCTCTACTTTTACGATAGTTATTGCTCACCCGCAAGCTACCGAGATGTTTTGCCATAGCTCCAACATTTCGGGAGATAGACATTTCATTATCGTTCAAAATGATGACGAGAGGTGTTTGGGCTTGACCTAAATCATTTAAAGCCTCAAAAGCCATACCCCCTGCTAAAGATGCATCTCCGATCAAAGTCACAATTTTTTCATCGCTGCCGCGCATATCACGCGCACGTGCCAACCCGCAAGCAACTGAAAGCGAGTCAGAAGCATGCCCTGAAGGATGAACATCATGAGGATTGCTTTGAGGTTTAGGAAACCCTGAAAGACCTTTATATTGTCTTAACGTTGCAAACTCTTTTAAACGCCCCGTAATGAGCATGTGTGCATACGACTGATGCCCAACATCAAACAAAAAACGATCACGAGGAGAATCTATCAGTGAATGGACAGCAAGAATTATCTCAACTGCTCCTAAACTTGAGGCCACATGACCACCTGTTTTAGAGGTTACCTGAATAATCTCTTCACGTATTTCATTTGCAAGAATACTTAATTCTTCATCGGTTAACAGCTTGAGCTTATCAGGCGCATCTATCGAATCTAGAATGCGTGCCATGTGCACACCTCCCTCCCCTGCTTGCCTTAACTGGGCTCGGTTGCTAAATAACGCAAGTACCGCAGTACCCCTTTATCTTGCCACAAAAGCACTACTTGGCATCAGAGGAAACTTGATCAGTTGTTGAATCGTTCAAATTCGATTCATGCGAAGATTCCTCCACTTGAGCATTCTCTACTGCAATTCCCTCTTCCATAATACGCGAAGCGCTTAGCCCTATCCCTACAGCTTCTTCATAGAGATCAAGAGCTTCGTCAAGCGGAAGAGAATCGTCACTTACTAATGCAACGATCTCATCGAGACGTGTTTTAAGGTCTTCGAACGAACGTGCATCATCTTGAGTCATTTAAGCCTGCTCCTCTTCGAGCTGGATAGCAATACGTCCCAAAATGCCATTAACAAAACGAGGAGAGTTTTCCCCACCAAATTCTTTAGCAAGGTTTACCGCTTCATTAATGGAAACGGAGACCGGAACATCATCCACATAGCACATCTCACAAGCAGCAAGCCTCAAAAGAGAACGATCCACAACAGGCATGCGATCCATAGTCCAGTTCTCACTGCCGATACAATACGCCTATCGACTTCATCAAGATGCTGTGATACTAAATCAAGAAGCATCAGTGCATAGTCATCAAGTCCCTGTGTTTCAGGAACCAAGAGACGATTATCAATAAGAGAACGAGGAGATTTTCGAGAATATCCCCTTGATAAAGGAGTTGCAAAGCGTTTTTGCGCGCAACTACCCTTTCTTCATGTTGTAAAGCTTTTGACATAGAGGCAAAACCTAATCTTGGAACTGAATACCGTCGATCTTAATATCAACTCGAGATACTACCAGACCTACTTGTGCTAACACTGCATCAGCTACAGCTCTGCGAACCGCTGCTGCAACCTCCTCAAGGGAATGACCCGACTGAATCCTAAGCGTCACCGCGACTTCAACCGTGTCATTTTCGGCAAGAGAAACAACTACTCCTTGCGTAGATTGTTTAAAAGCTAAAAGAGAGCGAATACCTGAGGGAGCAGCACCCACCGAAGCAACACCGGGAACTTCACGAACAGCAAGAATTACAATAGTCTCCATTACGCCGGGAGCAATTGCCATGCCTTCAGTATTAATGTCAGACATCTTAGTTATCCCCCATTTCTGTTTCGATGAAGTCAGTATAAACCCTACCTTCAACAAACGCATCCATACCTAAAACCTTCTGGTGGAAAGGAATGGTGGTTTTAATTCCTTCGATATGAAATTCAGCCAAGGCGCGCTTTCCACGGGCAATGCATTCTTCACGATCATTACCCCACACAATGAGTTTCGCAACCATAGAGTCATAATAAGGAGAAATACGAGATCCTTCCTTAATATAGGTCTCGACACGAACTCCAGGCCCAGCAGGAACCTCAAATCGAGTGATGTTTCCTGGGCAGGGACGGAAATCCATATCGGGATCCTCTGCGTTGATTCGAAACTCCATAGCATGACCATTTGGAGTAAAAGGAACCTTGTCCATACAAGAAATTGGTTCACCCGCTGCAATGCGCAACTGCTCTTTAATAATGTCAGTACCTGTAATCATTCAGTAACAGGATGCTCAACCTGAACACGGGTGTTCATTTCCATAAAGTAGAAATTACCATCCTGGTCTAACAGAAATTCAATGGTGCCAGCATTTTCATAACCCGTTGCACGAACTGCTTTTACTGCAGCAACTCCCATTGCACGACGAATTTCATCGGTCAACGCAGGAGAAGGAGCTTCTTCGAGAAGCTTTTGATGCCTACGCTGCAATGAGCAGTCACGTTCGCACAAAGAAATACGGTTCCCATGCTTATCTGCCAAAACCTGAACTTCCACATGACGAGGGCGTAGAACTAACTTTTCTAGATATACATCGCCATTACCGAAAGCTGCTTGCGCCTCATTTTTAGCAGCAAGAAACTGCGCCTCTAAGTCTTCAGGAACATGAACTTCGCGCATACCCTTGCCGCCGCCACCAGCAGAGGCTTTTACCAAAACAGGATAGCCAGCTTTTTCTGCAAAAGCACGAGCTTCCTCAACGGTTTCCACTACACCATCAGAACCGGGTACTGTTGGAACGCCGCACGCTTTCATGGTTTCACGCGCCGCAGCCTTATTCCCCATGGCATCTATACATTCAGGAGAAGGGCCGATAAAGACAAGATTATTATCAGCACATGCACGCGCAAAATCAGAGTTCTCTGCTAAAAACCCGTATCCTGGATGTATTGCTTGTGCGCCGGTATTGATTGCAGCAGCAATAATAGACGACATTACCAAATAACTTTTATTTGCCTGTGCGGGGCCTATGCAGACCTTTTCATCTGCATACTGAACTGGGTAGGTATCTGCATCTTCCGTTGAGTAAACCGCTACAGTTTTAATACCCAGTTCTTTACAGGCACGCATAATACGCAGTGCAACTTCACCGCGATTAGCAATTAAAACTTTGTCAAACATTTAAGCACTCTCCGGACCAATTGCATCATGTTTACATGAGGCTCGATATAGAACAAGGGGGTTCCAAACTCAACAGGAGTTGCGTCCTCAAGGCAAACCTCACGAATAGTACCCATTTCTTCAGCAGTAATCTCATTCATAAGCTTCATTGCTTCAACAATGCAAAGCGTCTGATTTGCAGCAACTTCATCGCCAACCTGAACAAAAGGAGCTTCGCCAGGAGCAGGAGCCACGTAGAAAGTGCCTACCATAGGCGCAGTGACGCAGTGCCAATTAGCAGGGCGAGAACCACCTGCATTTGCAGCAGGAGCAGCTGCAGGAGCTACAGGTGCTGCCTCAGCAGCAGGAGCAGCAACGACCGGAGTAGCTGGTACAGGAGCCGCTGCTACAGCACTTGGCATACGTACTGCAATACGAGCGCCCTCTTCTTCAACTACGATTTCACCAACGCCGCTCTCTTCAGCAACGCGTACCAATCACGAATCTGATTAATATCCACGTAATCGTCCTCCTTGGTCATGCTCGATTCCTGCTCAAGAAGGAAATCGACCTTTTCAGATGTACGGTGTTTACTCAAATATGTACGCGCCTCATTAGGGAAAAGGGCATACATCAAAACGTCTTCTTCAGATTTGGCCAAATCGCCAATTTCTTCTTCAAGTTCTGCAAACGTAGTAGTTACCAAAGAACCTGGAGCCACATCAGGAGGAAGAATCTTATCGGTATCATCCCCGACAACCTTCTTCACAATTTCAGGACTCATAGGACCAGGAGCCTTACCATAGTAGCCACAGATATAGTCTTTCATTTCCTTCGAAACAACGCTCCAGCGTTTGCCCGTAAGAACATTGAATACTGCCTGTGTACCCACGATTTGAGAAAGCGGAGTAACCAAAGGAGGATATCCGACTTCAGCACGTACGACAGGAATTTCAGCCATTACCTCATCAAGACGATCCGTTGCATTCTGAATCTCAAGCTGAGACATAAGGTTTGACATCATGCCACCAGGAACCTGATGAGAATACACCTTCATGTGGGTAAGAGATGAAACGCCACGCTTGTAGTGACCACGCTTACGAACTTCTTCCCAGTATTCTGAGATTTCAAACAGCAAGCCAAGATCAAGCTGAGTATCATAACGGCTTTCCTGAAGTGCAGCAACGATCATCTCAACAGCAGGATGAGAGTTACCAAAAGCCAAAGGAGCACTTGCCGTATCGGCAATAGCAGCACCGGC
>ENA-OQDF01000184-OQDF01000184.1-human-gut-metagenome-genome-assembly--contig:-NODE-184-length-23729-cov-2.226379_pt1 | contig 23729 bp, 28 predicted proteins | sample MGYA00242769_ERZ504597 | MGnify/ENA primary metagenome ERZ504597 (study PRJEB26092, sample SAMD00036305) | human gut metagenome | host: Homo sapiens | study: EMG produced TPA metagenomics assembly of...
TTGTCGGCATAGGATCACTCTTTCCGTCCGCTAATCCTAGCAGCCGCCGTTTTGCCTTGTTCACCAGTTGAGCTCTTTCTTCACGGTTTAGAAGAAACAATGTATTGAATCCAATCCTATCAGCACGAAGAGCACCACTGCCGCTATTAGAAGGGGCCACGTACCCCCGGGAATCGCAAGTTTGACCGCGAAGCCCAAGACTAGGAGTGCTGCGACTGTAGCCATCGATTTCAACACTTGAGGATAGAAGCGATACCACTTGAGGCCCAAGTAACGAGCCGTTACAGGAAGCATGAAGACCATGTTGCGGATTAGGGCTACCAGGCTTGGCACACCCGCAACCACATACAGGCCAAACGGCGTTGTGTTCAGGAGCGTCAGCGTCGCCGCAACGGAGACGACGCCACCAACCAATACCGCCATTGCGTTCGACCAGACCTTGTTAACGGTCGTGAATACGTTATAGAGGATCTGCACGCCGCTCGAGAACGCATAGCCAAACAGACCAAGTACGGAAAGCGCCCAGAGCAGCTGCGCATCCTGCGAAGGGACCCATAACTCGTAAAAGCGATCTCCGAAGACCATGATTCCCGCAAGCGGAACGGTCATAATGCACGAGGTTAGGGTCATTGCCCTTTCCACGTTCTTGAGAAGCCTTTCCCGATCGCCCTTGGCCCAGTCAATAGTAAGTTCGGGGGCAAGCGCATTGCAGACCGATCCCGATAGTTGCTGCATCAGCGTAGGAAGCGTTTGCGACAGGGACATCACCCCCATCGCCGTGGCACCGAGCATCACGTTTGAAATGAGGGCGCTCAAGCCGAACGAAAGCATATTCCCAATACTGTTAACGGAGTTCCAGATTCCGGAGAAAAAGAGCTCCTTGAGCGCCGCAAAGGAGAAGCGTCGCTTTCCCTTGCGAATTCCTACGCGGAGCTCAGGTGTGAGAGCATGCGTGTTGTAAGCATTCGCGATGAGCGTGATGGCGGTCATAACCGAAGCGGCTAAGCCACATACCACACATGCGGTGCGAGAAGCGCGAACAGGGAAAACACCACTATACAGCGTGCTATCTGGCCTGCTGCCTGCGCGATGTACGAGCGGTCGAGGCGGTTTACGGCATAGGGTCCGCAGTCGTACTTGGGAAGTGCTGTGGTCGCCAGGAAGTTCGCGAACACAAACGCGAACAGTAGTTTAACGTCCCAAAGGATGTCAGCAGGAACGTCGAAGACGAGCTCGAGGTAAACGATGCAGAAACAAGCAGGCACCATAAGTATCACGGTTAATACCAGATTGCCCCAAAAGATAGAGTTGTAGTAGAGGTTTGCCTTGTCATAATTGCCGAGCGTGTGCTCAATAGTGATGAAGCGTGCCGCCATGCTGCTGATTGCCGTGACGAGCAGTTGTGCGTAAGCAACGCAGTTGTTGGCAAGCGTGACGAATCCATTCGCCTCTGCTCCCAACGTCGCCACTATTACAGGCGACAACACCAGATTGATCGCAACGTTCACAGCGAGCACGAGAACACTGCACGCAATGTTGACGAAGGTTCTATTCACAATCGAAACCCCAATTATTGTTAACTAGCAAGCGAGCAAAGCTTGCGTATTGCCCGGTATCCGAGATTCACGATATGTTTCACAGGGTTATTAGCGATACGTTCAAGCTATTGGAGAATATCCAGCGAGCGCTTTTCGGCAATTCTATTTCATTGGCTTCTGAGGCTCGTGCTGCATCGCTGTAATAAAACGGGTAGTAAATCAGAGTAGCGTAGTGGAGACTATGCATAAGCCTGTCGAATTGGCGATCATCGAAGTCGAAGCCGAACTGGCGCGCGTCGCCGCCCTCCGCCATGACCTCGAGAATCGTTCTGGCGCACTTCTCGCAAGCACAGCAGTTTGACCCCCCTCCGACTCCCAGCAGACGCGTAGACTAATTGGGATTTGTGAGCTTTGCGAATACTGGACGATGTTCCGTACTTTGTCCTGCCTACTGAACTCGAACCCGTCGTGATGAACCCGAACACCACAGTATCTTACGTAATTGTCAATTGTCGGATCCGAAGCGCAGGTCACCCCTGCACGCGTTTCCGCTGTGTTCGATGACGCGATATAAACGATATTCTTTCCGAGCACCCAAGCAAGCGGGGCAGCATGACCTAGTATGCCCATACCATGCTGAAATCCATGCCACCAACCATCGCCAGACTCGGCAACCTTTCGAGTGAGGACGTCCTCATGTAGAAACGTTCTGAAAGTGGAGGCCGCTTCGTGGAACTCTACTCCGAAATCCTGCGCTACTGCCTCTCCGTGCGTGCGCACGCGTGTCCAACCAGAGATATCGCAAAGCTTACGTCAGCACCGCGCATCGTGAGCAGCGCTGGACGCTCTTCAATATGCTGGATGAGCGTGTTGAAGCATCGACGCCACCAGAGAAGAAGCAGACGGCGCCCTTTGCAGATTGCCGATTTTTCTCTATGGTATTAACCCTCAGTTCTCCGCCGAAATGCATCATAGGATACATATCTTTGTAGCCGCTCTTAATTTCAGGTAGGCATGCGAGAAAGTCCGCATCGCAGACGGGAACTTCGATTAGAGCATCATAGACCATGCTATGGGAAGGACGTTGGAGAGCAGCGGGACCATGGCGACCCCGGTGGGAACGCCACTGACGTCTATGTCATATTCGGCCTCGACGCCTGGCTCAGGTCGACGCCTCCGACCATGGGCCTGCAACCTCGTATCGGTAGCGGATGGTCATGCCCCCAATTTCGGGCGTCTCTATCTTGATAACATTGCTCGTCATTTCCCTACATCTCCGTATCCTGACCGTCTCTGAATGTTGTCCCCCGCGCCTCTCTAGCGACGAGAATGCGAATGTCCCCCAGCTTCCATCGGTACTCCTCAAGAGGAAACTTCCCTGGCTCCGGAACATTACTCCGTATTGCTTCGATTGCCTCGTCCGCGTTCTGGCAGAACCTCACATAGGGAAACTTGGCTATCCACTCGTAAACACTGCCCACCTTGCCGTTGCTGTTATTGAGCGCAACGCAAGGCGTGCCGGTGATCGCCGCGAACACCATGCCGTGCCAGGCGGTCGGTGACCACCAGGCGCGCTGCCGAAAACTCGGAGAGCTTGGCTAAGACCTCCCGTTCTCGCCGCTTCGGCGGCACGCGACGACCGACGGCGGTGTCGGTGTAGTCAATCGGTTCTCCCGGAAGCGCAGCCTCCACTGCGGCGCACAGGCTCCCGACGGTCGCATCGTCGAGGACGCGCTCGCGATCGGCGCGCATGCAAAGCAGGACGCCGTGACGATCGGCGTGTGCCGAGGGCGTTCGAGCCCGAGCACCACGTCCGGTGTGAGGAGGGTTCGGACGCCGGGGAAGTTCTCAGAGACGAACCGTTCGCTCTGCCGCTCGCGGCAGCATATGGTCAGGTCGGGGTGGGCGCACCACGAGGCGACAGACTCCTGGAAGAACGCCTCACCCTCGGGAGTTGAGCGGTCGAAGGTGACGGTCTGGGGGAACACGATGACCCTGTGATCTTGAAATGCTTCGAGGATGCGGCGGAAACGGTATTCCTCATTTGGCCATAACGCCCCAGGAACCCACCCCCATGAACCAAGATAACTTGTTCATGGGGGACAGCTTCGCTAATGCCTTCTCGAAGCCCTCTACCTGGTTGGCCGTCACCTCGGAATGGGAACCCATTCCGAACCATTCGTCGAGAAAACTGCTGTTCTGCCAGCGCGATGGCTGATCGCCGATGTTACCATGCTCGGGCGTATCCACAAGCAGATACGGACGAATGCGGGATGTCACGAAAAACCGCGCTGCCGCCGAAGCAAAACGCAGGGCGTAATAACATCGCCTTGCGACTCGCTTGATGGGATTCCTGGCGCTCATAATCTTCGACTCACTCCCTCAGGTATCTCAAATTGTCTATAGCTCGGGCTAACGGAATAGAAAACTCCGACAACGCGCTAAAAGCGTGATAGCTTGCGGAATCGCCTTGCACGTAAGACAAACCAAGGTCTGCTTGCTGCTGATGAAAGGATTCGCCAAGCATCTACGTAAACTGAGGCGATGTCGCAACTGTCTGTATTCCTCGGCCAGCTCGTTGAGCTTTCCTGACTTGGCGATTCGCGCCATAAGGGAGATTCTCGTCGAGAGACTAAACGCCTCTAGCTCCATCCTTGCTTGTATGCCCCGGCTATCGCAAAGAGCCCGCATCTCATTCTCGGCATCTAGTACCTCGAGCCTTTTCCGCGACATGCTCGCCATGATGCTTCCTCCGCGCTGAACGTACCTATATGCGGGGCTGTCGATATACCTCACAAGCTGGGAATCAGCAAACAGCCTGTATGTGGTGAAGACGTCTTCGTGAAGTTTCCCGACTGGATAGCGTATGCTGTCAAACAAGGTCTTCCGGTAGAGCTTGTTCCACGCCACAACATCGACCAGCCTTTGCTCTGCAATCAGCCTCTTCATCGCATCTACGCCTGAAACAGTCTCGCTCTCAATGCGATACGGGAAGCAGCACCCACCGCATACTGTTTGATAGGAGCACACGGATATATCCACTCCATCACTGTCGATAGCCTTTACCAGCAGCTCGATAAAATCGCTCGCAACGTAATCGTCTCCGTCAACGAGGGACACGAATTCACCACGCCCCTTCTCGATGCCGAAGTTCCTGGCATCCGACAAGCCGCCGTTTTCTTTTCTGAAGTACCTGAAGTTATCGAACCGCTCGGCATAATCAAGGCATATCTTCGGCGATTCGTCAGTGGATCCGTCGTCGATGAGCAGCACCTCAATCTCCTCGTACGTCTGCGAAGCGAGGCTTTCCAGGCACCTTCCGAGGTGTTCTGAGATGTTATAGACGGGAACGACTACGCTTACAAGTCCTTTGCTCATTGCTGTCCTCACCGCCTTTCGGCAGTTCCGTGGCAACCCCACAATGCAAAACCAGAGAGAGCAGGAGAATCATTCCGCCGCTGTGGGTTATCGGCATGCATTTCACTGCAGCCACAGCCAAGCACAGTACGGTCGCCACGATAAGATAGCGCATTGCTCCTGAAACGTTCGCTCCTTTTAGGACAATCATAGCAGGCCTTGCAAAAGCACCGCAGAGGAGAACAAGCCCTATAACCCCCGTTCTCCATAGCTCATTTACGTACCAACGTCGGAGTGAGAGAACCCGGACACACCATATACGGTGTGTCCGGTTCCGGTTATAGCCATCAGCGGGTCGGAAGGTTCCAGAAGCCCTCCCCGAACAGAATGGAGAGAGTATTGTGCTGGGTCGTGCCGAGGATGTCACCGAGAAGCCAGTCGATGATCTCCGGTCTTACCGTCGCGATCACGCCAATGATTACGGCAGCCACCAAAGCGATTATCAATGCGGTCAGCATGGTCGCAACGATGGAAAGTCCACTTGACTTGCCAGCATACAACGAGGCGATCACGATTGCGATGGCGAACAGCACCAACGGTGCGCGCGTCAGGGCCGGTACGACCAGCAGAAAAGGCACGGCGAACAGCCACATCTTTGAGGCCTCGCGGTCGATTAGAACCAGGAATGCCGGCAACGACGCTATCACGCCCGTTCCGAAACCATACAGATCGAGCATGCTATTTGCGAAGCCGTAGAATCGCCGCTCCGCGATCCAAGAGCCCTCCTGCATCTGCGTCGTCCCGGTATTCTGGAACATTATCTCGGTAAGCATATCTTTTATTCCCTGGTTGAAGAAAGCCGCCAGAGCAATAGCTGCCTGTACGAGGCCTGCGTAAATGAATGCTTTGATAACCTGGCTGCTCGTAAGATCGTGTTTGCCTGCATATACAAGCGCAGTTGTTGCACAGACAAGGCAGGTCGGCATCACAAGGAAGAAGGAGTATGCAGATGTTACGTAGTCAGATATATAAACCTCATCGCTCAGCAGCGCATTTACCAACATAATAACTACCCAATAGGTAGCAAAAGCACCGAACCAGGCACAGAAAGAGCGGCTGGCATACGAGCCGAGAATCCCTTTTGCTTTCGGCGCGTTTATGAGTAAATAAGGGACACTGAGCAGGGCGATCACGAGAACCAGGTTGACATCAGGCAGTACGGGCGGGGCAAAAAGACACAAGAAGGCATACAGCGAAAGGAATGTAACATTCTTTGTGTTTTGTTTGCATTTGCGCTCGGGAACCATCTAATTCACCGATTTTCTGTCTTGCTCAGACCTCGTACGCGCATTCAACGCTATCGCCAGAAGCTTCGAAGTAGCAGGGACTCCGAGAACGTCCGCAAGCGCAAACGCTACCCTCTCTTCACGGCGCAAGGGAACGGCTTTCACTCTCACCGATGAGAAGAGAAGTTTGACTCTACCCATAAACTGCTTTCTCATCTGCGATTCAGCTTGCCCGAAGATTCCAAGAAAGACAAACAACTGGGTCGTAAGGAATCGTCGCACCATAGCCTTCGACGCCTCATCGCCCTCGAATCTTGTCCAATTTTCGAAAAACCAGAGGTAATCCGAGATAAGGTCCGCCCCTCTTTGAGTGGAAGTGCTGGCGGCAGATTGGTAATACGCATACATACCCACAGGAAGATACTGCAGCGACTGCGTGTCGAGAAAGAGTCGCATTGACCAGTCAAGATCCTCGACAAATCTACTCGGGGAAGGGGTGTGCAACCGCAAACTCCTTCGAATGATCTTGTCCCACGGAGCAGCAGGCATCTTGTGCAATCGAGCAGCACAATGACGAATGTCTGAACCCTGCAGTTTGTCGTATCCGAATACCGCCGCGTACCCGTTACCGAGATCTTCTCGAGATCCATTAGGAAAAACTTTAGAAGAATCAAATAGGAAAAGATCCGTCTCCTCCGAGGCAAGCACATGCGCAACCTTACGATACGTTCCCTCTTCAACCAATCATCGCAATCAACAAACGCAATATATCGCCCAAGGGCAGAGCGGATACCATGTTTCTCGCGCTTGCCGCCCCTCCCTGCCTCTTTTTCAGTACTTTCAGTCGAGAATCCCTTACCCCTCGAGCACAGCTGACGTACCATCGTTGGAACCGTCATCGACAACAATAGCCTCAAGTTCCACATCTTGGAGAAAAATGCTTTCCAGACATCTCGCCACAGTTCTCTCTCCGTTGTGTACGGGGATAATGAAACTGATAAGAGGCTGCTTCACTCCTAAACTTCTCCTTCTTATGGCAGCCGAATCGAGCAGCGCGTACGCCGAACGCAGGATTCGGATTCATCTATTCTGTATATCGAGGCATAGTCCACGAGGACCGCATCAGTTCCAAATCTGGCAGCACGTATTCGCAGATGTTCTGGACTCTGAGCTTGGCTCTCATTCATATAGCTTTCAATCGCGTCCGCCCATCTTCCAGGGTCGCCTAAAGGGACTATGCAACTGTTCGCAAGCTCGCCCAGCACATCAGAACATCCGCGTGCGTTGGATGTAAGCACAGGCGTACCGGTCGCCATCGCCTCGATGAGAGATACAGGTAGGCCCTCACGCCTTGATGGAAGACAGAACAGGTCACATGCATTCAGAAGCGCCGCGATATTTTCACAAAATCCGAGCAATCGCACGCGACTTGAAACACCCAGCTGCGCTGCAAGCTTCTCAAGTTTCTCACGCAGTGACCGCTTCCAGCAATGAATAACTTCGCGCTATCCGGAAGCTGCGCTATTGCCTCCACGAGCACGCGCTGGTTCTTGTTGTCATTTAGATCACCGATGGCAAGCACGGCAAAGTCACCTGGAGCGAGGTTGAGTTCCTCACGCTTTGCCTCCCGACATTTGACGGAGACGAATCGCGAAAGGTCGACACCAACACCAGGGACATACTCCACGCGACAGTGAGCGAACCCCTTCGCTCGCTCGTAATCTTCGTTATTTATAGTGATCAGCACGTCAGTAAATCGCGACATAAAACGCTCAACCGGATACCACATTAGCCAGTTCGCGAGCGGCGCACCCTTGTAGAAGTGGAAGCGTGGGCGGTGTAAATGACCTTGGTCTTGGTTTTTCGTGCATTACGAGCAGCAAGTCTCGTAAGAACTGAACCCACTGGCGTGTGAGTGTGCACAATGTCGAATCGCTCCCGTGCGAACAACTCACGAAGCTGACGGTATGCCACCACTGTCTGTCTAGAGAACGGACTACGTGCGAAGTCGATATTCACAAAGTGATCGCAATACGAAATATCACATACTTTATCAGGGTAATCATTATTAGCAGCAACCCACGTCTCCCATCCCTGTTCCTTGAACCATTTGAGATAGGGGATATGAAACTTGGCAATATGGCCACGTACAAGAGTAGCGGTAAACAATACTCTACCGTGGTTAGGGAAACTCACCTTGCACCTTCCCCTGAGCTAACCACTCCAAGGGTTTTAAGGATGATTTTCCAATCTTGAATAAAACTTCTGTGTTCGATATACCAAAGGTCGAGCTCTACCTTTTCTTTAGGAAGAAGGTCATAGCCCCCTGTTACTTGAGCAAGTCCAGAAAGACCAGGGCGCACATAGGTTCTGTAATGCCACCCATGAATTCGTTTTTCAAATTCCTCGCAGAATGCAGGACGTTCTGGACGAGGTCCGACAAGTGACATATCCCTTTGAAGATGTTCCAGAACTGCGGAATCTCATCAATACGTGTTTTGCGCATAAACTTCCCAAAAGAAGTAACACGGGGATCGTCTCCTGCTGCCCACCGAGCACCTCGCGCTTCAGCATCTATATACATGGAACGGAATTTATAGACTTTGAAATACTTTCCATCTTTACCTACACGCTCTTGCGCATAGATTGCAGGACCAGGAGATTCGCTTTTAATCTTTATGGCAATAGCAGCCATAGGTATGGCTAGAACAATCAGAGCTAATCCTGTTGAGCAAACATCAAAGGTACGCTTAATAAAGCGGTATCCTATACCGCCTACAACAGTAGGCTCAGCTAAGGTGATTACGTCATCTCCTGGAAGAAGTTTCTCTAAAACCTCTTCAGGAATGCCATTCTCACGCAGCTGCGGTTCATGCTTACCAGCAGCATCCACTTCAGCTGCAGCTTTACGTGCTTCCTCGGAGATAGAACCGAATTCTAAAGAAGAGACATGAACTCTAGCTGCGTCTGCTGCAATAACATTTGAATCGCTTACATAATAAGCTGCTTCAGTTTCGCTATTCAGTTGTTCAGTAATTTGTGACAAGATTTAATGCGCTTTATTTGCGATAGAAAATAAATTCGATATCTAATGTTTTTTGACTATCTCTAGTCCTGCTTTGATGGTTGTCTTGCGACCACACATCATAATTTCCAGATAAGCCAGACGTTTATGCCTATCTATCTTTTTCACCGAACCAAGGTGATTCATTAAAGGACCTTTAAGCACGACAATCTCGTCACCTTCAATAATGCCTTCCGACATTTTCATGACGTGATCATCGTCACCAATGAATGCGCTAATTATTGTTTTCTCATCATCAGCTAAAGGAATGAAACGTTCATTGCCATCATGCAAAAGCTTCGTCATGCGGCTTACTTTATTGAGTTCTTTCCTAAAATCTTCCGGTGTCTTTGTATCCACGAATACATACCCCGGAAACAATACTTCTTGGCGATATTTCCACACACCGCCATATTTCTTCTTCACTTCATATTGAGGAATAAAGCGCGAAGCATACGTTGTTTCATCAGTCAGCTTTTCTATTTGGTGAATTACCGCATGTTCTTGCCCTCCAACAACTTGAATGACATACCACATACGGCTCACCTCCCGCTGCTGAGTAGATTTTCAGATACGGGATTTGGTATAGCTTCGCCACGCGGAATAAATCCCGTCAATTAAAACGTTTCATTCAAACTCTTAGCTGCTAACAAAACGCGCGCTCAGCGACGATTTTGCGCATTCAAAGATATGTGCCTTGGGTGGTCTTGAAGTAGTACGAGCAAGTCGTCACACTGACAAACTACTTCCATGCCCACCCCAGCAAGCCCGATCCTTAACGAAACGGCTTGAATATGAGTCATACGCATTCAAGCTCTCATGCCCCGAAGCTTAAAAGCTATGACTCATGTTCAAACGGTTTCCTCAAAACAACGTTGTTATTTAAGCTGTTTAATCTGCCTAAATAAACACTTTCGGAACAAACAATGCCTTTTCGGTATCAAACGTACCCGCCCTGCAGAATTACTGTTTTGCCTGTTAAATTGCCCTATTTGTTTTGTAACAATTGAACGCGTTCAACCGAGTAAGCCGACTCCAGAAGCTAAAACAAATAGCTCGCAGCAAAACCTTTTCTACATCCGAGCATGTGCTCCTTTGGCAAAAAATTCCTTGCGTGCACGCCATAAAAGCTCGTAAGCCAACGGCCCATGAGCATCGCTGGCAATAAAGTTAACTAAATCCTCCTCAAATAACTTTTCGCAGTTTTCTTTATGGGACTAAACGATCCTTCTCCCATAAAGTCTGCAGAAACCTGTATCTTGCAACCAGCTCCAATGAACTGGCGAACAATATCTAAGTTCTCCTGCACTGGTTTATAGCGCTCTGGATGTGCAATGATGACGGTGTAGCCTTTGCCTTGTAGCTGAAATACCATACGCTCCCAATCGGGTGGCAAACTGCGCGTAGGAAGCTCAAGTAAAAATTCGCCCGTCTCAAAACCCAAATAGTCAGCCCAATCCATCCCTAGCTCCATAAGCTTTTGTAGTTAACTTCAAGCCCATGGTCATTTTGGGAGCCATGCGAATTTTGGACACCTCTGCTTGCAACGCATTAAACGCATCCCACATTGCGTCGTAGTCAAACCAGGGATCACGGCAATGGGGCGTACAAACTAAAGAAGTAACCCCTGCACGCATTGCGGCTTCGACCATCTCTAGGGATTCCTCCATAGAACCCGATCCATCATCTACCTCAGGCAATATGTGACAGTGCACATCGCGCATAATTTAGTGACGCTTTCCCTGGGAACGGTCGATGCGCGGCGTATTGGAGCGACGTGCTTGCTGCACGCCTGCCGCCACTGCAGACTTCTTCCAAGATTGACTATTAGAAACTGGGTTTACCGTCGGCTGATTCGAACCTTGTGCTTGCGAAGTGCGTGCCTGTTGTGTTTGTTGCGCCTGCTGCGCTGCACGTTGCGCCCCTCCTGCTTGCGGTGTCTGATTTACACGCTGCTGGCTAGGTTGGTTTTGCGCATGGGTTGATTGATGTTGCCAGGCTGAACCCGCCTGTCGTCTCGGACCACGCGGAATAGCGGGAGTAGCAGGAACAACTGCACCCATGCTGCCGGATTCTCCCTTTTTCTGGGCGCGACGCGCTTCCTTTTCAGGGTTTACCCTCTGATTATCCTTGTTGTAATACGCATAGTAATACTCAGAACCCGTACCCTCGCAGAAGTTGCACAAGCACCAATAATATGAGCTTCTGCTTTCTGAAGCTGGTCATAAGCCGTCAAAATTTCATCGCGTTTTGCACCACCAATTTTGACAACCAAAATGACGCCATCAACCAAACGAGACAAAATAGCTGCATCAACAAACGTACCCACCGGTGGTGTGTCGAACAAAACATAATCGTAAGAATTGCAGGCATCGTCTACCAATTTGGCATATGCGCGAGAAGAAAGCAGGTCAGCAGGATTAGGGATATTAGGTTCAGTATCCAAGAAGTAAAAGTTCGGAATACCTGTTGCTACCACCGCATCTCGAAGTGTAAGCGCATGCGACATTACCGCATACGCTCCGTGAGTAGCATGTACTCCCAGCGCAGAAGCTGCGCTTCGGCGACGCATATCCGCTTCTACCAACAGCACGCTATTACCTGCACTAGCAATAGATTTTGCTAGCTCAATTGTTGTAGTAGTTTTGCCCTCATTGGGAACCGCGCTTGTAAGCACAATACTTTGCATAGGATTATCCACTGACGCAAAGCGAATATTTGCCAGCATGGTTTTAGTGGCGTTTTGAATCTCTAAAGAATTAGATGCTGCCTTTTTCTTTTTAGCCATCTGCGTCACCTCCTCTTATTTAATGGTTGGAATTTTGCCAATTACCGGAATATCCAACAGCTCTTCAATTTCTTCAGGTTTACGAATACGGGTATTAACCATGTCCATGATGACCACAATGGCTACCGCAACAAAAATGCCCGCCAAAAACGCTACCGCCACATACATGGTGCGTGGAGGGCCCGAAGGTGAATCGGGCGTTGCCGCCTGATCGATCACGTTAACGGCTTCAATGTCCATAATTTCCTGGGCAACCGTATTGGTGGTATTTGCAAGTCCGTTTGCAATAGCGGCAGCAGAATTAGGAGTATCGCCCGTAACGGCGATCGTAATAAGACGGGTTGTGGTCGAGCTGGTCACTTCTAGGTCGTAACTTGCAAGTTCGCTTTCAGCCATACCTAACTGATCTGCTGTTTGACTCAAACGCGCTCACTCTGGATAAGCTCGGACACGTCGTTAGTAAGCATCTGAGAAGCAGAAAGGTCAGTCGAAAGCGAGGTGCTCGATTGAGAATCGGAAGAATTTGCCAACACGTACATAGAAACGCTCGCGGTATACGTATTGGAAAGCATAGTCCAGCTTACCAATGCAGTTACTAGCGCAAACACGATAGGAAGCGCTATCACTAGTTTCAAATGCTTTCGTATGATTTGAAGGAGCTCTAAAAGGGTCATATATCAATCCTTGTACGTCGATCTTTCTGTTATCTCAATTGTTTTTGCTTCTTTAATTTCGGCAGTTCAGTGAAAAAAATTCGGGTTTCGTTGGATCAAAGTATTCGCTTACTTGCCAATCCGATAATTCGGATCCTCGCAACCTGCAACAACAAATCCCGCTACTTAGCCTGATGTGCTCGTATTCTGCCCTCCATCAGTTTGCCCCGAGTCGGTCTGTTCGGAATCCGTTTGCGCCTGAGCATTCTTTGTTAAGACGTTCGCTTTGCTTGGATCCTGTCCGGTATCCACCATCTGCATCATGTCTGCCCATTCGTCCTCAAGCGTAATGGCATAAGAAACACCATCAATGGTTTGGGTTGTAGAAGGAACCATGGCGGAATAGAAATAGTAGTGTTCTGCCTGCTGGAATGTTTGCGCTAACTGATAAGCTCATTTATGTCATAGTCAGTTGAAACACAGCTTGCTAAAGACTGCACCGCACCAGGAAGTTCTGTTGCAGGAAGAGAAAGAACCGTATCTGCGAGCGATTGGACCACAATGCGTTGATTTTCAGCACGCTGGAAATCACCCTCGTTATAGCCATAGCGTTCTCGAGCAAAAGCCAAAACCTGCTCGCCAGTCATTTTCTGCAAGCCTTCATTGAATTCGTACTTGGAATGACTTGCTCCCGTCTGATTATTAGACACGGGAACATCTACCCAAATACCACCCAACTGATCAACGGCGGTCTCCAATTCATCAAAATGAATTTCCACATAATGGGAAATTTCTACGCCAGAAAGTTTTCAACTGCCTGCACCGCTCCCGCAGGACCACCAACGCATAGGCGGCATTGATTTTTTGAGTACCATGGCCCTCAATTTCAACCTTGGTATCACGAGGAATCGAAACTAAGGTTGCTTTACCTACGTTAGCGTCAATGCGAGCCAAAATCATAGTGTCCGAACGGCTGGTAGTATCAGTTTCTCGCGCATCCGATCCTAGCAAAAGCACGTAATAAGGCTCTTGTACGGTACTTTCAGTCAATACCGAATCCAGCTCACTTTGTTGTTGGCTATCCATTTTCATGGAATCGGAAATAGAGTTCATATAAAGGGCAGCTGCTGCGCCCACCGCAACACACAGCACTACCAAAACTGCTAAAACAATCAGAACGATTTTCTTTGCTTTGCCATGCTTCTTGCGCTTTTTACGTACACGCACCAATTCGGGATCCGCAAGCGAAGGTGAAGACTGCCCCAAATGAGAGCCATTAGCTGTAGTGCGATATTGTTGATGGTTACTTGAAGTGTTGTTTTGCGAATTATTATGTGCGCCGTGTTTAGCCATAAAACCGTAAACGATTGCCTTCTTTCGCCTTTTAAACAGGCGAAGTAAACCTATACATACAGTTCACTAGCGTATCGGCAAAAAAGAAATATCAAAGAGTTTCGTAACGTTCAATGAAATATGTGTCATAAAAGCACTGTGATTTTCGTTAGCGTTACAAAATATTCACTAAGCGGCTAGGTGTTTTGAAAGCGTTCTCAAATCCCTCATATCAAAAAGCCCCTGCCTCAAAACGAGACAGGGGCTTCGTCGAAAACGTGCACGATATTTTCGTGCGCATTACAAATTATAAGGAATTATTTCTTACTTTATAAGGCTCTACCTTGGGATATTGAAGTTTTAGAAAATCAAGGTTTTGCATACTGCACGCTATTCAACTGCAAACTATTCGAAGTCGTACAAATCCTTCGTTGCTTGCTTAAAGTCCTCATACACTTCCTGGGCAATGGCGTCGTCCAAAACCAATTCAAATTCAGCAGGCTGGCCATCTTCATCAAGTTCAGTTACCTCTAAAACCGTAACTTCGCCAGAACCACCAACCTCAGATCCATCCCCAACGTTATAGAAAAAGCCATAACGACGATCCTGATGAATAATCAAACCCAAGAATTCCAAATCAACCGTATCGCCCGATTCATCTTGGAAGGTGAATACCGTACCTTCTTCTACTGGTGGAGCAAAATTGGTGCGCTACCCTCTCTCATTACTTCTTCCTCCTTTTGCGGATACCTCTAGCAAATCTTTCTTCTAGAAAAACTTGCTATCCCAATACATAACTCAACTAGGCAACGCGTTTGCGCCCGAAAGACACAGACGCAAACGCTCGAGATAAATGCTTAGTGACGCTTTTTATGCGTGTTGCGCTTGTTAGTCTTTGGCGCTTCTTTTGCTTTGGTCTCTACAACTGCAGCTTTCTTATCAGCAGAAGCTTCCCCTGCTGCTACGGTAGCCTGAGCCTCCTCCTTTGAGACAGGAGGCAGGTTGATGCGAACGTAAACAATTGAACTTCGGGCCCATATTTCTTGACCAGTTTCACATTCTTTTCCTCGCGTGTTTTCCACATCGCATAAAGCGGTGTAGCAACCGCAATGGACGAATAGGAACCCGCGATCAAGCCAACTGCCATAGCGAATGCGAAGTCTTTCAGCGTTTCGCCGCCAAAGATAAGCATGCCAAATACCGGAACAAACGAAGTCAAGGTGGTATTGATGGTACGAATGAATACCTGATTGATGGAGTGGTTTGCCATAGACATAAAGGTGCACTTCAATGAAGATTCCTTCATGTTGTCATTAATTCGATGGAACACAACCACCGTATCGTAGAGCGAATAACCCAAGATGGTTAACAGCGCCGCAACCATGTTCGGGGTAATTTCGCGCCCAACCAAAGCATAGATACCAACCACGATTATGAGGTCGTGCAGAAGCGCAACAACAGCCATAATGCCCATTTTGTACTCAAAGCGAATAGCAATATAGGCAATGATCAGCAATAACGACACTGCAAAGGCGATTGCCGAGGACTGAATTACTCCCGCACCCCAGTCAGGACCAACCGTATTCACTTCAAAGCTATCCGTTGCAATGCCAAGGCTGTCTGCAATCTGATTTGCTGTTGCAGAAGCTTCTTCAGGAGAAGTATTGGTAGTGCGAATCAAGAAACCAGCCGAACCATCAGAAGTGGTGGTTTGTACTACTGCATCGGGCTCGCCCGCATCGGCACATGCTGCACGCATATCTTCAATAGTGATATCGCCCGTGTTATGGAAAGCGATAGAAGTTCCACCCACAAACTCAATACCGAACTGAACACCCTTGATGCCTACTACCGCAACCGAAAGCACAATTAGTACAGCAGACAAGGAAAGAAGAATCTTGCGTGCACCCATAAAGTTGATGTCGCGACGCAAGAAACGTCCTTTGAGCTGATCAAGTGTCTTATGGGTAATGGATTTTGGCAAATCTGCTGAAGGCTGGTCAAGAATCTGATCGGTCTTCGCAGACACTTCAGCAGCTTTAGCTTTCGCAGCCTTTGTACCCACTGCTTTAGCGCTCGATTTTACCTTAGCATCTTCGTCGCTCTTCGCGCTTGGGCGCAAATTCTCATCAGGAGCAAGAGTAGTTCCTGTCAATTCGGCATATACCGGAGCTGCCTGTTCGCAGTCTTTAATACCCCAGAATCCTGGATGACGCGTAATGACCTTTGGAGCCAAAAGGCGAATGAGTGGCGCCTTCAAGAGCAACATCATTACGATGTCACACATAATGCCCAACGCCAACGTCATACCAAAGCCCTTAACCGAAGCGCTTGCCAAGAAGAACAAGGTCAGAGCTGAAACCAGCGTTACCAAGTCCGCGTCGATCGAAGTCTCGATACCATGGCAAACACCCGTGATAGAAGCCGCACGCACACTTCTGCCCATACGAATCTCTTCACGGAAACGTTCCAGAACAAGAATGGACGAGTCTGCCGCCATACCAATAGTCAGCACGATACCTGCAATGCCTGCCAATGAAAGCGAGAACAAGCCAAACGCAGAAAGAGTTGCTAATAATCCCAGATAGAAAATGGCGAATACCACCATTGCTGCTGCCGTCAAAAGACCAAGGCCACGGTAGAAGCAAATCAGATACAGAATAACCAACGTAAGACCAAGAATTGCTACCAAAAGACCACTCATCAGAGCATCCTGACCAAGGGTCGGGCCTACAACTTGGCTCTGCTCGTAGTGGAAGCTTACGGGCAACGAACCAGATTCAAGAACCGTCTGCAAAGACTGAGCTTCTTCGAGTGAATAGCCGCCCGTAATAGCAACCTGACCACCCGTGATTTCAGACTGAACGGCAGGAGCCGACTGAATCTGGCCGTCCAAAACAATAACAATCTGGCCGTTAGTAGGAGCCAATTCGCGCGTCGCCTGAGCAAACGCTTCGGTGCCTTCGTTATCAAGTGTCAAATTAACAGCGTAATAATTGCTGGTTTCTGATTCCTTATCCACCGTTACACGCGTGATGTTTTCGCCCGTAATAAGAGGCGTATAGGATCCACTAACGCTTCTATACTGCATCTCGCCTGATGGGAACTGATTTCCCATATCGTCAGTGATCACGCCTTGCTGCACGTAAGTGCCGTTAGCAATAGCGGTTTGGTCAGCTTCATCGGTAAAGGAATCAGCGCGAGCAAATTCCAATTTACCTGTTTTACCAATGGTTTCTAATGCCGTTTCAGTATCGGAAAGACCAGGAATCTGAACCAAGATTTGGTCCGTGCCCTGAACCTGAACTGTTGCCTCAGATGCACCTAAGGCATTAACGCGCGATTCAATAATTGCGCGCGACTTTTCCATGTCTTCCTGGGTTACTTCATGACCATCGGTACCCTGCGCGGTAAGAACAACCGAAAGACCGCCCTGAATATCCAGACCCTGATTAATCTTGTCTTGCGGCGGCATAAACATAAATACCGAAGCGATAACCAAAAGCGTCGTAACAATCAAAAGCCACATGTTACGACGGTTCAAGTTACCGCCACCGCCTGCCTGCTTTATGCGGCGTTCGCGATCCTTCTTGCGCTGCTTTGCTGCAGCAGCATTAGCACGCTGCGCGCGGGCGCGATCCTTTTCGCGTTTGCGCTCTGCACGCGCTTTTTCTTTAGCCTTAGCCTCGCGAGCCTTTGCTTTTGCTTTGGTGTCGCGTTTTGGTGCGCCGCTGGCTTCGTTTTTGGCTTCTTCGCCTCTTTTTCGTTATTTGGTAATTCGGCCATAATTATCCTTCTTGCACAAACAAAGAGGGATTCGCTTGCCTTGTTTGCTTTCGTCTTTTTAAACAATGCAAGAATACACTCTCATTCAAAAGTACATTAACGTCTTATGATAGCTCGTTATTCGTTAACCTGTTGTTACTTCTATAAAAACTGCAGCTAATACAAGGCAATACAGCAAACTGCAGCTTTATCAAAGTCAGTATGCGGAACTATCGCGCCGCATACCACTAACCCGCCAGATAGTACCGTGCGCCACGCATTCAAGGCGCACGACTTCTCTCGTTTCAGTCACCAACAAATGCAAGTGCCACCGATAATGCACGACAACCACAAAAGTCTCGCCGCCGCAGCGCCACACTCCGTGCAGCGCTGTATGTCGTACTAGTAATCTTGCGCAGCAGGCGAATGCATCCAATCCTGGTAAAAATCCTCATAAGCATCTTGCAAAACCGCTTCTCGAGCACGATTCATCAGATCAATCAAGAAATGCAAATTGTGAATACTCAGCAAAATGCTTCCAAGCATCTCGTTTTGCTTTACCAGGTGACGAATATAAGAACGACTATGTGTCTGACATGTTGGACAGGTGCAGTTTTCATCAAGCGGACCAAAATCATGAATGAAACGCGCATTGCGCATATTCATGCGTCCCTGCGACGAAAACGCCGTTCCCATGCGAGCAGTACGAGTAGGCAATACGCAGTCAAACATATCTACCCCTTCATGCACCGCACGCACTAGCGTTGTAGGATTACCAACGCCCATCACGTAGCGTGGCTTGTTTTCGGGACAGGCACGCGCTACCTCGCCCAAGTTTCAAACATCACTTCGTGATCTTCGCCTACTGAATAACCTCCGATACCAAAGCCTTTGAAGTCTTTGTGACCACCTCGCACGCTTTCGTCACTGATTTCTTTCAAACGACGAATCGATTCAAGACGCATATCAAGATTCATGCCGCCCTGACAGATGGCAAACAATGCCTGATCTTCGCGTGTATGTGCAGCCAAACAACGCTTTGCCCAAGCCGACGAAAGATCAACCGCACGCTGGACAAATTCACGTGTCGCAGGATAAGGAGGGCACTGATCGAGCTGCATAATTATGTCAGCGCCCAGTTTTTGCTGAATGTCCATATTGGTCTCTGGAGTCCAGCGAATCTTGCTGCCATCATAGATAGATGAAAACGTTACGCCGTCATCGTCGAGCTTTAGCGTGTCGGCTAATGAGAAAATCTGAAACCCACCCGAATCCGTAAGAATAGGTCCATCGTAGGCCATAAACTTATGCAAACCGCCCGCTTCGGCAATCAGGTCCGCACCTGGACGCAACGACAGATGGTAGGTATTCGAAAGTACAATTTGAGCACCAAGTTCTTTGAGCATCTGAGGACGAATACCCTTGACCGTCGCGCTCGTTCCTACGGGCATAAACAGCGGCGTACGGACCGTACCGTGCGCAGTTTCAAACAAACCAGCACGCGCATGACCCGACTGCGCCTCTAAGGTGAAGTCAAAAAGCGCCATTAGGCATCACACTCCGGCAAATCTTGCACAAACTGCAAGAAGTCTGCCATCGAGCCATGCTTGACGGTTTCGATATCGAAATCATCAGGATTCAACAACCAATCAGTTACCAAATACCCATCAAGCCCTAGCTGCATTGCCGCCAAATCCTCACGAGTGTTGTTTCCTACCATCAAGATTTCTTCTGGTTTTAGCCCGATCGCTTCAACGTTTTCGCGATAGTACGCCAGCTGAGGCTTTGTGCTCGTAGAGTTATCGTAGGTTGTGATGCGTTCAAACGCTGCAGGATCACATCCTGCCCATTGCACGCGCTTTTCTACCGCAACACGAGGGAACAGCGGCATCGTGGTTAGATAAGTCGATAGCCCTTTTCCTTCAAAAGGTTTACCACCTGTGCCGATTCGGGCGTTGGCGTAATGAGTGCACCCAGCTCATCAAAAGCGGTGGTATAGAACTCCTCCATGAGTTTCTCGTATTCTGCCTTTTCGTCTTCACCGATGTTTAAAAACGCACAGAACGTACGCCAAAAGCGCTCGTCATTTCGTCCGCCGTCTTCTTTCAGCATGGCAAAGACGCCTTTATTAAGCGCATCAACAAACTGCTTCGGATCATGTCCATGTTTGGCAGAAAACGCTCCAAGCGCCTCAAAATATGCTTTTAAAAAAGCGTCCATATCAACAGGGAGCAGCGTCCCGTCCAAATCAAAGAAGATTGCCTTGTAAGCACGTTGGGGCATTGTGGGCATTCCTTCCTATACGCATCGAAATTGTCAATCAGGTGTTAGTATAGAGTACGCTGAAAGGAGCGGAAGACGAACCTATGAAATTACTACTTCATGCTTGCTGCGGACCGTGTTCGCTTGAGCCAGTCAGACTTCTTAAAGAAGAAGGTCATGACATAACCATTGCGTATATGAATTCCAACATTTCTCCTGCAAGCGAATATCAGCACCGTTTGTCAACGCTTCTTGATTGGGCAAAAGCACAAGACATTCCAGTAATTGAAGGACCATACGAACCGGCCAGATGGCAGGAAGCCATACGAAATGCGTGGCATCCCCACTCATCGAACTCGGATTCCACTCAAACGTCTGCGCATACCAACCATGAAGTATCTGCGCCTAGAGCGTCATTTCCTCTTGAAGCTTCGTCGGCATTTGTGGCATCATCTGAGTTTGATACTTCACCTGCTTCCGAAGCAAACTCGCAGACAATCACCCCTTTATTCAACACTGGTATTGATCCCGAATTCGATCCAGCACGCAACCCTAAATTCGCCCATCTGTATCACGACCGCGAAAACCGCTGCCGAGCTTGCTATCGTATACGACTTGAAGAGCTCGCACGTTTTGCGCACGAGCACGGATTCGAAGGTATTGGGACAACGCTTACCGTAAGCCCTTATCAATACACCGCTATAATTCAGGAAGAATTACAGCGTGCCGCAAAGCCTTATCAGGGTCTTTCGGTAGTATTCAGGGATTATCGCCCCTACTATCCCGAAGCTACAAAACGAAGCCGCGATTTAGGGATGTATCGCCAGAATTATTGCGGTTGCGCATATTCCGATAAAGAAGCTGCCGCCGAGCGCGAAGCACGCAAAGCTGCACGCAAAAAGAAAAAAGCCGAAGAAAGAAGAGCTAAATTGCAAGCTTTAACCACCGATGATTTCGACTACGAATTACCTGAGGAACTTATCGCTCAAGAGCCTGCTCCTATCCGTGACGAATGCAGACTCTTGGTTATGAAACGCGACACAGGAACTCTTGAAGATAAGATATTTCGCGACATTATCGACTACCTTCAACCAGGCGACTTGCTTGTTGCCAACGAAACACGTGTCATGCCAGCGCGCCTCATCGGTCACAAGCGAGAAACCGGCGGCACCGCTGAAGTATTCCTGCTTCGCGAAGCAAAGCAGGATGCAAATCGATCAAATCAGTCCGCCACCTGGGAAGCGTTGGTGCGCCCTGGCAAGCGTCTTAAGCCAGGAGCTATCGTAGATTTTGTGGCAAGCAGCGAGGAAGACAACGAAAGCTCAAATGAAAACTCAAATGAAGAGGTGGTTCTCAGCGCAGAAGTCATCGATTGGGTTGAGGGCGCTCAGAAGGGCGAACGTCTTGTTCGATTAACCACGTGCCTGCCTTCCCTCGACGAAGCACTTCATGCCGTTGGGCACACGCCATTGCCACCCTATATCAAGAATTATGCGGGTGACGAAGAGCTTTATCAGACGGTGTATTCCCACGAAGAGCGCTCCGCTGCCGCCCCAACTGCAGGTTTGCACTTCACGCCAGAACTAATCGAGTGCATCAAAGAAAAAGGTATTGGCTGGGAAACTGTTCATCTTGAAGTAGGTCTTGATACCTTCCGCATTGTCGAAGAAGACAACCCCCGAGATCACCAGATTCACACCGAGCGATATACCGTTCCGCAGCAAACAGTCGATGCTATTAAACGCACCAAAGAACAGGGCGGACGAGTTATTGCAGTAGGCACTACGAGTGTGCGAAGCCTAGAGTCTGCATGGGATGCGGAGCGCGGGCTGATCGCACGCGACAGAGAGGCAACGAGTCTCTATATTTTGCCGGGGTATGAATTTAAAGTCGTCAATGCCTTGATTACGAATTTTCATGTGCCCCGCTCTACTCTTATGATGCTTGTTTCGGCGTTTTCAACACGAGACAACATAATGAAGGCATACCACCACGCCATAAAGCGCAAATATCGCATGCTTTCTTTTGGCGATGCAATGTTCATTAGGTAAAGGCAGCCCTATTCGCCGAAATACTCAGCTATCTCCTGCATACGATCGGATTGCGCCACCCCAAAGGGGCAGCGACTGTCGCAATGCCCACAACTCGTGCAATCGCTCGCATGCATCTCCAATTCACGATAATGGTTTGCCGCCATTTCGTCCCCCATGCATGCAAGATCATAATATTTGTTGATCAGCCCAATACTAAGACCCTGAGGACACGGCTGACAATGATTACAATAGACACATGAGCCCTGGTCAGTCTGGGGAGTCATCGTGGAAGTGCCGAATAATCACGCTCTTCAGGAGTAGCGTCCAGGTAAGCAAGTATTTCATGTAAATCCTGCAAACCACGAACACCTGGCAAGACCGTTTTTACACCCGGCTTATCTAACGCATACTGAATGCATTGCGCACGCGTTAAGGCCTTACCAAAGGGAGAGCGTTTCGCATCTAGCAACTGCCCCGCCGCGAAGGCTTTCATAACCGAAACACCAATACCAGCGCGTTCGAACTCGCGATACAGCAGCATGCGATCGCTCGCTTCTCCCTTTCCGTAATCCGAAGTATCGGTGTAGTCATACATGGGATTGATGCTAAACATCGCCCAATCCATCATGCCTGTTTCGATAAACTTCCTCGCCATCGAAACATCATGGGTGCTAAAAGCGAGATAGCGAATCGTGCCTTCCTTCTTGAGTTGACAGGCATAGTCCCAAATACCGCCATTCATTACTGCATCAAAATCTGCCTCTTCGTCGATGCAATGAATGAAGCCAAAATCCGCATAATCGGTATTAAGCAAAGCAAGTCGAGCTTCAAATTCGCGTCGAGCAATGTTCACATTTGTAGTCCATCCGTATTCACCCGATGCATAGTTTGCACCCAAGTGAACCTGGAGCAGCACTTTTCCTCGACGAGTCTTTAAAGCACGCGCATACCCTTCAAATGCATTCGCCTTACTCGGGATAAAGTCCATGATGTTGATGCCCGCATCAATTGCCTCGAGAACGGTTCGCTCAGTTTCGTCTACGCTCGCCTCATGCATGCTTCCCATGCCTAAACCAATGATGCTTACCTTCTCGCCACTATGAGGAATGGTTCTATACTCCATGAAACGCCCTTCTTGCTTGCATTATTCTCTGCGACATCCACGCAACATATGTGCAACTCGTCATAAAGCTACCGAGACAGACTCAACAGAGGCGAAAGTGGTTCGGGCAGAAATTAAAAGCGAGGTCAAAAGCCCAAACGAGAAAAGCCTAAACGAAAAGCAACTCTACGCATACCGCAGATTGCGCTGACGAACCTTACGTCAACACACTTTATGATGATTTGTCTTCAGTAAATATGTTACATGTTGTCACTTATTTCGTATCTTGAAGGTACCTCAAGCGATCATGAGCAACAAATACTTACTTTGCATAGTTCTTAATGCCTTTTAAGCATACTAAGTTTAGGTGCGTAAGCATTGATAGTTAGTATTCGGTTTTTATTCAGTTTTCGGGTTTGGATTCTTAAGAGAATTCAGCAAAGGACTTTAGAAATGTTTTCAGATGCAAGCCAAAGACACACTGCCCCAAGAATTGACAAGCTGAGAATGCACGAGTTTAAGAAACGATTCTTTAGTCCAGGGGCGGCT
>ENA-OQDF01000185-OQDF01000185.1-human-gut-metagenome-genome-assembly--contig:-NODE-185-length-23719-cov-1.789929_pt1 | contig 23719 bp, 46 predicted proteins | sample MGYA00242769_ERZ504597 | MGnify/ENA primary metagenome ERZ504597 (study PRJEB26092, sample SAMD00036305) | human gut metagenome | host: Homo sapiens | study: EMG produced TPA metagenomics assembly of...
TGCCTGCAAAGGCCCCCGCCGGGCGCTTGAAGGTGCTGCCGGCGCTGGCTTATTCCAGCGGCTGCTTTTCCACACGCTTGGCCATCAATTCATCCATTTTTGCACGGATGTCCGCTGCGTTTCCGGGCTGCAGATGGAACTGTGCCGAGAGGATGCAGCCGCTGTTCTCTTCAAAAATGCTGTGGCGATAGCGGAGGTCCAGCTCTGCGGCAGGCACTTCTCTGACCTCGCCTTCTGCCGCCAGATACCGCACTGTGGTGAGCACGTCCTTCATCTCGCCGCCGTAGGCACCCGCATTCATATACACTGCACCGCCCACCGTGCCGGGGATGCCGTAGGCAAATTCCAGACCGGACAGGCCGTGTTCCAGCGCAGCCCTGCACAGGACTGCGAGCCGGACGCCCGCACCGGCTGTCAGCATATTGCCTTCAACGGCAATATCGCTGCCCAGTGCCGAAACATCGATCACCACGCCGGAAAAGCCTTCGTCCGCAAACAGGATGTTGCTGCCGTTGCCCAGCAGGTAATAGCGGACAGCTTGCTCTTTGCAAGCGCAACTGCACTGCAGAGCTGCTGCTCGTTTTCCGGCATGACAAACAGCTGTGCCGGGCCTCCGATTTTAAAGGTACAGTGTGCCGCAAGCGGTTCATTCTCCCTGAACGGGATCGCTGCTGCCTGCAGTTTCTGCTTGAATCGTTCCATGATAACTTGCTCCTTTTGCGGTGTGGGATCAATCCATTTTATCGTCCAGACCCAGACGGATCAGCAGTTCACGCGCTGCGTTGTAACCCATCTTCTTCTGGCGGTTGTTGATGGCTGCAGTTTCCAGCACGACAGCCAGATTGCGGCCCGGTGAGACCGGAATGCTGGTGCTGGGAATGCTGACGCCAGAATGTCGTAGTATTCGTTTTCCAGACCGGTGCGCTGGTAGTTCTTAGTGGGGTCCCATGCTTCCAGCTGAACCACAAGGTCAAGGCTTTCGCTCAGCTTGACCGCGCCCACGCCGTACACACGGGCCACATTGATGATGCCAATGCCGCGCAGCTCAATGAAGTGGCGGATATTCTCCGGGGCAGTACCCATGATCTGGCGGTTGGACACCTTGCGCAGCTCCACCGCATCATCTGCCACAAGGCGGTGGCCGCGCTTGACCAGCTCGATGGCAAGCTCGCTTTTGCCAATGCCGCTGTCGCCCAGGATCAGGATGCCTTCGCCGTACACTTCCACCAGCACACCATGGCGGGTGATACGCGGTGCCAGTTCCAGATTCAGCACACTGATCAGGCTGCCCATCAGAGTGCAGGTGGTCTCATTGGAGCGCAGCAGTGCAACACCATGCTTCTGGGCCAGCTCCTGCATCTCCGGGAAAGGAGTCAGTTCTTCGCTGCGGCAGACGATAACAGCCGGCGGCTGCTGACGGAACAGCTGATCCAGCGCCTCGTAGCGTTTTTCCGGTGAAAGGCCGGACAGAAAGTTCATCTCGGCCAGACCCATGATCTGCAGACGCAGCTTATCAAAATAATCATAATAGCCCGCCAGAAACAGACCCGGGCGGTTCACTTCGGCGATCTCCACACAGATCTGATCCAGTTCCTTCGGCGTATAGACAACTTCCATACTGACACGGTCGGTCAGCGTTTTGAGCGAGACATTGAATGTGCCCATTCTTGTTCCTCCTGTGCTCCCTTTTGCTGCACAGCCCTGCCTGCTGTCAGGTACCGTGCAGGATTCCTTCTTATTATTATAATAGAACGATCGGTAAAAAACAATATTGTGCGGGCGGCTTTTTCGCAGCCCGGCAAGAATGCACGCAGCAGCGCAGCCATGTACTGATTTTTTACATTTTTCTTACCTTTACACGGATTTTACATTCCCTCGATTTTGGATTTTACATTGCATCTGTATACTCAAAATCAGAAGAAACACATCAAAAACACGTCAAACAAAAGTGAGGAAATCTTTATGACCATCTTCAATGTCTTTTCCCTGCTTGGAGGTCTTGCCCTGTTCCTGTTCGGCATGGACATCATGGGCAAAGCACTGGAAAGCAGGCCGGCGGCCAGCTGCAGAAGATCCTGAGCAAGCTGACTGACAACCCCCTTAAAGGCTTTTTCCTTGGCCTGTGCGTCACCGCTGTGATCCAAAGTTCCAGCGCTACCACGGTCATGGTGGTCGGCTTTGTCAACAGCGGCATCATGGAGCTGCATCAGGCCATCGGCGTGATCATGGGCAGCAATGTGGGCACCACTGTCACCAGCTGGATCCTGAGCCTTTCCGGCCTGCAGGGCGACAGCCTCCTCATCAATCTGCTCAAACCCACTTCTTTCAGTCCTTTGCTTGCATTTATCGGCATTTTGCTGTATATGTGTAAGAGTGAGAAGAAAAAAGGCGTGGGTACCATCCTCATCGGCTTTGCCGTGCTGATGACTGGCATGACCACCATGTCTAACGCCGTCCTGCCCCTGCAGAACGAGGCATGGTTCACCAGCCTGTTCACCCGCTTTTCCAACCCCCTTCTGGCGTCTGGTGGGTGCCCTTGTTACCGGCATCATCCAGAGCTCCAGCGCCAGCGTGGGTATTCTGCAGGCGCTGAGCGCCACCGGCGTGATCACTACGGCAGTGCCATTCCCATTATCATGGGTCAGAACATCGGCACCTGCGTTACCGCGTTGATCTCCTCTGTGGGTGCCAACAAGAATGCACGCCGTGCTGCCATGGTCCATCTGTACTTCAACATCATCGGTGTGACCATCTTCCTTGTCGCTTTTACGGCCTGAATACGGTCTGCCACTTGCTTTTGTGAACACCACCATCGAGGCATGGGCATCGCTGTGGTGCACTCGGTGTTCAATATCGTGGCAACGCTGGTGCTGCTGCCCTTTGCAAACCTGCTGGAAAAACTGGCCATCCTCACCATTCCGGATTCGCCGGAAAAGGAAGCTTTGCGCTGCTGGATGACCGCCTGCTGAACACCCCTGCCGTGGCTGTGGAGCGTGCACGCTCTGCAACTGCTGAAATGGCAGAGCTTGCCCGTGTGGGCGTGATGCAGGCCATGAGCCTGACTCATGAGTGGAACGACACACTTGCGCAGAAAGTCCGCGAGGAAGAGACGCAGGTAGACCGTTACGAGGACGCTCTCGGCACCTATCTCTCAAGCTTTCCAGCCGTGACGCTGAACCATGCCGACAGCCAGAGCGTAAATACCCTGCTGCACACCATCAGCGATTTTGAGCGCATCAGCGACCATTCCGTAAACCTGATGGAATCTGCCGAGGAGATGCACACCAAAGAAATCCCAGTTCTCGCAGGATGCCCGCGACGAGCTGCAGGTGCTGGAGGATGCGGTGCAGGATATTCTGAACCGCACCACTGATGCTTTCCGCAAGGGTGATCTGCATCTTGCCAGCAAGGTGGAACCGCTGGAAGCCGTGGTCAACGAGCTGGTACGTGCCATCAAGGCCCACCACATTGCCCGCCTGCAGGCCGGCAGCTGCTCCATTGAATATGGCTTTGTGCTGGACGACCTGCTGACCAACTATGAGCGTGTGTGCGACCACTGCAGCAACGTAGCCGTTGCACAGATCGAGGTTGCACAGGACAGCTTTGATACCCACGCATACCTCAACGAGCTGCGTCACGGCAATGACACCAAGGAAAGTGAGGAATTCCATCGCCGTCTTGACCGTTACCGTGAACGCTATCTCTTCCCTGAAAATCAATCTGCGGAGGATTTTGACAAATGATCTATATTGTTGAAGACGATGCCGCCATCCGGGAGCTGGAACAGTATGCCCTGCAGTCCAGCGGATACGAAGTGACCAGCTTTGAAAGCTCTGAGCCGTTCTGGCAGGCCATGCACGCTGCAGAGCCGGAACTGGTGATCTTAGACGTGATGCTGCCCGGTGAGGACGGTTTTTCCCATCCTGAAAAAGCTGCGCAACACCCCTTCCTGCGCAGGCTGCCCATCATTATGGTCACGGCTAAGTCCAGCGAGCTGGACACCGTGCGCGGGCTGGACTGCGGCGCCGATGATTACATCTCAAAGCTTTTGGATCATGGAATTTTTGAGCCGGGTGCGCGCCGCCTTGCGCCGCTCGGCTCCGGAAGCACGTCCCAACGTACTCAGCTTTCACGAGATCCTGCTGGACAATGCCCGTCACAACGTGACTGTGAGCGGAACGCCGGTGGAGCTGACCTACAAGGAGTACAGCCTGCTGCGTTTGCTGCTGGAGAACACCAATCTGGTGGTGACACGCGAGACCATTCTGCAGGTGGTGTGGGGCACCGACATTTCGGTGGAGAGCCGCACTGTGGATATGCATATCCGCACCTGCGCAAAAAGCTGGGGGATGCCGGCAAATACATCTGCACTGTGCGCAAGGTGGGTTACAAGCTGACCGATGAAGAGGAGGCCGGTGAAGAATGAAGCTGCGCAGCATGGAAGAAAAAATCAGCTACCGCCTGTTCCTGATGGGCTTCCTTGGTCTGCTGTTCACGGCGGCGCTTTGCATCTTTGTTTTTCACAAGGCATTCACGGCTCAGGCATGGACCAGCTTGAGCGGGAAGCCGATCTGGTAAGCGCCGGTTATGATCTGGTGCAGGACCCGCAGCAGCTTCGTCCTTGTTACCAATGATCTGCGCATCACCCTGATCTCGCAGGACGGCAGCGTGCTGTTTGAATCTGCTACCGATCAGCCCATGGAGAACCATCTCTCCCGCCCGGAGATCCGTCAGGCCATGACCGAAGGTGTGGGCCGGGACATCCGCGATTCCCAGACCATGGCTACGAGACCTATTACTATGCCGTACTGTTGCCCAACGGTGAGATTTTGCGCATGGCACAGGATGCAGAAACGGTCTGGTCTATTTATGATTCGACCTGCCTGCCATCGTGCTGAGCTGCGTTGCACTCATGCTGGCCGCCGCTGTGCTGGCAGCTCTGCTCACCCGTGCATTGGTCTCCCCTGTGCTGAGCATGACCGAAGATCTGGATCATATTCAGGACAATGTTCCCTATAAGGAGCTTGTCCCCTTTGCCGAAAGCATCCACTCTGACCGCATCCTCCGTGAGAACAATGAAAAGATGCGGCAGGAGTTTACTGCCAATGTCAGCCATGAGCTGAAAACCCCGCTGACCAGTATTTCCGGCTATGCGGAGCTGATCGAGACCGGCATTGCAAAGCCTGAGGATGTGCCGGGCTTTGCCCAGAAGATCCATGTGGAGGCCAGCCGTATGATCCAGCTGGTGAACGATATCCTGCAGCTTTCCAGTCTGGACAACGCCAGCGAAGCCGGTTCTGAGCCGGAGATGGAGACAGTGGATCTGCTTACCGTTGCCAAGGACTGCGTAGAGCGCCAGAAGCTGAATGCCCGCCGGGCTTACATCTCACTGAACTGTCTGGGCGAAGTGCTCTTGTGCACGGCAACCGTGCCCTGCTGGACGAGCTATGCCAGAACCTGTGCGATAATGCGATCCGTTATAATCGTCCCGGCGGTAAGGTACAGATCACCACAGCCTGCAGCCGCGACGGACACTGCACCCTGACTGTGGCCGATAACGGCATCGGCATCCCGAAAGAAGCACAGTCCAGCGTGTTTGAGCGCTTCTATCGTGTGGATAAGAGCCGCAGCAAGGCTACCGGCGGTACCGGTCTGGGCCTTGCCATCGTCAAGCATATCGCACGCATCCACAACGCACGCATCAAGCTGGAAAGTCAGGTGGATGTGGGCACTACCATTACTGTCACCTTCCCCACTGCCAACTGAATCACATCGGTAAAAATCTCACGTCTGCCTGCAATTGCGGGCAGGCGTTTTTTATTGTTATCTTTCTCTGCCCACACCGTTCTGCAATGCACTGCGCTGCTGCAGATGCACAAGGTCGATGCCCTGCTGCCAGAAAGACTGCACCGTCTGCGTGCACAGTTCTGCCAGCTGTTTGCACTGTGCGGCGCTGGGCTGCGGCGTATCATAGCTGCGCTGACAGTCCAGCCGCAGACTGGCAGTTTCTTCCCGCAGGTGACAGACACGCTGCATCGGCGGACCGTTACCGGCTCACCTTCCAGCCAGAAGTATGCACGCCTCCCATTTCCAGCAAAAGCCGCGCTGTTTCCGCCTGCCGGGCCTCCAGCTCAATGCTGTTTTCCACTCGCCAGAGGATGCTTGTATCTGCAAGTGCCACTTCCTGTTTCTCTGCCCGCAGCTGCGGCAGAAGCATTCCGTCCTGATACTGGTAAAGCCTCGGCATCTGGTCTGTGCACTGCTTGAGCAACTCAAGCAGTTTGTTCGGAAATTCCTGCTTTTCCGCTGGAAGTTCCTCCAAAAATCCATCGTCCATCTCCAGCACAGAAACTTTGCCGATACCCTGCCCTGCCTGTTTTCCAGCACCGTACGCTCATACGCTGCAAGCAGCTCTGCCGATGCATTTTGATCGATCAGCAGATAATCGCACAGGCGGTAATCCGCCTTTTGCGGCAGTTGCTTTTGAGCCGCCGCCAGCGCTTTTGCCAGCGTGTCCGCCTGCGCCAACTGCAGCTGCACAGCCCCAGAAGCCTCGGATGCATCGGCGGCGGCTTCCGGAGCCTGATACAGCAGCCCTACGGTGATGGACTGTTCCTTCTGAGCAAGATACAGCGCACGCACCATGCTTTTTTCAGTGGTCTCGCAGCGCAGAAAAATCAGGCACCACCCGATCAAAAGCACCGCACTGAGAGAGCGCAGTTTCTTCTGCTTCATTTTGCCGCTCCTTTCCCGCACTGCACCGCGCGCTGCCACACGGTACGCACTGCCGCGCAGAGAAAGCCGATGCGGAAGATCGCGCAGGTGAGCCAGATGAGCAAAAGCAGCGCATCCATGCGGGAGAAAACATCTGCACTCCATGCCCGCAGCAGTTCCTGTGCCGGGTAATCCGCTGCGCCAAATACGAGGCACATCCCGGCAGTAAGACCCGCCTGTGCCAGAAAGGTGAGCCATGGCAGCCAGGACATGCTGCGCGGCTCTTCATAACCTGCAAGAAGCGGCCAGAACAAATACTCCGCATACAGCGGAACACGCGGCCAGCGGGCCAGTTGCACAGCATCTGCCGTCAGCAGGTGCGCCCAGTCCATCTGCCCGGCAAGCCCTGTCAGACAGACCAGCCCACCCAGCAGCACGAACCACCACAGCACCCGTGCCGGAGCATCCCAGCCGGAAGGCGGAATACACCACCCTGCCCAGAGCAAAAGCGGCAGCAGGCCGATCAGCGCCATGGAGCGGAACTCCTGCTGGCAGATGTTCTGGGTCTGCATTACGGTTTCAAACAACTCTGCCAGAAACCATGCTCCTGCGGAAAACAGCCAGACCCACTGCATGGCTGCCCGCTGCCAGCAGGCAGAGAACACCCCACTGATGCATGTGAGCAAAAGAGCCTGAACCGCTCCATGAATGATCATCCCACGCGGAGAGATACCGGTCTGCATTTCTTCTGCCAGCGCAGCTGTCCACACGCTCAGTGCCAGCACGGGAGCAGAAAAGCCTTTCTGTTTTTGCATCATTTTCCCTCCCGTTTCTGCCAGATATTAAAGTCGTGCGCTGAAAGACGGCGGTAGTTGCGGCGGATGATGCCATCCTCTTCCATGGGCCGCTGCGGGAACGGATGCGCCGCCAGATATGGCACCTGCAGGCAGGCTGTGCCGGAAAGACTGAGCAGAACTGCAAAAAAAAGCCCCCGCAAGGCCCACCGGCCCGGCAAGACCTGCAGCCAGCACCACACCTAGACGCAACAGCGTAGCAGGCTCGTACAAAGAGGGCGTGACGAACACCGCGATGGCCGTGATGCTTGCCACAAAGATCACCGGCGTGCTCATAAGCGTGGCGAATGGCAGCATCGCCGATGATCAACGCGGACACCAGACTGACCGAATGCCCCAGCGACTGCGGCATCCGCAGACCTGCTTCCCGGATGACCTCCAAAATGAGTATGACCAGCAGCATTTCAGCAAACAGCGGCAGCGGTGTGGCCTTCTCCGCCGCTTCGATCTTGTACAGAAGCTGCGGTGGGATCAGCTCCGGCAGGTAGACCGCCAGACAGACGAACACACCCGGCAGAAATACTGTGAGGTAGAACGAAACATATTTGAGGATGCGCAGAAAGAGGAAACACGGCGTGGATGCATAATCGTCCAAGCACTCAAATTTTCGTAGAAAAGAGCCGGAAGCACCATGCAGAGGGACTTCCGTTGACCAGCACCACGATCTTGCCCTCACAGATCTTTGCCGCCGCCACGGCAGGCCGCTCGGTGTAGCTTACCGGCGTGAACAGCCGCGCCTTGCCCGGCAGCAGCCACGGCACAAAGTAACTGGAATCCAGCAAAAGCTCCGGCTTTGCAGCGGCAAGCGCTTTGCGCACACGGATCACCATGCGGAGTCTGCCCTGTTTTTGCAGTAGCAGATGGCGTATTCCGTTTGCATTTCGGTATCGGCCTGCGCCACCTCCTGCACCAGATGTTCGGTACGGATGAGCCGCCGCAGCAGGCTCAGATTGACCCGCAGCAGGTCGCAAAGCCTTCGCGGGAGCCGCGCAGATTGCCCTCCCCGGAAGGCTCGTCTACCGAGCGGAACTTCAGTCCCTGCACCGAGAAGGCAATGCCCTTTGCGCAGCCGTCCAGCAGTAAGACCGCCATGCCTGCCGTCATTCGTTTGATCAGATCAGCCAGATCTGTTACCGGCTCACTTTCTGCCGGAAATGCTGAGCCGTGCAGGATCAGCTCAAAGACCTGCGGCCCGGTGCAACGCTGGCCTGCCTGCTGCGGCGGTGCCTGACGGCTGGCCGCATCCAGTAAAAGCTCCCACAAAGAATCCAGGCTTGCCATGCCGTCAAACAGCAGGATGCTTCCCCTGCAATGATAAATCGTGATCTCCTTGGCATAATAATCCGCAGAGGTGCCAAACATTTTGTCCAGCACCGCAAGATTTGCCGCAAGGCTCTGTGATAACTGCCGCATCCAACCACTCCTTTGCACAGCAGTATGCCCGGCTGCAGCGGCATCCATTCCGCCAGAAACGACAGGAGGTCTTGTTACTTGAAGCTTCTGATCTGCCGCACGATCATCATTTATCTGTGCGTTCTGTTTGCCATGCGGCTGATGGGCAAGCGCCAGCTGGGCGAACTGCAGCCCGAAGAACTGGTGTCCACCATTCTCATTTCCAATCTGGCATCCATCTCCATTGAATCGGAAGAGGTGCCCATCACATCCAGCCTGATCCCGCTGTTTCTCATTGCAGCGCTGGAACTGCTGGGCTCCGTGCTGAGCTTCCGCAGCCAGAAATTCTTCAACTTCTCTCCGGCAGACCCAAAACGGTGATCTTGGACGGCAGATCGATCAGAAAGCCTTGCGGATGCTGCGGCTGACCACAGCTGACCTGATGGAAGCGCTGCGCGGTAAAAATATTTTTGACCCACGGGAGGTCTCCTACGCGGTGATCGAGACGAACGGCACCCTTTCGGCAGCACTGCGGCCAGAAAAAGAGCCAGCCCGTCTTGCTGACCTGCAGCTGAAGGTGACCCATACCAACGCCACCATTCCCTTTGTACTGGACGGACAGGTGCTGGAAGACAACCTGCGCTGGTGCGGCAAGGACCGCGCGTGGCTGGAACGCACGGCGCAGGCCAACACCCTGCTGCCGGAAGAAATTTTGCTGCTGATCGGCAACGAGACCGAGGATTATTTTTTGCTAAAAAAGAGAACCGCCGTGCCGGCGGCTCCCATTGAGGTGAGCGGATGAAGCGGATCTATGCATGTATCGCCATTGTGGCCGTACTGTTGAGCGTGGCCTTTTACAGCAGCTGGAAGGTGCAGAGCTTTGCGGATGTGATCTCGGCAGACCTTGACACCGCCGCCGAAGCCATCCGCAATGCCGACTACCCTGCCGCCCGGCAGCACTTGCTGATGGTGCCGACCGGTGCGACCAATGCGCACCAAAATGAACCACCTGCTGCGCACCGCAGATTTTACCGAGCTGGAAGCTGCACTGCGGGCGGCGGACGGACACCTGGAAATGGGTGCCCCAGAGGAAGCCTTTGGTGAGCTGCGCCGCGCACAGGTACAGGTGGAAACACTGGAATGGCTCTCGCACCGGCTGGTATAAACAAAAACACCGGCCTGCCCCATTGGGCGAAAGCCGGTGTTCTGATGCGAATTATTTCTGTGGTTCCTTGCGGTCGCCCATCAGCTTTTCAGCTCATTGAAAAACTTCCACGTCTGCAAACTGACGGTAGACCGATGCAAAGCGAACATATGCCACTTCGTCGATTTTTTTCAGTTCCTGCATGGTCAGCTCACCGATGCGCACGCTGGGGATCTCACGGTCGTAGGAGCTGAGCAGCGTCTGCTCAATGCTGCTTACCGCACGCTCCAGCGATTCGTAGCTGACTGGCCGCTTGGCGCAGGCACGCACCATGGCGTTGAGCAGCTTCTGCCGGTCGAACGGCTCACGGGAGCTGTCCTTTTTGATGACCACAAGCGGAACAGTCTCCACGACCTCATAGGTCGTAAAGCGCATATGGCAGCTCAGGCATTCGCGGCGGCGGCGGATGCGCTCACTGTCTTCGGTGGGGCGGGAATCGATCACTTTGGATTCCTCGGCTCCGCAATAGGGACACTTCATGTTCTGTTCCTCCTGTCCGGTCTGACCGGGCTGTGTTTTTAGGCTTTGGTCTTGGGCTTGCGCTCACTCCACAGCACCCACGCAGAGGTGGAAACGCACAGCGAAGTGTACACGCCGCTGATCATGCCCATCATCAGCGGGAACGCAAAGGTAAAGATGCTGTCCAGACCATACAGCTTTGCCACGATGCACATAACGCCCAGCGCCATCACCGTGGTAATGGTGGTGATCAGGGTGCGGCGGGCGGACTGGTTCACCGAGTGGTTCACCAGCTCTTCAAAGGATGCCTTTTTACCCATCAGGGTGCGGTTCTCGCGGATACGGTCGTAGACCACAACGGTATCGTTGATGGAGTAGCCAAGGATGGTAAGCATGGCTGCAATGAAGTTGCCGTCCAGCGCGGTGCGCAGCAGCACAAAGGTGCCAAACACCACCATCAGGTCGTTCACAAGCGCCAGCACTGCCATCATGCCGCCGGTCAGGCCGCCGATGTTCTTGAAGCGCAGGGCGATGTACAGCAGGATCAGCACCAGTGCAAACACCACGGCAACCAGACTCTTCTGCAGGAACTTGGTGCCCATGGCAGCGCTGACGTTGCTTAGCGACAGCTGTTCAAAATTGTTGTCCGGGCAGCTTTCGTTCAGGCTGTCCAGCAGCTTGGCCACCTGCTCGGTAGTCACTGTTTCGGTACCGGGCATCGAGATTTTCAGGGTCTGGTCACCGGTAGCAACATTCTCGCCGGTCTGCAGGGTCAGGCCGTTATTCTCCAATGCAGAGGATGCAACCTTCTGCACATCCGACATGGTAAAGCTGCCCTCGTAGCTCAGGGTGATCATGCACCGCCGGTGAACTCGGTATCCAGATGGACACCCAAAACCACTGCGCACAGCACGATGGCTGCCATCAGGCAGGAGGAGATCGTCAGGAAGCGCTTGCGCAGGCCCACAAAGTCGATGGGCTTCTTCTCGGTTTTTTCCTTGCCGGGCTTTTCAGCGCCGTAAAGCCAAGGATTGCGCAGTGCCTTGATGGATGCCGCACCGCGGATCATCACACGGGTAGCAAACACGCCAAACACAAAGTTCAGCAGCACGCCGGTGAGCAGCGTGTAACCGAAGGCATAAATAGTGCCTGCGGTGGAGGGGCCAAAGGCAAAGAACACAAAGTGGAGTGCCTTTGCAAACATGCCGTCCGAGGGGCCAAAGGCACCCATCAGCACGATGGCCACGATGACGATGGTCACGTTGCCGTCAACGATGGGGGTCAGGCCGCGGGCAAAACCGCTCTTGAGCGCTCCATCCAGAGACTTGCCGTTTTTCAGCTCTTCCTTGATGCGTTCTGCCGTGATAACATTGGCATCCACGCCCATGCCGATGGCAAGGATGATGCCTGCGATGCCGGGCAGGGTCATGGTAAAGCTTCAAACACCGGGAAGTAGCCGGAAACGAACGCCAGCGTTGCTGCCACCTGACCAGCCAGTGCAATACATGCAAGGAAGCCCGGCAGACGGTACAGCATCGTCATGAACACCACGATCAGTGCAAAGGCGATCAGGCCGGCCAGAACCATGGCGCTCAGGCTGTTCTCGCCCAGGCTGGGGCTGACGGTGGAATAGCTGTCCACCGTCAGTGCAAAGGGCAGTGCGCCGGAGTTGATCTGGCGGGCCATCTTGACGACCTGCTCCTGCGTGAAAGGATTGGAAGCCGAGCTTGTAATGATGGCAGAGCCATCGGTAATAGCGGTGTTGACCGTGGCCGTGCTCACGTTTTCATCGTCCAGCCAGATGCTGATGGTGCCGCCCGATGCAGCCAGCTTTGTGGTAGCATCGCCAAATGCTTGGCACCGTCATCGGTGAACTTCAAGGAGACGAAATATTCCGAAGCACCGCCATTACTGACGGGGCCATACTGAGCTGCGGCGTCTCGATCATGGAGCCGTCCAGGATCAGCTCACCGTCCGCACTGCTTCCCTCGCGGAAGGTCAGATAGGCGGTGGTGCCGATCTCATCGATCGCAGCTTCCGGGTCAAATCTGTCTCACCGGACTGCACGGGAACTCCAGGATCAGACTGTCGGAATTGTTATCCACATACAGCTCATAGTCGGTCACGTTCAGCGCCACGAGACGGTTCTCAATGACGAGCTGGGCTGCTTCCAGCTGTTCTTCGGTAGCATCGTAGCCATCCGACGGCACAAAGGTGACGTTGACACCGCCCTTGATATCCACACCGAAGCGGATATCCTTTGCACCTTTGATGTAGGTCGTGGTCGTATCGCCGTACTTGGCATACACACCGAAGAACGCAGTATACACAAATACCACGATCAACAACACTGTGGCGATCAGATGCCATGCTTTGCCTTTTGTTTTCATAAAATTCAGGGAACCTCCAAAAGCAGCAGTTCTTGCAGCTGCCGCCCGTATTCTAGTGCGGACCGCCTGCTCCGGCGGGCCTTATCATTTCCGCAAGGGGGCCGTCGTGCCGGCTTTCTTGCGACAAAACTCCCCTGACGGCCCAGACGGGCCGCACAGAGGAGATAAAATCAAAAATGTTAGTCTGCCTTGTCAGCCAGCAGTTTTCTGCCACAGCCAGACGCACACAGATGCACAGCAGTTCGGAAGCGGTTTCCACCTCGTCCAGACTGGGATAGTGGGCGCAATGCGCAGATGAGAATCCTCGGGGTCCTTGTGATAGGGATATGCAGAACCGGCACCGGTCAGGGTCAGGCCCGCATCCTTGCACAGACCCGCCACGCGCTTTGCACAGCCGGGCATCACATACAGCTGATGAAGTAGCCGCCCTTGGGGTCCGTCCAGTGGGCAATATCCCCGCAGGGGATGAGGTTGTTCTTGAATGCGGTCTTGACGGCATCAAAGCAGGGCACCAGACGACGACGGTGCTTTGCCATGTGGGCCAGCACACCTTCCTTGTTCTTCAGGAAGCGGACGTGGCGCAGCTGGTTCATCTTGTCGTAGCTGATGATCATGACCGAGAAGCGCTTGCAGATATACTTCATGCTGCTCTCGCTGCAGGCAATGGCAGAGACACCTGCGCCCGGGAAGGTGATCTTGCTGGTGGAAGTGAACATGAACACACGGTTTTCGTTGCCGTACTTCTTGCTCTCGTTCAGCAGCACCGGAGTCTCGATGATCTCATCGGTCAGGTGATGGACGATATAGGCTTCATCCCAGAAGATCTTGAAATCAGGCGCAGCGGTCTTCATCTTGGCAAAACGCTCGATGGTCTCATCGCTGTAGGTGTAGCCATCGGGGTTGGAATACTGCGGCACACACCAGATGCCCTTGATGTCAGGATCCTCGGCCACCAGCTTTTCCACAATGTCCATATCCGGGCCATTGGGGGTCATAGGCACGCTGATCAGCTCAAAGCCAAACTCCTCGGTAATAGCAAAGTGACGGTCATAGCCGGGCACCGGGCAGAGGAACTTGCGCTTCTCCACCTGAGACCAGGGGCACGGAGACTCCGGGAAACCGAACACATAGCCGATATTGACGAGGTTATACATCAGCTGCAGGCTGGAGTTGCCGCCCACGAACACTTCCTCCGGCTTTACGCCAAAGACATCCGCAAACAGCACGCGGGCCTCCTGCAGGCCTTCCAGCTCGCCATAGTTGCGGGCATCCGTGCCAGCATCGGTGGTGTAATCGTTCATCTTCAGCAGGTCCATGGCCAGATCCATCTGGTGAGGGCCGGGCTTGCCGCGGGCCATATTCAGCTTGAGGCCCTTGGCCTGAAATTCCTTGTACTTTGCTTCAAGCGCTGCCTTTTCGGCAGTGAGTTCATCACGATTCATTGCAAGATAATTTGCCATTGAAAACACACTCCTTTATCGTACTTCCTGTTACCCATAGCGCCAGAGCGGCATTTTGCGGAGCATTCCTGCCAGGGAGCGTTCCCCATGCCATTCCAGACCTTAATATTATAGTACATTTTGCCCTCGGAAACAAGAATAATAAAGCAAAAAGCCCTGCCAAAAGCAAAAAGCTTTTGAAACAGAGCTTGAATGCCGGGTCTTTGCTCCCCTGCTGTACGCTAAAAGCGTCAGCTCAGAGCGACCTGATTTTTATAGCGCTTGCGCACCGCGCCGTATTCCAGATGTGCTTCGCCGCCTTCCACGGTATCTTCATCCACAGTTACGCGGATGATGGTAGTATCGGTGGGCACCTCGTACATGATGGGCAGCAGAATGCTTTCCATCACGCTGCGCAGGCCGCGGGCACCGGTCTTGCGCTCGATCGTCTTGCGGGCAATGGCGTGGAGCGCTTCATCCGTGAAGTTCAGTTCCACATTATCCATGCTCAGAAGTTCCTTATACTGCTTCACAAGGCTGTTGCGCGGCTCCTTGAGCACGCGAACCAGAGCGTCCTCGTCCAGATCGTCCAGCACGGTAATGACCGGCAGACGGCCGATCAGTTCCGGGATCAGGCCGAACTTGACCAGATCGTGGGTTCCACCTTGCGCAGCAGAGCCTTCTCCGCTTCGCTGGAATTATCCTTCAGGCTGCTGCCGAAGCCCAGTGCGGACTTATCGGTGCGGCGCAGGATATACTTATCCAAGCATCAAATGCACCGCCGCAGATGAACAGGATGTTGGTGGTGTCGATCTGGATGAACTCCTGCTGCGGGTGCTTGCGGCCGCCCTGCGGAGGAACATTGCTCACAGTGCCCTCCAAAATCTTCAGCAGGGCCTGCTGCACGCCCTCGCCGCCCACATCGCGGGTGATGGAGGGGTTCTCACTCTTGCGGGTGATCTTGTCGATCTCGTCGATATAGATAATACCGATCTGTGCCTTCTGCACATCAAAATCCGCTGCTTGGATCAACTTGAGCAGAATGTTCTCCACATCCTCGCCCACATAACCGGCTTCGGTCAGGGTGGTGGCATCGGCAATGGCGAAGGGAACGCCCAGCATTTTTGCCAGAGTCTGTGCCAGCAGGGTCTTGCCCACGCCGGAAGGACCCAGCAGCAGCACGTTGGACTTCTGCAGCTCCACATCGCTGCCCTTGCCGCTGAGGATGCGCTTGTAGTGGTTGTAGACCGAGACGGCCAGCACACGCTTTGCCTCGTCCTGACCGATCACGTACTGATCCAGACCTTCCTTGATCTCGGCCGGGGTCAGGATGTTGATATCCAGATCGTCCGCAGGCTGGATGTGTACACGGTTTGCACCGCGGGCCGGTCGGGCGCTTTTGGGCTGATCCGGCTTGTCGGAAAGCAGGTCGTGGCACAGGCCGATGCATTCGCTGCAGATATTGACACCGGGGCCGATGATCATACGCTCCACTTCGTCCTGATGCTTTCCGCAGAAGCTGCAGACCAGATCCTTTTCGTTTTTGTCTCTGCCGGAATTGTTATTTGCCATAGCTGTTTTTCCTTATCCTGGGTAAATTAAATGTCGGCGGCTCAGCGGTGGGCAATGACTCATCGATCAGGCCGTATTCCTTTGCCTGCAGTGCGGACATATAGTTGTCGCGCTCGGTATCCAGCTGGATCTTTTCCAGCGGCTGGCCGGTGTACTCGCTGAGCATGCGGTTCATCTTATCGCGGATATACACCATGTGCTCGGCATGGATCTTGATATCGGTGGTCTGGCCGGAAAGGCCGCCGCCCTGCCCGCCGATCAGCGGCTGATGGATCAGAATTTCCGAGTTGGGCAGTGCAAAACGCTTTCCCTTGGTGCCGCTTGCCAGCAGGAAGGCACCCATGGAGCTGCCATGCCCATGCAGATGGTGGAAACATCGCACTTGATATACTGCATGGTATCGTGGATGCCATGCCGGCGCTGATAGAGCCGCCGGGGCTGTTGATATACAGGCTGATGTCCTTATCCGGGTCCTGCCCTTCCAGATACAGCAGCTGTGCCACAACAAGGCTGGCGGAGGTATCGTTGACATCCTCGCTCAGAACGATGATGCGATCGTTCAAAAGACGGGAGAAAATATCATAGGAACGCTCGCCATGGGACGACTGTTCCACAACGTAAGGAACAAAACTCATAAAGTTCGCCTCCTGAAATGGAATATAGTATTTGCAAAATTGACCGATACGGTTTCCCTGCCGGTTCTGCCGTATCGGTCAATTTTTACAACCTTTGATTGAAACCGTGCAGCATACTGCCCGCTTCAAAGGAACACAGGAGCTGATTACTCAGCGTCTGCAGCCTTCTCTTCCTCAGCAGCCTTCTCCACGATGTTTGCGTGGCTCTTGATGAAGTCGATGGCCTTGTTGATGGCCAGATCCTTCTTCAGGTCGTCAACATTGACCAGCTCACGAACCTTGTCCTCTTCCATCTTATACTGGTCAGCGATGCGCTTGATCTCAGCGGAAACTTCCTCCTCGGAAGCCTCGATGTTCTCAGCAGCAGCAACAGCCTCCAGAGCCAGACGGATCTTGACCTGCTTCTCAGCCTGCGGCATGAAGGAAGCGCGGAACTGATCGACGGACTGGCCCATATACTTCAGGTAGTCCTCGAGGCGCAGGCCCTGCTGCTCCACGCGGAATGCAAAGTCGTTGACCATCTCGTCCATGCGGGCATCATACATTGCCTGGGGGATCTCACCCTCCATGCTCTCGATGACCTGATCCACCAGAGCGTTCTCAACAGCCAGATCGTCCTGCTTGTCCAGCTGCTCCTGATTGTTCTTGCGGATGGAAGCCTTGAACTCGTCCAGAGTGTCGTACTCAGAGCAATCCTTAGCCAGCTCGTCATCCAGAGCAGGCAGCTCCTTGTACTTCACTTCGTGCAGCTTGATCTTGAACACAGCAGCCTTGCCAGCCAGTTCGGCAGCCTGATACTCGGTGGGGAAGGTAACATTCACGTCGAACTCTTCGCCAGCGGAGTGGCCCACGATCTGATCCTCAAAGCCGGGGATGAAGCTGCCGCTGCCCAGAGTCAGGCTGTAGTGCTCAGCCTTGCCGCCCTCGAAAGCCACGCCATCGACGAAGCCCTCGAAGTCGATATCAGCGATGTCGCCGTTCTCAGCAGCGCCCTCACGGGTCAGCTCACGGGCGTTGCGCTCCTGCACACGCTTCAGCTCAGCTTCAACAGCCTCGTCAGAAACAGTATGGACAGTCTTTTCAACTGTCAGACCATTGTAGCTGCCAATCTTGACTTCAGGCTTGACAGCGACCTTGACGGTCAGGGTGACACCGTTGGTCTCATCAGCAGAGTCAACAGTGACCTCCGGACGGCCGACCGGCTCAACGCCAGCTTCCTTGACAGCAGCCTCGAAAGCCTCGGGGAACAGCTCATTGATGGCATCATAGGTAAAGACATCCGCGCCGTACATCTTCTCGATCAGAGCGCGGGGAGCCTTGCCCTTACGGAAGCCGGGAACAGCGTACTTCTTGCCTTCCTTCTTGAAAACATCGGCAACAGCTTCTTGAAAGCCTCTGCGTCGATGGAGAACTGCAGTTCTGCCATGCTCTTCTCGAGCTTTTCACACTTGATGAAATTCATTTGTTTTTCCTCCACTCAAAATTCTATTGCGCAGGGCAGGAAGTTTTTGCCCTTTGCAACCGCGCACTGCGTCCTGGATGAACTTGCTTTTGCAATATGCGGGGACGCGCGCGCTCAATTGGGTGCAACAATCGCGTCAAAAACTATTATAGCACGCTCCTGACACAATTGCCAGCCCAAATTGTTAATTTTTATTGGTTTTAACGGTTCAATTGATGCGGTACGGGCAAAAACGCAGCCCATCGGCACTGACCAGCTTGTAGTGGATGCCATCCACATCGCCCTGCACCGCATAGCGGATGGCATTGCCGTGCAGATGGCCATAATAGCAGGTCCTGATGCTGTATTCCTTTAAGGTGGCCACGATCTCCGGCGCACTGGTGCCGGTATATACCGGCGGATAGTGCAGGAACACCAGCTTTTCCAGCCCGGGTTCGGCGGCATCAAGGCTCATGCGCAGCCGTCCGATCTCGCGGTTCATCACCTTTTCGTCGTGGGCCTCGCCTGCATCAAACAGCCAGCCGCGGGTACCGCACAGTGCATACCCCTCTACACTGTAGGAGTTGTTGTGCAGGAATGTGCAGGGTATCAAAGCCTTCTGCTTTGAGGTAGGCATTCATCTTGTTCACGGTAGACCACCAGTAATCGTGGTTGCCCTTCATGATGATCTTCTGCCCGGGCAGGCTCTGCAGAAATTCAAAATCCTTACGGGTATCGGTCAGGCGCATGGCCCAGCTGATATCGCCCGCCAATACAATGGTATCCTCTGGTTTGATGAGCTTGCGCCAGTTTTTCTCAAGGCGCTCCACATAATCATTCCAGCCGGGAAAAATATCCATCGGCTTGGAAGCGCCCAGAGAAAGGTGGGTATCGCCAAGCACAAAAAGTGCCATGTTTTTACTCCTGTTCTAAATGCAGCAGGATGTGTTATTCCTGATAGCCCAGCGCCACCTCGGCGATCTGCGCAGGATCGATCACGGTGTTAAAGCGCTCCGGCTTCTGGCGCAGTGCGGCAAGGCTTGCCGGTGCGGTATGCTCGGTAGCTGCTTCCAGCTGCTGCATTGCTTCAAAATCATTTTCCGGGGCGGTGCGGCCCAGTGCTTCCAGCACACTGCGCGGGAACTTGAAGGGAGACGCGGTGGACAGCACCACCATGGGCACGCCCTCGCGCTTTTTCTGCGCTGCCACATGGAACGCAACGGCGGTGTGGGTATCACACAGGTAATTGTCCTTCTCGTAGCGGACACGGATCTCCCCTGCCACTTCTTCCTCACTGCTCCAGCCGCAGGAGAAGTTCTCCTGAATGGCAGCCAGCGTCTCCGGACGCACAGTATAGCTGCCGGTCTCGGCAAGGCTCTTCATCAGGCCCGCCACCTCGCATCACTGCCGGTGACATGGTACAGAAGGCGCTCGAGGTTCGAGGACACCAGAATGTCCATGCTGGGCGAGGTGGTCTTGAAGAACTCCCGCTTTGCGGTGTAGGTGCCGGTGGTGAGGAAATCGGTCAGCACGTTGTTCTCGTTGGAAGCGCAGACCAGCTTGCCCACGGGCAGGCCCATGCGCTTTGCATAGTAGCCTGCCAGAATGTCGCCGAAGTTGCCGGTGGGTACGCAGAAGTCCACTTCATCGCCGAAGGTGATCCTGCCCGCCTTGATCAGCTGGGCATAGGCGGCAAAGTAATAGACGATCTGCGGCACCAGACGGCCCCAGTTGATGGAGTTGGCGCTGGACAGGCGGATGTTCCGCTTGGCAAGCTCTGCTGCAATGGCAGTGTCACCAAAGACCTTCTTCACGCCGGTCTGTGCATCATCAAGTTGCCGCGCACAGCGTACACTGCCACGTTGGCGCCCTCCTGCGTTGCCATCTGCAGGCGCTGGATCTCGCTGGTGCCGCCCGTGGGATAGAACACTGCGATCTCCACGCCCGGGATATCATGGTAGCCGTCCAGAGCTGCCTTGCCGGTATCGCCGCTGGTCGCCACAAGGATCAGGGTCTTTTCCGTGCGGCCCAGATTCTTTTTGGCTTCCACCAGAAGCTTCGGCATCAGCTGCAGAGCATAATCCTTGAATGCACAGGTAGGGCCATGCCACAGCTCTAAGGCATAGGTGTCCCCTTCCACCGGGGCAAGATAGCCTGCCTTGCCGCCAAAGGCCTCTCCGTAGGTCTTGTGGGCAGCTTCGGTCAGGAAATCCTGCGAGTAGTCGGTCAGATATTCTTTGATGACGCAGCTGCCATGGCCGGGTAGTCCAGCTCGCACAGTGCCTTCACATCCACCTGCGGAAAGCTTTCCGGTACAAACAGACCGCCCTCGTTGGACAGGCCCTGTGCGATCGCTTCCGAGGAAGTCACTTTGCGGTTTTGGTCTCTGGTACTAAAAAACTGCATTGTTGTCGCTCCTTTTTCGCCGTAGAACGTGCAAAGCACGTTCTTCTGCTGTGGCAGAGAAGCCCTCTGCCCGTACATTTTCCCACCGGGGCCGTTGCTTTACGTGAGAAAAGCGCCCCTTATAATATGTACCATCCAGCGCCCGCTGTCAAGAGGGAACACTTCTGCCACGTCAAATCGCACCGGTGCATCGCTCAGGCCGTTCTGCTGCAGATAATACTGTGCCGCACAGATCAGGCGGCGCTGTTTGGGCCGGTCCACCGCTTCTGCCGGGCTGGCCAGAGAGCCTTCCGCACGGGTCTTGACCTCACAGATGACAATGGTCCCATCCGGCTCCTGCACCACAACATCCAGCTCACCCATCCGGGTGTGGAAGTTGTGTGCCAGCAGCCTGCAGCCCTGCTTCTGATACCAGCGGGCCGCAGCTGCTTCTCCCCTGCGCCCTGTCTCGGCGCGGTTCACTTTCCGTTCTCCGGCCAGTAGCCCTGCTTTTTGAGGAAGCTGCGGCGGTAGAACGGCTGGATGCCGTACTGGGCGATCAGCTCATAGTGGAGCTTGGTCGGGTAGCCCTTGTGCTTTGCCAGCTGATACTGCGGATACTGTCTGTCCAGTTCCAGCATATAGCGGTCACGGCTGACCTTGGCAAGGACGGATGCTGCGCCGATGCTGGCACTGGTGGCATCGCCCTTGACCACCGGCTGTGCCGGGACCAGCAGCCTGCCGGGGTGCGGTTTCCATCCACGAGAACAAGGTTCGGCACGATGTCCAGCTCTTCCACGGCCTGCTTCATGCCGCCCATGGTGGCGTTGAGGATGTTGTCCCGGTCGATGATCTCCGGCCCCACAAAAACAATTTTGTAGGCCAACGCCTTTTCAATGATCTCATCAAACAGAGCTTCCCGCTTTTTCTCGGTAAGCTTTTTGGAGTCGTTGATGCCAAAGACCGGATTCTCCGGGTCCAGAATACAGGCCGCTACGCACACCGGGCCGCACAGAGGGCCGCGTCCGGCTTCGTCCACGCCTGCAAAGCAGCCATACTGACTGCGTACAGCGGCATCGTACTCATACAGCGGAGCCGAGATCTCCTCGTCGGAACGGCGCTTCATTCGTCATCCTCCTCGGCAAAATCAGCCAGATCATCCCGCTGCGGCGGACGCTCCAGCGAGATGCGGCCCCACTTGCAGGCGCGGAACTCGTCCACCAGCATAATGGCGCAGCGCTCGGTGTTCACCTCGCCGCCGCGCACCAGCAGACCGCGCTTGCGACCGATGGCTTCCATCAGCTCGTAGGGCGGCAGGGCCAGCGTTTCGGCATCCAGCTTGTAGCGCTGGGCCACAAGGTCGGGGTAGTTGCGGCGCACCTCGTCCAGCAGGTTCATGGCCAGCTCTTCCACATCCAGAATATCATCCTTGATGGAGCCGATAAGGCAGATTGGACGCAATGGTCTTGGAGTCGAACTTCTTCCACAGTACGCCGGGCATATCCAGCAGATCAAATTTGTCGGTGCTGACCCACTGTTTGCCCTTGGTTACGCCCGGGCGGTCTGCCGCCTTGGCGCGGGCAGAGCCTGCAAAGGTGTTGATGAAGGTGGATTTGCCCACATTGGGGATGCCGCACAGCATCACCTGCGTCTTGGCACCGCCCATGCCGCGGTTCTGGCGGCGTTCCAGCAGGCCCGCCAGTTCTTTTCAATGGCAGCCTTTACCGCATTGGCACCGCCTTCTGCTTGGCGCTGATGGCCACACAGCCGGCATCTGCCGCACGGAAATACTTGATCCACTCTTCCGTTACAGCCGGGTCTGCCAGATCGGCCTTGTTCAGCGCGTATAGTTTCGGCTTGCGGGCGTGATGCGCTCGATCTCCGGGTTCAGGCTGGAAAGCGGGATGCGGGCATCCAGCAGCACAAGGCTGGCATCCACGTGCTGGATCTCCTGCTCCATCATGCGCAGAGTCTTGGTCATGTGGCCCGGGAACCACTGAATATTGTACTGGTTTGCAAAGCGGGTATCCATTTCGTTCATTTTACCACCCCAAAATCTGTAAAGGCATAAAGCACAAAAGCACCCTGCCCAGAATGTCCCGTTCGTCAATGCAGCCCACATAGGTGGAACGGCTGTCCAGTGATTGGTTGCGGTTATCACCCATCACGAACACCGTGCCCTCCGGCACCGTATACGGGAAAGTTACATCATAGCCAAGATAGGTAGGTTCTGCAATGTAGTCCTCCTGCAAGACCTCACCGTTCACCGCCACGGTGCCGGTCGCATAATCGATGGAGACCGTATCGCCGCCTTTGGCGATGACACGCTTGACCAGCGGCTTGCCGTAGGAGGTATAGCTGTCCACAATGACCACGTCACCACGCTGCGGTGTATAGCCTGCTCCCCACACGATGAGCTTATCACCGTTCACCAGTGTGGGCACCATGGAGCTGCCGTCCACCTGAATGATGCGGAAGAAAAACGAAAAGATCAGCACCAGCACCAGCGCTGCCGAGATCAATGCCTCGTACCATTCCAGCAGGTTCTGCCCACGCACGGGCTTTGCCTGTTCCTGTTTTTCCATATCCGGTACACCTCACCTTCTGGTTTTACACTGCTGACCCGATTATACCGCAGCCGACAGGCTCTTCGCAAGAACGGTGCCTGCAAAAAGCCGCATTTTTTCCGAAATTTTGATAAAGAAAAAAGGGACAACAAGGTTGTCCCTTTTCTCCCGTTTCAAATCGGGGATGATCAAATATCGCTCTTGACCTTGGCAGCCTTGCCCGTACGACCACGCAGGTAGAACAGCTTTGCGCGGCGGACCTTGCCCTTGCGGACAACGGTGACCTTCTCGACGAAGGGGCTGTTGATGGGGAAGACACGCTCGATGCCAACACCGTAAGCAACGCGGCGAACGGTGAAGGTCTCAGCAACGCCGCCGTGCTTCTTTGCGATCACAGTGCCCTCAAAGGCCTGAATGCGCTCACGGTCGCCTTCCTTGATACGAACATCAACGCGGACGGTATCGCCAACGTTGAACTGGGGCTTTTCAGCCTTGATGCTGCCTTCAGAAATAATCTTCAGTGCGTCCATTTTGAATCCTCCATTTGTTTTAGACGTTCATACACGGCACTTTGCCGTCAGAGGACCGCCCGTTTAATGATATTGTCATTAACCCGCTGTGGTCTCAGCGGACACTAACGCCTAAATAGGATATCACAAAACCTGCG
>ENA-OQDF01000186-OQDF01000186.1-human-gut-metagenome-genome-assembly--contig:-NODE-186-length-23639-cov-1.866664_pt1 | contig 23639 bp, 35 predicted proteins | sample MGYA00242769_ERZ504597 | MGnify/ENA primary metagenome ERZ504597 (study PRJEB26092, sample SAMD00036305) | human gut metagenome | host: Homo sapiens | study: EMG produced TPA metagenomics assembly of...
GTTGTAAACGTTGTGGAAACCCTACTGTCGTCCGTAAATTCAAAGGTGTATTGGTTCTCTCCCCTTTTAAACATTATTAATCCGCTGTATTCATAGATGTCGTAAGAAAAACTTGTTTTTAAATAGCGTTGAGAAGCTTTGCCTCTTTTTCTGTCGATCACAAAGGGAAAATAAAAAAGAGCCCCGTATTTTCCAGGGTAACTTTGCTCCGATTCCCACACTTCCAATACACCAATAGTTCCAACTAGATGCTGATATTTAGAACCGTGGGGAACTTCTTGCAGCACCGCAAACCTACCACTCTTACAGAGCTTTGCCATGGATGAGTACCCACCCTTTCTAAAACAATTCAGCACTTAGTTGAGAATCGAATCCATCAACTAAAATATCCCGATAATTGGCTTCTACCATAGCACGGATTCGTATCTTTTTTATTCTGATTAGGAGAAAGATTGCTGATACGCATCAACAGTTAATACCATTGTTGACTATCAGAGAATACCTGACCTTATCGCCTTCTAACTAAACTGCACATCAAATAAAATCTAATTACTGTTAAAGTGACTTTCCAGCGCTCTTAATTGCTTGCTATGCAGCTTCAGCTATTACTTCCTGGACCTTCATCTGTCCTAGACATAAGAAAAGGGAAGCTAAGCTTCCCTTTTCTTATGAAACATAACACATATCTGCGATCGAAATGATAAACAAACGCAGGATGCACGTTAGATTAATGCGAGGCTTCACTCGCCGCTTCGATAAGCTGACGGAACGAATCCGACTGCAATGCAGCGCCTCCGATTAAGCCGCCATCGATATCAGGCTGAGCAAGTAAAGATTCAACATTGCCTACATTCATGGAACCGCCATAAAGCACGCGACAAGCGTCTGCAACGCCTTTGCCAAACATATCAGCTATAGTGGCACGAATTGCCGCACACACCTCTTCAGCTTGTTCTGGAGTTGCCGTACGACCTGTGCCAATCGCCCAAATTGGTTCGTAAGCAATTACTACCTTTTTCATGTCAGCTTCATCAAGACCAGCAAGAGCGGCACGTACCTGCGCAACGATAAAAGCAACATAGTCACCTGAATCACGCATGGAAAGCGATTCCCCAACGCAAACAATAGGAGCAATATCAGCTTCAATCAGTGCTTTTACTTTCAGATTAACTGAAGTGTCAGTCTCATTAAACATCTCGCGACGTTCTGAGTGACCCACAATACAGAATTCGCAGCCAGCCTCTTTGATCATAGGAATAGAAATTTCACCGGTAAAGGCGCCTGATTCTTCCCAATGAACATTCTGGCACCCACAGCAATCTTTTGTTTTATCGAAATCAATTACGGTATATACCGATTTAATATCAATAGCAGGAGGACAAACAACGATATCCACGTTATCCCACTTGCGATTATATTGATTACACAACTGCTGAGTTAAAACGATTGCTTCAGACATCGTTTTGTTCATTTTCCAGTTGCCAGCCATTAAATACTTACGCATACATTCCCCCTACTACAACGTACAACAACATTATCTGCTTAATTATTACCAAGTTTGCGAAATTGCGGTATAGAAACAGACCAACCGAAACAAAACTGTCTACTTTAATGCCTCAACGCCAGGAAGTGCCTCCCCCTGTACCAGTTCCATAGAAGCACCGCCGCCAGTAGAAATAAAGGTCATTTGATCAGCCAACTCAAACTTATTAACCGCTGCAACACTATCACCGCCACCAATGATCGTGTCTGCCTGTTTGTTAGCTGCTACTGCCAAGCAACGCCTTTGGTGCCTGCCTCAAAGGAAGACATTTCAAATACACCCATTGGACCGTTCCAGAATACGGTCTTTGCATGAGCAATAGCCTCTGCATAAGCCTTTGTTGACTCAGGTCCAATATCAAGCCCCATCATGTCAGAGGGAATAGCATCTACACCACACGTAACGGTACGAGCATCATTAGCAAAAGCGTCGGCGCAAACCACGTCAGTTGGTAAAAGTATAGAAACTCCCTTATCTGATGCTTTTTTAAGCATTTCTGCTGCACGCTCTACCCATCTTGCTCCATCAAAGAAGTACCTAGCTGTATCCTTGCGCAACCAAGAAAGTAAAGCACATACCGCCACCAATGATGAGCGTGTCGCACTTATCGATAAGGGCATCAATGACGGCAACCTTATCAGAAACTTTGAACCGCCGAGAATTGCGACGAAAGGATGATCAGGCTTATCAAGCATTGAGGTTAGTGTGGTTACCTCTTTTTCCATAAGCATTCCCGCATAAGCAGGCAGATATGAAGCGACACCTGCCGTGGATGCATGAGCACGATGAGCTGCTCCGAAAGCATCATTTACATAAACCTCAGCCAAAGAAGCCAAGGCTTGCGCAAATTCAGGATCATTTTTCTTTTCACGCTTGTCAAAGCGAAGATTTTCAAGCAACGCCACATCGCCGTTTTGAAGGGAATTAACAACTTGTTTGGCAGATTCACCGATCGTATCCGATACGAAAGCCACTGGCTTACCCAATACTTCTGACAAATATTTCGCAACAGGGGCAAGCGAGAATTCCTCTTGATAGCCAGTCCCATCAGGTCGTCCTAAATGGCTACACAAGATAACTTTTGCTCCTTGATTAATTAAATACGTAATAGTAGGTAATGCAGCCTGAATTCTTGTGTCGTCGGTAACCACGCCCTCAGAAAGCGGCACATTGAAATCTACGCGACACAATACGCGCTTTCCTGCTACATCAGCATCAGCAAGTGTCTTTACTTTACCCATAATCCATGCCTTTCTCTTATCGAAATAATGGCTTGGTGCACTATAGCCAAATCTTTCGAACACAAAAGAGAGCCTCAAAATTGAGGCTCTCTTATTTGAGTTTTACTCTTCGAAAATAATCCTTCGTAGAAAACATTTACAGCATGATCTTAGCAAGATCTTTAACGCGATTTGAATAACCCCATTCGTTATCGTACCAAGATACACATTTAACAAGGTTACCCTTACCGCCAAGAACCATAGTCAACTTGCTGTCGAACAATGAAGAATGTGAATCGCCCACAATGTCAGCAGATACAATAGGATCTTCTACATAGGCGAGAATTCCCTTTAAGGGGCCTTCAGCGGCAGCTTTAATAGCCTCGTTTACTTCTTCTACGGTTACTTCACGTTCAAGTTCTACCGTTAAGTCAACCATAGATCCATCAGGGGTAGGAACACGAGTTGCAAAACCGTCAAGCTTGCCCTTGAGTTCAGGAAGAACCAATGAAACTGCGCGTGCAGCACCTGTAGTGGTTGGAATCATAGAAAGATTAGCAGCACGAGCACGGCGTAAATCCTTGTGAGATTGATCCAAAACTTTCTGGTCGTTGGTGTAAGAGTGGATAGTATTCATGAAACCACGCTTAATGCCAAAACTATCCATTAAAACTTTTGCAAAAAGGAGCAAGGCAGTTGGTAGTACAGGAAGCGTTAGAAACAATATGGTGCTTAGCAGGATCATATTGATCGTCATTTACGCCCATAACGATAGTAATATCTTCATTTTTGGCAGGAGCGTAATGAGAACTTTCTTTGCACCAGCATCAATATGAGCATGAGCAGCATTTGCATCGGTAAAGAATCCTGTTGATTCAATTACCAGATCAACACCAAGTTCGCCCCAAGGCAAATTAGCAGGATCACGATCAGATAATACTTTAACCGTTCTGCCATCAACTACGATAGAATCACCGTCAACTCTTACCTCATCGTATACACGACCATGAATTGAGTCGTACTTAAGCAAATGAGCTGCTGCGGTGATGCTGCCAGGATCGTTAATAGCGACAATATCGAACGCAGGATCCTTCTCCATTGCCCGAAAAACAAGTCGGCCAATGCGGCCGAAGCCGTTGATACCAACCTTGGTTGCCATAGGGCTCCCCTTTCAGATGTGTTATAGATAAGTGCGCCATGCAAACGCACAAACGAAACATGACTTATTCATTCTAACATGCAAACGAACAAGGCAACGGATATCGCCCAACTTTGTATGCTTAAGGCGATCAAAATGGAACAAACTGTGCAAATTATTGAATAATCACTTCTTTTTTGGCTGTCCTGAAACCTCACGCGCCATTTGTTCTATGCGCCTTACCCGATGATAGATCGCGGATTTCGAAAGTGGAGGATTTGCCCTTTCCCCCAGTTCTTTTAGAGTTGCCTCTGGATAACGAACTCGTAGTTGAATATATTCTTGTAAACCACGAGAAAGTGATTTTATGTCGCGATGATCGAGTAAGGTGCGAATAGCTGCCACTTGTTCAACTGAAGCTTCAGCCGTTTTTGCTTGATTTGCAATTTCTGCATTCACTCGACGATTAACATCGTTTCGTACACTTTTAATGACTCGCTCGTTTTCCATCTTTAAAGCACCTTGATGAGCCCCTACAAAAGCCAAAAAAGACGATATAGCAGCTCCGCTTTTCAGATAGACCGTATACGTATTGCGCCGTTCGACAATCTTTGCGTGAATATCTTTGGTTGCCAAAAGTTCCACAATATCGTTTGCCATAGTTTGCGATTCCACCGTTAATTCAAAATGAAAGTCCCCTCGTGGATTCGAAATAAAACCACTACCAAGAAAAACCCCTCGTAAATAGGCGGAGGCACAGCACGACTTTGCACCAACCTAGGATCAATCCCCCGCTTGAGACCTTCTTCACCGATAATGCCTAAATCAAAAAGCGCTTCGGTCAAGCGAGGCTGAGTAGGAACCTCAATCAACCAATTAGGCGTTTTATGCAAAACACTGCGACGCATTGTTAAATCGGTTTTGAGAGCATATCTACTATGAAGCGTGCGAATGATAAAACGAGCTACCTGGGGAACATCGGTAGATATCTCGAGACGAAATTTACCTGGTCCGTTAAAGAAAATAGAACCTTCAATTCGAATAAGAGCAGCTAAGGTAGCCGCATCACAATGAGAACATGTAGGCTCCACACGAGATAATTCCTCTTTTACCTCTGTTGTGAACGACAAAGCTTAAACACCCCCATAAACGCATCTGCCAACGCAGAAGGATCATGCCAGGTAGGTCGAAGAGGATCTTTCATATCGCGTAATATGACTACAGGACCTTGATCCTGAATAGCATCTATATCTTCTTGCGTGATTTTGACAGACCTAATCTTGACTCGTGCAGGTAAATTTTTTCCATCACGCATTTCAGTCATTGCACTTTCAAGAGAAGCAGGACCAGCAATTACTTCAAAAGCACCCGTAGTAAATCGAGACTTTTTTGGTTTTCCAGAACTATGAATCAAGGCATAATCCAGCTTATCGCGCATTCCATGTCGCAAAAGTGCTTCCACATGTTCGCGAGCTGAAAGACCCCACGTTTCCCCTTGTTGATCTGCAAGACTACACACAAAGACGGTATAAGCATGTGATTGAGCAATCGCATCAACAATACCAGGAACTAAAAGATTAGGAATAATTGAAGTAAACAGCGAACCAGGTCCTAAAACAATAAGATCCGCTTGACGAATAGCCCGAATAGCTCCATATAAGGAAGGCACTCTTCTGGTGACTCCAACCATACCTGTTCAAGCGCAGTTGAAGAATGGGAAGCTAAAGCTTGTCCCCGCAGAACACGACCATCAAGAGTGCGTGCACACAGAGTAACGTTATTGAGCGTGGAAGGATACACATGTCCTCGAGCGCCCAGTAGCTGGCCACATATCTTAATCGCCTCAGGAAAAGAACCTGTTGCATTCTCCAAAGCAGAAAGCATCAAATTGCCCAAGGTATGATTACGAGCAAAATCAAAACGATATTTAAATGCCTTAGTCAAAGGATCATCAGGATCCACCGCAAAAGCAGCCAAGCATTTTCTCACATCTCCAGGAGGAGTAACATGAGCCTCTTCACGCAGGATACCGGTCGAACCTCCATCGTCTGCCATCGCGACTACGGCAGAAGTTTGCACACCCAACGCTAATAGGGTTCTAATAGAAACAGGAGCGCCTGTGCCACCGCCGATCACTACCGCTTTTAGCTTAGAAGGATCCAGGGAATCTTTTCGATGGACCAAATGATCTTTTAAAGAACCAATGGCTTTAAATGCCTGAGTAGAAGATGGATCTAGGCTAAAGCCATTTTCCGAATGACCACCTAATGAAAGCGCACTCATTTTGTTGCCCCCTTGCTTGTATCTGCAAGAGCGATATCACGATGATACGCACGAACGTTATAGCCCTGTTCGCGCAAAAGTGCCGCTGTTTTTTCCGCGAGGACAACACTTCGATGCTGACCTCCGGTACACCCCACCCCAATTGCCAAATGTTGTTTTCCTTCAGCAACATATCCTGGCATTACACAAGACAAAAGGTTTTCCCATGCATCTAAAAACTTAGTAGTTTCCTCCCTACCCAATACATAATCACTTACTGGCTTATCAAGGCCTGTTAAACCACGAAGTTCCGGAATGTAAAAGGGGTTAGGAAGGAATCGAACGTCTATTACGATGTCTGCATCAAGTGGAGCCCCATGCTTAAAACCAAAGGAATAAACAACTACATTCATTCCGTCCTTGTCGGTTTCTTTTGAATAGATGGACCGTAAAACCTCACGAAGCTCACGAGGTTTCATGTCACTGGTGTCAATATATGAATGCGCCACATCACGAAGCTCTTGGGTCAATTTACGCTCGTAAGCAATTGCTTGCGCAATAGAACGTGAGTTATTAACACAGAGAGGGTGACGACGACGAGAAGCTTTATAGCGTGCAATAAGAATTTCATCACGGGCATCCAAGAAAATGATACGAAAGGTAATACCTGCTGCCTCAACATTTGCCAGCTCGCCAACTAGTTGCTTGAAATACTCACGATTTCTTGCATCACAAACAATAGCGAGTTTGCGCCCAATTTCACTATGACCAGGCAGGCTAGCTAAACTTATCATGTTCATGATGAGAGATGGCGGAAGATTATCAATACAAAAATAACCTAAATCTTCAAAGGTATGCATTGCTTCGGTCCGACCGGCTCCACTCATACCCGTTATAATCACCACATCAGGACCTTGATTAGTAAGCACTTCCTGATTGTTTTCAATCGCTTCAGCATGCTGCTTTTCTACCATTAGTACTCCCTAAGCTCCTGATTAATTACTTAACACATTCCCAATTCATAAAATCTTTTAAGTAGTGCCTTATGTTCATGCCCTACGGTTTGACCTTATCTATATGCTAAGGTTTATTATCTCGCAATCAGTAAAACAAACGGCTAATCGTTGAGGGTTTTTGCTTCCTTTTTACCATTATATTGCCTAAGCACAGCATACACATCTTCTGCCACTTGACTAGGTACGACACCAGTTTGTTTAATTTCATCTAAAGACGCTCGCCGAAGAGCCGAAAAAGAACCAAATGCCTTTAAAAGAGCCTTTTTTCGTTTAGGACCCATCCCTACAACTTCATCCAAGATGCTTGTTGTCATAGCTTTTCCACGAAGCTCACGATGAAACGTGATAGCAAAACGATGCGCTTCGTCACGCACTTGCTTTACCAGATACAAGCTTGGACTACCACCAGGAAGCACAACAGGTCCACTATCTTGCCAAGGTACAAACAACTCCTCATCGCGCTTCGCAAGACCGCACACAGGAATATCGCCTGCGCCCAATTCTTCAAGTTGCCTAATTGCAGCAGTAAGTTGAGGCTTTCCACCGTCCACGATAATCAAATCAGGTTTTTTGCCAAAACGTTTATCGGAAGTCTCTCTCGGCAATAGCGGCGAGCAAAGACTTCGCTCATCATGGCAAAGTCATTTGCTTCATCAGTTTCCATACGAATTTTAAACCGTCGATATTGGCTTTTATCGGGTCTACCATTAGTGAATACCACCATTGACGCCACCGAATGACGACCATGGATGGTAGAGATATCAAAGCATTCAATACGCAAAGGCGGCGCATCAAGTGCTAGAGCACTTTCTAGTTGTAAAAGCGCGGCATTGATACGATCGTCGTCGTAGCTGCTACGTGCCTTATAACGCATTAAAACGTGGCGTGCATTTTTGTTCGCCATTGCCATGAGAGCGTTCTTTTCACCCCGTTGTGGCACAGTAAAATGAACCTTTGCTCCATGATTACTTGCAAGCTTTTCAGTTAACCAAGATTCAATAACCTCAGCATCTTCAGGAACTTGTTCGACAATAAGCTCATGAGGAATAGATTCAGTAGAATCGTAATAACGCAGCACAAACATACGTAAGAGTTCGGTTTCAGGAACATCCTTCCCCTTGTTAAAAATGAACTCATTGGTATTGACTATACGCCCTTCGCGCAAAATAAGAACGGTAACCCCTGCAATAGTTTCCTCTCGGTAAACCCCGATAACGTCTGCATTGAGCCTATGTGACGAAACTGCATGCTGAGTATCAGAGAGTGATTTTATGGTGTCAATTCTTCCTTAATGCGTCCAGCTCGCTCAAAATCGAGCATTTCGGCAGCTTGCTGCATCTCGTTAGTCAGCTCATCGATAAATTCAGAATGCTGACCCGATAAAAACTTCTCAACCTTTGCACTTGCTCTTGATACTGCACGGGTCCATTTCGCCACAACAAACACCTGGACCCAAACCGACATGAGCATCAAAGCATGGACGAGACGATAATTCCAATTCTTCATACGGAGTTTGTTCTAATCTACGCGCCATCCGACGCCATTCAGCGCACGAAGCTGCACAAATTGGCACTACTCGGCGTACCGTATCAACTAGCTCCCGTGCTGCACGACTATCAGTGTAGGTCCGAAATAGCGAGTTTGAGGCTTATGTGTTTCGCGCGTGTATTTAATTGCTGGAAAAACATCACCTTTTGTTAACGCGATGAAAGGGTAACTTTTATCGTCCTTGAAGTCAGCATTGAAATAGGGTGAATATTGCTTAATTAAATTACGCTCAAGCACCAAACTTTCATGCTCATTCGAAGTTACCACATACTCAAATGAGTCGATCTGAGAGACAAGGAGAGGGATTTTTTCACGACTGTCTTGAAAGTTGACATACTGGCGCATACGAGCTCGAAGTTGTTTTGCTTTGCCCACATAAATAACTTCGCCTTCTGCATTTTTCCAAAGATAAACCCCTGGTTCGGTTGGAACGCTAGACAGTTGATTTTTTATTTCTTGAAGTTTGGCAGCATTCATTAAACGCTAACCTATACCTTCCCTTGGTTGTGTTCTCTGACAAAGAGACGAAATAAAACAAACTCTAAACCTGATCTTCAACATCCATAAGCATAAGCATGGTATTGTCACGCATTTCTTTCGCTTGAACACGCGTCAGATCGCCCGAGGCATAAAAGTCTTGGATTACCTCAAGTTCAAGTTGCAAGCCACGCTGCATGATAGCGTTCGTACTTACCATAACGTTTTCTACTGCTTCTGAAGTAACCGTAGCATCATTGATTCTTCCAAAACAGCCAAAGCGCGTTCATGACGAATCAATAATCGAGCTACCTCGTCACTAGGATAGTCGGGGTTATCGACCAGGGAACGAAGGTACTCTACTGCATATTGTTCACTGAGCACACGAGCCTTATCAATCGCAGCTTTATCTTCATCACGACTAAACGGAAGAGAGCTTAATATTCCATGCTTTACAAGTGAAATAAGATTTTGCAAACGACCTAAACTGTACTTTGCAATAAGAGATGGACCCTTACCGTGTTCTAAAAGATTTTTATGACGGGATAATGAATCGATAACTCGATACACCGCATAGGGTTCAATTTCTTTTCGCTTGGCTGCATCGTAAGTTGTTTTGCTTGATACTCAATTACCTCAAACGTTAAAGCGGGTGAAGGTGGAGCATCTTCAAGGGTATTACTCATAGAACGAATATTGCGTATACGTTGGTTATACGACTTAATTACCTGCTTAGTTTCTCTATCATTTTCATCCGTAGAGTCCGCCATAAGACGTTCAATTACCGTACGAAGAATTTCTATTCGTGTTCTTTCATAATCAGCCACTTCCTCTTCATCAACTTCTTTTTCATTTTTAGGTGCCAAAATAGGCAGCAAGAAGTTGGCTAGAAGCAAAGTGCACACAATAACGCCTGAAGCCAAAAAGATTATGAGCGAACGCTGAGGGAAAGCTTCGCCGGAGCCAACGAGAAACGGTATCGAAAAAACGATAGACAACGTAATAGCGCCCTTAGGTCCTCCTATTGTGGTAATAAGGGCATCTTTAACGGTTTTTTATTGAACTTGTCACGCTTTCCCGTAAGAGGATTCCTGAATATTCGAGCCATTAAAAGTGCCCAAATAAAACGAAGAACAACAATTAATGCCGTAAGGATAAGCACATACCCAATGAGGTCAAAATTGTCGATATACACATCATCCCACGTTGATTGCATCGCATTGGGCAGCTGAATACCCAAAAGAACAAAAACGATGCCATTTAAGGTGAAACTTATTACTTTCCATACACTAGAGAGTGCAATGTTTAAACGCGAGTGATAAGGCGAAATACGCTGGTCGCGCAAAAGCGACCATACAATACCGCACGCAACCACACCAAGAATGCCCGAAACATGAAAAGTTTCCGCAATGAGAAATACAATAAAGGGCATTGAAACTTCCAAGAACACATGGAAAGTGATGTTTTCAAGACCCAAGTCCCTTACGCGATGAGCAAAGAACGAAAATACCAGCGCAAGCAAAATACCAAGAATAATTCCACCGAAGAAATTAAACGCAAATGAAGTTGCCGCATCAGTTAAAGAGAAGAAGCCAGTAACTGCAGCAGCAATTGCAAACTGGAACGAAACTACACCAGATGCATCGTTTATAAGCGCCTCACCCTGTAGAATCGCGTTTTCCCTCTTCCCTACCTGGCTTCGCGTTTCAAAGCAGCAACCGCAACTGCATCAGTAGGACCAAGTGCTGCGCCAAGCGCAAAAGCAGCAGCCAAAGGAATAGAAGGAACAAGCCAATGCAAAACAAAGCCAACGCAAAGAACAATTAAAAGGACTAATCCTATTGCATAAGAAACTATGATGCCTTTGTTGTCCCATAAATTCTTTTTGTTTGCCTCAATAGAATCATGAAAGAGAAGCGGAGCAATAAACAAAATAAGGAAAAGCTCTGGATCAATAGATACCTGAATTGGTGAAATCGCCAAAAACGCAATGATGACACCTAATCCAATTTGAATTAAAGGAGAAGATATTCGTGGTACAACCTGATCCAATACAGAAGAGAGCAAAACCGCAACCATCAATAAAAGAATGAGCTCAAATGCTTCCACTAATCAGGCTCCTTACTTAAACAAAGGCAGCCAATGCGATAGACGCTCAAGCAGAAAGGAAAATTACAACCGCAATAATCCTTCAGGAATATCTGAAACCTACTACGCTCTAGAACCACCTTATACTCACAGTTTTCAAAGAATATATTACATGTAAAATGCTGCTAGATTAGAAACATTTGTTCACTTACTACGACAACTTCATAACTGTGGTTTTCACTGTGATTTTATTCGACTAATTTTTTCAAATCGAAGGTAAGAATAAAAACTCCTATCTGGAAAGAACCAAATAGGAGTGAAAATTCATGGTGGACCGTCGGGGACTCGAACCCCGGACCTTGGGATTAAGAGTCCCCTGCTCTACCAACTAAGCTAACGGTCCAAATGGTATCTGCGTCAAAGCGCTAAGATATTTTAAAGCAATGTATTTCTAAATGCAAGAAATAATTTACTTAATTTTCAAGTTGCGCTGGGGTGGCTAATCGGACTCGAACCGACGACCTCCAGAGCCACAATCTGGCATTCTAGCAACTGAACTATAGCCACCATAAGCGCAAGAAAATAGTTTACAGAACTTTTCTATTCTTTGCAAGAGGAATTTTTTTATTTCTTAAATTTTCCTTCTTTTCTCAACTAATATCTTCCCATTTTTTCTTATGTAATTTGTTATTATCTCATCAAAACCAACCAGGAGAAATAATGCTTGGAACAACTCTAGTTATCGTAAACCCTGCAGCTCGAAGCGGAAAAGCTGCACAGATCGCAGCTCAAGCCGCTAGTATCCTTGAAAACATTAAAGCATCGTCTCCCCATGGACTTGAGAAGTATGCATTTCACTACACAGTTGCACCTTTAGATGCCACTAGATTCATCTCCAATGAAGGTGCCCATTATCGAACCATTATCACCATTGGAGGCGATGGAATTGTAAATGAAGTAATCAACGGCCTAATGGCTATGCCGTCTCAACATCGTCCTCGGCTTTGTGTTATTCCTTGTGGCAATGGAGATGATTTCGCACGCACTCTTTCATTGCCCCGTAACCCCACAAAAGCTCTACAGCTACTTAGCTCTCATACTCTCACGCCAAAAAGAATCGATTTAGGAAAAGCAAACAACCACTGGTTTGCCGAAACCCTTTCTTTTGGACTTGATGCAGCCATTGCTCTTGGAACCCAAGAACTTCGAAAGAAAACAAACCGCACTGGTACGAGCCTTTATGTTCAATGTGGCTTAGACCAACTAAAAAATCATCGCGATATACATAAAAGTACAGGTCACTTTAGACGATCACCCTACAAAAACCGTCTCGTGCTATCTCTTAGCAATACAAAATGGACAAAGCTATGGTGGAGGCTTCAAGTGTGTCCGCAGGCGCAGATCAATGATGGACTGCTGGATATCTGTTATGCAGAACCGCCACTTTCTTTCGGCGCTGCCACAAAACTCTTCCTTAAGGCAAAAGAAGGAAAGCATATCCACGATCAAGCTATTCATTTTGCTCAAGCAAACGGATTCAGTTAAGTTTTGCTCATCCTCTACCTGCACAGATAGATGGAGAACGCTTTCACGACAACGAAGTTTGCGTACAGGTTTTTCCTAGCGAACTTGAAGTGTTGATGCCATAGCTCTTTACCAAGAACGGCGATATACTAAAGCGCCTCATCGTTTATGAAGCGCGTAAGCAAACCAAGATCATATAGGTACTCCAATGTACCAAATATGGTCGCAATCCGATTTATTTGCGTCGATACAGGAAATCCTTCTAGCCCTCTTGGATAATGGGCGGCTGCTACAATTGCCGCTTCCCGAACGGTTAATTCTTCGTGGTCGGCAAAAGTTTGCGCGCACGAATAACCAAGGTTTCATAGCGACCTTCTATTAACGAAATAAAACGATTTATTTCAAAAGATCCTCTCAACGGATTATGGTGACACATATATACCGCTTGAAGATTTAATTCTTTCAGCTGCGCCAAACTTCCAGATACCGTGCGACCAGATGATCATTTATTGCGTACTGCATACAACCTGGAGGAGCATCACAAATATGGTCTCCCGCAAAAAATATTTTCTTGCTTTTATCAAGAAGACAAAGATGATTTGAGGTATGGCCAGGAGTTAGAAGAACATCAAAATGATAACCCGCTATTGAAAGAGTTTCGCCACCATGTAATTCAATTCGCGATCCTTGAGTGCAAGTCTGCGCTTTTTTTCCAGCAGCAACTAGGCGAATAAACGAAGAGGCAGAATCGCTTTTTAAATCGACAGAAGAACTTAAAACCAAAAAATTATCAATTAAAGTCCTGGAGTCAATTTGTGTAGGTCCCGAATAAAGTTTCGACGCCCCCTTCTGGACACAATAAAGCAAATTACCATCATGATCATCATGAAAGTGAGACAGAAATACCTCAATGTTGCTCCAAGGAATACGAAGGGTCTTTTGCACCCCGTCTAGTGCCTCAAATCCGCACAAATCAGGATGACCAGTATCCAAAATTAAAGCACGCTTTCCAGGTTCAGCAATGCAATATAACTCTATTCGACGACAAAATGGGAATCCAGAAACCTCAAACGTGCTTCTATAAATATGAGACCGAAATGGATATCGCTGCGGAACCTCTTCGAGTACACGTATTGCGTTATACGTTACACCCGGCCAGCGGTACTCCGACTCAAACTCCATTTCGAAACCCCCACTTAACTTCAAGACTCAACTAGCATCAATTTTGCAAAATAAAACCTCACATGAGGACTTTGCATCACGATTGTTTCTTATTGCATTATGGCTTTACGAGCGCTTGTTAAACCAGCAGACTAAAAACTTCTGAAATCATGTATTCATTTTCTTGATGATAACGCATCAAATTCGAGCAGTACAAGGTCTGCTAGTTCATCAAAGGGAAACACAAAGTTAAACAAATACTTCGCAATACACAAAAGCCCAGGAGAAGCTCCTGGGCTTTTACTATGTTTTCAACTTTGGCATTAAGTCAAAGATGCCTGTTCAAATAGAGACTACACAATACCCTGTGCAAGCATAGCGTCAGCAAGCTTCTTGAAACCAGCAATATTAGCGCCAGCAACATAGTCACCTTCAACACCATATTCACGAGCAGCATCGTCTGCAGCATGGAAGATGTTGACCATAATACCCTGAAGCTTCGCATCTACCTCTTCGAAAGACCAGGAGAGACGCTCAGAGTTCTGGGACATTTCCAAACCAGAAGTAGCAACGCCACCAGCATTTGCAGCCTTACCTGGCATGAATACAATGCCGTTTTCCTGGAGGTAAGTGGTAGCTTCCATGGTGGTAGGCATATTAGCACCCTCAGCTACAATCTGGCAGCCGTTAGCAACCAATGCCTTAGCATCATCAATAAGAAGCTCATTTTGAGTTGCGCAAGGAAGAGCAATATCAACCTTGATGCCCCAAACACCACGACCATCATGGTATTCAACGCCCTCACGACGCTTAGCTACTCAGAAATACGACCGCGTTCAACTTCCTTGATCTGCTTAACCAAAGCAACGTCAATTCCGTTAGGATCATAAATCCAGCCAGTAGAGTCAGACAAAGTTACCACTTTAGCACCGAGCTGCTGAGCCTTTTCTGTTGCATAAATTGCAACATTACCAGAACCAGATACTGCAACGGTCTTACCCTCAAAAGAGTCGCCCTTGCACTTGAGATATTCCTGAACGAAGTAAATCAAGCCATAGCCAGTAGCTTCGGTACGTGCCAAAGATCCGCCATAAGAAAGGCCCTTACCAGTAAAACGCCTTCCCAAACATTACGAATACGCTTGTACTGGCCGAACATGTAACCAATCTCACGAGCACCAGTTCCGATATCACCTGCAGGAACATCAGTGTCTGCACCTACATGCTTGCAGAGTTCAGTCATGAACGACTGGCAGAAGCGCATTACCTCAGCGTCAGACTTACCCTTAGGATCAAAGTCGGAACCGCCCTTGCCTCCGCCCATAGGAAGAGTAGTTAGGCTGTTCTTGAAGATCTGCTCGAAACCGAGGAATTTAATAATGCCAAGGTTGACTGAAGGATGCAGACGAAGACCGCCTTTGTAAGGGCCAAGGCAGCTATTGAACTGGACACGGAAACCACGATTTACCTGTACCTTGCCTTCATCATCAACCCAAGGTACACGGAACATAATAACGCGTTCTGGTTCAACAATACGCTCAAGCAAGCCAGCTTTTTCGTATTCTGGATGGGCTTCAATAACAGGCTTCAAAGAAGTAAGAACCTCTGTAACAGCCTGAATAAACTCAGGCTCATTGGCGTTCTTTGCCTTAACCTGTTCAATAACGGAGTCAACGTAACTCATAAATTCCTCCTCGATTAACACTCAACGTTGAGTATGGTATCAAAGAGAATCACTTTAGATAAATAAAGCCACCCCACGTTAACATGTTCGAAACAAACAATCGGGGGGTGGCTTAAAACATCGGATAAATGAAGCTTTATCGTACTTACATACGCTCAGGCGCAGAAACTCCCAAAAGATTAAGAGTAAGAGCCAAAACAATTCGAGCCGAATCTGCCAAAGCAAGGCGAGCCTGCTCTACCGCCTCTTCCTCACCAATAACACGGCAATTTGTATAGAACGAATGGAACAGAGAAGCTAAATCTTGAGCATAATGAGTCAATCGGAAAGGTGCACGATCTCGAGCTGCACCCGCAATAAGATCGGTAAGTCAGCCATTTTTCGCATAAGATCAAGTTCGCTTTCGTGCGTTAAAACCGAAAGATCAGCAGTAGCAATCTGCAGTGCATCAACCAGATCTGTCACAGAAGCATTCTCTGTTGAAATACCACGAGCTTCAGCTGCCTTACGCAAGATCGAACAAATACGCGCATGAGCATACTGTACGTAGTAGACTGGATTGGAAGCGTCTTTTTTCTTTGCTACCTCAATATCGAAATCGATGGACTGATCAGAAGATTTAGAAAGCATCATATAGCGCGTTGCATCAACGCCTACCTCATCGATCAACTCACGGAAGTAATCATCTCGCCCGTACGTTTTGACATGCGAACTTGCTGTCCATCACGGAACAGAGTTACCAGCTGGCCGAGTACAACCTCTAGGGCATCAGGGTAACCCCAAGCTGCCATCATCGCTTGGCAACGCGGAATATATCCATGATGATCCGCGCCCCAAATATCAATAAGATGATCATAACCGCGCTGCATCTTGTCGTAATGGTAAGCAACATCGGACATAAAGTACGTTAACTCGCCGTTGGTTTTAATAAGAACACGGTCTTTTTCATCACCAAATGCAGTTGAGCGAAAATACGTTGCTCCTTCTTGTTCGAAGATATAGCCGCGTTCTTTCATTACCTCAAAAGCACGATCAACCTTAGTTTTGCCCTCTTCATCAGGAACAAATAAAGAACGCTCAGAAAACCACGTGTCGAAATGATTCCCAAAGATCTCAAGCGTTTCTTTTACGTTATTCATCATGCTTGATAGCCCATCTCCCGAAACTCATGACGACGAGTATCAGGATCTACCGAAAGCCATTTATCTCCATCTCGCTCAATGATTTGCTGAGCAAGATCCTTAACATAACCTCCGCCATATGATGCCTCAGGCATTTCTACCTCAAGTCCTAACGCTTGCTGGTAGCGAACCACCAAAGAATCAGCGAAGACATTCATCTGGTTACCTTGGTCATTGATGTAGAACTCTTCATCCACCTCATAACCAGCATGACGCATCACGCGAGCAATAGCGTCACCTAAAGCAGCCCAACGACCATGGCCTACATGCATAGCCCGTAGGATTAGCTGATACATATTCCAAGTCCACCTTGCAAGGATGCTCAAGACTTGACTTTCCGTAATCACTTCCCTGCTCGCGAACCTCAGTAACAACATTTTGGAACACTGCATTGGCAAGAGTCAGATTGATAAAGCCAGGACCAGCAATTTCGACCGATTCTATTAAGTTATTCTCTGGAAGATTATCCACGAGAATCTGAGCAATTGCTCGAGGATTCATTCGAGCTGCCCTGGCAAGACGCATAGCAACTGTGCACGCCCAATCGCCATGACCTTCTTCACGTGGACGCTCTAACGTAGGTAGGGGAACTTCATCTAAAGGCAATTCTCCTGCTTGCACAGCTGAAGTAAGAGCCTGATGTAATACCACCTCTAGAGATTCACGAATGGTCATAAAAAGATCCTTCCTACCTTTATTCGAGAAATATCGAAAGCAACAGCGATAGTCTTACAGGCTTTATTGCGCTTTAATTAAAAACCTTTAGCTATTGCTTACGGCTAATCAATTCTTTTTTTACGAACAGCGGATGAAATTGTAACACGCTATGCACGATGCTCGGCTATATAGGTATCACATTCCTGCATTACATAAGAACGAAGCTTATCGAGAAGCTCTTCGTCCTTCCCACCAACCGGTAAACCGTCAATAGACTGAATCGGCAAGCAAAGAGTACTTGAAGAGCTTACGATAACCTCATCAGCATCTTTAAGTTCATCAAGAGTAAAAGTTTTTCTACCACAGGAATTTCAAGCGCCATACAAGCTTGAATTAAATGCTTGCGAGCAATACCTGGCAATATATGATTGTCAGCAGGATGAGTTATAAAACAGCCATCCTTGAGCATCTGCACGTTACTATGTGCACATTCTGTTACATAACCATCACGTACAAATACTGCCTCATAGCAATCTGCTTCTTTGGTGCGCTGAGCCGCCAAAACATTAGGAAGCAAGTTTAAGGTTTTGGTGTTGCACATCTGAAAGCGTAAGTCCTCAACACTTATAAGATCTTGACGATCATAAAGGTCTTCCATCACGTCTGGGACAATCATGATCCAAAGATTAGCTGGTCCATCACAAAAATAATGATGACGATAATCGGTTCCGCGCGTACTTGCCAATACACAAAATTGACCGGAGCATCAACTTTAGCAAGCATATCGGTTAACACCGCATGCAATTCAGCTTTTGAAATACCAGGATCAATTTCTACATTAGCGCAACTATTAAAAAACGATCGAGGTGATCTTCAGCAAAGAGCACTACCCCATCGATACCCATCGTTGCGTCGTAAACCCCATCACCATAAAAAGAAACACGATCCAAAAAAGGAACTTTCATTTCCTCGAGAGGACCAAAATCACCATTGTAATATCCCAAACGTTCCATGTACTGTTCCTGATCCCTTAGTGCTTATTTCCTTAAAGTTGCTAAAACAATTGCTTTGATGGAATGCATGCGATTTTCTGCCTCATCAAATACTTTCGAAGCGTCAGACTCAAACACTTCATTGGTTACTTCCATTTCAGTCAAACCAAACTGTTTTTCAATTTCTTGAGCGACCGTTGTATGAGTGTCATGAAATGCCGGCAAACAATGCATGAAAATCGCGTTATCAGCAGCGTTTTCCATAACGTGAGCGTTAATTTGATAAGGAGAAAGTTCCTTTATGCGCTGTTCCCATAAACTTGCTGGTTCACCCATGGACACCCAAATATCGGTATACAAAATGTTTGCGTCTTTCGTTCCTTTTTCAACATCAGACGTTACGATAACTTCGCACCCATGTTCTTTAGCGATCTCTTGACAGGTTTCAACCAGTTTTGGATCAGGCATGGAAGATTCGGGGGCACAAGCAACAAATGTAATGCCCATCTTTGCGCAACCCACCATAAGCGAATTAGCAACATTATTTTTGCGTCACCCATGAAAACCAATTTCAAACCTTCAAAAGAACCGAAGTTTTCACGGATAGTAAGCAAATCGGCAATAGTTTGCGTAGGATGGCACTCATTGGTCAAACCATTCCACACAGGAACTCCTGCATACTCAGCCAAAGTATCTACAATTTCTTGACCATACCCACGATACTCAATGCCATCAAACATACGACCTAACACACGTGCGGTATCTTCAATCGATTCTTTATTACCCATCTGAGAGCCAGCTGCATCTAAGTAAGTGACACCCATACCAAGATCATGGCCAGCAATTTCAAAGGAGCAACGGGTACGTGTCGAAGTTTTCTCGAACAACAATACAATGTTCTTGCCTTCAAGCTCCTTATGTAGAATACCAGCGTGTTTTTTTTCTTTTAGCTCCTGAGCAAGATCAACCAATGAAAGAATCTCCTCAGAAGTGAAGTCGAGCAACTTCAAAAAGTTTCGGCCAGAAAGTGATGTCGTCATTGGTCCTCCTGATACGACAAACATACCTATGCAAAATAAAAAGCGCACCTCGTATTTTCGGGTGCGCTTCTATTATGACACAGCTTTAAGAGCTTTTACTCAGCTTCATCAGCAATAGTCATACCCTTATGATTGCCGGTAATGGCATATTCCACCCATTCAGCAATATTTACCACATGATCACCAATACGCTCAAGATATTTACCAATCATCAAAACATCCAATGCGGAAGTTTCATCAGGTAAATGTTGAGCAATATGATTTGCGATATCGCGCTTGAGGTCTTCAAATAAGGTATTGATTATTTCGTCGCGCGCAATCGTTTGTTGCGTTTTATTTAAATCGAGATTCAGATAGGCATCAATAACATCATTTACTTGACTTTGAGCGTTATTTGCCATGTCAGCCAAGGCTGAAAACTTTGAAAGATCAAGCCCCTCGGGCAAACCTGTTGCAATTTCGCAAATCTCTGCTGCTTGGTCTCCGATCCTTTCAAGATCAGTAATCATCTTAAGGGCTGAAGTAACGGTACGTAAATCGGTTGCCACGGGCTGCTCGCGTAAAAGCAAGCGAAGACAGAGTCGCTCAATTTCACGCTCCTTCTCATTGATTAAAGAATCATTTTGAGCAACAAGCATCGCCTTGGTAGGATTGGTTTGCTGAACCGCATCAAAAGAACCCTCGATGGCTTCCTTCACCAATTCTCCCATTGCTGCCATTTGAGCTTTCAGCGTGTAGAGTTCGTCATCAAAAATGGGACGTGCTGCCATAGTTTAACCAAACCTTCCTGAGATGTAATCTTCAGTACGCTTATCTTTTGGTGCAGAAAAAAGAAGATCAGTGGGCGAACACTCAATCATTCACCCAACAAGAAAAATGCTGTTGAATCAGAAATTCGAGCAGCCTGCTGCATATTGTGAGTAACGATAATAATGGTGTAGTTTTCTTTGAGTTCTCCGACTAACTCTTCAATTTTGTTGGTAGAAATTGGGTCAAGGGCGCTTGTTGGTTCGTCCATCAATAAAACTTCAGGATTTACCGCCAAGCACGAGCGATGCATAAACGCTGCTGCTGACCACCTGAAAGACCCAGTGCATTCTTTTTAAGACGATCTTTAAGCTCGTCAAAAATCGCAGCTTTTCGCAAAGAATCCTCTACAATGTCATCCAGCTCGGATTTTTTCTTAATTCCGTGAGTACGAGGGCCAAATGCAATATTGTCATAAATTGACATAGGAAAGGGATTTGGCTTTTGGAAAACCATTCCCACCTTTTTGCGGAGAACATTCACATCATACTTATCGTAAATATCTTCCCCATCAAGAGTAATTCGACCAGTAATCTTGCATCCCTCAACCAAATCGTTCATGCGATTCAAAGACTTAGCAAGGTTGACTTGCCGCAACCAGAAGGACCAATCATAGCCGTAACGTTGTGTTCAATAAAGGATAGATTAATATCACGAATCGCCTGATAATCTCCGTAAAAGAGATCCATATGTGATACATCCATTTTGGCATTATTCATCAGACATATTTCCTTTGCTGATCCTATTAGCTACTGCAGAAGTAGCAAAGTTAATAAGTAATACAAAGACAAGAAGAAGAACTGCGGTTGCATAAGTAGCATCAATATGAAGACCCTCGCTTGCCAAAAGATACATATGGACCGCAAGAGTACGAGTTGAGCTAAATACTGTTTCAGGTACAGCCGCAATGGAACCAGCCGTATAAATAAGAGCTGCGGATTCACCAACAGTACGACCGATAGCTAAAATAATGCCGCCTAAAATGCCAGGGATTGCAGCAGGTAATACGATCTTGAAAACCGTCCGGAATCGACCAGCACCAAGACCAAATGAACCTTCACGGTATAGATCAGGTACTGCAGCAAGTGCTTCTTGAGAGGCGCGCATGATAATAGGAAACGTCATGATTGCCATGGTGCATACACCAGCAAGCAACGACAAACCCCATTGCAGGTAATATACAAAAACAGCAAGCCAAACAAGCCATACACAATCGAAGGAATACCAGAAAGCGTTTCGGTTGCAAGCGCAACAATTCGTACAAAAAAGTTCTGCTTGTTCGTATATTCATTCAAGAAAATAGCTGCGCCAATACCAAATATTGAAGAACACGATACAGCCATCACAATGACAATGAGCGTGTTGAAAAGTGCTGGCATAAATGACACATTATCGGAATTGTATTCCAGCTCAAACATCTCTGGTTTAATTTGAGGAATACCCATAATGAGGATATAGCCAATAATCAAACACACCGCTAAAACAGTAAGAAGGGTCGCGATTTTTACAGCATAGCGGAATATCCATGAAGATATTCTCGCAGGCTTAGCTTTAGTTAAGACACGATTATCAGCCATTCTTGCTCCTCTTCTTTAAAGCAGCAAATGCAAAGTTAATAATCAAGATAAACACGAACAACACGCATGCAGTGCCGATCAAAGCGCCTCGATGAAGATCGGCTGCATAACCCATCTCCAAAACGATGTTCGCTGTCATCGTACGGATACCATCAGTAATAGCATCGGGCATTTGAACCTGATTACCCGCAATCATGATGACCGCCATGGTCTCACCAATAGCGCGACCGATTGCCAAGATGATTGAAGCTAAAACACCAGAAACTGCCGCAGGCAACATAACACGCATAACCGTTCGTTCGTGATCTGCCCCTAAAGCAAGAGCGCCCTCATAGTAAGCCTCTGGAACAGCTTTAAGTGCCGATTCAGAAAGGGTGATGATGGTAGGCAAAATCATGATTCCCAAAACCAGAGAAGCACATAAGATAGATTGTCCTGTACCACCTAAGTTTTCACGAATAAAAGGTACTAGAACCACTAAGCCAAAAAAGCCATACACAACAGAAGGGATGCCGGCAAGCAACTGAACTCCCGACTTAGCGATCTTTGCCACCCTTCTACTTCCGAAAAACGCAAGAAAGATTGCGCAGAGAATTCCGAGGGGAACACCAATTACCAACGCACCAGCCATTACATATAAGCTGCCGACTATCATTACCCCGATGCCGTACACATCATTGAGGGGCGCCAGGTGGTTCCAAAGAGAAAATCAAAAAGCCGATTTCTGCAATTGCAGGGATGCCGTTGCCAAAAATAAATACACATATCACTACAACTGCAGCCACCGAAATGGCTGCAGCTATAGCAAAGATTATTTTGGCAACCAATTCTTTGGTTTGTGCCATATTACTTAGCCAATCTCGCTCCAGGAAGTGATTTCACCGGTGAAGATCTGCTTAACCTGATCAGAGGTCAAATCCTCAACTGCGCTTTCAGGATTTACGATAACTGCAATACCATCCATAGCGATAACTTTTGATTCAACGCCTGTTTCGCTGTCTTTCAGTTCACGGGAAGCCATACCAATGTCACATGCGCCTTCCTGAGCAGATGTTACACCTGTTGTTGAGTCAGACTGTTGTACTTCAATGTTTACATCCGGATTTAATTTCTGATATGCTTCAGCAAGTTTTTCCATAACAGGTGTTACAGAAGAGGAACCAGCTACTACAACTTTCCTTCTACAGCAGCTGCTTCGTATGCAGGTTTGTCGCCTACTGAGATGTATCCGTTTGTCTTCAATAATCTTCTGTCCATCTGCACTCATGATGTATGTAATGAAATCCTGTGCCGCTTCGCTTACATCATCCTTTGTTGCAATGTTGAATGGGCGAACTACTTTGTAATCTCCGGATTCAATGTTTTCTGCTGTTGCCTTCTGCTCCGTCGATTTTTAATGCTGTTACACTGTCATCCAGAGAACCAAGAGATACATATCCGATTGCTATTTACGTCCTGTGCTACTGTGCTTAACATAACGGATGTGCTGTTTGTGATCTTTGCTGCTTCTGTTGTATTGTCTACTTATTTCCATCTGCGTCTTTTTCTTCAATTCCAAACAGTTCAATGAATGCACCTCTTGTACCGGATCCATCTTCTCTGAGCAGATTGTGATATCGCCGGAAGCTGCTGCCATAACTGTTGTTCCCATTGTTGCTAATCCTAATAATGCCGCCATTGCTACTGCTAAACCTTTTCATGATTCATTTCTCCTTTTCTTCGCGG
>ENA-OQDF01000187-OQDF01000187.1-human-gut-metagenome-genome-assembly--contig:-NODE-187-length-23605-cov-8.060397_pt1 | contig 23605 bp, 19 predicted proteins | sample MGYA00242769_ERZ504597 | MGnify/ENA primary metagenome ERZ504597 (study PRJEB26092, sample SAMD00036305) | human gut metagenome | host: Homo sapiens | study: EMG produced TPA metagenomics assembly of...
ATAGATGGCGGGTCTCGGCGGAGAAACGAACCTAGGGCATCTTTTCGTCCCTCTAACCCTTGTATTTTGCAAAGGGGCCGCCAGTCTATAAGCGAGATACCAACTGTCACCCCGCCAAATCCGCCACTCATAAGCGAGATGTTTTTTCGTGGGTGTGGCATGAGGCATCGCCTTATTTTGATACCCCCGTAGCTTTGTATGGTTACGATTATGCTAATCGTGATTATGCAAGTCGCGATTATACAAACTGACGCTTTGGCATGGAGTTCGCTTCACGTTTTCGGGCGGACGGGGGTGTTGCGGAACGGCGGTGAGCGTCACAATGTGAGACGACACGCGGAAAACGGGAAAAATAAAAACGGCGGAATTCCAACGTTTTTCATGCGCGATACAACAAGACCAATTAAAAATCAAGACTGTTATTCAAAAAACTTTCGTTCTATCTTGGCTTCCGATGCGCGCTTCGTACGTCGGGTACGTCGGGGAAATCGCGCCGAAAAGATTTGCGGAAGGAAGGTTCGACCCATGTCATCTCGCGTCGCGCAGCGCCACGCAGCCGGTTCCTACGATTCGTGCGATTCGCGCGTCTCGGCTTCCGGCCGTCTCATCACGCTCGTCGCCGCGCTGATGATCGCGCTCGCCACGCTGTTTGTCGGCATCGCGATGCCGCGGCAGGCGTCCGCCGCTGACGGCAACCAGACGAATTTCGATTCCTGGACTGCGTCGCGCAGAATATCGCCAAGCAGCTCGCCACCGCCGAGAACGACTACAACGACGGCGATTACGGCCAGGCCGGCACCGGCTTCCAGACCGCGCATTGGATCGGCTACGACGCATCCAACTTCTCGAGGCCGTCAACGACACCATTTCCGCCGACAAGCAGCAGGCGCTGCTCACACAGTTCACCGATTTGGAAGGACTCGCGTACCAGCAGGGCCAGGGGAGCGCGATCGCAAACGGAATCAACGCGCTGAACGCGGACCTTGACACGGCCGCGCAGACGCTTGACGGCAACGCGAACCTTGCCAATCCCAAAGCTTATGCGAAGCTGCGCGCCGAGCAGACCGCCGCGGAACGCAAGAAGCTCGACGCGGCCAAAAAGAACTCCTCCAAAGGCAAAGGCGACCGCACGTGGAGCGAAGTCGCCAGCGAAATGAACGTCATCCTCGACAAGGCATACAAGGCCGCCATCTCCGGCAAGGGCGCGGAAGGCTCCAGCCTCGTCAACGACGCGTACTACCAGTACTACGAAAAGCTCGGCTTCGAAAAGAACGTCATGAACGCCATCTCCGGCGACCGCGTCTCGCAGGTGGAATACCAGTCAAGATGACCCGCAAAACCATGCGCGACGGCGGTTCCGACAAGGAGATCAAAAAGCTTGTCGACGACCTGAAAAGCTGGCTCGTCGAAGACGCGGCCACCCTCGACGGTGGCGCGGCTGGCAACGTCAACGCCTTCACCAAAGCCATCACCAGCTCCGCCGGACAGGCGTTCCTCATCCTGATCCGCGAGGGTCTCGAAGCGCTGCTGGTGGTGCCGCCGTGGTGGCCTACCTCGTCAAATCCGGCAACCAGCGTTTCACCAAGTGGATTTACCTCGGCGTGCTCGCGGGCCTTGCCGGCTCCGGTCTGGTCGCCGTGCTCTTCACGTTCCTGTTCGGCGGCTCCGGCCCGGTCCAGGAAATCAGCGAAGGCGTGTGCGCGCTGATCGCCATGCTCATGCTGCTGTGGACCAGCAACTGGATGCTCAACAAAGTTCCGTGGAAGCGTGGAACCGTTACATCCGCACCAAAACCGAGTCCGCCGTGGCCGACGCGCAAAACAAAGTCGCCGCCGGCGAAGGCGTGGGCCTGGGTATGGTCGTTTCGCTCGCCATGCTGAGCTTCCTAGCCGTGTTCCGTGAAGGCGCCGAAACCGTCATCTTCTACGAATCGATCTACTCGATGAGTCGCGACGCGCAAGGCATGTGGATCGGCGGCATCGCCGCGGGCGTGGTGCTGCTCGTCATCTTCCTCGTGCTGCGCTTCACCTCCGTAAAGATTCCGATTGGCCCGTTCTTCCTCGTTACGTCGATCCTGATGGCCGTGCTGGTCGTCATCTTCGCCGGCGGTGGCATCCACGCGCTCATCGAAGGTGACCTGATCGACGGCCACTACCTGTCCAGCGTGCCCACAAACGACTGGATCGGCCTGTATCCGTACGTCGAATGCCTTGCGGCACAAGCGATCGCGGCGATTGCCGTACTCGCGCTGTTCGCCGTCGGCTTCGCACGCAAACGCAAGTTGCGCACGCCTGACAATCGCAAGTAATACGCAAATTTTCCGAGATTTACCGATATTTTTCCACATCCAACAACAAAGGAAAGAGAAATGAAGAACAAGAAGATCGCCGCTCTGCTCGGCATCCTGCTGGCCGGCTCCATGGCCTTCTCCCTGTCCGCATGCGGCAATTCCAACGATTCCGCCGCTTCGGACAAGTCCAGCGCCTCCGCGTCGGCTTCGAAGGCCGACGACTCCAGCAAGGACGATTCCAGCGATTCCGCCGGTTTCGAAGAGATCCAGGTCGATGAGAAGCACTCCGACCAGGAATGCGGCCCGCTGACCGTCAACGCCGTCTACTTCCAGCCGATCGACATGGAACCGTCCGGCATGGGCCTCAAGGCCGCCGATGCGAGCTTCCACCTCGAAGCCGACATCCATGCCAACCAGAAGGGCACCGAACTCGGCTACGGCAAGGGCGATTTCGTGCCGGACCTGACCGTCAACTACGACATCATCGACAAGACCTCCAACGCGTCCGTCGCCTCCGGAACCTTCATGCAGATGACGCTTCCGACGGCCCGCACTACGGCGCCAACGTCAAGCTCGACAAGGCCGGCGCGTACAAGCTCGTGCTGAAGATCGAATCCCCGGAGAAGAAGGGCTGGATGCTGCACGTCGATCCGGAGACGGGTGTGAAGGGACGCTTCTGGACGGAACCGATCGAGGTCACCTTCCCGGACTGGAACTACACTCCGCAGGAGTGGTGATCTCCTAGCGTAGCCCGTTCGCGGTTTCGGCATGCATTACCCGACACACTCAAGGCCGTTCGGCCAAGCTTACGGTCGGGCAATGCATACCGAAACCGCTCTCTCGCGTTTAGGGGGATGGATTCACCTCTGCGATTGTGGAGGGGGTCCGGGAAATCCTCGCATTTTAGGGGAGGGATGAGAGGGGTGGGACTCTTTGGGATGGGGCGGAATGGGAATCGTTGGGCTCTTTGAGTTGGGTTTTTGGATGAAAGGATTTTGGGATGCTGCTGCAGTTTGTGACGGTGTTGCAGGGGGTGTTGGCGCCGGCGCTGTTCGTCATGGCGTTGAGCGTCATGCTCACCGTCGGTGAGGGGCGTGACAAGCCTCTGAGCGCGTACTGGCGGCTGGCCGGTTTCGTTGTTGGATTCGCCGGCGCAGTCGTATTCGCCGCGCTGCGCGCCACCGCCGTCATCACGCAACGCACGTTCGTCAACTATCCGACCCTGTGGTGCTGCGTGATCCTCGACGTGGCCGTGTTCGTCATCGTCCTGTTCGCCCGCCGCATCACCGCCGACTGGCACAACCACCGCGCGCTGCTCGACATCGCGAATCTCGTTGCGGCGCTTGTGATCGCGGCCACCACCTTTCGTGCGCTGCCCGACGTGATTCTGCGACTGACGATCTTCGTCGAGCCGGGCGATCCCATCTTCACTTCCGACATGCTGTTGCGCGCGCTCGGCTTCGCTTTGGGCGCGGCCGTCGCAATCATCGCCGCGCTTATCTTCCGCACGATGCGTTCCACCGCCGTCCGCTGGTCGTTCACGACGGCGGTGCTGCTGTTGGTCGCGCTGTTGTTCGCACAGCATTTCACCGACCTTGCGCAGATCCTCCAATCCAAACGCATCGTCAGCTTCCCGACCGCCGCCTTCCTCGCGCTCGTGTGGGGCATCAACCATCAGCGCAGCCTGACCATCGCAATGGCGCTCGTCTTCGCCATTCCGGCAATCGCCAGCATCGTCATGGGCTTCAAAGTCAAGCCGACCGGCGCCAACGAGGCGATCGCACGCACGCATATCGCGTTCCGCCGCCGCGCGAAAGCGGCCGGCGCGTTCAGCCTGGTCGCCATGATCTGCGTCACCGTGGCCCTGACGTACGGCGTCGCGCAAACGCAGAAAGTCGTCACGCTGTCGCCGCCGGAAGACTACTCGCTCGCCGACGGCGTGGCCACCATCAAATTCAGCCAGATTTCCGACGGCCACCTGCACCGCTTCGAATACCGCGCGAAGGACGGCACCTCCATGCGATTCATCATCATCAAGAAGAACGGCGGCGCGTACGGCGTCGGCCTCGACGCGTGCGATAACTGCGGCGACGCCGGCTACTACGAGAAGGACGGCAAAATCATCTGCAAGAAGTGCGATGTGGCCATCAACCTCGCCACCATCGGCTTCAAAGGCGGCTGCAACCCGATACCGTTCGACTACCAGGTCAAGCCGGGCAAAATCGTCATCCAAACGTCCACGCTCGACGCGCTGTCGAGCCATTTCCAGTGAGCGCCGAGAAAGGTAAGGGGGTGCCATGTTCTTCCTGAAAATGATCTCTCGCTCGTTCAGCCGGCAGTTCAAACGCCGTCTGCTCATCGCCGTCACCGTGTGCCTGTCCGCCACCGTCAGCGTGGCCATGCTCGGCGTGGTGTTCGACGTGGGCGACAAGCTCAACGCGGAGCTGAGCACGTACGGTTCGAATATCGTCGTGCAGCCGAAGTCCGACGCTGTGGTGAGCGATTTGTACAATACCGGCGATTCTGCTGGCTCGGCTTCGGGTAGTTCGTCCGGTTCGGACGGGGGTTCCACTTCCGACGGCTCGGCTGCGGCGGACAGCGCCGACCCGACCGCGTTTCTGAAGGAGTCGGACGCGCAGAAGATCAAGACCATCTTCTGGGCGTTCAACATCACCAATTTCGCGCCGGAATTGAACATCCACGCGGATGCGGGGTGTGTCGGTTCGGGGGCTGGTTCGGCTGGCTCTGCTGGAACGGCTGGTGCGTCAGGTGCGGCTGCTTCCGCGGCGAAATGCAAGGCGACCAACGTGCCGATCGTGGGCACGTGGTTCGCGAAAACCCTGCACATGGACTCCGGCGAGTCCACCGTGGCCGGCATGAACGGCATGCGCTCATGGTGGAAAATCAACGGAACCTGGCCGAAAGACGACAGCGAGCAGGCGATGGTTGGCAGCGCGCTCGCCGCGAAACTGGGCGTGAACGTCGGTGACAGCGTCACGCTCGACAAGACGATCGCCGTCGGTGCGGACGACAATACGAACGGAGGTACCGGGAAAACCGGCAAATCCTCCACCGAACGCAATCGCGTGAAAGTGAAAATCGTCGGCATCTTCGATTCGGGCGATTCCGACAACAGCGCCATTTATATGCCGTCCATCGCCGCGCAAACGCTTGCGAATCTGCCGAATTCCATCGACAAGATTGAAGTCAAGGCGCTCACCACGCCCGACAACGACCTCGCGCGCAAGGCGTCGAAGAATCCGAACGCGCTCACGCAGGACGAGTGGGAGACGTGGTATTGCACCGCGTATCCGTCGTCGATCGCGTACCAGATCGAAGAGGTGCTGCCGGGCGCGGTGGCCAAGCAGGTGCGCCAGGTGGCCGCGCTGCAGGGCGATGTGCTGAACAAGACGCAGGCGGTGATGGTGCTGATGACCGTGCTGTCGCTGGTTGCCGCCGCGATCGCCGTGGCGAACCTGATGGCCGCGTCGATTGGCGAACGTGGTTCGGAATTGGCGCTGTTGAAGGCGATCGGCGCCACGGACGGCGCGGTTTCGCGCCTTATGCTCGCCGAAACGGCGGTGATTTCGCTGGTTGGTGCGATTGCCGGTGCGCTGCTTGGCTCGGGCGTTGCACAGATCGTGGGGCACGTGGTGTTCGGCTCGGGCATCACCATGCGTCCGATGGTGTTCGTGTTGGTTTTCGTGTTGCTGGCGGTCACTGTGCTCGTGGCCTCGCTTTCGTCGATTCGGGCGATTCTGGGTTTGCGTCCGGCGGAGGTGCTGCATGGTAGGTGAGTTGTGCTTGGCTTTCGTAGGGGGTGTGCGATGACGAATCGCAAGATGTTCTTCACCATGCTGTGGGGCGCGGTGTTCCGCCGTCGCTCCCGTGCGATGATGGCCGTGATCGCGTCGCTCGTCGGCGCGGCCACGCTGTTCTGCCTTGCATCCGTGTGCGTCGCGGTGCCGCAGCAGATGAACGAGGAAATGCGCGCGTACGGCGCGAACCTGATTGTCACGCCCGCGTCCGCAACGGGCAAATCGCAAGGCATCGATACTGCAACCGTACGCAACGTGACGGCGCTCATCGGCGCCGGACACAGCGTGAAATCAGCCGCATACCGGTATGAGAGCGTGCGCATCAATTCCGCGCCGTACACCATCGCCGGCGTGGACGTGAAAGCCGTCCGCGCGCTCAATCGCCATTGGAACGTAACGGGCGACTGGCCCGGCGCAGACAACGTGATGGTCGGCCGCGACGTCGCCGACGCGCTCGGCGTGAAAGTCGGCAGCCGTGTCACCATCGGTTACCGCGCCGCCGACGCGTCTTCTTCAGCGTCTTCTTCCGCGTCCGCAAAATCCGATTCGGACGAATCAACTGAAACGGCAGAATCGTCCGCGCAGGGCACGCAGAGTACGCAAACTACGCAAGGCGAACAGACCACGCAAGCCACGGAAAACGGCCGCGTCTCGTCCGACATCATGGATAACAACGGCACCGAATTCCGCATCTCCGGCATCGTCGACACCGGCGGCAACGAGGATTCCATCATCTACGCCACCACCGCGGACGTGGCCAAACTCGCCGGTTCCAAGCGCGGCGCCGACGTGGTCGAATACTCCGTGAACGCCATGGGGGATGAGCTGAACGCCATCGTCAACAGAATCAACAAAAATACAAACACTGCCGTCAAAGCGCAGACCGTCACCAGAATCACCTCGTCCGACACCCGCATCATCGCCATGCTGCAGACCCTGTTCTGGATTGTCTCGCTCGTCGTGCTCGTGCTGACGCTTGTCGGCGTGGGCACCACCATCAGCTCCATCGTGAGCCAGCGTCGCAACGAAATCGGCCTGCGCAAGGCCCTCGGCGCCGATTCACGCGCCATCGGCGTCGAATTCTACGTGGAATCCGGCATCTACGGCTTGATCGGCGGTCTGCTCGGCACTGCTATCGGCTATGTGCTGGCGCGTGTGCTGTGCTCCACCGTTTCGGCCGTGCGCTCGGCCTCAACTGGCTGCTTTGCGTTGGATCGCTGTTGCTTTCCGTGGCGATCGCCGTCATCGCCTCCATTCCGCCGGTCCGCCGCGCTACCCGTATCGACCCCGCCATCGTTTTGAGGGAGGAATAATCATGGACAACGAACATATGCTGCTGGAACTCAACCACATTTCCAAGATTTACGGCGATTTGCACGCCGTCGACGACCTGAGTCTGACTGTTCCGCAGGGGCAGTGGCTGGCGATTGTCGGCTCGTCCGGTTCCGGCAAAACCACGCTGATGAACATGATCGGCTGCATGGATACGCCGTCGAAGGGTTCCGTCATGCTTGAAGGCCGGCGATTGGAGGATTTGAACGCCCGCCAGCTCGCCGATGTGCGTAAGAACATGATCGGGCTCGTGTTCCAGAAGTTTTACCTCGTGCCGCATCTGACGGCGGTGGAGAACGTGATGGTGGCGCAGTACTACCATTCCGTGGTCGATGAGAAGCAGGCGATGGAAGCGTTGGAACGAGTGGGATTGAAGGAGCGTGCGCATCACCTGCCCGGCCAGCTGTCCGGCGGTGAGCAGCAGCGCGTGTGCATTGCCCGCGCGCTCATCAACTGTCCGAAGCTGATTCTCGCCGACGAGCCGACCGGCAATCTCGATGAGAGGAACGAGAAGATCGTGCTCGACCTGTTCCGTCAGCTGCACGAGCAGGGCACTACGATCATCGTCGTGACGCATGACGCGCTCGTCGCCTCCTGCGCGCAGCGCGAGATCATGCTCAACCATGGTGTGCTCGTCGGCGAACAGTGGAACGACGAGGAGGCGAAACGCGCGTACGAAGCGGCCGGTGGCAAGCCTGCATTCACCGGTTCCGCCGAGGAAGGCGCGCAGAACGGCGGTGTTGCGATTTTGTTCGCCGACCCTACGAAAGCCGCGAAAACCGGCGATACGGACGCGGCCAACGTTGCCGTTGCGGCTGGCGTTGCCGACGATACGGACGTAGAGCTCGACGTCATGAAAGGGGAGCAGGCATGAGCACCGCACAATCGAACGCAGTCAAAGTCATCGCGCTATCCGCGGCGAGCATCGCGCTGTTGTCGCATGCGGTGAGCCGAAAGCCACGCCGATGGACGACGAATACGCCGGCAATTCCGGCGAAAGCGTGCAATCGCAGGAAGAGAAGTCGAAAACCGACGGCAAGGCGGCTGACAATACGGCCGGCGGCGACGCCACCACCAAAAACCATGCCGATGACGCGAATTCCACGACGTCCAGCAAGCAGGACACCGGCAACTACGCGGATGGCGATTATTCGGTCAACGGCCAGTACGGCCCGGTCGGCGAGGACACCATCGACGTGCAACTGACCGTCAAAGACCAGAACGTGACGGCCGTGAAGATCGTCGGCCATCCGTTCACGTCCATCTCCAAAAAGCATCAGAACGACTTCGCCAAAGCCGTGCCGGACGCGGTGGTCGGCAAGCCGTTGAAGGACCTTAAAGTCGACAAGCTCGCCGGTGCCAGCTGGACCTCCGAAGCCTTCAACAAGGCGTTGGAAGTGGCGCGTCAGGAAGCGTCAATCCAATAGCTCATTCCTTCTGAAACCGACACGGCATGCCCGTCTTGCGTCGGTGCGGACGGTTTTCCTGTGGTTACCGTGCGGATTCGGCGCATACGTTCGGCCAGAGCAACGTGGCCATGTTCTCGGCCCAGGAATCAGACTTGCGTTCCTTGCCGGATTGCCGTTCCCCTCCGGCTTCCTGTCCCGCCAACGCTTTGCAAGCCAGCATGGAACCCAGCACCGTGCTGAACAGGAACGTGTAGTCCAAACGGTTTTGAAACACTCCGTCGGCGATGCCACGTTCCATGAACCCCACGAACCGTTCTTCGGCCGGCGCCAGCACTTGTGCTGCGATCGCCTTCAGCGTGGCGTTGTCGGAAGACAGCACCACGCCCACGGCTTTCAATCCGAGTTCGCTGTCGAAGCAGTCCTGGATGCGTCGCAGCATGGTGGCCAGTCCGCTCCGCGACGGCTTCAAATCGTTGAAATTCGGTAGTCCGGCAACTTCCGGTTGGATGCGTTGCAATAAATCGTCGGCGTTTCGGTAGCGTCGGTAGATTGTGGTCTTTGCTACCCCTGAACGTCGTGCGACCTCTTCGATGGTCACCGCTCCGATACCATCGGAAATCACTATCCCCAATGTGGCTTTCATGATTTTGCGGTCGGTTTGCTCCCGTAATCGCTCACGTCGGCCACGTACTGTGCCGACGTCTTCCTGCGTGGTTTTTTGCACCGTCTTCCGCGTGCCCTCTTGCGTGGTTCCGCCCATCATGCCGCGATCACTTTCGTGCTTTCCAGCTTGCTTACGTACCAATGGTTGAACTTGACCAGTGGAATGCGCAGTAGCAGGCCTATCAGCAGCAGCGGCGGAATGAACAGCAGTAGCGCGCCAATCGCAAACCAGTAATCGTTACTGTAGATTCCGCCGATCGCCGCGCGCATTGCTGTGATTGAATGCGTCGCAGGCAGGAACGGGCTGATGCCGCTGATGATTTTCGGCAGCACGGCCAGCGGATATGCGCCGTTCGCTCCGGAGATCTGCATGACGAGAAACAGCACGCCGATGGCTTTGCCGACGTTGCCGAAGCTGGCCACGAGCGTGTAGGTGAAGAACGAGAACACTAGGCTGCTCACCCAGCCGGACAGCATGAACAGCAGCGGATGCACCGCCTGGACATGGAGGAACAGCAGACTGCCTCCCAAGGAGAACGTGCTCTGCAATAGTCCGATCACGCCGAACACACCGTAATGTCCGAGAAACAGTTGATGCGGTTTCGGGTCGCCGAGTTCCTTGCGCACCTTACGCGAGACGGTGGTCTTGAGCGTCACTGCCATGAGCAGCGAACCGACCCACAGTGGCAGGATCGTGTAGAACGGTGCCATCTGCGAACCGAAGTTCTTGACTGGGAACACCGCGTTGCGTTTCACTTTTACAGGGGCTGCAAGCGCGGCGGCCAACGAGTCGGTATTATCGCTGAGCACATCTTTGACGGCGCTCATATCGCCGCTGTTCAGCGCATCGGTCAATGTTCCTGTGAATGCGCCCAGTTTTTGCCCGCGCCGGCCAGACTATCGGCGGTGGAATCCAACACGCTGCTGATGGCGGTCAGATTCTTATCCGCGGTCTTGGTGGTGCCGTTCAGATTGCCCAGCGCGCCTTTCAGATCGGCCGCTGTGGCATTGAGCGCGGTGGTGGTGCTGGTAATGGACGTGGCGATATCGTCAAGTTGCGGTTTCAGTTGGCTCTCATAGTCGGTTTTGATGCCACTGACGGACGTTGCCGCCTGCTGCGCCAGTTTCTTGATCTCCGCACGTTCGGCCGTGGTATCGCTTACTTTGGCGTCGATGTTGTCGGCGCTGCCATTCAGCGCCGATGCTAGGTCGTTGAGCTGTGTGATGGTGGTGCCGACGTTGGTTTTGAGATGGTCGATGGCGTTCCTCACCGCTTCCGGCAGCTTTTCGTTTGCACTGAGCGCGTCGAGCGAATCATAGATCTGCTGGTAGCTTTGCGCCTGCTTGCTGATGTTCGTGGCCTGGTTGCGTAATGCGGTGGCGGTGTTGCCGGCCTGCGCGCCCGCATTGCCGAATAGGCTGTCCACATCTGCTTCCACGGCTGTGAAGCTGTTGGCGGAATCAGTCAGAGCCGTGCCCAGCGCGGTGGTGCCGGTCTTCAACGCGCCCGTCAGATCCTCCACGCCGCTGCCGGCTTGCTTGAGTGTTGTTCCTACGCTTTTCGCATTGCCGCTGACATTGGCGATCAGACCGTCGGAGGACTCAAGCAGATGCCGTGCGCTTTGGGTCAGCGTGCTGAACGTGCGGAGCGTTCCGGAAGCGTCGGTGAGCGTTTCCGCGAAGTCGCTGATATTGCCGTTGAACTGCGTGAGTTGTTCCTGCGCGGCTGGCTTGTCGAGTTGGTTGGCGAGCTGCGATGCCACACTCAGCGCGGTGCTGGTCAGTGTTTCGGAGAACGTCTCGTTGACCTGCGCGCTGACCGTATCGGCGCTTGGCCTGTGATCTTCGGAGCCAAGGCGTTCTTCTTTTCATTGTTGTAGTAGGCGATTTCGGCGTGGTCGCCATCGGATGCGAAGAACGTCATCATACGGGTGCTGAAGTTCTTTGGAATCACCACAGCTGCGTAATATTTGCCGGATTTGGTGCCGTTGATGGCTTCTTTTTTGGTGGTGAAGGTCCAGTCGAGCTGATCGTTGGAACGCAGCGTGTTAACCACTTGGTCGCCGATGTTGATCTTCACTGGAATGAGGTCGGACCGGTATCCGTCGTCCTCATTGGCTACGGCGAATTTCAGATTGCCGGTATTGGCGAACGGGTCCCAGCTGGCGGCCACGTTGAACCATGTGAAGATGCCGGGGATCACAACGAGTCCGATGACGATGATGATGGAGACGACGTTGCTGGTGATTCGCCGGATGTCGCCGACGAACAGTTTCCAGATGGTTTTCATGCGTTGCTCCTTTCCTCGTTGTTTTCGTTGTTTTCGGTTGTCTCGGTTGTCTCGGCGGTCTCGGCGGTCTCGGCGGTGTCCGTGGCGGCATCGTTCGCGGCGGCGCTTGGACCGGTCGTCTGCATTTTCTGCATTTTCTGCACCAGTATGGCGATTCCGTCATCTTCATTGTGGTTGACGCCCGTCACGTTTTCCGTCGTTTCTTTGATGACGCTGGTATTGCGATTATCGGATGTCGTGCGTTTGCCGCTGGTGCGTCTCCGCGTTTTGCGCAGCAGTCTGTTCCGCCGTTCCTGTTGCGCCCGCTTTTGCGACGGATGCGTGCCGCTTGGCGCTCCACCAGCATGGATTGGATCGATTCATCGCTCAAATGGCCGAGCTCCACTTGACGGTTCAGATTATCGCGCATGTATTCGATGACCATGAGGAAGCCCATGATGAGCAGAATCCAGACGACCCACGTGGCCAGTACCACCACTTTCTCTCCGTTGGTGAACGAGAACACCGCCGCCAGAGTTACCGGAACTACGAATCCGATCACCAGAGCTCCGCGCTTGAGTTTCGGGTACAGTTCCGCGAACCGACTTGCGCGTTCCTCGATCACCTCGCGGTAGCCGCCTTTGTCGGCCAGCACCTGAATGGCTTGGGACATGTTGTATCCGCGTTCCGGAAGCTCCACTTCCTCGCCGATAATCATGTCGCTTTCCTTGATTTCGCGGGCGAAGAGTCGGTTGAGGTTGACCAACAGAGGACGGACCACCAGGCCGATGACGAACGCCATGCCGGCAAACAGCAGCAGCGTGCCGATCGCCTTGATCCAATGGCCGTCGTAGAAGCCGGCGATGGTCTCGCGGAATGCGTCTATCGAATAGCTGAATGGCACGAACGGATAGACCATGCGGAAGAACTTCGGCATCATCTCGATCGGATACAGGCCGGAAGCGCCTGGAATCTGCACGATCACCAACGCCACGCACAGGCCCTTGCCGATGTGCATGAACGTGGTGGACAGCGCGTACGTGATGCTCAGATATACCAGCGATGTGATCATGCCGGTCAGTATGAACAGTGGCGCGCAAGCCGTCTGCACGCCGAGTATCAGATCGCCAACGGTGCAGATCGCGCCTTGAATGACGCCCATCGTGCCGAGCAACAGGTATCGGGCCAGATACTTTTCGGTTGCGGTCGGATCGAGACCCTCAAGCCCCTCGTCGTCCACCTCCACTTTGTAGATCACCACAAAGGCGAACGCGCCCACCCACAGTGCCAGATTGGTCATCAGCGGAGCCATGCCGGAGCCGTAGGAGTTGACGGGATACACGTTCTTCGTGTCGATTACGGTCGGGGACTCCATGAACGAGGCGATCTTATCCGCGTCAAGCGAACCGCTGCCGGTCAACGATGCGAGCAGATCCGCAGTGCCCAGCGCCTTCAGGTCGGTGCTGACGGTGGTGAGCTTCGTCTCCATCTTCGCCAGCTGCTGGTCGGTTTGCTCAAGGCCGATGCGGCGTCTGACGCCACTTGGTCGAGTTGGTCGAGCACGATGTTGGTTTGCCTGACCACGCTGTCCTGGCTGGTCACGGTGCCGGCAAGTGTTCCGGCCGTCCCAGCCAGCGAGCCCAGCGCGGAATTCAGTCGCGGCAGTGCGCCTGATTGATGGCGTTGCGCGCCGTGCCTGCGCTTTTGAGCGAGTTCTGCGTGCCTATGTTGAAATCGGTGGACAGTTTGGATACGCTGCCGGCTGTGGCCTGTGTGTTCTCGCTCAGGGTTTTGAGGTCGGCGAGTGTTCCGGCTGCCGTGTTGTTGGTATTCTCCAGTTTGCTGATGATTTGCTGGTATTGCGCGTTGTCGCTGGCGGATTTGAGCTTCTCGAGCAGTTTCGCATTGCTGTCGGTGATGTTTTGCATGCCGGTCACCGCCTGCTGTGCCGATCCACTTGCCGCGGATACCGCCGACGAGATCTGGTTGATGCTGGCTGTGGATTGCGCCGTCGCTTGGGAAACAAGTCCGGATCCGGTTTCCAGCGCGCTGTTGGCGTTGGACGAAAGCGTGTTGAGCTGGGTTTGCGCTGTGCCGATGGCGGTGGATGCGCCTGCTAGTCCTCTGCCTGCGCTCGCCGCGGCCAGCTGCACGTCGTTCAGGGCATTGCGTGCTGCTTTTGTCTGCTGTGGCACATTGGCTAACTGGGTGTCGAGATCCGCGATTGCGGAGCGGATCGTGCCTACGTTCCGCTTGGTGTTGTCGAGTTCGCCGATGGTTTCGTTGGCGATGGTGTTGGTGTTGCCGCTGATGGTGCCGTTGGCTGAGTTGACGGCTTTGACGAGCACGTCGCTGACGGTGGAGACGAAGGAGTTGTTGACGGTGCGGTCGACCACGGTCGCGCCTTGGTCGGTGATTTTCGGCGAAATCGGACTCGCCTTCTCGTTCACGTAATATTCGAGCGTGGGGCGATGCTTGCTGTTGGTGACGACGTTGGCCAGATCTTCGCTGAAGTCGGAAGGGATGACGATTGCGGCGTAGCAGTCGCCCGACTCCACCGCTTCCATCGCGTTGGCTTTGCCCATGAACTCCCAGCCGAGCTGGTCGTTGCTCTTCAGCGTGCCTTCGATTTGATCGCCGAGATTGACTTTGCCAAGCAGCGCGTTGTCTGTGCCTTCGTCCATGTTGGCCACGGCCACTTTGATGCTGTCCGTGTTGCATAGGGATTCCAGAACCCGTAGATGTTGAACCATGCGTATAGCGGGGGAATGAGAATCAGGCCGATCATAATCACCCACGCGGCGGGTACGGTGACCAATCGTTTGAAGTCACGGCGCAGGATCTGCAGTACGTTGTGCATTGTCTCTCCGGTTTGGCGAATCAATTCCCTTATATGGCGATACGTGTTCCGTAGCGCTACGCGGTTCGTATCGTATACCGTGCTCTTGGACAATCGCCATCGCGTTTCATGGATGACGGAAATCGGGTCGAGTACTGCGGCAAAGCCTCGGCAAAACCATCGCCGGCTGACGTAGCCCCTTCCGCTCACGTCCGTGACAAATCGCCATTTCTGTATGTCCGTGAGCGAAAGGTGGTAATAAATCGCTATTTTCCGTCCGTATTTATACCCCCATTCGCTCACGATGCGCTATACATCGCCATTTCTTGCGGACGTGAGCGAAAGGTGGTGTGCGAATGGCGATTGCAGCCAGCTGACGTCCCCCTCTTTTGCTCGCGTCCGCCAATAATCGCACCTGAACCGCTTTTCTTGCGGCGGATATTGCCTACGTTTGGTAGCGTGGGCTGAAGGAAGGAGCGGCATATGAGCGAAACCGCACAATCTAAATCACGATCCGAGGATTCCGCCGCGGGCAAGACGGATGGAGAAATCAAGGCGATTGCCGCCGAAACCGAAATCGCGGCTATCGAAGAAGGTGGAAAGCAGGGCACTGGCGAAGTCGGCAATCCCGCTGACCGTCGTCTGCCGTTAATCGTTCGCATTTACGCATCGTCATGCTTATTGAAGGCGTGGTGACGCTGCCGTTCATTGTGTTGGCGTGCCTGTACTCGATTCGCGCGGTGTTTTCCGGCAAAGTGGCGTTCGATGCGCTCAGCCTCACCGCGATTCTGTCGGTGGTTCACGCGGCCGTGCTGCTGGTCGCCACCGCGTGTCTGGCGGTGTTCGGCGTGATGCTCATTATGAACAAGCGTCGGCATATCGCGCAATGGACGTATCTGATGATTCCGCTCACCCTTGCCGAAGGCTTGCTGTCGCTGGCATTGCAGGGACTTGGTGTGAATTTGATCGGCCCGGCTATCCAGCTTGTCGTGCTCATAGCCCTGCATGTCACTGCCGATCCGTCGCTGCGTGAGGAGCGTCGTCTGCAGTTCGCGCTTCGACGTATGGATGCCCGTAGCGCGTACGAAAGTGCGGCTTCCCGAGGAATGGCCGGCCGCGACCTGACTGGCAGGGGCTATATTTCGCTGGATTTCTTCAATCTGTTCTGGCTGTTCACCATTGGTTGTGTGTTCGGTTTGGTGATCGAAACCATCTACCATTTCATCCTGTTTGGCGAATACCAGGACCGTGCGGGCTTCCTATGGGGGCCGTTCTCGCCCATCTATGGTTTCGGCGTGGTGATCGTCACCGTGTTGCTCAACCATTTGTGGCAGTCGAATTGGTTGCTGATTTTCTGCTCAAGCGCGGTGATCGGTGGCGCGTTCGAATATTTCACCAGCTGGTTCATGCAGGCCGCGTTCGGTATTCGCGCATGGGATTACACGGGGCAATGGCTTTCGATTGACGGGCGTACATCCGGCAAATACATGTTCTTCTGGGGCGTCCTCGGCTTGGTTTGGGTCAAGTTGATTCTGCCGCGATTATTGCGATTGATCCAGCGTATTCCGTGGAAGATTCGCTATTCGTTGACGCTGGTCTGTTTCATACTCATTTTCGTCGATGGCGTGATGACGCTGATGGCGCTTGACGCTTGGTATTCCCGCATGGCTGGGGTTGCGCAGAATTCGCCCGTTTCGCAGTTCTTCGCCACGTATTTCAATGACGATTTCATGGCCCACCGATTCCAGACCATGAAGATCGACCCGTCCACTGCCGGTCGTATGTAGGCTGGTTTTTGCGTTTTGCGGGTTTTGCTAAGCGGCTGGTCGGGCGATGTTCCGGCTGGCCGCTTTGCTTTGGGTGGCTGATTTTGAACGATTTCGGACGATTGCAGTGGGGTTTTGTTGCGGGTTTTGCCGCGGGGGATTTGATTCTTCCGGATTATTGCCGTTTGGGATTCGTGCCTTCCGGCTGTCTGGATGCTTGACTGCTGTTGCCGCGCCTACGCCGCGATGCTTTGCGCCAGCTGGCGGATGAGGTCGGGGCGATGTCCGCTCCATGAGAAGTTTGGTGAGATGACCACCGGAATCTGCTTGAATCCGGCGTTCTTGATTTGTTCGAAGGTTGATGGGTTCTGCGTCAGGTCGACCGCCACATACCGCACGCCCAGTTTGGAAAGTTCCTGTTCGGTGGCCTTGCACTGAGGGTTGCTCGGATTGGTGAAGACGGTCACGGTCATTCTTTTCCTCCCTATGCAAATCGGCTTCCTTTGGTGTGGAAAGCCTTGTCGGCCACGTTTTTTGATTTTGCCTGGCTGAGCAGGCCGTTCATCAGTATACACTACCTGTAGTGGCGTTTCGTACGTTTGCCCACTGTATATAGTGGGGAATTTCCCGTAATACCGAATCTATACGAACAAATGTTCGATATATTCGAGTCTATCATTATCCTCGATTGCGCCACGCCGGTTGCATGCGTATGGTCCGTCCGCGAATCGCCCGCGGGCTGTTCGCTATTCATTTCGGAACACATATTGCGATTTCGCTCGTTTTCTTACGATTGTGAGCGAAAGGTGGTGCCGCATAGTGCGGTAGGGGGTATAAATCGCCTTATTTTCCATACTTTTCGGCGCACGTCGCGAAATAATCGACCGAAATTGCGATTCGTGAGCGAAAGAGGGTGCGCGATATGGTGCGTTCCGTATTGAAGTGCTGAGACCTCATCCCGAAACAAATGAAAAAGTCCTGAGAACCATCGGCTTCCAGGACTTCGAACCTGTGCCCCCCGTGGGATTCGAACCCACAACCCACGACTTAAAAGGACGCTGCTCTAACCGTTGAGCTAGAGGGGCAACAGCAACACAGTATACAGCATATTCGGACCAATCGCCACCACGGGCGTCGGACGGGCGTCGAAATGGCCTCGGAGTGTTGGTGTGCCTACAATCGAAACCATGTCATGTACCACAATTCTTGTAGGCAAAAAAGCAAGTTACGACGGTTCGACCATCATCGCCCGAGATGACGACTCTGGTTCGGGACGTTACGATCCCAAGAAATTCGTAGTCGTCGCACCGCAGGAGCAGCCGCGGCACTACCGCAGTGTGCTGAGCCACGTTGAAATCGACCTTCCCGACAATCCATGCCGGTACAGCATCGTACGAACGTGCTTCCAAATCGTGGAATCCTTGCGGAAGCTGGCGTCAACGAACGCAACGTGGCCATGAGCGCCACCGAAACCATCGCCGTCAACGAGCGCGTGCTCGGCGCCGACCCGCTGGTCGCACTGCAGCCGGCCGACGAAGCCAATGGTAAGCCGGAAACCCCAGGCGGCATCGGCGAAGAAGACATCATCACCCTCGTGCTGCCGTACGTCAACACCGCGCGCGAAGGAGTGAAACGTCTGGCCGAACTGCTCGAAACGTACGGAACGTACGAATCGAACGGCATCATCATTTCCGACGTGGACGAAATCTGGTACGTCGAAACCATCGGCGGCCACCACTGGATCGCCCGCCGCGTGCCGGACGACAAATGCGCGATCATCCCCAACCAGCTTGGCATCGACTATTTCGATTTTGATGACGCCTTCAGCGACGCACGTGAATTCATGTGTAGCGCCGATCTGCAGGAATTCATCGAAACGCACCATCTTGGGCGCGCGGCGGGTACGCAGGGCGGCATGAACGGCGGCCACTGCAACCCGCGTATCGTATTCGGCACCGCCACCGCGAAGGACCACATCTACAACACGCCACGCGCCTGGTACATGTACCGCTATCTCGATCCGGCCGACGCGGAAAACCTTACCCCTGAATCGGACGATATTCCATGGTGTCTCGAACCGGAGAATGCCGTGACCGTCGAGGATGTCGACTTCCTGCTCGGTTCGCACTTCGAAGGCACCCCGTATGACCCGTACGGCACGCAGGGAACTGAGGAAAGCCGCCATCGCTACCGTCCGATCGGCATCAACCGCACCGGACACATGGTGGCCATGCAGATTCGCCCGTACGCGCCCGTCGAAAGCCGTTCGATCATGTGGATTTCGTACGGTTCCGGCGCGTTCACCACGTCCGCCCCGTTCTATGCGAACGTCGACGACACCCCCGCCTACCTGCGCGACACCACGCCGGAAGTCTCCACGGACTGCCTGTATTGGACGAACCGCCTGATTGCAACGCTCGCCGACGCGCACTTCTACGAGACCAGCAACGCGGTCGAGGGCTTCTCGGAAGATGTCCGTTCCTTCGGCCACCGTCTGGTGGAACGTACGGATGATGCGCTTGCGATTGGTGGGTCGGCGACTGGGGCTGGTGGCGCTGGTTCTGGTGCCGGTTCTGCGGTTGGCGGTTCTGGTTCTATGTCTGGTGCTGCGGTTGATTCCGGTTCCGATGGGCTTGCTAGTCCTACATCTGTTCCGGCCCGTCTTGCGGCGGCTAACGACGAAATGGCGGAATACCTGCGATCGCGCAATACGAAGCTGCTCGGCGACGTGCTGTACACGTCCAGCAATCTCATGCACAACAGTTTCGCCATGTCGGATCGCTGGAACTAAGCCCGCTGGTACTTTCCGTGTCCGTTTCTCCCGAATCGGACACACAGGCATCAAAATGAAGCGCTCCTGTGTCCGAATCACCAGAAACGGACACAGGAGCGCCTAGCCGATCGCAATAATCGCAATACTCACGCAATATCGCGTAAACCCTCTATCGCGCGAAACCTGCGAAACCCGCGAAACCCGCGCGAAATCAGTTGAACCCGACCACATGTTCCGCCACGAAATATCCCTTTCGAATCACAAACCGGCCGAGCGAACCATGTAGGTTCAGCGCGCGCGACATCGCCTTCTTACGCACGTCCTTGTAAATCGTCGGCGAATACGCTCGATATCCGCCCACATGGCCTTCTTCTTCTCGTAATTCTCCGGATCGCGCGACAAAATCATGAAAACGCTCGCGACGGAACTCTGAATCGCCAGAAAATGAATCATATAGCGGTACAGGCCGTCTGGCACCGTACCTCGTTCGGGGGTGGCGCGCACCATGCACTGGTTGACGAGCCGCAGCTGGTCCACGCGTCGGATCATCACGTCCGTCTGCACGCTCTGCCCGTCGCGGCCGATGAAATAGTGGTAGAACGGCGTATCCACGTATTGCAGCGACTTGACCCACGGGAACGGCTGGTACGCGTAGATGAAGTCCACGTAGAACGTGTGTTCCGGCAGCTGCATCTTCGATTCGCGCACCACGGCGGTACGGTAGATCAGCGCGTGCATGAGAATGTATTCGGTCAGGCCGAAATGTCCCAGATCGTCCCAAGTGAGCCGCTTGCCGGGCTCCATGGCGTGACGGAAGTTCACGACGTGCTTGTTGCGCTTGCCCACCTTGTCATACACATAGTTGGTGACGAGCATGTCGAGCGGCTCGTCCTTGCCGACCTCGCCGCGCAGCACGGCCATGACCTGTTCGAGCGATTCCGGGCCGACCCAATCGTCCGCGTCCACGACCTTCACGTACATGCCGCTCGCCGCCGCGATGCCGGTGTTGACCGCGCCGCCGTGGCCCTTGTTCTCCTGATGGATCGCGCGCACGATTCCCGGATTGCGCGCCTCGAACGTCTTCGCCATCTCCAGCGTGCCGTCGGACGAGCCGTCATCCACGATCAGCACTTCGATGTCGTCGTTGCGCTTCGACGCGATCAACGATTCGACGCACCGTTCCAGGTATTCCGTCATGTTGTACGCGGGCACCACGAAGGTGAGCGTCTTCTTCTCCTGCATATTCTTCCTCGGATCGGGCTCGTGTCGGGCCGTGCGGCTGGCCGACCGCTCCGGCCAAAAGCATAACGAAACTAACGTAGCACCATGTGCGGTTCCGGGGCGCGGTTTTGCGCACAAACGGCACCCTGAAATACGCAATCTGCACCTGAAATTTCCCCTAGGGTCATTTCGGGTGACGGTATGTCAGTTTTCGTCAATTGTTGATTGTTTTTGCGATTCGTGCGGGCTTTGCGGTTTTTGCGATTCGTTCGTCTCGTCTGATTCGTTTGATTCGTCTGCCGCTTGCGATTTGCCTACTGCTTGCGATCCGTCCGTCACGGTCGTCCCGTCCGTCGCGTCATCTCCCGCAGCAACCGCCTTCTCCTGCGATTTCGCGGCCTTCTTGCCCTGCTTCTCCTGCTTGGCGATCGCCTTCGCTTCCCGCGCGGCCTGCTTTTCCGCCTCGCGGGCGGCCTTTTCGCTTTCGTAGCGCAGTTCCGGCTTGGCTTCCATGCGGCTCAGCCCATACCATGCCAGGTTCACGATGTGCGCGGCGAGCTGCTCCTTGCTGAGCTTGCGCTGGTCGGCCCAGTATTGGCAGGTGTACACGGTCATGCCGATGAGCATCTGCGCGTAATACGGCACGCTTTTGGCCGGCAGATGCTGGCGTTGAACGCGTCGGTGAGAATGTCCTCGACGCGTACGGCAATGTCTCCAAGCAGCGAATTGAACGAGTTGGACGGGTCGGTTTTCGGCGAATCGCGCGTGAGCACGCGGAAGCTTCGGCGTTCTCCTCCACGTAGGTGAGCAGCGCAAGCGCGGTGCGTTCCACGATTTGGCGCGGATGCGCCTGCGGGTCGGACAGCGCGTTGATGAGAACGTCGGTGAGCGCGCGCATCTCGCGGTCCACCACCACGGCGTACAGGCCTTCCTTTCCTCCGAAATGTTCGTAGACGATGGGTTTCGACACTTTTGCGGTCGAGGCGATCTCTTCCACGCTCACTGCTTCGAATCCCTTGGCCGCGAACAGCGATCGACCGATTTCGATAAGCTGTTCGCGCCGCTGATACGACGTCATTCTGGATGTATTGGCCATACTGCCTAGTTTTTCACGCCCCGTGGATAGCTCCTTGACCGTCTGACCCCCACGTATCGTCCGATTCTGCGGAATCGGACACGTGTGTCGTATTGACAATGTTCCATTGCGGCTTTAATATATTTAATAAATAATAAATTTTATTAAAGGGGGTGATGTGGACCATCTGCCAGAATGGTTGGCCAACCTTGCGGAGGAGGATTTGGCCTTCATTAAGAACTTCGTGCTATCGTCAGGATCTCTGAAGCAAATGTCTCAGCTGTATCAAGTCTCCTACCCGACCATGAGGCTCCGGCTTGACAGGCTTATCGAAAAAATACGGTTGAACGACAACGAGACGGAGGATCCATTCATCCTTTTGGTGAAGAGTCTCGCCATCGACGATAGATACGACGTCGACACGGCTCGAATACTCATAGACGAGTACAGAAAGAGAAGGGATGAATCATGAGCTGGACATGGATCGCATTATTAATCGAGATCCTAGCATAATCGCCGTATTCGTTCTGGTCTTCCTCATCGCGAGGAGCCTGATTCGCTACGCAAATTCCCTAAAGAAAGGAGACGGTTCTTCAAAGCAGGCAGCAGAAGACAAAAAAATCACTCTTCACGATTTGTAAAAACGTTACCAGATATATCGAAGTCAAAATCGCATTATCGATGCCTTGCATGGCAGAGCATCTTATTCCCCTGGCGGATCAGACATCCGTGGTGCGTCCGCGGGGCGGAGCCGGAGTGTCCGTTGCGCTTTTTAGGCTGGAACCATGGATACGAATGTGATTATTGCGATTGTCGCGGTCGTCGTTATCGCGGCATTACTTGCGATTGGCGGATGGTGGTTCGGTAAGAGCCGCAAGTCCGCCGTGGACAAGTCCACTGAAGCGGCGAAGGCGAAGGCCGATGCTCGTTTGGCTACGGAGAAGTCCGCCGCGCAATCTGCCGCCGCAAGTGCCGAAAACGCTGAGAAAACCAAGGAAACCGCGGAATCCGCAGCGACGGAAGCCGTGGAATCCGCGACTTCGTCTGCCACACCTGAATCGCCAGTGGCAACTGAACCAACTCCGGTCGGGTCAGCCGTAACTGAATCCGCGACCCCAGCCGTCGAAACCCCTGAAGCCGCCGGCACCCGCATGCAGCGCCTCAAAGCGCGCCTGTCCAAGTCGGGCAATCCGTTCGGCAAGGCTCTGTTCAACATCCTCGCCAAGGATCAGCTCTCCGAAGCCGATTGGGAAGACGTCGAAGACACCCTCCTGCTTGCCGACGTGGGCGCGGAAGCCAGCGAACAGCTCGTCGAGGAACTACGCAACGACGCCCGCATCGCAGGCCAGTCCGATCCGGCCGAAGTGCGCGCCGCGCTGAAGGACAAGCTGTTGAAGCTCGTAGGCACTGACACGGATCGCCGCCTCAATGCCAATAAGGAGGGTGCCAACAAGCCAAGCGTCATCATCATGGTCGGCGTGAACGGCACGGGCAAAACCACCACTGCGGGCAAGCTGTCACGACTGCTTGTTTCCGAAGGCAAGCAGGTCATGTTGGGCGCTGCCGATACCTTCCGCGCGGCGGCCGCCGACCAGTTGGAAACTTGGGGTGCCAAGGTCGGCGTCCCGGTCGTGCGTTCCGACAAGGATGGCGCCGATCCGGCGTCCGTCGCATTCGAGGCCAGTGCCAAGGCCAAGGAAGAGAACGCCGACGTGCTCATCATCGACACCGCCGGCCGCCTGCAGAACAAGTCCAACCTCATGGACGAGCTCGGCAAGATCCGCCGCGTCACCGAAAAGAACCTGCCTGTGGACGAAGTGCTGCTCGTGCTCGACGCCACCACCGGCCAGAACGGCATGACGCAGGCCAAGGTGTTCGCCGAAGCCATCGGCATTACCGGTGTGGTGCTCTCCAAGCTCGACGGCTCCGCCAAGGGCGGCATCGTCATCTCCGTGCAGAAGGAGCTTGGCGTGCCCGTCAAGCTCGTCGGCCTGGGCGAAGGCCCGGATGACCTCGCCCCGTTCGATCCGGAAGCTTCGTCGACGGCATCCTCGCCTGACGTTCCCATATTTTCCGGATTTGCGATTTCCGTAGCGAAAACCTCCCGTCATCGTTCCGTTACGTGGTCGGGAGGTTTTCGTATTTGCGAT
>ENA-OQDF01000188-OQDF01000188.1-human-gut-metagenome-genome-assembly--contig:-NODE-188-length-23485-cov-1.632845_pt1 | contig 23485 bp, 31 predicted proteins | sample MGYA00242769_ERZ504597 | MGnify/ENA primary metagenome ERZ504597 (study PRJEB26092, sample SAMD00036305) | human gut metagenome | host: Homo sapiens | study: EMG produced TPA metagenomics assembly of...
CGCGGCCTGAGCCTGAGATCCTGCTTGGCCGCGAGACGAGCCGCCTGGCGAGCCTGACGCTCGGCGCGGGACTCGGCGCCACGACGACGCTGCTCGGACTGGGTGTGCACCTTCTTGCCCTTCGGCGCAAGGGTCATGATGATGTTGCGGCCCTCCTGCTTCGGCTTGGACTCGACGGTGCCGTATTCCTCGACATCGTCGGCCAGACGCTGCAGCAGTTCCACGCCACCAATCGGGCGGGAGATCTCACGACCGCGCAACATGATGGTGACCTTGACCTTGTCGCCTCCGTTAAGGAAGCGGGTCACATGGCCCTTCTTCACGTCGAAATCGTGGTCGTCAATCTTCAGGCGGAAACGAATCTCCTTGATTTCCGCGGTGCTCTGGTTGCGGCGAGCTTCACGAGCTTGATCTTCTCGTTGTACTTGAACTTGCCGTAATCAATGAGCTTGGCGACCGGAGGCTTCGCGTTCGGGCCACCTCGACGAGATCGAGGTTTGCCTCCTTGGCCAGGTTCAGCGCGACGGAAGTCGCGATGACTCCCACCTGCTCGCCGTTCGGGCCGATCAGGCGTACCTGCGGGACGCGAATCTCGTCGTTAATACGTGGTTTCGTCGCTGATGATGACTCCAATCCTCTACTTCAATTCCGTGGCGAGGGCCTTTGCTGGAGTCCTGTTCAATGCTTTGGGTTCATGGCAAGCCAAAGCCCGCGCCAATATGCGCTCAGCTTCTGCAGACGCATATCAGTTCTTTGCGTCATTCCTGATTACGCGTTGTATATCGCAATCGCTAGGCTGTTTGCCTTGAACCGAGGCCTTGAAAGGCTTCCAGGTGGGGTTGCCCCGCTTTCTTGATTTCTCAAGCCAAATAGAAAGTCTACCATACGCCCGGACATTCGCGGTCCGTGTGTCGAACCTACTGCACGGCGCGCAGCAGACCGCCGAAGCCTTCGTCTTTGAGAATCTGCCGATATGGGCCGGCCTCATCGGCGATGATTTGATCGATGGCATGCATGCGAGTACTTCGACCGGCGCCTTGTCGTCGGTGAGAATAGTCGACGCTGAGTCCGGTTCGTTCACCTTCCGGAATCGAGAGGCGACCTCTTCCATATACCATTCGAGATCTTCGCTGCCGGTGCGCTCGTAGGTGGTCTCACGCAGGTTGAGCGCCTTGGAGGCCTGCTGCATGGAGTTCTCTTCGGAGCCGGAACCCGGCTTCTTGGCGAACAGTTCACGGTTCGTGGTGTTCGGCACGTCGGCCGTCAGTGTGTTCCCATTGCCGAACACGCTGGCGATGGTATCGCTCAACGCCTCGTTGATCGAACCTTGGCCGTCCGAGATCATGTTCATGTTCACCACCATCACGCCGCCGGGGTTCAGGTGCTCTCTGACCATGGTGAAGAACTCGGTGGAGCTCATCTGGAAGGGAATGGTGATGTCCTGATACGCATCGACCATGATCACGTCGTACTTGTCATGCGAGGCGGCGAGCCAGGCTCGGCCGTCATACGTGGTCACGGGGATGTCGGCGGCTCATCGAAGTATTCGCCGGCCAGATCGGTGATCTTCTGGTCAATCTCCACGCCGGTGATGTTCATTTTCGGATAATACTGCTTCAGCTGGCGGGCGTAGGTGCCGGTGCCCATGCCGAGGATCAGCGCGGAATTGGCATTGTCGGCGAGCGCCGGCGCAGCCAGGGCCGTGTCGTAGTACATACCTGTCAGTCCTTTGTCTTTCATCGTGACGGACTGCACGCCGAACAGCACGTTGGTGGACAGGATCGTGCGGTCGGAGAGGTTCTTGACCTGCAGGTAGTTGTAGATGGACTCGCCCTCATAGGCCAGGTTGGTTTCCCAGAACGCGAAGCCGGTCAGGGGCGAGACGCAGGACGTGGCCACGAAGATCACGGCGCTGACCACGCAGGCGATGCGCTTGGCCTTGATCGAGATGAAGTAGATCAGCGGACATGCCGGAGAAGAATTCGGTGATGTAGAGGAATATCTTTGATTTGAGAATCGGCCGTTCGCTTGCCTCGGTGATCTGTGCCATCGCTCCGCTCCCCTGCCTGTGCGCCTATCGACTACTGTTCTGATGCGTAGCCTATCAGCATTTTCCCGGCCGATGGGTGGATACCGGCTACAGTAGGCATCATGACTCAGGTATGCGTGATTTTTGGTGCGGGCGAATACTATGCGGGCACGCCCGTGGTGCCGGCCGCGCGTATGTGATTGCGGCCGATGGCGGGCTCGACCATACGCGCCAGTTGGGTATCGTGCCCGATGTGGTGGTGGGCGACTTCGATTCGCTGGAGGGCCGGCCGCCCCGCACCGATGTGCGCACCATCGCGCTGCCCGCGCTGAAGGACGATCCGGACATGCTCTCCGCGCTGAAGGTCGGTTGGTCGGCGGGTTGCCGCGAATTCCATGTCTATGGCGGTTTGGGCGGCCGCATTGACCATACGATTTCCGGCATTCAACTGATGGCATTATTGGCCCGGCATGGGGCAAGCGGGTATCTGTATGGTGATGGGCTCATCGTCACGGCCATCACCGATGGTAGGCTTTCGTTCCCCGCGCATCCGGTGCCCGAGGACGGCCGCATGGTGTCTGCGTTCTCCCACTCCGATGTTTCGCTTGGCGTGAACGAGCCGGGGCTGAAATATGAGCTTAAAGACGGCACGCTGACCAATACGGTGGTGCAGGGGGTCAGCAACGAGTTCCGCGACGGCGTGGACGCGGCCATCAGCGTGGAGCACGGCACACTGATCGTCACCTTCCCCATCGAGGTGGCGTTGCCTCAGGTGAGTCGATTCCACGAATTTGGCGGCGATATCGGCGAGCTGGACACCGCAGTGTCCAAGCTGCTGGTTCGCTGACTTGCATGCCGCGCGCTTGCTCATGATGATTCGAGACATTCCTCCAAAGGAGAGGAAAAATCACATGTCGGTTGCGGGCAATCCGAATTGTGAGCGCTCACAGAAAATACGGCATTTTTGCCCAAAACGCACGCTGAAACGTTGCCATGTGTACAGAGTCGGCATTACAGTAGCAACTGTTGGTAAACAATGGCCCGGTGTGCCAAAGCGCGCCAAGGCCACCCTACAAGGGAGAATTACATGACAGTTAAGATTGGTATCAACGGCTTCGGTCGCATTGGTCGTCTCGCCTTCCGTCGCATCTTCGAGCTGCAGGCTCGCGGCGGCAGGCTGGTGACATTGAAGTTGCCGCCATCAACGATCTGACCACCCGGCTACCCTGGCTTACCTGCTGAAGTACGACAGCACCCACGGCACCTTCCGTCATGACGATGGCACTCCGGTTGACGTCAAGGCCACCGAAGACTCCATCATCGTCGACGGCAAGGAATACAAGGTCTACGCCGAGAAGGACGCCAACAACATTCCGTGGGTCAAGAACGACGGTGTTGAGTACGTGCTCGAGTGCACCGGCTTCTACACCTCCGCCGAGAAGTCCCAGGCTCACATCAACGCTGGCGCCAAGAAGGTCCTGATCTCCGCCCCGGCCAAGGATGACACCACCCCGACCGTTGTGTTCGGCGTGAACCACGACATCCTCAAGCTTCCGACGTGATCGTCTCCGCCGGTTCCTGCACCACCAACTCCATGGCCGCCATGGTCAAGCTGCTGGACGAGAAGTTCGGCATCAAGCCGGCTTCATGACCACCATCCACGCCTACACCGGCACCAGATGCTGCTCGATGGCCCGCGTGGCACCAAGACCGGCCGCAACCTGCGCGCCGCCGCCATCAACACCATCGCCCACTCCACCGGCGCTGCCAAGGCCATCGGCAAGGTCGTTCCGTCCGTGAACGGCAAGCTGCAGGGCCACGCCCAGCGCGTCCAGGTTCCGGACGGCTCCGTCACCGAGCTGACCACCGTTCTGAACACCGAGACCACCGCCGACGAGATCAACGCCGCCTTCAAGGCTGCCTTCTCCGACACCGATTACTACGCTACAACGATGAGGCATCGTCTCCTCCGACATCCTCGGCGACACCCACGGTGGCGTGTTCGACCCGACCCAGACCGACGTCAACACCATTGATGGCGTGACCCTGGCTCGCACCGTGTCCTTCTACGACAACGAGTACGGCTTCACCTCCAACATGATCCGTACCCTGCTGTACTTCGCTGAGATCTCCGAGTGAACCATTGCGGTCTAGGCCGCTACGGTTCGTTTGAGAACTAAGCTGTGAGACCCCCGCCTTGTGCGGGGGTCTCTTCGTAGTAGAACGGTAATCATGGCAAAGAAAAGCAAGCATGATAAGGGCGCGGGTTCCACTCCGGCGACAGTCCAACTGGAGAAGGCGGGCGTGGAATTCCACGTATACGAATACGAGCACTCCAACGACCATATGGATGACGGCTACGGCGTGGAGGCGGCCACCAAGCTCGGCTTCGACGAGCATCAGGTGTTCAAGACGTTGATGGCGGACACCGGTGCCGAACGCGTGGTGGGCGTGGTACCGGTGAGCGGTCATATGGATTTGAAAGCCTTGGCTGCAGCCGTAGGTGCCAAGAAGGCCTCTATGGCCGATCCCAAGGTGGCGATGCGTGAATCCGGTTATGTGGTTGGCGGCATCTCGCCGTTAGGCCAGAAGACACGTCATAAGACTGTGTTGGATGAAAGCGCCCTGCAATTCGACCAAATTCTGGTCTCCGGCGGCAAGCGAGGCCTGTCTGTGGGCGTGAATCCACAGGACCTGCTCAAGGTCTTGAACGCCGTTGCCGCACCAATCGGCACGTGGTGACCGTTCTTGCTCCCTCACGGAGGGGAGCCAAGAATGACTACTTCTTCCTGCGCAACTCCGCCGGCAGCACAAAGTGCATGTTTTCTTTGATGGTTTCGACGGACTTCATACCGGTGAAGCCCAAGTTTTGCAGAGCGTCAATCACACCGGACACCAGTTCGTCCGGTACGGAGGCACCCGAGGAGATACCTACGGATTCCAGACCCTCGAACCATGCCGGGTCAAGCTCGCTGGCATCATCCACGCGATACGCTTTGCCGCGCTCCCCCAAGCCCTCCTGCGCCACCTCCATCAGTCGCACGGAATTCGAGGAGTTGGCCGATCCGACAATCACCACGCAATCGGACTGCTGGGCCACCAGTTTGACCGCAGCCTGACGATTCGACGTGGCATAGCAGATATCCGAACTCGGCGGCTCTTGAATCCAAGGGAATTTGGCCTTCAGCGCGGCAATGGTATCGGCGGTCTCGTCCACGCTCAACGTGGTCTGCGAGAGCAGCACCAGCTTGGTGTCGGGCGCAAAATCCAGCGAATCGACATCCGATTCATGCTCGATCAAGTGCACGTGTTCGGGGCTCTCCCCCACTACACCGACCGCTTCATCGTGACCTTTATGCCCGATATAGACGATTTCATACCCCTCGCGCACGAAACGCAGCACCTCACGGTGCACCTTACCCACCAGAGGCAGGTGGCATCCACACATGCATGCCACGACTCGCTTCCGCCTTCACTACCGGAGATACGCCATGGGCGGAAAACACCACCGGAATACCCGCTTGGGCAGCAGCATCCGGAATCTCCGCCAATTCCTGGACGAACACCGCGCCTTGCCCGGCCAAGTCCTCGACCACATGCTTGTTGTGCACGATCTGCGGCGCACATATACCGGGGGCAGCCCATCCTCGCGCGTCCGCTTTCCGGAAGCCTCCGCGGCTTTGAGAATGGTCTGTACGGTAAGAATCGCACGGTCCACACCCGCGCAGAAGCCTCGCGGATCAGCGAGCACAACGCTTTTGGTCATCGGAACCTCCTGAACGTCAATAGTGTTTTCCAGTGTAAGGCAGGGATTACAGGAATCTGCCGTCACAACTTTTCCGCGTCTCCCACAAATCACCGGTTTCCAAGGAATCCACGTGCTTCTCGCATGATGGTGTGAGACTCGTCACTCCACGTATTGCTACCGTGTTTATACGAATTGTTTATTATATGCCGCATATCGCCAATCCCCGCCTCGATAGAGAGACGCGCTAGACTGGGGCCAGCGATAGCAGGAGCTACCGGCCCACCAACCTCACTACGGGAGTGATTCCATGACGAGTAAAACACCACGCACCGGAAATCAGTATTCGATTCACTATGGCGATTATTCCGCCGTCATCTGCGAACTCGGCGCCAAGATTCGCCGATTCGATTATCAAGGCAAGGAATTTTCTGCCCGTTCGGCGTCAACGACCTGACCCCCACCTGTAACGGTTATGTGCTGGCCCCGTGGCCAAACCGCATCGAAAACGGCGAATACGATTTCAATGGCAAGCATTACTGCGCGCCGGTTAACGAATATCATCCCGCACCGCGCAACAATGCGAACCACGGATACGCTACCACTACATGTGGAAGCTTGAATCGTTGACCGATAGCGCCGTGACGCTTTCGCTGCGCTTCCCCCAACTTGGACGGATACCCGTTCGATGTGACCGTGACCGTCACCTACGAACTCGGCGACAACGGCATGACCGCGACCGTCAATGCCCGCAATGATGGCGACGAACCGGCACCGTGGGCTCTCGGCCTGCATCCGTGGCTGGCCAACGGCAAGCAGGCGCAACTGCCGCCGAACGCGATGCCGACTCCGCCGCCTGCCACCTGCAGATTAAGGCCGCCAGTCATGTGACGGTGAACGAGGCGCTGATTCCCACCGGCACCGAACCGGTTACCGGTATCTACGACCTGAACGATGGCCCGACGCTCGAAGGCCGCGCCTTTGATGATGCCTGGGTTGACGTGGAGCGTGCCGCCGATGGTACGACCACCACCACATTCACCCGCCCGGACGGTATCGAAGTGAAAATCATTGGCGATGAGACGATTAATGCTTGGCAGTGCTACACCGCCACTGGCGCACCGTTCGCCGAGCATCCGTATGGCATCGCCGTCGAGCCGATGACCGCCCCGGCCAATGCCTTCCGCACTGGTGACCACTTGGTGACGCTCGCCCCCAACGGCGACTACACCACTGTGGTCCGCTACGAAGTAGTCCAGAAGTAGTTCTGTTACGCTGGCTCCCCTCCAGAGGGGAGCAATTTTATCCTTATGTGCCGCCGCGTCTTGGGACTTATGCGATACGATTGTGAGCGATAACAATTTGTTCCACAAAGGAGTGTGCACTATGGCTTTGAAGCCTCGCACTGGTAACCAATATGTCATCTCGTCCGGCGAATGGAGTGCCGTCGTCACCGAACTGGGTGCCAGCCTGCGCGAGCTGAAGTGGCGCGGCGAAGACCTCATCGTCCCCTTCGACCCGAACAAGGTCATTCCCTGCTGCAACGGCTGGGTGCTGGCACCGTACCCGAACCGAGTGACCAATGGTCAGTATTCTTTCGATGGCGAAGATACCAGATGCCGATCGACGAGTTCGACCGCCAATCCTCCCTGCACGGCTATGCTACCGCTACATGTGGGAGCTCGTTGATTTGCAGGAATCACACGTGACGCTCTCCTGGCGCTCCCCCGACATCGCCGGCTACCCGTTTGATATCACCATCACCGCCACTTATGCACTTGACGAGAACGGTCTCACGGAAACCTTCACCGTGCACAACAACGACAGCGTGAAGGCACCGTGGGCATTTGGCATCCACCCGTGGCTGGCCAACGGCAAGCACGCCACCGGTCAGGCCATTACCGCCGACAACGAGCCCTGCCGTCTTGAGCTGCACTGCGACACCCACGTGACCGTAGACGAACACTTGCTGCCCACCGGTGAAGAGCCGGTTTCCGGCATCTTCGACCTGCGCGATAACCCCACGCTGGAGGGACGTGGCTTCGACGTGCCTGGACCGATATCACCAACCGCGGTGAAGACGGCAGCACTTCCGCCGTGTTCACCCGCCCCGACGGCATCAAGGTCACGCTGACTGGCGACAAGACCATCAACTCCTGGCAGGTGTGCACCGGCAACGAAATCGGCGAGAAGGCTCGTCAGGCCGGCGTGGCCGTCGAACCGATGACCGCCTACGCCGACGCTTCCGCACCGGCAAGGATCTGGTTGTGCTCGAGCCGGGCGATGACTACACCACCGTGGTCACCTTCCACGCCGAACAAATCTGAAAAACCGAATAGCCAAGCCTGACGCTCATCGCCACATGGACACCCGTGTTGCATCACGTCGTGCTCATGTGGCATAATTCCGAAGGCTTATTTTTTACTGCAGCAAAGGAGTCCATCATGGGCATGCGCGGACGTAAGCGCAAGGATCGTCGTAAGAAGGCCGCCAACCACGGCAAGCGTCCTAACGCCTGATTCTTCGCGTTTCTTATGGAACGCTCAAGGCCCGTCTGATGATACATCAGACGGGCCTTGTTGTATATGTCGTTACTTATCTTCGCCGCAGCAGTGATCAAGCGTGGCCTTGAGCCGGGCTATCAGACATTCGGGTGCCACATCCGGGCGCAAGTAGCACGCAACGCGGCAATCAACGCCTGTTCACGCTCGTCGCAGCAGGTACGGGGGTCAAAACAGTCGCCCTCCGTAACGATATGCACGTCCGCCTGGACCGACGCAGAGGCCGAGCCGGTATCCACTGAACGATGATGCACCGCCGTGATATGCACTTCGGTCTGGCTGACCATGCCATCGGCCCCCGTACGGGTTATGGAGATATGGCGAGTACGCTCTACCGGCTGATCGTTCATCAGATCTCCTTTCCCGAAAGCTTGCTTGACTGTTGTGGCGTGCGGGCGCCAGTCGCATGACTATGTCTCACTGCGGCTTGCGTGTCGCCATTGCTACCAACAGTTTGTTCACTACTTCCATTATGGCCGGAATCGGCGATTCGACCAACGTTTTCGCCCAACTTCGCGGATGGTGAACCAGCCGACGAACCAGTCACGTACCCGCGCTCTTTCGCATACGAGGCGAGCTCACGCTTGAGTTGCGTGCGGGCGCGATTCAGGCGGCTCATCACCGTGCCGATTTTCACGCCCTGCTCATCGGCCACCTGCTGGTAGGACTTGCCGTCGATGGCGGCGTCGATGAACACCTGCCGGCGTTCCGGCGAGAGTTTGGCGAGCGCGGCCATGATTTCCTCGGGCGCGAAGGCGTCCAAATATTCCTCTTCAGCGGACTTGAGCCCGTCCGACGTATGTTCGGCGGCATCGTAAATGTCCCAGTCGTCGTATTCACCGGTGGAGTCGTTGGCACGCTGCGGGCGCGCTTGGCCTTGGCATACTGGTTGAAGTAGGCATTGCGCTCGATGGTGGTCATCCACGCCTCGAAGTTGGAGCCCGGCTGGAATGAGTCGAAGGCCTTGAACCCGCGTTCGAAGGTGTCCTGGACCAGATCCTGCGCGTCATCGGGATCGTTGGTCAGCCTCATTGCCTGCCGGTACAGTGCATTGACGGCGGGCATGGCGAGCTGTTCAAATCTGGCGCGCTTGGCTGCCATGGACTCGCCCGATCCGGCTGACTGCCCGGATTGCATAGTTGCTTCGCTTGTCGTCACGTTTCACCATTCTAATCAAATCATGTGCCATATCGTGGTCGATGACGTGTGAGCCACAACACGCTGCACCCCACCTGTAGAATGGCGTATCGGCTAGATAATAGGGAGTAACAATTATGGCTTTGACTTTGGCTTCGGCCGCTGACCTGCTCAAGGAACACCATCTGCTGCGTGAAATCATCCAAGGGGATGTCTGGACCGACGACCCGGCCCGTATCGCTTCGGCGGATGAGCCGTTCGCCGGCATCACCTACGACACCCGCAAGGTCACGCCGGGCACCTGCTGTGCTGCAAGGGCCAGTTCAAGGCCGAATATCTGAACGGCATCGACGAAGCCGGCCTGGCCGCATACGTGGCCGAAACCGAGTACTCAGCCGCAACCGCCACCCCCGGCTGATCGTCAACGACGCACGTAAGGCGATGAGCCTGCTGTCCGCCGCGTTCTACGGATATCCGCAGAACGAGCTCACGGTCATCGGCGTCACCGGCACCAAGGGCAAGACGACCACCTCGTACTTCACGCAGGCGCTTATCAACGCCGTCTCCGGCGGCAAGGCCGCATTGTTCTCCTCGGTCGATAATTGCCTTGACGGCCACACCTACGTCGAATCCGATCTGACCACACCCGAATCGATGGACGCCTTCCGCATGATGCGCGAGGCGGCCGATAACGGTATGAAGTATCTGGTGATGGAGGTCTCCTCCCAGGCGTACAAGGTGGACCGCGTCTATGGCCTGACTTTCGATGTGGCCGCGTTCCTCAACATCTCCCCCGACCACATCAGCCCGATCGAACACCCCACGTTCGAGGATTACCTGTATTGCAAGCGCCAGATCATCGTCAACGCGAAGTCGCTGGTACTCGGCGCGGACAGTCTGCACGCCGATCTGTTGCGGGAGGACGCGGAGGCAGCCGGCATCGGCGTGACCACCTTCGCCCTGCATGACGCGGATAATGCCGGCACCAGTGCGGACGTCGTCGCCTGGCCCGCCGACCCGGCGCACGCCTCCTTCCACATCGCCGACGGAGATCAGGCCCTTGGCGACTACCATCTGTCCATCGATGGCGACTTCAACTACCTCAATGCGGCGCAGCCATCGCCATCGCCCATGCGGTTGCGTATCGCTCGATGACGCCGCGCACTGCACGCCATCGAATCCGTACGTATCGCCGGCCGTATGGAACAGTTCCGCGACCCGCAGTCAAACACGCTCGCCATCGTCGATTATGCGCACAACTACGCATCCGTCACCGCGCTGCTTGACTTCGTCTACGAGCGTTGGGGCGAGGAAAACCCGCGTATCACGCTGGTGACCGGATCGGCCGGCAACAAGGCCTACGATCGTCGTAAGGAAATCGTCGAGGCTGCGAGAACCGTATCGCGAACTTCATTTTCACCGCCGAAGATACGGACACCGAGCCGATCATCGACATCTGCATGGAAATGCAAGGCTACATCACGAACAAGGATGTGGTCTCCACGGTGATTTCCGACCGTCTGACGGCCATCACCAACGCCATTTACGATGCCCGTGCGCACGCCGACCGATTCAACATCCTGCTGATCATCGGCAAGGGCAACGAGCGTTGGATCAAGGACCATCACAAGCATGTGCCGTTCGACGGCGACGATCACGTGGTCGAACGCATGTTTGGCTTGTGACGGGATTCCGGCCAATCAGATCCTGATCGGATCCCGATTGGCCCACATCAGATCACGCGCAATACGACCAAACCAGAAACACGACATACGGATACGAACGAAAAAGGATAGCTGAATCGTAATGATCACGTTGGAGAAAGTTGACGGAGCCACACTGGAAGCCGAGGCCGAGAAGGCCGGCATCACGTTGCCTATCGAACAGACCAAGGTTTGGTCTGGTTTTCAGGCGGATATCGACGGACGCACACCATGGGGCGATTATCTGATCAAGCGTGATGGTGAATTGGTCGCCGTGATCTCCTTTATCGATTTTGAGACGCACGGTTATCATTATCTGCGCTCGATGCATGGGCCGGCGTGGGTCGCCAAGCCCACCGAGGCTGAGGAGCGCGAGGTCGTCGACGCCATCGTGGACACCGTCAAGAAGGCCGACAAGAACATCGCGTTCCTGCGTATCGACACCTGGTTCGCCGATGGTACGGAGAAGGTGCTGTCCACAGTGCCGTACGACCAGACCGTGGTCATCGACGTCACCGGTGGCGATGATGAGATTCTGGCTCGGATGAAGCGTCGTGGACGCCGTGACGTGCGCAAGTCTCTGCGCGAGTGCCCGGCCGAGGTTGCCGATGAGACGGATAAGGCGCTGGCCGATTTCTCCGAATATTACGATGTGATGGTCGAGACCGGCCAGCGCGATGGATTCACGCCTGCTCCGATGAGCGACTACTCCGATATGATCGCGCGTTGGGTGCCGATCATTGCCGTGTGTTCGCCGCACGTATTGAAGACCGTGTGGTGGCATGGTCGATTGTCACCGTGAACGGCACGCATGCGGTGCGCTACTATGCCGGCATGCGCAACGAGGTTATGCGTCTGCATGTGACCGACAAGCTGCTGTATTCCGAATGCTGCATCCTGGGCTCGCAGGGTATTACTGAATACGATCTCATGGGCATCGGCTCCGATTTCGCGCCGTCGCTCAAGGGGCTTAACGAGTTCAAGTGCAAGTTCACCGAGGAAATCACCCCGGTGGCCCCCGCCCGCGACGTACCCATCAAGAAGGTCTTCTACAAGACTCTGCAGACTGTACAGGGCGTGCGCAAGGCATTGCGCTAATACCTCCCCGCTCCCGCTGGCGGGAGCTCGTCGAACGAAGCGAGACTGAGGGCGGTCTTTCGATATGGACCGCCCTCTGTCACCTGTGGCACCAGTTCCTGCCAGCGGGAACCATTCGTTTATCGTTCGAGTTTTTGACTCACCACGCTGTTACGCCGTCGGCTCTCATGGTTACGCCGTAAAGCGCGTCGGCAATCGACATGGTGCGTTGCTGGTGCGTAATGATGATGAGCTGCGCATGGGCGCGTAGCTCATTGAACGCATTAATCAAACGGGTCAGGTTCACGTCGTCCAACGCGGCCTCGACCTCGTCCATCACATAGAACGGGCTGGGGCGGGCGGTGAAAATCGCGAACAGCAACGCCAGCGCGGTCAGTGAACGTTCGCCGCCGGACAGGAGGCTCAGCTGTTTGACACGCTTGCCGGCCGGGCTGGCCTCGACCAGTACGCCGGTGGTGAGCATGTCTTCCGGGTTTTCCAGGCGCAGTCGCCCGGTGCCGCCTGGGAACAGCGTGGCGAACATCTGCTCGAATGCCTCGGCGGTATCGTCGAACGCGGATTTGAATACCTGGACCATCGTGGAATCGAGATCCTTGATGAGCTGCATCAAATCGTCACGTGATTTGACCACATCGTTGCGCTGATCATTGAGATACTTGTTCCGCTCCTCAAGCGCTTCGAATTCCTCGGTGGCCAAAGGGTTGATCTTGCCGAGTGCGGCCAGATCGCGGCGAGCCTTATCGAGACGCTTCTTCTGCTCCTGACGGTTATACGGCACGGTCTTAAAGCGGTCGGAATCGCCGTTGGTGCCGGTCTCTCCCCCGGTTTCTCCCTCTTCGGTCTCAGCCTCAGCTTCCGTCTCATCCAACGGCACAGGGTTGCCCTCATCATCCAGCACGGGCACCGGCTGTTCGGGGCCGTAATCACTAACCAATTCCTCCAAAGTGAGACCGAGTTCGTCGGACACTTTTTGCATGAGCTGCCCGGATTCGGCGGCCAACCGTTCGCGGTTTACATCCAAGGCATGTTCGCGCCCGGTCAGATCGGTGACCTTGGGCTCGATCTGGTTGCGCTGCGCGCGCAGGGCCTTGAGTTCCTCGTCATGGCTGGAGGCGGCGGCCTGCAGCTCGTCTCGTTTGGCGGCCACGTCATGCAGCGTATGCTCTACCATGGCGGCCACTGCTCGCGCGTCATCGGCCACGCCTTGCAGGTGTGCGGCCTGCTCGCGTCTGCGATCGTTCAACGCCTCGATGCGGGCGCGGCGTTCGGCGGTTTCTTTGGCGTTGTCCCGCAGCAGCCCGGCCTGTCGGCTCAGTGACTCCCTTGCGGCTTGCTTCGGTCCACGCGATTTTGCGGCGACCTCATGCTCGCGAGTCAGGTTCAGTTCGCGCTCCAGCTGCGTTCGCGCTCATCGAGTTCGTCGAAATCGGCATGTTCCGCTGTGGATTGCTGGGCCGATGCCAAAGCGCGATTGAGGTCGTCAAGCTTGAGCTGATGCTCGTTGCGATTCTCTTGGGTCTCGGTGATTTTCCTATCCAGCTGCTCGAGCTGACGGGTGAACGATGCGACGCGATCTGTGGCGGATTTCAGAGATTTCTCCGCCTGCTGGGCTTTGAGCCGGGCTTCGGTGCGTTTGGCGGATTCCTGGTCGACGAGTCGAGCCGCTTCATCGCGCTTGGTTTTGGCCTCGGCCACTTGCTCAGCCATTCCGCCGTCTTGGGCGGTCAACTGTTTGACCTGTGCCAATGCTTTGTCTCGGCGGGCGGCCAAAGACAGGTCCGATTGAGAGATGGAAGAGCCGCCGACCGCCGCCACGCCGTGCGCAAAGGTCTCACCGTTCTTGCTGACGGCCCGCATGCTTCGCCGAATGCCACAATCTGCTGGGCTTCGTCGGCGGTGCCGGCCGCGGCTACATCAGCCAGCAGGAGACGCACGGTGCGCACGACCGCTTCGGCCTGTGCCGGGTTCTCGGCATCCGGGTTCGCGGTGACGAGTGCTGCCAGCGCGTTGCCCGATTGCGGGGCGTCCCCCGCGTTCTCGGCGCTACTCTCCTCCGACTCCGTGCCCGGCTCTGTGGCGGAATCGCCGGCAATGCTCGCGGTCAGCACCACGGCTTTGCCGAGCTTATCTTCCCGAGCGCGTTCGAGGGCGTGCAACATGTTGCTGCCTCGGGCACCACGATGGCGCTGGCATACTGGTCGAGCGCGTGGGCCACGGCATCTTCCCAGCCTTCGGCCACATGGATGAAGTCGGTGAGTCGGCCAAGCGAGGCCACGTCCGTATCACGCTCCAACGATCCGGAAGCATTGCGGCTGCCTAGCGTGTCGGCAAGCGCATCGGCCTTGGCTTTGAGCGAGATGATCTTGGACTGTATCTCGCGCTGCTTATCGGCGCGTTCATTCAGTCGTTCGCGGCATTCGGCGAGCGTCGCACGTGCGGCGTCCAATGCGGCACCGTCATCGTCGGCAATGGAGTCCGCTTCGCTGCGCAATGCGTCCAGCTGTTGCTGGGCATCGTCGCGGCTGGGAAGTCAGCGAGTCACGTTGGGAGGCGTAATCCTTGGCGCGGCTGGTCGCCAGTTTGCACGGCGGATTCCTCGCGGGCGATGAGTTCGCGCAATCGAGCGATTTGCGCATCGCGCTCCTGTGCGGTTTTGCGCAGTTCCGTCAAGGTCTGACGGACTGAAGCAAGCTTCTTCTCGTCGTCGGCGCGTTCCTCGGTGGCCTTGTCGAGTGCGATGCGCGCATCGGCCACGGCCTTGGTCTGTGCCGCGGCCTGAGACTCCAGTTCCTCGGCTCGTTTGACAAGCATGCCGGGATCCTCACCGAAGTTGGTGACGATCTGGCCGGCGAGTGACCGGCTGCGCTCTTCGGCCAACTGGGCGAGCGCATTCAGTCGTTCACGGGTCTGCGAGAATTCATGCCAGTATTGGTTGGCCTTGGCGATGGCCGGACTGGATTCAGAGCTCAACGCCTCGACCTGTTCGATGCGTACTTTGACTTGGACGAGTTCACGCTGGGCGACGGCCAGCTGGTTACGCACATCGCCAAGCTCTTGACGTACCGTGTCGCGACGGCTCATCGAGCGTTGAGCGTCTTCGGCGTACAGGCGGGCTTGGGCGTCGCGTACGGATATCTGAATCGCGTCGGCGCGCCGGGAGATACGTGCCTGGCGTCCGAGGGGGCCGAGCTGGCGGTGAATCTCCCCCAGCAAATCGTCGAGTCGGCTCAGGTTCGTTTCGGTATTGGCCAGCTTGCGCAACGCGCGTTCCTTGCGCTTGCGGTGCTTCAGGATGCCGGCGGCCTCTTCGATGAACGCACGGTGGCCGGACGGGTCGCCTTCAGAATCGCATCCAATCGTCCCTGGCCTACGATCACATGCATCTGCTGGCCAAGACCGGTATCGGAGAGGAGTTCCTGAATGTCGAGCAGACGGCATTGCGAGCCGTTGATCGCGTATTCGGAGCCGCCGTTGCGGAAGATGGTGCGGGATATGGTGACTTCCGTGTAATCGATATCGAGCGTGTGATCGGAATTATCGATGGTCAGGCTCACCTGTGCACGGCCTAATGGCGGGCGAGAGGACGTGCCTGCGAAAATCACGTCCTCCATCGAAGTGCCGCGCAGGTTTTTGGCGCCCTGCTCACCCATCACCCAGATCAGGCGTCGACGATGTTCGACTTGCCCGAACCGTTGGGGCCGACGACCGCCGTGATGCCGGGCTCGAAGCGCAGCGTGGTGGCGGAGGCGAAGGATTTGAATCCGCGGAGGGTGAGTTCCTTGAGATACATGGCGTGAGACTGTTTTCCGTATGCCGGGTGTCCGGGTATCCGATATGCCTTGGATGCGGGTTACCGGACGTCGCGGAATCGTCGGTGACGGCGCTGTGTCGGCGCTGGCCGTGCCGGTGCCGGCGTTACCGGCGTCACTGGCCTGTTCCTTGCCGAGGCCGAGGACGTCGAACACGTCGAAGTCGTCCGGGCTCACCGAATCCTCGAGGTTGTCGGCGGCCTCATCCTCGGCCTTGTCTGCCGGCTGATCCGAATCGTCCGGGTCAACTGCCGGCTGATGAACGGCCATAGCCTGCCTCATCGTGGGGCTGGCATGCTCCTCAAGCATCAGGCGTGCGTCGCCGGCGGTGACGAAGCTGCCGCAGATAAGCACGCCGTGGCCGTAGCCCACGCCCAGCTCGTCCTCGGCATCGACCATATTGACGGCGGTCTGAATCGCGTCAGGCAGGTTCGCTTCCTTGATCACACGGTCACGACCGAACACGTCCACGGCAATCTTCTCAAGCTCGTCGGCCGGCATCACACGCTCGCGCCACGAATTCTCGGTGACCACCACGGAGCTCAGGATCGGCTCCAGAACACCCAGATATTCCTCGACCTGCTTGTCGCGCATCATGGCGACCACACCGACCAGCTGCTTGAAGTCGTAGCTTTCCTCGATGGCCTTGCGCAGGGCTTCGGCGGCATTCACGTTGTGTCCGCCATCCAGAATGATGGTCGGTGAGGTGCGGATCTGTTCGATGCGTCCGGGAATCTTGACCGAGCTCAACGCCTCGCCCACCAAGTCGCCGTCCAGCGGACCGTTGACCGGAATCACCACTTCAGAGGCGGCAAGCGCGGCAAGCGCGTTGTGGGCCTGATGCTCGCCGAACTTGGCGATCGGCACGCCCTCGTAAGTGCCGTTGGGCGTGGTCAGGGTGGCGACCTGGCCGCCGACTGCGGCCATACGGTCGGACACGGTCATTTCGTAGCCGTCGCGCACGAGCATGGCGTGGTTGCGTTCGGCGGCTTCGGCGAGAATCGGCATGACGGCTTCCTCATGCGGCTGAGGCCCGATGATGGCGGTGCAGTTCGGCTTGATGATGCCGGCCTTCTCGGTGGCGATCTGTTCGACGGTGTCGCCCAGCCACTGCATGTGGTCCATGTCCACCGGGCCGATGATGGCCGCATCCGCGTTGAGCACGTTGGTGGCGTCCCACAGGCCTCCCATGCCGACCTCGACGATGGCCACGTCCACGGGCGTGTCGGCGAACTTCCAGATGGCCATGGCGGTGAGCACCTCGAAGAAGCTCATCTTCGGCTTGCCTTGCTCCTCCATCTTGGCGTCCACCAGGGCCACGAGATCCTTGGTCTGGTCCCAGATGTCGATGAATCGTCATCGGACAGCTGCTGGCCGTCGATGGCGATACGCTCGTTGATCTTCTCCAGATGCGGCGACGTGTACAGGCCGGTGCGCATACCGTAGGCGCGGCAGATGGCCTCGGCCATGCGTGCGGTGGAGCCTTTGCCGTTGGTGCCGGTGATATGAATCACGCGGAACGACTGCTCCGGGTGGCCCAGGATGTCGAGCATCAGGTTCATCCGGTCGAGATCCAGATTGGTGGTGTTATGCTCCGGCGGGCGGCTCATGATGTCCAGTTCGACGTCCCGCATGCTCTCATTGTTCCGATTCGGATGCTCGAATGACATATCCTCTTCTAACCTCTGCTCGTGTTGCTGTTGCGCCGTTCGGAGTGCGTATGCCACTTACGTGTTCGCGCCATTCTCGTCATGTCTACGCATGCCCGCATATATTCCGCTTCCGCATGCGCAGGAAGCTCCCCTTGCACAGGTTTGCCCCGCATGGTTCGGGATTCTTGCCTTCACGCGTGAGCCGCACTCCCTCAATTCCCTCTATCCTAGCCGCCGGGGTGGTTTATCGTGCGCGCACAGTGAAACCGTCTCATATGTCGCCGCCGCGCGGCAGTCTCTACCTGCAGCCACGCACAGTGAAGCCGTCTCATATAGTTGCAATGCGGCTCTTGCCGTCGGCATCTCATTCTTAGTCGGCTGCAATCCAAAACTTGTATGTCCGGCGACGCTGATGCTATTCAGCGTCGGTACAGTGCCAGCTTCTGGCGGTACACCGACGCTATGATGCTCTTGCGAGTCGGTGGCTGGCCAAAACCTGGATTAATCCCGACTCCATCGCCTCTCAGTGTCGTCTCCTCGCCAAGGCATGCCATTCTGCCGTCGTTGAGAAATTTCAACGTCGTCAATCGACCATGTCTTGCCCCGGAAACGACTCTCACAAACGTCCTCTACATCATCTTTTGAACTCGCAGAGGCTCATTCACTGTTATGACTGCTCTCACCGTCGCAGCCGTCCAAGCCCTGGATCTATGCCGCCAATAAATTGCAGCAAATCGTCGGCCCCGATACAACCATTGGACTCACGCCGACGCTAGATTCCACACTCAGACAGAAGCCAGCCAATATCTGAACCAGCACCGACGGCGTACAAAGCATAAGCACCGTTAACCGTCAATTCGCCGCCCTCTACCAGCTACATCCGCCTTCGCCGATGATATCTTGTTCGAATCCCCAAAGCACGTTGTTCGAATGACATTACTGATGGTGGATAAGTTTTGTGTGTTATCCACTATTCCGAATTAGCGGCCTAATACCTTGAAATTATCGGGAGTATCTCGCTCCAAGACAGCCAAGCTCCGAGGCTAGAACCACAATGGCTGAAATTCATACTTACGCTGCTTCGTTCCGGCTACGCTCGACGTCATGAAGACACACAAAGCAGTGGCCTCGCTCATATCAGCCGCGCAGAATGAGCTGAGATGCGTCTATTCAAGAAATGAAGCGGAACAGACCGCTCTACGCCGCCGTGCCCAGAGTGGTGAGTTGTTGAAAGTGTATGACGGCATTCCCAGTCTTTATGCAAATACTGCATACTGGGATGGTTTGACGCCGCCGGAGCGAACGTTGCATATAGCCCGCGCTCTTGCGCAAGAGCATCCTCAGTGGGTTTTTGGCGGCTTGGTGGCAGTAAGTGCCTATGGATTCGAACATCAATGGCATTTGCATGATGACTGCATAACCATCGTGACTTCCGATCATGGATCTCGTCAATGCCATCAGCGCTTACGACATGTCTATATGCCCGATATGAACAATCCGAAGACACATTACGAGGCCTCCGGCCTATCCCTGATATCACCGGCTAGAACCTTGGTCGAGGCCGCTATAGACCTTGATTTTCGGTTTGCGTTACCGATCTTTGACTCGGCCCTTGCCAAGGGAATAACCAAGGAAGAGATAGCCGCCGACTGCGTTCAATGGAGAATCGATTATGCCCGAGTATTCCGCCTGCTGCGCTATGCAAACGAAAGGAGCGAGAATGGTGGAGAATCCCTCGCGCGAGGCACCATCATCGAAGATCGCTTCCTCACGCCGCGTATTCAGGTAACGGTGACCGACCCACAGACGAATACCGAGTACCGCGTTGATTTCGTATGGAAGCTCGATGACGGGCGCGTGATAGTGGCCGAATACGACGGCACACAAAAATACGTGGACCCAGCCATGACCGATAACCGCAGCATTCAGGAGGTGGTGGCCAAGGAACGCGCACGCGACGAGGGACTGAAACGAGCCGGTGCCACCGAAATCGTCCATTTCACATACGCCGACGTCATCGAACGTACTCCGCTGCGGGTAAAACTGATCAAAGCCGGGGTGCCTCAGGTGGAGACCTCCGCATAGCAGTGAGTCCCGCGACGCGATAAACCTTCATCGCATGGGTTCACATGGATTCAGCCCACAGAATATGTCAATATCAATCGGCAAGCTCCAGCCCAAGCCCATGCCCCTCTCCTTCCCTACCGAGAACAATAAACGGGCCCGCATTCCAGCCCGCCGCACTCGCCATATGGGCATGTCCGGAAGACCGTCCAAATTCCGTACTTGGTTTTACCGTCAGCCGTCAATCGTGGCACATCGCATAAAGCCGACTAATATGAGGTGGGAATCGATGATTCGACAACAACTACATACAGGAGAGTGGCAATGGGTGAAGTGATCACCGCCAAGGACAAAGAATATGAGGCCGAGGAGCGCGCTACGGCGCCGGGCGCGAACCAGTCGATGAGCGACCGTGTGAACAACCGCTCGCTGCGCCCGCAGTCGGCTGCATTCAAGGAGTTTATGAAGTCCGGCTGGGCCGACGATGATCCGGAGATCAAGCCTCTCGAATCCTCCAAGTTCACGCCAGCCCGCCTTGAGGCGCTGGGCAAGGCCTTCCCGGGCGAGCGTCTGGTCATTCCGGCCGGCCAGCCGAAGGTGCGCAACAATGATTGCGATTACATGTTCCGCCCGGACACCACGTTCGCTACTACACCGGTCTGGGTTCCGATTACGAGGCCGGCGCCGTGCTGGTCCTGAACCCGGTCGACCCCGACTCCCCCGAAGCCGCCGCCGGCAAGACGCACACTCCGGAACTGTTCGTGGCACCTCGCGCCGACAACTCCACCGAGGACTTCTTCATGTCCGCCCACTACGGCGAATACTGGGTTGGCCCGCGTGCTGGCCTCAAGGAGATGCAGGCGATGACCGGCATCGAGACCCACGACATCGCCCAGCTGGCCGACGCCCTGTCCAAGGACGTGGGTGCCGAGGCCGGCGCCGTGCGTGTGCGCGTGGTCAGCGAGACCGATCCCGAAATCACCATCGATGGTCGAGTCCATCCGCGAGGCCAACGGTTTCGCCGATCCGGACAAGAACTCCGCATCCGACGACAAGCTGCACGAGTCGCCGCCGAGGCACGCATGGTCAAAGACGGCTACGAAATCAACGAGATGCGCAAGGCCGTGGACGCCACCAAGCACGGCTTCGACCGTCTGCTCTCCGCACTGCCGGCCGCGCTCGACAAGCCGCGTTCCGAGCGTATCCTCGAAGGCGCGTTCAACGCCGTGTCCCGTGAGCTGGGCAACGCCATCGGTTACGACTCCATCGTGGCCTCCGGCCCCCACGCCCCGATTCTGCACTGGATGCGCAATACCGGTGTGGTGAAGACCGGCGACATGCTGCTGGTGGATGCCGGCGTGAGGTCGATTCCCTGTACACGGCCGACATCACCCGCACCTTCCCGACCAACGGCAAGTTCACCGACTTCCAGAAGCGTCTGTACCAGCCGTGCTGGACTCGCAGCAGGCCGGTTTCGAAGCCGCCAAGCCGGGTGCCACCTATTCCGACATCCACCACGCCTGCATGCGTGTGATCGCCGAGCGTCTGCACGATTGGGGTCTGCTGCCGGTGAGCGTCGAGGAGTCACTGTCCCCGCAAGGCCAGCAGCACCGCCGTTGGCTCGCCTGCGGCGTGGCCCACCACCTAGGTCTTGATGTGCATGATTGCGCGCAAGCCCGCTATGAGTCCTATCAGGGCGCGAAGATCACGCCCCGGCATGATCTTCACCATCGAGCCCGGTCTGTACTTCCGCGAGGATGATCTGCTGATTCCGCCGGAATACCGCGGCATCGGCATCCGCATCGAGGACGACGTGCTCATGACCGAGAACGGCCCCGAATGGATTTCCGCCGGCATCCCGAAGCAGATCGACGACGTCGAAGCCTGGATGGCCGAGCAGGCTGCCCAAGCGAAGTAACCTAAGCTCCTCTGATGAGGGAGCTTCTTTTCTACTAAGGAGGCAATGTGTCCACTCCGGAATTTGTGTTGGAATTGCGTAAGAAGATCGGCCATGATCTGTTGTGGCTCAATGGCGTGACCGGTTGTGTACTGAACGAACATGGTCAACTGCTGTTGGGCCGTCGTTCGGACACGGGCGAATGGGCGATGGTCTACGGCATCAACGAGCCGGGCGAACAGCCGGCGGACACGGTGGTGCGCGAAATCAAGGAGGAGACGGGCATCGATGCATCGTCACCGATTTGGTGGCCGTCACCTCGTCAAACAAGGTACTGACCTACGCCAATGGCGACAACACCATGTACATGATCATTCGTTCCTGTGCGCCCTGAAGCCCGGCGGCAATGCCGAGCCGTTCGTAGGCGACGAGGAAAGCCTGAGCGTCGGCTGGTTCGATCTGGATGACCTGCCACTCCCTGGCCGGCAGCACGAGCGAGCGGCTGGAGCTGTTCCATACTTACATCGAGAACAAAAAACACGGCGACGCCCACGCCCTGTTCCAGTTCGATGGGCAGCAGTACTAGCGGATATAAGTTAGCTCCCTCTGACGAGGGAGCTCCAATGCTATGCGATTACGCCTCTTGGGCTAGGAGCTCGTGGAGGTGGGCGCGGTGTTGCTGCTGTTCGCGCGGGTCGGGCACGGGCAGGGAGGCCAGCAGCTTCTTGGTGTACGGGTTCTCCGGGTGCTGCATAATCTGGTCGCATCGCCGTGCTCCACGATCTGGCCCTTATGCATCACCATGATGCGGTCGGCAAGCATATCGACCACCGCCAAATCATGGGTGATGAACAGGCACGCGAAGCCGATTTCCGCCTGCAGTCGCTTGAACAGCTCCAACACCTTGGCCTGCACCGACACGTCCAATGCAGAAGTCGGCTCATCGGCGATCAGCAGCGACGGCTTCAACGCCAAACCACGCGCCAAAGACGCCCTCTGGCGCTGGCCGCCGGACAGCTCGTGCGGGAAACGGTTCATGTAGGCGCGCGGCAGCTGGACCATCTCCAGCAGATCGCCACATAGTTCTTGGCATCGGCCACGGAACCGTACTTGTGGTGCACGAGCAGCGGCTCGGCCACATTCTCCGCGATGGTCATCAGCGGGTTGAACGAGGAGCCCGGATCCTGGAACACGAAACCAATGTCCGCGCGCTTGGGCTTGAAGTCACGCTCCTTGACGCCGTTCATCTCGATGCCGAGCACGTTCAGGGAGCCGCCGGACACCTTCTGCAGGCCGGCGATGGCACGGCCGGTGGTGGACTTGCCGGAACCGGACTCGCCCACCAGGCCCAGCACTTCGGAGCGGTGGATGGTGAAGTTCGCGCCGTCCACGGCCTTGAAGTCGGGCTGCATGAGATGGCCCGGGTACGTGATGGTCAGGTTCTTGGCCTCGACGGCGATCGGCTGTTCGCGCCAATCGGCCTTGCGCTCGATCGGTTTGCCCTCGCGGTCGCGCACGACCAGCTTCTGACCGATGCGCGGCACGGCACCCAGCAGTCGCTTGGTGTAGTCGTCCTCGGATGGTAGAAGATCTGCTCCACGTCGCCCTGCTCGACCACGTGGCCGCGGTACATGACGACCACCTGGTCGGCGATGTCCGCGATCACGCCCATGTTGTGGGTGATGATGAGCACGGATGCGTCGAACTCGTCACGGGCGAGGCGCAGCAGGTCGAGAATTCGGCTTGCACGGTCACGTCGAGGGCAGTGGTGGGCTCGTCGGCCAGAATCA